>ERZ827522.2771-NODE-2771-length-11380-cov-5.756380_pt1 | contig 11380 bp, 9 predicted proteins | sample MGYA00519580_ERZ827522 | MGnify/ENA primary metagenome ERZ827522 (study PRJEB31778, sample SAMEA3449340) | human gut metagenome | biome: human gut; feature: human-associated habitat; material: faeces | place: United Kingdom | collected 2010/2012 ...
TGCGTTGTTTTCATCACCAACGCCGGTTGAGATTAACAACATCCGGAGGAACATTTTCATGAATACCCCAGTTTCACTGATGGATGACCAGATGGTCGACATGTCGTTTATCACTCAGCTGACCGGCCTGACCGATAAATGGTTTTACAAGCTCATCAAGGATGGTGCCTTTCCTGCCCCCATCAAACTGGGCCGTAGCTCCCGATGGCTGAAAAGTGAAGTGGAAGCCTGGTTGCAGGCACGTATTACACAGTCCCGTCCGTAATTCCTGACCGTTATCCGTTCAACCGCAGCAAAGGCATGATCCGGCCCCCGGAGGCATTTTGCTGCGCGCTAAAGGAGAGAATATTATGCAAAAACTTGAAAACCGGTGTGAGCTGCTGCTCATCCAGCATCAGAAATGGATGACAAACGTGACGAGGCTTATCGTCGCTCATGGAATGGGGGCTCCGCATCTTCATGGTTATCACCGCCTGACCCTGGCCCACTTTTTTCTGCCAGAAAAAGGCACCATCATCTCAGTGGCACCACAGGGACTCTATCAGGTCGTCAACCCGGGAACACCACCGTTCATTCCTGCCATTCAGGAAGGGTTAATGACCAGCATTCAGACCCATGAAATCATGCTGCTTACACATTTTAATCTGGGCGGCGTTTTACTCAGTGAGCTACATCGTCTGGGTGAAAACCGGCTGGCAAACAGGCTGAACAGCCTGCTCCGGCGTTTCGACGATCGTGATCTCTACCACACGCTGATATGGCTGTGCTGGTATGATCTGATGTGTGCCCACTCCATGCAGCCCTGGACTGAAGAGTTAAAGCATAAATCACATGCAGAGCTTGAAAACTGGGCTGTGGCGCGCAAACGGGAAAAGCGCGAGCTGGAACTGATGATTGACGAGTACCTGTTATACGCCTGTTGATTCATAACGCTCCCGGGCCTCCGCACACTTACTTTTCCTCCGTCACCCTCATGCAGAAGCGGGGGTGACGGGCATACTGCGATACCACCACTGAATAATCCGTCTCAGCAACAGGGAACATTATAAGCCAAAGGATTGCTCATGCCATCTTATCAGTTTCTGGCTGTAGCACGCATTCAGTTCAGGCAGCGTGATATTGTTTATTTCGGAAAGCAGGACATAGGTGGTTTTTCCTTCCTGCACGACAGAGAGCCTGAGTTGAGATGCAAGAATGTTCAGCAGGACGTTCAGCTTTTTCCTGTTCCGGAACCGGCCCGGGCCACACTGGAGAATATAATTTTTCCTGACACGGGGCGGGCATTCTCCGCGGCACTCCTCAATGAGCCAGTCGAGCAGCTCCCGGGCGTCCTGCAGCTGCAGTTCAGATTCATCAGGTAACGCAAATAATTTTTTATATTCATCTGTGTACCACGAACTTATTACGACAGCAGACGTCATGATATCGGCAGAGATTTTCCCTTCACCCTGACTGAAATACTGCAATAACGCAGCAATTCTCGCAATGTTTTCTGTTTTTTTTGAAACATGTCCCCGAAACTGGCTTAAGGGTCCGGAAGGAGACAAATCCTGCTCCAGAACATTATAGTGATCAATAAATATTTTTTGCGCTTCAGGAGAAAAATGCAGACAATAACGTTCATCCTTACTGGATTTTTCAATACTGCCTCTGGCCAGCTCCATTAATCGTTCATGAAATGCCGTTAATGATCCTCCCGGGGTCACAGCTCCGTTAATAAAGCGTTTCCCCTGCGTGGTGGCAGGTTTACTGATTAGACAACGGGCAAGAAAACCACTGTCCCTGGCAACAGAACCTTTTCGCTCCATATATCGGTCAAAAAGACCGGGTTGTACCATGAGGGATAATGTCATTCTGGCATTTTCAATCATCTGTTCGGGTTCATTCTTTCTGTCCACCGACAATACGGAGCCATCCCACATTTTGTTAATAAAAGGCAGCTCAGACAGGGTATACCCATCAAATATTATACCGGCTTCATCTGACATAATACCCACTGAACGCCATTTACCACAAAGCTGATTCTTAATTGCCGCAGTCGTGGCATCATTAAAAATGAATTTATATCTTACAGGTTTTTCCCCTCTGTTTTTCTGAAGCGCTTCCAGTTGTCTGAGCGTTTCTGACTCATCCGCGCCTTTGCGGAGTTCTTTATTCAGTTTTGACAACAATGCTTTTTTCTGCGCCTTTAAAAGCTCTTCCTTATTTTTCCATGTCGTCAGTTCATTTTTGTGTCTGGAATATAACAGCATCTCCTGCTGGTACAGGGGCTCCATTAATAATTTGTCCACTGCGGTTTTTCGTTCTCCGGACTCAGCAAGCGTCAGTAAGAAAAGAGAAACCGGCCCCCGTAGTGTATTCAGTCTGCAGACATCAATCAGATTCTGGCAGACAAGTGAAACAGCGCCCAGGGCAGATGCTGCCACAAGCCCCAGGGGAGCCTGCGTGATTTGCTGAGCTTCAATAACGGCATCACGAATGAGTGGAGGCAGCGAGCTCAGGGGAAACTCATCAGGATACTGAAAGTATGGCATAATGACCTCACAACACACAGAACATAAAGTACCGCAACTATTGCTACTAATAGCAAAAATAGCAGCAGAATCAATACAGGATAAAAATTTCTGTCGATTTTCAGATTAAATAATAACCATTCGGTATTTTGTCGCTAAAGAATGTCAGAATGAATCTGTGCGTCTACGGGCGCTCTCCGGAACACACACGTTGATTAAATTTCACACAACAACGTACCAGCAAAAAGCATCATCCAGGGTATTGCAGGTACGGGTTTCCTGCCGGGAATAAACATAAACAGTTTCCCCGGAGTAACGCTTTCAGAAAACTGCCCTCCTGAAGAAGAATAAAATAAAGAAAATGACAGTTCCTGCACTGAATGCTGAGTACAATATTCTATGGACAGGATGACATTTTTATAAATAACAAAAACCATTTAATACTGATACATCAATAAAATACTTCCTCCCTGCTGACACAGATAAAATGCAACATTTTTTCTTCAAATACTTCTGTATAATCGCCAGCCAATGATGAGAATGGATTAAAATAACACTTCTTCGACAAACACAAAAACCAGCCTTCATTTTCACATCATCATCCAGTTTTAATTAAACCCTGACGAGCGACAGTATTTCAGTTCAGGAATTAAAAGCCAGCTATTACTCAGTAAAAACACCACCAACTAATAATATCTCAGCAGATATTTCCTGACCAGGATGACACATTTATTAAAGTTTTTTTACAGGACACTTCACATTACTGAACGCTATTCCGACAGTATCACTACACAAATAAAAAAGGGAACTGGATAAATATTCATGCCGGAAGAATGGTGTAACAAAAGCATTTAATCATTACGTGCGTATTCCTATCTATTCGATCACGGTTTGGCCAAACCGTGATCGATTCAGATGCCATTTTGCAAGTACGCATGACCCGGAAGGGAAACACTTAACAACATGGTATCAACAGATATCATTACGTGCGCACTCTTATAAAAATACACAGCAGAAGCAAGATAACTCTAAACGTAAATTTAATATCTCCCACTGACTGCCCCGACAATATACTGAAAAATACTCACCTCAGTAAACATAAACACACCTGATAATCAGGCTGCAAGATGAATATTTTTCTCCTTTACGGAGTAATCAGCCTGCTGTTTAACAATAACCGCGTATTTTCATGGAAGGATATCACCCAATAACGGATAACTCCTGCCCTCCTTCATGTTAATACGCAACATCCCCATCGATTCCAAACAATTTCAGACAGATATTATCTCCGTGGATCCCCCGCCACCTTTCCGGTGTGCGGGGTTTTGTCTTTTTTCACCGGGAATACATGTATGAATCCGTCTGATGCCATTGAGGCAATTGAAAAACCGCTCTCCTCCCTGCCTTACTCGCTTTCCCGTCACATCCTGGAACATCTGCGCAAACTCACCAGTCACGAACCCGTGATTGGCATTATGGGTAAAAGCGGGGCCGGTAAATCCTCACTCTGTAATGCACTGTTTCAGGGGGAGGTCACCCCGGTCAGTGATGTTCACGCCGGCACCCGGGAAGTACGGCGCTTCCGTCTGAGTGGCCATGGTCACAGCATGGTTATCACTGACCTGCCCGGGGTGGGCGAGAGCCGGGACAGGGATGCAGAGTATGAAGCCCTGTACCGTGACATTCTGCCTGAACTTGACCTGGTACTGTGGCTGATTAAAGCCGATGACCGTGCCCTGTCTGTGGATGAGTATTTCTGGCGACACATCCTGCACCGGGGACATCAGCAGGTGCTGTTTGTGGTGACGCAGGCCGACAAAACGGAGCCCTGCCATGAATGGGATATGGCCGGCATTCAGCCTTCTCCCGCACAGGCACAGAACATTCGGGAGAAAACGGAGGCGGTATTCCGTCTGTTCCGGCCCGTACATCCGGTTGTGGCCGTATCGGCCCGCACCGGCTGGGAACTGGATACGCTGGTCAGTGCGCTCATGACAGCACTTCCCGACCATGCCGCCAGTCCCCTGATGACCCGCCTGCAGGACGAGCTGCGCACGGAATCTGTCCGCGCTCAGGCCCGTGAGCAGTTTACCGGTGCGGTGGACCGGATATTTGACACAGCGGAGAGCGTCTGTGTTGCCTCTGTTGCACGCACGGTTCTGCGTGCCGTCCGTGACACAGTGGTCTCTGTTGCCCGCGCGGTATGGAACTGGATCTTCTTCTGAACCTGTTGTGGATGATGTCCTCCCTGCCTCTAAGTATGCTCACAAAAGCGCTGTTTTCGTTACTGTCTCTCTTGTCCGTGCAATAGCTTGATAAAAGAATAAAACGATCAATACCCATTTTACCGATCGTTAATATCGATCGTTATGCTAATAATAACTCCTGTTAGCAACGTGCGCAGATACACACAGACATGAGATTCAGGGAACAACAGAGCCACACGTCAGAAACTTCCGTCAGCCGGACCTCCGGCACTGTAACCCTTTACCTGCCGGTATCCACATCTGTGGATACCGGCTTTTTTATTCACCCTCACTCTGATTAAGGAAATGCTGATGAAACGACATCTGAATACCTGCTACAGGCTGGTATGGAATCACATTACGGGCGCTTTCGTGGTTGCCTCCGAACTGGCCCGCGCACGGGGTAAACGTGGCGGTGTGGCGGTGGCACTGTCTCTTGCCGCGGTCACGTCACTCCCGGTGCTGGCTGCTGACATCGTTGTGCACCCGTGTGAAACAGTGAATGGCGGAACACTGGTAAACCATGACAACCAGTTTGTATCCGGAACAGCTGATGGCGTGACTGTCAGTACCGGGCTTGAGCTGGGGCCGGACAGTGACGAAAACACCGGCGGGCAATGGATAAAAGCGGGTGGCACAGGCAGAAACACCACTGTCACCGCAAATGGTCGTCAGATTGTGCAGGCAGGAGGAACTGCCAGTGATACGGTTATTCGTGATGGCGGAGGGCAGAGCCTTAACGGACTGGCGGTGAACACCACGCTGGATAACAGAGGTGAGCAGTGGGTACACGGGGGAGGGAAAGCTGCCGGTACAATTATTAACCAGGATGGTTACCAGACCATAAAACATGGCGGACTGGCAACCGGAACCATCGTCAACACCGGTGCAGAAGGTGGTCCGGAGTCTGAAAATGTGTCCAGCGGTCAGATGGTCGGAGGGACGGCTGAATCCACCACCATCAATAAAAATGGCCGGCAGGTTATCTGGTCTTCGGGGATGGCACGGGACACCCTCATTTACGCCGGTGGTGACCAGACGGTACACGGAGAGGCACATAACACCCGACTGGAGGGGGGTAACCAGTATGTACACAACGGTGGCACGGCAACAGAGACGCTGATAAACCGTGATGGCTGGCAGGTGATTAAGGAAGGAGGAACTGCCGCGCATACCACCATCAACCAGAAAGGAAAGCTGCAGGTGAATGCCGGCGGTAAAGCGTCTGATGTCACCCAGAACACGGGCGGTGCACTGGTTACCAGTACAGCTGCAACCGTCACCGGCACAAACCGCCTGGGAGCATTCTCCGTTGTGGCGGGTAAGGCTGATAATGTCGTACTGGAAAATGGCGGACGTCTGGATGTGCTGAGCGGACACACAGCCACTAATACCCGTGTGGATGATGGCGGAACGCTGGATATCCGCAACGGTGGTGCCGCCACCACCGTATCCATGGGGAATGGCGGTGTACTGCTGGCCGATTCCGGTGCCGCTGTCAGTGGTACCCGGAGCGACGGAAAGGCATTCAGTATCGGAGGCGGTCAGGCGGATGCCCTGATGCTGGAAAAAGGCAGTTCATTCACGCTGAACGCCGGTGATACGGCCACGGATACCACGGTAAATGGCGGACTGTTCACCGCCAGGGGCGGCACACTGGCGGGCACCACCACGCTGAATAACGGCGCCACACTTACCCTTTCCGGGAAGACGGTGAACAACGATACCCTGACCATCCGTGAAGGCGATGCACTCCTGCAGGGAGGCGCTCTTACCGGTAACGGCAGCGTGGAAAAATCAGGAAGTGGCACACTCACTGTCAGCAACACCACACTCACCCAGAAAGCCGTCAACCTGAATGAAGGCACGCTGACGCTGAACGACAGTACCGTCACCACGGATGTCATTGCTCAGCGCGGTACAGCCCTGAAGCTGACCGGCAGCACAGTGCTGAACGGTGCCATTGACCCCACGAATGTCACCCTGACATCCGGTGCCACCTGGAATATCCCCGATAACGCCACGGTTCAGTCGGTGGTGGATGACCTCAGCCATGCCGGACAGATTCATTTCACCTCCGCCCGCACAGGGAAGTTCGTTCCGACAACTCTGCAGGTGAAAAACCTGAACGGGCAGAATGGCACCATCAGCCTGCGTGTACGCCCGGATATGGCGCAGAACAATGCTGACAGACTGGTCATTGACGGTGGCAGGGCAACCGGAAAAACCATCCTGAATCTGGTGAACGCCGGCAACAGTGGTACGGGGCTGGCGACCACCGGTAAGGGTATTCAGGTGGTTGAGGCCATTAACGGTGCCACCACGGAGGAAGGGGCTTTTGTCCAGGGGAATATGTTGCAGGCCGGGGCCTTTAACTACACCCTCAACCGGGACAGTGATGAGAGCTGGTATCTGCGCAGTGAAAATGCTTATCGTGCTGAAGTCCCCCTGTATGCCTCCATGCTGACACAGGCAATGGACTATGACCGGATTCTGGCAGGCTCCCGCAGCCATCAGACCGGTGTAAACGGTGAAAATAACAGCGTCCGTCTCAGCATTCAGGGCGGTCATCTCGGTCACGATAACAACGGCGGTATTGCCCGTGGAGCCACGCCGGAAAGCAGCGGCAGCTATGGCTTCGTCCGTCTGGAGGGTGACCTGCTCAGAACAGAGGTTGCCGGTATGTCACTGACGACAGGAGTGTATGGTGCTGCAGGCCATTCTTCCGTTGATGTTAAGGATGATGACGGCTCCCGTGCCGGCACGGTCCGGGATGATGCCGGCAGTCTGGGCGGATACCTGAATCTGGTACACACATCCTCCGGCCTGTGGGCTGACATTGTGGCCCAGGGAACCCGTCACAGCATGAAAGCGTCATCGGACAATAACGACTTCCGCGCCCGGGGCTGGGGCTGGCTGGGCTCACTGGAAACCGGTCTGCCCTTCAGTATCACTGACAATCTGATGCTGGAGCCACAACTGCAGTACACCTGGCAGGGACTCTCCCTGGATGACGGCCAGGATAACGCCGGTTATGTGAAGTTCGGGCATGGCAGTGCACAACATGTGCGTGCCGGTTTCCGTCTGGGCAGCCACAACGATATGACCTTTGGTGAAGGCACCTCATCCCGTGACACCCTGCGCGACAGTACAAAACACGGTGTGAGTGAACTGCCTGTGAACTGGTGGGTACAGCCTTCTGTTATCCGCACCTTCAGCTCCCGGGGAGACATGAGCATGGGTACAGCCGCAGCCGGCAGTAACATGACGTTCTCACCGTCCCGGAATGGCACGTCACTGGACCTGCAGGCCGGACTGGAAGCCCGTATCCGGGAAAATATCACCCTGGGCGTTCAGGGCGGTTATGCCCACAGCGTCAGCGGCAGCAGCGCTGAAGGTTATAACGGTCAGGCCACGCTGAATGTGACCTTCTGACAGAACCATCGCCTCTTTGTGGTCCCGATCATCATGATCGGGACCCGGACCGGCGCAACGGATATTCAACGCCACATTCGCTGGCATTAACAGTGCGGCATTCGACGGACAGAACGGACAGTATCGTTACATGGGAAATCATGGTCCCATGCAACTGGAAGTCCCCCGTGATCAGTATGCCGGCGCTGTGGAAACCATGAAGAATAAGATCCGCGAAGGTAAAGTACCCGGTGTAACCGATCCCGCAGAAGCGTCCCGGCTGATTCGTCGGGGACATCTGACTTATACCCAGGCCCGTAATATCACCCGGTTCGGGACCATCGAATCGGTCACTTATGATATTGCCGAGGGGTCGGTTGTCAGTCTGGCGGCCGGAGGGATCAGTTTTGCCCTGACGGCATCGGTCTTCTGGCTCAGCACCGGCGATCGCGATGCTGCCCTGCAGACAGCTGCTGTCCAGGCAGGAAAAACCTTCACCCGCACACTGGCTGTCTACGTCACAACCCAGCAACTTCACCGGCTCAGTGTTGTTCAGGGTATGCTGAAGCATATTGATTTTTCGACGGCCAGCCCGACTGTCCGGCAGGCGCTTCAGAAGGGGACCGGTGCAGGAAATATCAGTGCCCTGAACAAAGTGATGAAGGGTTCGCTGGTGACATCTCTGGCACTGGTAGCTGTCACAACCGGCCCTGACATGATCAAAATGTTGCGGGGACGGATCTCCGGTGCGCAGTTCATCAGGAATCTTGCCGTGGCATCTTCCTGTGTGGCAGGTGGTGCTGTCGGGTCAGTGGCGGGCGGGATATTGTTCAGTCCACTGGGACCATTTGGTGCACTGACAGGGCGTGTGGTTGGCGGTGTTCTGGGGGGAATGATTGCCTCCGCTGTATCAGGAAAAATTGCCGGAGCGCTGGTTGAAGAAGATCGCGTCAAAATTCTGGCAATGATTCAGGAGCAGATGACATGGCTTGCCGGCAGTTTCCTGCTGACCGGACATGAGATTGAAAATCTGAACGCGAATCTGGCCCGTGTTATCGATCAGAATGCTCTGGAGATCATTTTCGCCGCCGGTATACAACAACGGGCCGCGACCAACATGTTAATCAAACCACTGGTGGTCAGTATCATCAGGCAACGCCCCGTCATGGAATATGATGCATCCCATCTCGGCAATATGGTTAACCGACTGGAAGAAACATTACCCCCGGAGTTACCGGCATAACGGCTATTCTGCGCCTTTTACGTTTTATCACCTGATTTGTCAGTGTCATCGTCATGACTCAGAGAGGTAAATACCATGATTCACCTGTTCAAAACCTGCATGATTACCGCCTTCATTCTGGGGTTAACGTGGTCTGCCCCACTCCGGGCACAGGATCAACGTTACATCAGTATACGCAATACAGATACGATATGGCTCCCGGGAAATATTTGTGCTTACCAGTTCCGGCTGGATAATGGCGGAAACGATGAAGGATTTGGCCCCCTCACCATCACTCTGCAACTCAAAGACAAATATGGTCAGACGCTGGTGACCAGAAAAATGGAAACGGAAGCCTTTGGTGACAGTAATGCCACGCGAACCACAGACGCATTTCTGGAAACGGAGTGCGTGGAAAATGTCGCCACAACCGAAATCATTAAAGCAACTGAAGAAAGTAACGGCCATCGTGTCAGTCTGCCGTTATCGGTTTTCGATCCCCAGGACTACCATCCACTGCTGATTACCGTTTCCGGAAAAAACGTTAACTGATCCCTGAAGTCAGTTTCATGCTTCAGCCTCTGTCACAACGCGTGGCAGAGGCTTTTTATTTATCAGGAGAAAACAGATATGCTGGGTTACACAGAGTATGTCCTGGCTGAAGGATCTTTCTCATACGGGCAGGCGGTTGCTGTCATAACCGCTTACCGCAATGTGTTTATCCAGGATGACCCGGGAATGCATTTCCGTCGGGTTATCCGCAACGCGGAAGGTCAGCGACGCTGGCGCTGCCGGAACTCTGAAGCTGATGCCGGAAAACAGCTTAATGCGTGGCTCGCCAGTGGAGGGCTTCTCAGACAATAAACCTCATTGATTTCATCCATCAGGCCGCGTCTTCTCCGGGAGACGCGGCTTTTTTCATTTATTACACCAGTAAATCTTAACCACCGATAAGGAGCAAATTATGCGACTAGCCAGTCGTTTTGGTTATGCGAACCAGATACGCCGTGACCGTCCGCTGACACACGAAGAACTGATGCACTATGTGCCGGGGATTTTCGGGGAAGATAAACACACGTCCCGAAGCCAGAACTATACGTACATCCCCACCATCACCGTACTGGAAAGCCTGCAGCGGGAAGGCTTTCAGCCATTCTTCGCCTGCCAGACCCGTGTGCGCGACCCGGGCCGCCGGGGATACACAAAACACATGCTGCGTCTGCGGCGGGCCGGAGAGATAAACGGAGAACATGTCCCTGAAATTATTCTGCTCAACTCTCATGACGGTACCTCCAGCTACCAGATGCTGCCGGGTTACTTCAGGTTCGTCTGCCAGAACGGATGCGTCTGTGGTCAGTCTCTGGGGGAAGTGCGTGTTCCACACCGGGGAAATGTAGTGGAGAAAGTTATCGAAGGGGCTTACGAGGTGGTGGGGGTTTTTGACCGGATTGAAGAAAAGCGTGACGCCATGCGGTCGCTGGTCTTACCGCCACCGGCACGCCAGGCACTGGCGCAGGCTGCTCTGACTTACCGTTATGGTGACGAACATCACCCAATCACCACTGCTGACATTCTGACACCACGACGTCGGGAGGATTACGGGCAGGACCTGTGGAGTGCTTATCAGACCATCCAAGAGAATATGCTGAAAGGCGGGATTTCCGGTCGCAGCGCTAAAGGAAAACGTATCCACACCCGTGCCATTCACAGCATCGACACGGACATTAAGCTCAATCGCGCATTGTGGGTAATGACAGAAACGCTGCTGGAGAACATGCGCTGATGCAGCACATCCCTGAAGACGTGATTCAGGCTCCCCTACCCCCTGCTCCCCGAAAACCCTGCATTTATTTGTTTTATAAGGATTTCACTCATGAAAACTGTTTCTCAGAACACCTGTACACTTTCTGCTTCCGTAGTCACAGCTTCAGAGAATGACCAGCCTCAACTGGTTGCCACTCTCGTTCCTCATGAACAGCGCATCA
>ERZ827522.2777-NODE-2777-length-11370-cov-2.258153_pt1 | contig 11370 bp, 7 predicted proteins | sample MGYA00519580_ERZ827522 | MGnify/ENA primary metagenome ERZ827522 (study PRJEB31778, sample SAMEA3449340) | human gut metagenome | biome: human gut; feature: human-associated habitat; material: faeces | place: United Kingdom | collected 2010/2012 ...
TTGGCCGCCGAGGAAGATCCGAAGGTGCCAGCCATGCCGCTACCGGAGTGTGGCGCTATGAGCCAAGGCTACATTGGCTACCACCTGCAACAGGCGTTGGGCGTGGCCATGCACAAGTCCTATAAGCGCTGGCATGTGGCTTCCATTGTTACCCAGATGGAGGTGGACCCGGACGATCCGGCGTTTGCTAACCCTACCAAGCCCATTGGTGTATTTCTTACCGAGGAACAGGCGAAGGCGGAAATGGCTGAACATCCCGACCAAGTGTTTGTGGAGGATTCTGGCCGCGGATGGCGCAGGGGGGTAGCAAGCCCTCAGCCCACGAAGATTGTAGAGGCCCCCTCCATCCTGAACTTGCTGGACAACGAGTTCATAGTAATTGCTTGCGGTGGTGGCGGCATCCCGGTGGTGCGCGACTATCAGGACAAAGGCGCCTACAAGGGTGTAGCGGCAGTTATCGACAAGGACATGGGCGGCGAGCTTTTGGCGGAGGATTGCCAGGCGGACTACCTGTTCTTGCTGACAGCGGTGGAGTATGTGTGTACCAGCTTTGGCACGCCCGAGCAGAAGGCGCTAGTGGATGTTTCCGCCGACGAGGCTGAGGCGCTGGCGAATGCTGGCGAATTTGGAAAGGGCTCCATGGAGCCGAAGGTGCGCGCTGCCATTAAGTTCGTGCGCAGCCGTCCGGGCCGCACCTGCATTATCGGTGCGCTAGACAAGGCGCCTGAGACCATGGCCGGCCTTTCTGGCACCAGAATCCACGCGTAAAGCTGCGGTGCGAAAGCGCAGTGGCACAGCATAGCTATTCTGCAATGCCGGGGGTGGGGTTTTCCACCTCCGGCATACGGTGGTTATAGGGAGCGCTTATGCAGATCAAGACTGAAATAAAGGATATATGCCTAAACGGGGGCGACATAGAGCGCATGGTTGCTGCCATGGCTCAGCAGATTGTACAGGGCGAGGGGGCCGCAGCAAGTCCGGTGCTAGTGGGGCTCAATACAAAGGGGTTAGCAATTGCTAAAAGGCTTGCCCGGCATATGGCCCTTTTGTATGGAGTGCAGCCTCCGATTGGTCGCCTGGAGATTGCCTGCGGGGAGTCGCTGAGCGCTTCGGATACTAGCAGTGCGATGGCTGGTGGTGAGCCTATCGGTGGCTATGAGGTGCAGTTGGTGGACTTACCCTTTTGCATCGATGGTGCGGCAGTGGTGGTAGTGGACGATGTTGCCTTTACTGGCAGAACTGCTCGCAAGGCGCTCGATGTGCTGGGCGGCATTGGAACTCCGGTCAGCTTGCAGCTGGCAGTGTTGGTGGACCGTCTGTTTCCAAATCCGGCGGCCTGTCCTAATGTGGCGGGCGTTCAGTTGGACGTTTCTGCCAACGAGCGGCTCTTAGTTTTTCTCGAGGAAATAGATGGGTTCAGTGAGGTGTTGGTGCGACGCGGTTGGTGACCCCTATGCCTCAAGGGCATCGGCTACCAATCGGGCACTATGATGCCGCGTTCTGCCGCCAAGGCGTTCGCGGTAGCAATCTGCGCTCGGGTTTGCTTCTGCACGGCCGCTATAAAGCGCTCGTTCGTCTCGGGGTTTTCGCCATAAACCTCCGCAATGATGTCTTCGAAGTCCCCAAGGGCCGAGGGGTCGTACCAGTTGAAGTCCTCGACGAGGGCAAGCTGCTGCGAGGGGTATTCCCGGAAGGGGTGGCTTTCCCAAAGGTAGCAGCCTTGCTCCAGCTCGGTCGTGGTGGCGCGACTGTAAAAGCCGCAGCCATGGTCAAACAACGGGGCGATGCGGCATCCGTCTAGCTCTTCCGCATCTCGGATAAGGCCAAAGTTGTGGGTGTGGCGGTCAAAGTTCGCCATAAGGAAGTCCACGATAATCGTCTTATCGATGAGCCGCCCGCCGTTCTGCACCCCTAGCTTCTCTAGCGCCTTCAGGTACCCGCGGTGCATATCGCGTCCCTCGGAAACGGCAAAGCTACACAGCACGTCGTGAGCCGGTATCAGCTCTGCGAGGGGCCCAGCCTGTATTCCGTCAAGTAAAAATGAACAAAAGGGGACGCTGACGTTTTCCCGTGCGAAGGCGCTTATGCCGCTTGGTTGAGCGGCCTCCCGTACTGCAGCGGACTCATCCTCCCGAGTGATTCCTCGGTGGGGCGCCTTTCTGTCGCGCGGTTTTGTCGATTCTCGCAGTTTTCCCTTTCATGCGTTGGTGTTGCGAGCTCGTCGTGCGTAAGGGGTTAGACAATCCATCCCATGTAGCTCAGGTACAGAGGCGCTGCGCCGTAAGCGATTTCGCGTGCGATGTAGGGCGCAAGTTCCCAAATAAGAGCTGCGGTGGCGCCAATGGCCGCTCCCCAAAAAGGGATGAAGAAAACGCGCTCGCACGCTGCGTCTTCGTGGGTGGTTGTGGTTTCGTCTTCGCATGCGCTGGTGCTTCCGCATACGCTGGTGTTTCCGTCCTCATTCTCGACCTCGCTTCGGCTTGCTTTTTCGTGCATGCTCGCGCCTTCGCCTTCGCCTTCGCCTTCGCTCGTGCTCGTGCCTCTGCCTCCATCCATGCCTGCGTCCTCGTCTTCGCCCTCTTCTTCGTCGCTAAACGGATCAATTAGGGTTCCCGCAATCAGAAGAGCTGCGCTGCCCAGGCAGCCAACCAGCGCCCAGTTCGTGATGCGGTTGAACGCGTCGGCGTCCGAGCCGTTCACCGCGCATGCGGTGACGACCTCGATGAGGGTCGGCAAGCACGCGATTACGAGTGCCGTAAGCGCGTTGGCCGGGCATTTTTCGGAAATCGTGCACATGCCGAGCGCGCTCAGCGCCACCACGAAGGCAAAGGCGTTGAGTTCGCTCAAAGAGCTCGAGTCGATGAACACCGCGCCAATCACGCGCATGCAGACGAGCAGCATGAGCGTGGCCGCTACGAAATCGATACGCTTCATCGAGCGTGACATGAACGCCTTGAACAGGCCTTCGATTGCGAGCGCGATGCAGGCTTTAATGGATAAGGGGTCCCCGAAGAAGTCGTCCAACTCGCCGTCACGGTTGTTGCGATCGTCGTCGTAAGGTGCGACGAAGTTGCTCTGGACGCTGCCGGTGCTTTCGTCGGAGCTTTCGTCAGGGCTTTCGTTGTGGGTGCTGTCGTTGCTGCTGCCGCCAGTGTTGCTGGCGCTGCCGACGTCTCTCTTGTCGCCTTCCTTATGAAATTCGTCGTCGTGGCTGTAGTGATACTTGCTTTCGGGGGAGTGCATCACGAACCCCTTGTCGGTCCCGATTCCTCCGTAGTATTTCTTGCCCATGGTTCCTCCTTACGCGTGGCTATCGAAGCGGAAGAGGGTTGAGGGGGCCGCTTCCTCGTTTGCCGCCGAGCTTGCTCGAGAAATCGTTCATGGCCGTTCCTTTCGTGCGTTGGCTTTTGCCAATCACATGGAAAATGGGCGCGAAGTTTTCTGGAAAATGGGAAGGGTCGTCGGCGTGGCTGATGGTGACTCGTCGGCGGACCGATGCGCGCAAGCATCATGGAGCCACTGTGATATGCGTTGCCGAATTCGCCGCTCGTATCGTGGCCTTTTGGCTTGTCGGCGCCCATGAGAAGCATGTAGAACGGCTTGGGTAAACTCGCCAGGCAGATCGCTCGGAAAACTCGCCGGGCAGATCACTCGGAAAGCTCACCAATCGGATTGTTTGGACGGGCTACCGAGAGGGTATTGCGGGCTCGCGGGGCTCATTTGGCAGAAAACGCCGCTAGGGGGCCTCGTTGCGGGGCTCGGATTTTGGGCGTCTTGGGGCAATTCGCAATGAGCGATTCTCTGACCTGCGGTTTTCCTTCTTGGTAGGAGAGAGTCTTTCCCGATATGGTCGAGCGGCCTCCGCATTCCCTGCCGAATGAGGCCCCCTAGCGACGTTTTCTGCCAAACGGGAACATTTTCTTTGCAATCGGGCCCCCTATTGGCGTTTTCTGCCAGGGGAAAGCGCGAAGGACGCGAAAGACGAGGGGCGCGAAGGTCGGAAGTCGGAAAAGTTGGGCGCGAATCGAAGGGGACTGAGGGCGAATCGAGGAAGGCGGGAAGGCGCGGAAGGTGCGGTGCAAAGGTAGAGAGAGCGGGGCGTGAAAAGCGCGAAAGCCAGGAAAGGCGGGGTGCGAATCGAAGGTCGCTGTGGCGTTTTCTGTTGAGGGAAGTGCGAGAAAGGTGGAGTAAGAATTGGAATGGCGCCGTTTTTCAAAATCCTAGCGCTCGTTTTTCTCGCAGCTGTTCTCTCATCTGTTAAACGCTACTAGCATTTAACACGAGCATTTAACAGGTTTTCGTGCAGCGTTTGGCTTGCGGCGCAAATTACAATGGACAGCAAGGATAAAAAGGCTTCGTGGGAAGGTGCTGTCGTGTCAAAGGACGAGTTTGCCGAATATGAGCATGGCGCCAACGAAAGCCATGGCGACGACGAATGCCGCGATGCCAACGAGGATGGAGCTGCCGCTGGGAAAGCTACGGCCGACGTTGCCGCTGCCGCCGCAGTTGCCGCGGCCGACGCCGCCGCTGCCGATGATGCGGTCGCGGGTGCCAACGCCGGCGAAGGCGCCAACGAAAGCGCCGCCGCTGCCGAAGACGCCAAGGCCCGCCGTCGCGCCCATCGGGCGGCCATTCGAGCTCAGCGCAGGCAGCGGGGCGCTTTTGGGCAACAGGGCTCCGGGTGGGGTGGCCTGCCGTATTCGGATGCGCTGCTGCAGGAGGGCCTCGAGCATGCGCGCGTTATCGCCGAGAAGCGAATCAACGGCGCGCCGCGCACTGCGGAAGATTGGCTCGACAACAACGCGGAAGTGAACCTCGCGCTGCTTGCGAAGGCGGGCCGCCTCGCGCGGGAGTGCCTCATTGAGGCGCACCTCGATGCCGTCTATGCGGCCACGAAGGGGTACAAGCGGCTTTTTGAGGCGCACGACCTGGGCGCCGAATACCACCGCGCCGTGCGCCTTGCGGTGGAAGATTCGATAGACAAGTTCAATTTGTCGGAAGGCCACGTGCTGAACAGTTGGGTTTCGACAAACAAGAAACCTGTGGAGCGTCGCCTGTGCGAGTGCTATGCGCAGAAAACCGCGCTTCGCAGCGAGCACGAGGCGCGGAAATATTTTGCGATTATCAAGGCGTATCGAAAGCTTGAAGATTCATTGCAAGGCGCACGCAGGCCGACCGAGGACGAGCTGCTCGAAGCCCTCGCGGAGCACACGGCAACGCGTGGGTTGAGCCGGGAAGCCATGCTCGACATTCTTGATCGTGGGTCCGATGGCGTGCACAGGGTGGCATTCTCCGCCGCACCGCCGTGCGGTCGAGGAGCTGCGCCTGCTGCCGCACGCGCGAGCGTGGTTCCTGCTGCGAAGCTTGCGGCTGGTACGGCGGATGCCGTGGGCGTCGTGGACACCATCAATGGTGCGGAAGATGCGGACGCCGAGGGCTTTGCGGATGCCGAGCGTGCGCGGCGGGCCTCGGGTGCCGAAACCGCTGCTGTGGAGGGATGCGTTGCGGGTTCCGAAGGTGCCGCGGGCTCCGCATCGATGGGCGGCGAGCCGGTCGTTCATGATTCCGATGCGCTCATCTTTCGAAACGGCATCGAACAAGATATGACTCCACTCGAACGCGCAGTGTACAAGGCTCGTATCGCCCCCGTTATCGACGCCGACGCGAGCTTGCAAACGCTCGCGAAGACGGCCGAGGGAATTCGTGCTTCGTGCGGGCTGCCGATGATGCAGGCCGACCGCGTGCGACGCATTGAGCTGCGCCTGCGAGAGCGCTTCGTGCTCGGTGGTGAGCTCGGCGTGTATTCGGGCGCCGAAACTTCGACCTGGTTGCGTCAGGAGCGCTCGCGCCTCCACAGCGATTACTGGCTCTTGGACCTGTTGGCGCTGCGCCTGGCCGAGATGTTTCCGAAGCAATCGGCGCCTTCGAGGGCCAAGACCAAATCCACGGCCGAAGCAAAAGCCAACGATGTATCGGCGGCTCGCCCGCAAATCGTGGGGGTTACGCGCGACGATTGCTACAGCATGCTGCTTCCGATGGCTGTCAAAACGGACGATTTATCGGGGAAGAACGGAAACGGATACGCGAAGGCGCTGTGGGAAAACAAGAAGCTGTCCGAGGATGCGGCCGAAAAAGAAGGCTGTCTTCAAGCGTATGAGGAATATCTCGAAAATCCGCTCGCCGTTGTGCGGGGCAAGATGCTCGCGAGGGTGCCGGGCGAGGCTTTCTCTGAAGAGAACCCGTGGCACATGCTTCTGTGGCATTTCTTCTTCGATGAAGCGACTGACACGGAAATCGAGGAATTCGTCGCGGCGCTCAAGGATGCGCTCATTCACGATGCGGCGGCCGCAAGAGAGAGGAGATCGTTTGCTCGAAGATGTTTTGCCGGGAAAGTCAATGTGCGAATAGGAGGAGGATCAATGTCGTCAAAAAGTAGTACCAGCGTCAGCCGTCGCAGCTTCTTGCGTAGCGGAGCCACGGCGGCCGCATTGGCCGCGGCAGGTGCGGCCTTCGGCTGCGCGCCAAGTGGTTCAGAAAGCTTATCCGCGACGGGAGAAAAGGCAGATGTCGCCGATTTGAACGAGCATGTCGTCGAATCGGATACGGCGATCCTAGAAGGCCGGGGCCGTTGGCAGGGCGCTCCTTGCCCCAAGGGCTGCTCTCTCACGTGTTCTCCGTGCCAGTATGTGGTCGACAACGTCCCCGTGCGGGGGAAGGTCGTTGACTATTTTGAAGAGGATGACTGCAACCGCCAGCTGAGGAGCTGCCACGCTTACAAGGTCGCTCGAGAGTGGATATACAGCCCCAGCCGCATCAAGTATCCCATGAAGCGCAAGGGATGGCAGCCTGGCGGCGGAGAGAATTCGAACGGCCAGATGCGTGGCAAAGACGAATGGGAGCGCATCAGTTGGGATGAGGCGCTCGACCTCTGCGCCTCGGAGATTAAACGTATATATGAAACCTATGGTCCCACATGCACCATCAGCTTTATCAGCATGGGCGGCTCGATTCAGAATGTTCTGAACCTCATGGGTGGTTACGTGGAGATCAACGACACTATTTCCTGTGGAACATGGCAGGCGGATACGAGTTGGTGGGGCCTGCCCTTTTACGGAAACTACATGGGCGACGACCCCCAGGATTGGGTATATGCCGACTATTTCGTTCTCGCGTCCTCGGATCCCGTGTTTACCGCGAACGCCTCCGGCGCTTATCTGACGGCTGCGAAAGAAGCGGGAGGGAAATTCGTCTATGTGGGGCCCTGCTACAACCAGGGTGCTACTCAACTTGAAGCGCGGTGGATCCCGGTTCGTCCCGGAACTGATACAGCGTTTTGGAACGGTGTCGCCTACGAGATGGTGAAGCTGGACGAGAGCGCGGGCGATGTCATCGATTGGGAGTTCCTTGCCAAGTACACCAAGGGCTTCACGATGGACAACATGCCCGACGACGCCAAACTCCAGGAATGTTACCAAGGATATCTGTTGGGAGAGTACGACGACACGCCCAAAACAGCGGCGTGGGCCAGCCTCATTTGCGGTGCACCTGAGCAGGACATCAAGGACATGGCCGCGATCATGAGCAAGCAGAACAACGTAATTTTGGCGACGGGCACAGCTGCGGCGCGTTGCACCGGTGTGGAGAACTATCCCCAGGTGATCTATACCATCGGGCTCATGGGCGGCCATATGGGCAAGCAGGGCAATGCCGTGTTCTACAACCTGACAGCGATGAACTACGTCACTAAAGCCTACACTGGGGCACGCGGTCGCGCGGCGTCTTCGATTCAGAACCCCCTGAAGTTCGAGGCCGAGCCAGGAGTCAATCTCGCGGGCATCCCCTCGGTTGGGCGCAACTTGATCGCTGCGCCGCTGCATTGGCGCAACATGCTTGAGGGGAAGTACACCTCTTACGGTGCCCATTCCCAGCAGGAATCGCCGAATCCCTATAACAGTGGCGTTGAGCACGACATCAACGTCAAATTCATCTGGAACGGATGCCGCAACTTCCTCTCGATGAGCATCGATTTGTTCAACGCGGTGAAAGTGTACAGGAACTGTGAGTTCGTTCTCACCAACGCCGTTTATGCGTCCACGGTCGCGCGATTCAGCGATATCGTGCTGCCGGTTCCTTCCAAATGGGAGGGCAGCTTCGACCATGCGGAGTATGCGTGGCCGAGCGGCACCGTCAATCGTTACTATGGCGTCGACTTCGTATCTGCCAACTATCCCGTGTGCGAGCCCATGTGGGAGTGCCACTCGGACGATTGGATATCCAGGGAGATAGGTGCGCGCCTGGGTTTCGATCCCGACGAGATTGTTGCAACGGATGCCATCCAGAGCTATTTCAATTGCATGGCCGGTGGTGTCGCGACAGATGAGGATGGGACCGAGCACACGCTGCTGACGATTACTCAAGACACCATCGATCGTCACGGCGTCGAACTAGAGCCCCAAGAGGGTGAGGTCGATTTCGAGGAATTCGTCGAGCACGGCGGTTACCAATATCCTCGCTCGAAGGACGATGCCTACGCGAAGCGCTATTGCTATCAGGACTTTATCGATGACCCCGCCGCGAATCCTCTTCCTTCGGCAAGTGGCCTGTGGGAGATTTATAGTCAGCTGAAAGCGGACAATTTCAATACGCCCGACTTCGTCGATCCTGAAACACCGATGAAGCCCTACCCCAACTACTACGAGCCTACGATAGGGTACGAAAAGACGTTCAGCGATTGGGACAAGCAGATCAAGGGCGATTATCCCTATCAGTTCTTCACTTTCCATCCGGCCCGTGGCAGCCACTCCGACAACTGGAGCCTTGTCGGCAAGGAGCTGTATCCCCACAGCCTTTACATCAATCCAGTCGATGCTCAGAAGGAGGGGTTGGAGGAAGGCGATACGGCTCGTATCTGGAATCCTGATGGCGGATGCATTTTGCGACGCGTCACGTTGATGGAGGGGGTCATGCCCGGTTGCCTGGGCCTGGCGGAGAGCGCTGGCAACCTCGATCTCGACGAGTCGGATCCGGAGCATTGGATCGACCGCGGCGGTTCTGCCAATGTCCTTACCCCTGCAGTTCGTAGCAATTACATGCCCGGATTGTCCGGCTACAACAACGGTATCGTCAATATTGAGAAGTACGAGGGAGAGCCCGTGCCGCCCGATTGCGAGCGCGATATCTTCCAGATTGAGGAACAGTAAGGAAAGGAGGGCTGGAAATGAGTCTGGGATTCTACTTTGATATGACGCGTTGCTCCGGATGCGCCGCGTGCCGCACGGCGTGTCAAGATCGTTTCGACCTCTTCGAGGTCGGGTTCGCTCCTCGCAGGGTGCATCGCTATCAAACGGGCACTTTTCCTTCGGTGGCCGGGTACGTCACAAGCGTTTCTTGCAACCATTGCGAGAAACCGGCATGTGTCGAAAATTGTCCGACGGGAGCTATGTTCAAGAACAAGGACGGCCTTGTGCTGCATGACGATGATGTGTGCATCAGCTGTCAAACGTGCCTGAACGTATGCCCCTATGGCGCACCTCAGTACATCGAGGCAGAAAACCTCGTTGTGAAGTGCGATACCTGCAACGCTCTGCGGGAAGGCGGATACTTGCCGGTGTGCGTGGACGCATGTCCCTATCGCGCATTAGAGTTCGGTGACTTGAATGAACTGCGTTTAGCCCATGGCGACGATTTGGTTCAGGAGGTGTCGGTGCTTCCCAGCGCTGACGTGACGGGACCCAATCTGCTGATTAAGTCGCGTGAAGCTGCCCTCGAGAGCGGTTATCGCGAGGGGACCTACTAATAGTCGCGGACGCGGGGCGTCTTTATGCCCCGCGTCTCTCTGTCGAGAGCGAGTTATTTGATGTTCGGTATGAGTGAGGCAGGAGGTGCCATGACGGAAGAAATGGACTCTTGCGAAAAGATACTATCTGCAAGGGCGTATCTCTATCTGCTGTTCCACAAGCTTTACGGTGGTGAGCCGACTGAAGAGTTGATGGAAGCGCTTGGCGGCTCTGATACTTCGGAGGCCTTGTGCATTTACGCCCAAGAGGACGAGACGATCGAAAAATGCCAGGGCTTTCTTGAGAGACTGTGTCGCGAGCTGGCAGATGATGAGAGGCGGCAACGCTTTCTCGGGCTATGCGGTGACGAGTACGTCGCAATCTTCTACGGGTTTCCGAAGGCGCTTGTGGTTCCGTCTGAGTCTTTCTATCGCTCTGGCGATCATTCCCTGCTTTCGGAAGTGACATTAGCCGTTCGGGACTTTTACCGTCGGTTCAATGTTCTTCCTGCGCGCTATCCGCGAACGCCGGACGACCATATTGCGCTAGAAATGGCCTTCATGTCGTGTCTTGCCCGAGATGCCATGGAGGCATTCGATAAGCGAGATTGGCGCGAGCTCGTGACGCTTCTGCAGGCGCAAGCGAAGTTCGCCGACGATCATCTGCTTGCATGGATCCCCTCATTTGCGGCAGAAGTGCGTAAAATGAGCGATCCTTGCCTTTACCCGCAGCTGATCAAGACTACTGAGGCATTTGTTTCGACGGACCGTCAGTGCTTGAACAACATCGCGCTCTGGCTTGCCGAGGAAGTGGCTCCGACGGATAGAGATGCGCCCTTGGGTGGCACGGATGGCAACGCAGCGGTCTCATCCCATGAAGATGGGACAGGGGCATTGGATCGCTTGGAATCTTTGCGCTTGCCGCATCTGGAGGACAACGAGCTTGTGCCAACCACCGCATAAATAGCTGCAAGCATCATCTTAAAGAGAGGGACGGAATGGCCTCCGTCCCTCTCTTTGGTTCGGAGATGTTACGTCCCAAGTATTCTTATCTGCTAAAATGGGGCTCAAGCGAAAGGAGGATGTTTCGATGGAAACGGGTTTGCTCACAACAGATCAAATTCGCTCGTGGGTCATACCCTTGCTTGAGAAGTACGATATGTGCTCGGCAAGCCTGTTCGGGTCCTATGCTCGCGATGAAGCAGATGCGTCCTCCGACATCGACATCTTGCTTGTAGGGAACCCGGGTTTCAGGCCCCTCAATGTGTTTGGCGTGGCAGAGGATCTTCATCGGCTTTCGGGCAAAAAAGTCGATGTGTTCGAGCTCTCTGAACTCGATGCCGGCCCTTTCCGCGACGCTGTTCTGAGGGATGCGGTGCTCTTATGAAAACCGACCGCTATCGTCTGAAACGCATCGTAGCCGTCGGGGATCAGCTTCTCAACGTGATCTCCCTACGCGATCTAACTCCTGAAACGCTGCTCTCGGACATCCAAATGCAATGGATGGTGACAACGCCTCTCTACAACATCGGTGAACAGGCTAATTGCATCTCTCGCGAGTTTGCCGATGCCCATCCAGAGGTTCCGTTCGCGCA
>ERZ827522.2778-NODE-2778-length-11369-cov-2.393495_pt1 | contig 11369 bp, 8 predicted proteins | sample MGYA00519580_ERZ827522 | MGnify/ENA primary metagenome ERZ827522 (study PRJEB31778, sample SAMEA3449340) | human gut metagenome | biome: human gut; feature: human-associated habitat; material: faeces | place: United Kingdom | collected 2010/2012 ...
CGAACAGCACCGCCATGAGAATGAACGTCGAGGCCGACGAGTGCCTCCCCGCGCCCGCCACCAGCTGGTTCGCCCGCATGCCGTAGGCGAAGGCGTACAGGCCGTACAGCACGAACAGCTTCCACGGGTAGGAGAACTTCGGCACGCCCCGCTTGGGACGATCGGCCGCAGGCACATGCTCGTAGGCGCCCTGCAGGCACAGCGTCGCCAGCAAAGGCAAAAGCACGAGCATGGCCTGGGCCTGAAGGCCGACAAGCCCCTCGCAGAAGAACGTGATGACCGAGCCTAGAAGCATCGCGCCCGACAGGAACAGGAAGATGCGCAACAGACTGAAGGTGGCCAGCACTTCCGCGGCCAGCAGCAGGAAGAGACCATAGCCCACGCCCGCCGCCAGCGATCCCGCGACCATGAGCCCCAAGGACGCCCCCGGGATCCAGGCAGTCGCCACGCACAGCAGCGATGCAGCCGCCATACAGCCGGAGGAGACCGCCTTCACCACGCGATTCTCGTTCAGGGGCACCAGACGCCGGAACAGCAGCACCACGAGAATGCTGACGGCAATGAAAGCGATGTCGAACGTGAGGTGAGAATCGAAGTCGCTCGACGGCGCGCCCAGCACGCCCGCGCCCGACGTTCCCGTGAACGTCAGCGTCGCCCACGCCCGAGCGCACCCGTAAGCGCAGACGTAGCGCCGCCCGCCCCTCAAGAGCGCCCGACGATCTTCCGCATTCTCGCTCTTCACACTCAGCCCCTTTGCAACCCTCGTGTCAATCTCGCCCGTCTATTATGGCAGAAATTTCGAGTTGTTAGACATATCCTCTGTCTACGCCTGAACCTAACTGCGCTTTTTGTCTTTCAAAAGGCGGAAAGTCTTTTCCGAGCTCCTCTTTCGACGAAATCAGGCCATCCTCAGGGAACCGAATGTCTAACAACTCGAAATTATTCCCAGAAAACATGCCCCACATTTTCCAGAAGTCCCAATCCGTGGCAAGTCCCGCTTTTTCCACGTCCCCAATTCGGCGGAAACGGCAAAGCCGACGCCCGGTGAGGGGCGTCGGCTCAGAGGGAGGGCACGAAAGGGTCGCTTGCGAACCTACAGGCCGGCGACGTAGCGGCCCGTGGCGAAGCCGGTGGTGATGGCTCGGCCCACCGACAGGCCCTCGATGTCCATGGGGTAGTTGCTGTTGCCGAAGAAGGGACCGGAAGCGTTTCCGACGGCGAACAGGCCCTCGATCGGCTTCATGTCGACGTCCAGGCACTGGAAGTTGCCGTCGCACCACAAGCCGTCCACCAGGGCGTCGATGTTGTTCGCGCCGCGCGGCACCGCGTAGCAGGGGGCCTCGATCGGCACCATGTACTCGTCGCGCTTGCCGAAGTCCTCATCGCCGTTGCCAGCGGTCACCAGCTCGTTGTAGCGGTTGATGGACTCGACGATGGCCTCCACGGTGTAGTCGTGGGCCCAGCCCTCCTCGTCGGCATAGGCGATCATGCCCTCGGCCAGCTCCTCCAGCGTGTCGCCCTTGATCCAGGCTTCGGGATCGACGTTGCGGTAGGCGTTGTGGATGGAGATGTCGGAGAAGTCCTTCCAAGCGTCGTAGTGCTCCTGCCAGTTTGTCGGCACGATGGAGAAGAACTTCGCGGCCGTGGACTCGGCGAAATCGACTTCGGCCAGGTACTTATTGGTGAACTCGTTTAGGTAACCCATGCGGCAACACCCCTCGTCCATGAAGCGCTTGCCGTGACGGTCGAGGAACAAATACGGCATCTCGAAGCGCACCTTCGGGCCCTCGCCGTGCACCATCTTGGTGTGGGAGGCGGGGCACATCTGGGCGCCGGCCCACATGGCGGCCTTCAGGCCCGTGCCGTTGCGGAAGTCGACGGCCTGGTGCAGGCCCTTCGCGTCGGGGGTGTAGTAGTACAGCATCTCGGAATCGCCCACATAGTCGCCGGCGGCCATGATGACGCCCTTGTTGGCACGCAGCAGCACATGAGCGCCGTCCTTGGTCTCGCCGATGGCACCCGCCACGCGGCCGTCCTCCACGAGCAACTGCACGCAGGGGGTCTCGAAGAAGATCTCGGCGCCCTCGGCCTGCACGGCGTCGCCGATGACGAGCGCGCCCTTCTGATGGCCCTCGTCATGGAAGTAGGTGTTGGCATGGAAGAACACCTCATGCCCGTTGCAGTTCACCGTGTAGTCGTAGGGCTTCGACTCGCTGCCGCCCTTGGCCGCAGCCTCGGCCCACCAGGCCAGCGCCTCCTGGGAGTTGCGGGCCCAGGTCTCTACCTGGCCCAGGTTGGCGCGGTAGTCGCTCTTGTAGTTGATGAAGGACAGCCTTGATGCCGGCCTCGTTCGTCTTCGTCAGGTCGATGGAAGCGCCCATGTTGCCGGCGGTCTGCACGATGGACAGACTCTGCAGCGCGCCCACCGTGGCGCCCGCCTCGAGCGCGGCGTGCATGGCGGAAAGCCCCGACTCGCCCGCGCCGACGACCACGACGTCGTAGGTGTGCTCTTCGTCGAACTCGGTGATCTCGGCCGGCTTCTGCAAAAAGCTCGGGCCCACGTAGGTAGAGCCGTCCTCGGCCGCTGCAGCGCCCGTGTTCGCCATCTTCTGCTGGGGAGCGCAGCCCGCCAGCGCGCCGGCGCCGGCGGCGGTGATGGCGGCGAGGCCGCCGAACTTGAACAGGTCGCGGCGAGAAACATTCATTCCGTTAGTCATGATGGGTCCCTTTCCCTCACTCGTGACGCCGAGCTTCTCTGAAAGCTCGGTTGCAGCGTCCGTGCTGCGTTGGTTTGCGGAGAAGCTTTTCGCTTCGCCGCCGCAGCTCCCTCGCTGCACCACGCACTATGGACGCCCCGGCAAATCCACGCATCGACCAAGCGGAAAAAAGAAGTTTAAAGCTTTAAACCCTCCTATAAACCTTTACGTTGACCTGGGAAAACAAAAAGCGAGCGAGATTGCTCCCGCTCGCTTTAAACCTTGAGAATTACGCTGGCCCCGAAGCGCCCCTAGGCCACTTTCTCGGTATCCTCGCCAGAGGCGACGTCGGCAGGCGTCTGGGCGGCGCCGTCCTGCTGCACCACGTCGTCCTCGGGCTCGCCGGAGGCGTTCTCGTCTCCAGCCGGCGCGCCGCTGCCCGCAGCATCCTCGGTCGCCGGCGCGTTGCCGCCCTCGCCCAGAATCTCATAGGCCGGGCTCACGTTGGAACCGGCAGCTTCCACGTAGGTGAAGTTGATCTCGTCGCCCACCTTATAGCCGACGATGTCCAGCAGCCCCGGCAGCGCGAAATCGAAGATGGAGCCGTCCTCCCCTTCCACGGTCAGGTAGAAGTGGGTGTTGCCCTCGATGACCGCCTGATTCATGGAGCGGATGGTGCCCTTCACCGTCACCACATCGGTCGCGCCGCCCTCGCCCTCGGCCACCACGCCGTTGGTGGCGAGCAGCGCCTCGTAGGCCTTCTGGGTGTCGGCCACCGTATCGCCCACGGCCACGTTCTGGTAGCGCTGGATGTCGATCATGGCGAACTTCTTCACCAGGCCCGCGCCGTCCTTCAGGGCCATGAAGTAGGTCGGCTGGTTCGACACGTTGATGAGCAGCGGGAACGTGGAGGTGTAGCGCAAGTTCTGTACCTGGCCCTCGGCGGACTGCATGGCCGAGTCCTCCGTGGCGCCCGAGACGCTGTAGAAGTGCGACTCCTGGGTGCGCTGGTTCACCAGCACGAAGCCGATGATGGAGTTGTCGGCCGTGGCCGAGGTGACGCCGGTGTACACCCACACGTCGTCGTCCTTGGCGATGTAGTTGTAGCCCAGCGTGCCGTCGGTGCCGGGCGTCGTGCGCACCACGCCCTCCTGGCCGAGGAACGAGTTCAGCCAGCCGTTGTTGTAGGCGCCCCACCAGTTGTACTGCTGGATGAGCAGCTCGGCGGGGAACACGCGGTCGACCCACTCGGGGCAGTCGGCCACGGCGAGGTCTTGGGTCTCGCCGGTGGTGGCGTCGCACAGCACCACGCGGCTGATGGTCTCGCCACCGAAGAGTCCGATGGTGAAGTCCTTCACGGGACAGATCCACCAGGGGTGGCCGTCCTCATCGATTTCGAAGGACTTCTCGCCGAACATGTAGAAGGGGTAGGAAAGCTGCACGTGGCGGTCGATGTTGCGCACGAGCGGCTCGGACTGCGAGTAGTGGATCGGCGAGTCGCCCAGACGCACGATCTCGGCGTCCTGGGTGGTCATGTTCACGAGCGCGTAGGCCGGGATGCCGCCCTCGCGGTTGGTGAACCACTTGAACAGGTCGGCGTAGCCCAAGGGGCTCACGCGCACCGGCGTGCCCTGGTAGTTGATCTGCGAGTACAGGTTCGACACCTCGAACTGGCTGACGTACTCGGGGATGGAGCCCATCTCGCGGTTGCCCAGCAAAATGGCGGAATCGCGGTCGATGACGGGAATCTCCGAATAGTTCACTTCCTTGATGTCCTGGGCAAACTCCAGCGTGTCGGTCTTCAGCACGTTGGAGTACTTCTCGGCATTGCCCGGGAAGATCGCCATGGACATAAGGGCGCCAATGGCCACGAGCGCCACCACGGCCACGGGCACGAAGGACAGAATGCGGAAGGTCTTCGCCTTGCCCTCGTTTTTCGTCACTTCCTTGGTGCCCGTCTTGTACTGCTTGGAGCGCATCCAGAAAACGAGGAACAGCGGCAGCAGGATAACGATGAAGACGAAACCCCAGAAGTCCGTGGAGTGAATGTTGATGGCCGGATGGAACCACCAGTAGGCACCGGCGATGACGAGCAGCGCCAGTACGATGATGAGCGCCAGCCATTTCTTAGAAGGCAGGTGGAAGTCGTTGGCGAGGAACTCGAAATCGACCGTAGGGCCACCATGGCCGCCATCGCCGCCGTCACCGGAGCCGGAGCCGCCATGGCCGCGACCGCCGCCGTTGCCCGCACCCCCGAACCCGCCGAAGCCTCCGAAGGGAAAGCCGCCCACACCGCCGCGCGAGCCCGACGCTCCCGCGCCGGCGCCCGAGCCGGAACCCGGCGTCTGCGGCCCGGACGACGCCGAATCCGACGCACCGGTGCCCGAGCCCACGCCATCGGTGTTCATACCCGACTGGCGCAACGCCTCAAGCAGCGAATCCAAACCAGATTGTGCCACGTAACTCATCCTCTCTTATCGGCCGCAGCGCACCGCGCGGCGACCTCGTCCTGGGGCCCCGTTGGCCCCGTAGAAGGTTTCGTGACACTATACAGGAAGGCCCCGCGCCAACACCCAACCCGTCAAATACCCGAAAGAAAACCACGGGCCTGAAGATTTTCTTCACTGCGACCTTAAAAGTCTACCTCCGCCCACAACTCCAGAAGCAATCCCTCGACACGCCGGAACACCCTCGTGTTGTTCGAAACGAGCGTCGCGCCATGGGCAAGGGCCGTCGCGGCAATCAGCAGATCGTTCGGCCCGATTATGCAACCGCGCCGCTTCAAGTCGGCCCGGACTCGCGCGTAGCAGGCGGCGCACCGGGAATCGAAGGGAATGATGTGCAGCGGCGACAAGAGGCTCTCTACAAAATAGCGGCCCTCTTCGGGATTGTTACTGTTCTCGGCCCCGTACAGCAGCTCGGCCTCGACGATAGCCGGCACGCCGAACAGATCCGGCGAGCTTTTCCGCATGATCTCCTGGGCCCGCGGCAGATGGCCCCGCATGATCTCGATGCACACATCGGAGTCGAAGAAATACATGACGGCCCCTTACGCGAACAGAACGATCTCGTCGAGGTCTCCCTCTTCCTCGGGGACGACGAACGTCGGATCCTTCAGACAGCCGTAGACGTTATCCCAGTAGCCCGACGGCCAGCCGCGCCCTTCCCCACTCTCGCGAATGAGCCCCGTCACGTACCTCGACATCGACTGATGCGCTCGAGACGACTTCTCGCGCAGCATTTCCATGGTCGGCTCATCCAGATACAAAGACAACTGCGGCATAGCGCACCTCCTGTATACTTGCAATTCAAGTATACTTGCAGCTATACTTGCTGTCAAACCCGAAGAAACAGGAAAAGCTGTCGACGCATCGCCGCATCGACAGCTCCCTCTTTGACGCCAGAAAGCAGAACGAGAAAGTTCCTACGAAATCGCGCGACCTAGCTCGCCGACGACTTCTTCCAGGCGCACCTTGGCCTCGGTGTGGGTGGCCATGTCGCGCAGAGTCACCTCACCCGCATCCAACTCGTCGGGGCCGAGGACGGCCACGCGGGCCGCACCCAGCTTGTCGGCCAGCTTGAACTGGCTCTTCAGCGAGCGCTTCTGGTGATCCATCTCGGTCGTGAAGCCGGCGTCGCGACATTCCTGTACGAGCGCGAAGGCCCGGGCGCGCACGGAATCATCGACGCAGGCCACGAACAGGTCGCACTTCTGGGCCCGCGGGAATTCCACGCCGGCCGCTTCCAGGGCCAGCACGCAGCGCTCGAAGCCGAGCGCGAAGCCGAGACCCGGCGTGGGACGGCCGCCCTCGATTTCAGCGAGCTTGTCATAGCGCCCGCCGCCACCGATAGCGCTCTGCGAACCCATGCCTTCAACAACCTGCACCTCGAACACGGTGCGCGTGTAGTAGTCGAGACCGCGTACAAGCGTGGGGTCTTCAATATACTTCACGCCAGCGGCATCGAGCAGGGCCTTGACCTGCTCATAATGCTCGCGGCAATCGTCGCAAAGATGGTCGGTGATTTTCGGAGCATTCTCCATCACGTGCGCGCATGCCTCGTTTTTGCAATCGAACGCACGCAATGGATTCGTGTCGGCGCGACGGCGGCACTCTTCACACATCTCGCCTTCGTGGTCCAAAATGAACTGACGCACCGACTCGCGATATGCAGGACGGCAGTTGTCATCGCCCATGGAATTGATAAGCAGGCGCATTTTCCCCATAGGCACGCCCATCTTCTCGAAGAAGCGCATGAGCATGATGATCATTTCGGCATCGGCCGTGGGCTCCGTAGAGCCGAGGCACTCGGCGCCGATCTGGTGGAACTGACGCAGGCGCCCCTTCTGGGGACGCTCAGCGCGAAACATGGGGCCGGCATAGAACAGCTTTGCAGGAGCGGCGCCCTGCTCAACGAGATTATGCTGAACGACGGCACGCACAACGCCCGCCGTACCTTCGGGGCGAAGCGAAAGCTTCTGCTTCGATTTCAGTTTGGAATCGTCGCCTTCAGCAAGCGCGCGCTTGTAGTTCTCGCCGCTGCGCACGACGAACATTTCCTTGCCCACCACATCGGTCGCTTCGCCAATACCGTGCGTAAACACATCGGTAATCTCGAAAAGCGGCGTGTAAATGGGCTCGTAGCCATACGTGCCAAACAGCTTTGCCGCAGAATCGACCGTCGAGCGCCACAGGCGCGCGGCGGCGGGAAGCATGTCGGCAGTTCCCTCAGGTGCGTTGTATGCCATGAAATATCCTTCGTCGTGCAGGTGTTTCCTGAAAAAAAGAATTGTATCACCACCCTGCCGCACGCCGTATATTCCCCGAGACGCTACCGCGAAAGAACACGCATCGCAGTTAGCTACTTACGGCCGTATTGCTCACGGCCGGTTTGAGTACCGCGAGCATCGCGCAGACGAGCCACTACCTCGTGGGTGCAGCCATCATTTTTGCAGCGGTCGATTTCAGCGAGAGATGCCTCGTCGAACGAATCGCGCATTGCGCGGGCGCCACGACGAGCCTCGGCTCCATCGTGGGTCACGTTTTCGCCATCGGCGGGCAGCGCAACGAACGCCACACCCGCGCTTGCGCTGCGACGGGCCTCGGTGAGCAGCAGCAGGAAGCCGACAACGCCCGCGACCGTCGAGGCCAAAAGAACCGCGGCCTTTGCCGTAGTAACCGCGAGCTCAGAATCGTAGGCGAGATTCGCCACGAAAATCGCCATGGTGAAGCCCACGCCGCCCAACACCGCGGCACCAGCCATGTGGCGCCAGTTCACGTTTTCAGGCAGGCTGGCAATTTTCAGCTTTACGACAACGAAGCTGAACAACAGAATACCCACGGGCTTGCCGATGAGCAGGCCGAAGAACACGCCAAAAAAGACAGGGCTCGTGAAGATGGCACCCATATCGGCGCCAGCAAGGGCAACATCGGCGTTCGTGAGGGCGAAGAGCGGCAAAATGGCGAAGTACACCCACGGGTACAGCTTGTGCTCAAGGCGCGTAGCAGGCGGAATGACCAGGCGCGACACCGACGAGAGATTGCTCACGTTGCGAATGTAGTCTTTCTGGCCAAGCACCGGCTCATTGGGGTCGAACGCGTTTTCCGCTTGACGAATTTTCTTATCGGACCAGGCGACGAAGCCTTTCAGGTTAACGCGCGAGCCCGACGGAATGGTAAATGCGAGCAGCACGCCAGCGATGGTCGAATGAACGCCACTCGAGAAAACGCAGAACCACAGCACCACGCCCAGCGCAAGGTAAGGCGCGAGCGAGTACACGTGCGACTTGTTGAGCGCGACGAGGGCCAACATAACCACGACAGCTGCCGCAAGCCACATGAAATCGGGCGTGTGCCCGTAAAATACGGCGATCACGATAATGGCGATGATGTCGTCGGCCACGGCAAGCGTGGAGAGGAACACCTTCACGCCAACAGGAATGCGATTGCCCAAGAGCGCCATAATGCCAAGCGCGAAAGCGATGTCAGTCGCGGTGGGAACGCCCCAACCGCCAAGCGTTTCGGGGCTCTGGAAATTGAAAACCGCATAAATAGCAATAGGCGCGAGCACGCCGCCGCATGCCGCAACGATGGGCAAAATGGCCTGGCGAATGTTCGTGAGCTCGCCCACGGTCATCTCGTATTTGATTTCCAAACCCACGAGCAGGAAAAATACTGCCATGAGGATGTCGTTGATGATGTGCGCGATCGACATGGTCGAAATCGAATCGCCCACAACGAAGCCAATCTGCGTGTGAATGAGATGCTCGAATTGGCCGTAGATACTCGAATTCGCAATGGCAAGCGCAGCAATGGCGGCGAGCAGCATAACGCCCGCCGCTTTCGTGGCCGAATGGGTAAGCTCGATGACTTTGGTATATCGAGCCTGATGACCTTGCACTTCCTCAATGAAAAGGGGTTGGTCGGCGTTATGGGGCGAGGCGTTATTTGCCATGCTGCTCCAATCTGGTTTTTTCCGTTTTCGAAGACGGGGTTTTTCAAAAGCAACGAAAGCATTATTTTTCGGAAGCAGTATTATAGCCGCAGCATTCGCGGGGAACCGCTCGGACGTTGCCCAGCCGTTGCTCCGCACCACGAAATATGCGCGAGAGGGGAACGCATGCAGGCAGAATCGGTCTTTATGAGCGAAAACGTGTTCACGGGCACGAGCGATGAAGCTCTTCCCTTGGCGATTTGCGTACGGGGTGGGCTTATTTGCGCCGTGGTACCGAAGAGCGAGGCAGAGCCATTCATCGGCCCCTCCACGCGCGTGGAAGATTTTGGCGACGCATTCTTGTGCGCAGGCTTCCATGATGCACATGTGCACGCATTCCATTCGGCACTGTACTCGAGCCCTTTGGCCGAAATGTTTTTGGGCGAATCGGAAGCCGACTGCGTCGCACGGCTTGCTCCCCTTGCCAAGCGCAAGCCCCATGGCTGGCTTTTGGCGCAAGGGTGGCGCGAGTACCGATGGAACCCGCCCGTGCTGCCAAGCAAAGCTTCGCTTGACGCCGCCTTCCCCAACCGCCCCGTCGCCCTGTATTCCGGCGATGCCCATACCCTGTGGCTGAATTCGTGCGCACTGCGCGAACTGGGAATTTCGCGCGAGAGCGTGCCGCCAGCCGGCGGCAGCTACGACGTCGACGAAGAAGGCGAACTCACGGGCATCGTGCGCGAAGCCGCGGCCATGGCGCTTATGCCGCGCATCATGGCTACGTTTTCCGACGAGGAGATTCTTGGTGCCTATCAGGGATTTCTCGCGAGGCTTGCAAGCCTCGGCATCACAAGCATCTGCGATATGGCGCTTTCCGCCGAACCCGGGCTCGATTTCGTGCGGGACGACATCTATCGCACGCTCGAGGGCCGCGGCCAACTCACGTGCCGCGCGCACCTCTTCCCCACGCTTACGCGCGACGTTTCTCGTTTCGAAAGCATGCGCGACGAATTGCGCGGGGCCCTGGTGCAAGCGCGCGGATTCAAACAATTCTTCGACGGCGTTTCGAGCCAGCATACCGCCTGGCTCGCCGAACCCTACACCAATGCGCATTTCGAAGGCGATTGCGGGCGTCCCACCGTGGAGCCCGCGCTTATGCGCGATTACGTGATGGAAGCGGCGCGGCGCGGGTTCGCCGTACGCATTCACGCCATCGGCGATGAGGCCATTACGCAGGCGATTGACATTTTCGAAGAGGCGAACGCGCGATTCGGCGCCCCCGCAATCGGCCATCACTGCATTGAGCACCTAGAGAACATGAAGGAGCCCGACGTCGCGCGGCTTGCGAAGGCGGGGATCGTGGCGTCGGTTCAGCCGCCGCACATCACGCTCGACCCAGGCGGCCCGGAGCGAGATTTGGGCGATGAACGCTGCAAGATGATGTGGCCATTCGCGTCGTTTTTGCACGAGGGCGCAGCGCTCGCATTCGGCACCGATTCGCCCGTCGTAGACGTGAATCCGTGGTCGGGCATTTATACAGCCGTCACCAGGCAAGACGCGAAAACGCACGAGCCGAAGGGTGGGTGGCTTGCGAGCGAGCGCATTTCTGCCGCCGACGCAATTCGCGCCTACACGGCCGGGGCCGCCGCTTCCGCAGGACGTGAAAATGAAATTGGGAAACTCGCAGCAGGCATGTGGGCCGACATCGCCGCGTTCGATCGCAACCCACTCGTCGATGCCGAACAGTGCCCCGGGCTCATGCTCGAAACGCACGCGATCGCGACGTTTTTAGCGGGCCGCCCCGTGTTCGATTCACGTAAAGCGTAAGACACGCCCGGGTGCGTTATACAGGACGCATAGATACGCCCCGCCGCGTGGACGCAGATCGCATCACGAGATGGCAACGCCTCGCCGTTTTGGCCCGCCAAGTGCGCTACCATATGAGCCAGAAAGCGAGTTCATTCGCTAGGGATTCGGCTCGTTTGAGCCCCCGCGTGCGGCGCCGCCATCGCCGCAAAATCGCTCGAGTGGGGAATTAAGGCTCGAGCGCACAAGGGAAAGGATGGTAAATCATGGAAGTCACTGTCATCGGTCGCAAAGTCACCATCACCGACGCGCTCAACGACTACGCCGTTGAAAAAATCGGCAATGCGATGAAGGTTCTGAGCATCGACATTCCGAAGGCCGAAGTCGTTCTGCGTGTCGAGAAAAACCGCGCGGTTCCTTGCATCTGCGAAGTGA
>ERZ827522.2780-NODE-2780-length-11365-cov-2.654819_pt1 | contig 11365 bp, 8 predicted proteins | sample MGYA00519580_ERZ827522 | MGnify/ENA primary metagenome ERZ827522 (study PRJEB31778, sample SAMEA3449340) | human gut metagenome | biome: human gut; feature: human-associated habitat; material: faeces | place: United Kingdom | collected 2010/2012 ...
CGCCGACGGAGCCAAAGACAACCGTCCGCACGTGGCGCTCCTGTTCCGCTCCAAAACGCAGATGCCAGCCTACGAGGACGCACTGGAACAAGCCGGCCTCACCACACTCGTCGTCGGCCAGGCCGCACTCCTGGAACGTCCCGAAATCAAAGACATCCTCGCCCTGCTGCACGTCGTATGCGACCACACCGACAGCGCCGCGCTCATGCGGCTGCTCGCCACACCACGATTCGGCCTGTCCGCCGACGATCTGCAGGCGCTCGCCGGCATCGCCGAACGGCTCAACACCGCGCAACGCTACCGCGCGCTCGTGTCGGCCGGCATCGTGGAGGCGGATGCGAATCCGTCCGACGCCGACATCCGCGCCACCGTGCGCGCCTACCGCGACCAAGTGCCCAACGCCGTCTTCCTGATCGACGTGCTGCTGCGCGGCGATCTGCGGCACCTCGTCGACGGCGTATTGAGCCGTACGGGAGCCGCGAGCGTCATCCACGCCGGTCGCGTCATCCAACAGGTGCAGCGCACGGCCGGCCATCCGTTGCCGGAAGTGGTACGCACGGCCATCACCGCGCTCGGACTGGACATCGACCTGCTGCTCGCCGAACGGATGCGGCATCCGGATGCCGGCAATCGTGCCGCATCGCATGCCGCTTCGTCACTCGACGCGATGCTGTCTCTGGTGGACACCTACTTGCAGGAAATCGCCGCGCAGGGCACGCCAAGCCTGCGCGCGTTCATCTCGTGGGTGGATTCGCTGCGTGACGCGTCCGATGACAACGCCACCGCACCAGATACCCCCGTCGATGTGGTGCTCATGACCGTGCACCAGTCGAAAGGCCTGGAATGGGACGCCGTGGCCGTGGTCGGCATGCGCGACGGCACCTTCCCGTCCAGTCAAGGCGACCACCTGAGCGTCAAAACGGACGAAGACCATCCGGGCGGTCGGCGCGACGGCGTATGGGAGCCGCCGGAATACTTCGAAAAAGCCCACACTTGGCTGGAAGACCCGTCCGCGGTGCCGGTTCCGGGGCGCGCCGACGCGGATATCCTGCCACGATTCCCGCACGACGCGCCCATCGGGGGCAATCCCGTGGAATCGCTCGACGGATTGGACGATGCGGAAGTGATCGACGACGAGGTGTTCGGCACCTTGCGAACCATGGCCGTCGACGATATGGAAGGAATGGATCCGGCAAGCCTGTACCTGACGCAACAGGAGGAATACGGCCGCCGACTGCACGCCGACGAACGCCGTCTCGCCTACGTGGCGTTGACGCGCGCCCGCTACGAGGCGCTGCTCGTATACAGCGGATGCAACGAGACGAGCCGCGACTCCCGCCTGGCGGAGGGAAAGAAAAGCGCCGCGCCGTCGAATTTCTGGCTGGAGACGCGCGATTCGATGAACGGAATCGTCACCGCGGTACGCGAACCGGACAACCTGTCCGACGATGTGGACGGCTCCCCGCACACGCTGGGACTTGACCTGCCCGACGGCTATTTCGTAGGCGAACACGCCCGCGATTTCGAGAATGCCGTGGTGGGCGATGCGTGGAACACGCCGCTCGAACCGGTCTCGGACGACCATACTTTGCCTTGGCCGTGCGATCTGAGCGCCGATGTCGCCGACAGGCTGCGTGCCGCGGCCGAACAGGTACGTGCCGTCGAATCCGACGAACCGAATATCGCTGAATCCACGGGAACGCAGGGCGACGTTGCCGATGAATCCGCCACGCCATCGCCGGAAACCGGAAACTCACTGCTGCGTCTCGCCAAACTGCTCGTCGCCGACGAACATCTCATGCCGGAACCGGACGCGGCTGACGCAGGCGAATCGCAGGACGCCTTCGACGAGGCCGTGCGTGCCAAAGGCGAACGTATCCTTGCTGCCGGCCGCCAAAACGTCACCTCGCTGCAAGCGCGCGCCGGCTCCATGGGCGAGCGTGACTCCCGCGCCTACTGGCGTGGTCTGGTCCGTCCGATTCCGCACGTCGCCTCGCCGGCGGCACAGCTCGGCACGCGGTTCCACGCATGGGCTGAGCGTTTCATCATGGCGGATGCGGACGTCGACGGCATCGGTGGTACGGAAGGTGCTGCCGGTATGGCCGCGCAGTCGCGTGCGGAACTGATCGCATTGATAGGTGATACGCAAGTCGACGCGGACAACGGCGGCGTGCAATCGCAGGACGCACCATCGCAGGACGCCCAATTGCGAGACGAACGGAAACTGGCCGCTTGGCAGCGTCGTCTCGTCGCTTCGCCGTGGGCAAAACGACGTCCAGCATGGGCGGAACGCCAGCTCGTCGTCGACATGTCCCAGCTCGGCACCATCGTCAACGGCAAACTCGACGCGGTGTTCTTCGGCGGTCTCGACGAAACGGACGAGATGAAACGCTACACCGTGGTCGATTGGAAAACCGGCGTAAAACCACGCAAACCGGACGAAATCAAGGAGAAGCTCGCACAGCTCGACCTGTACCGCCTGCTGCTCGCGGCGATGGAAGGGGTGCCGTTGGATGCAATCGACGCCTGTCTCTACTATGTGAGTGAGCCTCACGAGGCCGATCGGGAGCTTGACGCCCTCGACAAAACAGAAGAAGAGATCCTTGCCGAGTTGAGCTACGGAATTCCGCAGCAATCCGACAACGACTAGTGCCGGTGCGCAATGGCTCCTTGACCGAAGAAAGCGGGGGAGCGGCGCTTTCCGGCCTGCCTGCGGGAGAAACCGCTATGCAGGCAGCGTTGTGGAGGAACGCCGCTACCCTCGTGCAGCATGTGTGGGCGGGCGCACATGCCGGACGCAACGACAGTTAAGGAGTGTTTGATATGGCTGCGAACAGCGCAACCGCAATCCCGAACGCCGGCATGGGTGCCGGAACAAACAACGCATCGGCAATCGTCTTCCGTCCCATCGGCTGGGGCGATCTGGACGCGGTGGTCGACCTGTTCGACCGTACCTGGCCGCAGGATGTGGACAAGGTCGGCGCGGACATGTCGCGGCTGATCTCCCGATATTTCGTGCTGCACTACCTGCTGCCGACCACGTTCGCCAACGGCGCGTTCGCCGCCGACGGCACACTCGCGGGCGTCACGTTCATCCGCGTCGCCGGCGAGGCGCCGCAGCTCGACGAAATCGAAGTCGGCGAGGAAATGAAGGCCTTGGAACGCCGCATCGACGCCGATCCGGAGGCCGCCAAGCATATGGCGGCGCTGAAATCCGGCTTCTCGGTGGAACTCGATCTGGAACGCGAAGGGCGCGCCAACGAAACCACCATGGGCGAGCTGGAACTGTTCATCGTCAACCCCGACGTGCGCGGCCACGGTGTGGGCGGGCGGCTTTGGAGACGCATGCAGGAGCATTTCGCCGCATGGGACGTGCCCGCGTTCTACCTGCACACCGATTCCGACTGCGACGTGAGCTTCTACGACCACAAGGGGTTGGACTGCATCGCGCACCGCACGGCAAGCGAGACGGTCGCCCGGCTCGGCGGCAGTGCCGACGGCGAAGTGCCGCCACTGTTCGACGACATGTTCATCTACCGGGGAAAGGTGACGGCGTGACGGGCGCGAAACCGCAATCGCAATCGCACGAACCGCACGAATCGCAGAAAACGCAATCGCCATACGCGCAGCTTTTCCGCATTCCCGGCACGAAGGCGTTCTGCGTGTCCGGAGCCATCGCGCGACTGCCGATGTCCATGATGGGACTCGGCATCGTGCTCGCACTCAACCACATGTACGACAATTGGACGATCGCCGGCGTGATGAGCGCCGCATACGTGCTCGCCACCGCAGCCGTCACACCGTTGTACGCGCGCCTGTTCGACCGGTTCGGCCAACGCAAGGTCGGTCCGGTGGTATTGACGGTGCAGGTCATCGTCATGCTGGGCTTCGCGTTCGCCGCACTGATGCGCGTGCCGATTCCACTGCTGTTCGTACTGGCCGTGGTCATGGGTATGACGCAGTTCGCGTTCGGCGCGCTCGTACGTACCCGTTGGGCGTATGTGCTCGACCGCGCCGGCAAGGGGGAGCTGCTCAACACCGCGTACGCGCTCGAATCCGCCATCGACGAAATCGTATTCATCTTCGGACCGATTCTGGCGGCGTTCCTGGCCGCGTCCGTGCACCCCGTATCGCAGCTGTTCGTGCCGACCATCGCCTGCGCGGTCGGCGGTGCCGTGTTCTTCGCGCTGCGCGACACGCAACCGCCGGTATTGCGCGAAATCACGGTCGTCGCGGCCGATGCCGACGATGCGGACGTGCGATTGGCGGCCGCTGGTGCCGCTGCGAACAGTACTGCTGGTACCGCTGCTTCCGCGAATCGTTTCGACCTCGACCGGCTCAAGACGGACGGCCGCGACCGCAACAAGCGCAATGTGCTCACCTATGCGGGCGTGCTGCCGCTCCTCGCCGTGTTCATCGTGTTCAACATGGCGTTCACCGCATTCGACACGTCCATGACCGCCGTCATGAAATCGCTGCACCTCGACTCCGTGCTCGGCGTGCAGCTGGCCATGCTGGCCGTCGGCTCCTGCATGGGCGCGCTGATCTTCGGCTCGCGCGAGCTCAAAGGCTCCCGCTGGCGTCACATGATCATGTTCCTTGCGTTGATGACCATCGGATTCGTGGTGATTCACGCCTGTGTCGGCTTCATGGTGATCCACCTGTGCCAGGGCAACCTGATCGTGATGGGACTGGTGGAGATCCTCACCGGCCTGACCATTTCGCCGGTGTTCGCCTCCGGCAACCTCCTCGTCAAGGAGACCGTGCCCGAGGAATCGCTCACCGAAGGCCTGTCCTGGGTGAGCACCGCCGGCACGATGGGTGCGTCGTTCGGCTCCATGATCACCGGCATCGTGCTCGACCATTTCAATCCAAGCGTGGGATTGAGCCTGCCCGCCGTGTTTGTGGGCTGTTCGATTCCGTTCGCGCTGATTGGCTGGCTGCTGGCGCGTCGAAGCGTCTCTTTAGATTCGTAAGTGGAACACGTTATGGACGTGGGCGCGTGATTTAAAAACATGTGTGAAAACGCATGCGATTATGCGCGCGGCAAGCGCGCACGGCATGCGCGCGCCCACGAAAGCATCAAGGAGCTGCAATGATCAAGGTTTCCGTAGTCGGCGCCAAGGGCCGTATGGGCTCGCATGTGGTCGACGCCGTCAATGCCGCCGCCGACACCGAACTCGCGCTCGCGCTCGACGCAGGTGACGACCTGACCGCCATCACCCCCGAAAACACCGACGTCGTGGTGGAGTTCACCGTGCCGAGCGTTTCGCTGGGCAATGTGCTCGCGCTCGTCAAGCAGGGCGTCGACGTGGTGGTCGGCACCACCGGCTGGACCGAAGAGAAACTCGACCAGGTGCGCGCCGCGCTCGCAGCAGCTCCGCGTGGGGGCCAGAGCGTGTTCATCGCGCCGAACTTCGCCATTTCCGCGGTGCTCGCCGACCATTTCGCAAAGGTCGCGGCGCCGTATTTCGAATCCGCGGAAGTCATCGAACTGCACCACCCGACCAAGGTGGACGCTCCGTCCGGCACCGCTTTCCATACCGCGCAGGGCATCGCCGAAGCGCGCAAGGCGGCCGGCTTGGGCCCGGTTCCGGACGCCACCGAAACCGATGGCGGTTCCCGAGGCCAGGTGGTGGACGGCATCCACGTGCACGCTGTGCGTCTTCGCGGCCTCAACGCCCACGAGGAGGTGCTGTTCGGCAACTCCGGCGAACAGCTGACCATCCGCGCCGACAGCTTCGACCGCATCTCCTTCATGCCGGGCGTGCTGCTGGCCGTGCGCAAGGTCTCCACCGGAACCTATCCGGGCCTGACCGTCGGCCTCGACCACTTCCTCGACCTGTAATCGTAATTCTTTTTTCAAACTGCCGACGGGTGTATGTGTCTTCCGTCGGCAGTTTTTTATGGCGTATCTGTTCCGATTATTTGGCAAGGCGTGCGATGGCGGCGCTGACTTCCGCCAGCTTTTCGTCGGCGACGGTACCGCCCTCCGCCGCGGCTTTGGCGACGCAATGGTGCAGATGGTCGTCGAGCAGCAGTAGCGCCACCGACTTCAGCGCGCTGTCCGCTGCGGAAATCTGCGTCAGAATGTCGATGCAGTATTCGCCGTTTTCCGTCATCTGCCGAATGCCGCGCACCTGCCCTTCGATGCGATTCAATCGTGCGATGATCCTCTTCTGGTCGCTTGCGTACCCGTGTTGTGTGGCGTTCATATCGTCCTCCTCGCTGCGCTGAAAATTTTATCTACGGCTGAAGTTTGCTCGTCCCTCTTGCCAATATACCCTATAGGGGTATATTGTGATGGTGTTTGCCGAAATCGAAAGCCAATTACGGACGGAAGGCGGCTGGAATATGCACATCGCAATCGCGCTTATTATGGCGCTGCTCGTCACGGCGGGCGTGCTGTGGTTCTTCTTCGCACCGCGCAAAGCATATCGTGCGCCGTTGCGCGACGGCGTGCAGGAAGCGGTCGTCGAAGTCAAAGGCGGGTATAACCCAGCCGTCATCGAAGCCGAAGCGGGCATGCCGTTGCGGCTGATCTTCGATCGCAAGGAAGACGGCGAATGCTCGTCGCATGTCGTGTTCTCCGATTTCGGGGTCGATCTTGCGTTGCCCGCCTTCCGCACGACCACGCTGACGCTTCATCCCGACCAGCCGGGCGAGTATCCCTTCGCATGCGGTATGAACATGCTGCACGGCACGTTGCGCATACTGCCGGGAAAGCATGCAAGTGTCGGTGCCGCCGCCGGTTCCGCGGAAACAGGCGTGCAATGCGCGCAAAAAGGCGCCGTCCAAACGTCCGGTTCGGGTGATTCGGGCAAATCGCGCGGATCGGAATCGGGAATTCGCGCCCTCATCACCCGTCTTATCGTGGCGGCCGTCTGCACGATTCCGGTATTCGGCTCCACCATGCTCATGCTGTATCCGATGCCGAACTGGCTGCAGTTCCTGCTGATGCTGCCAATCGTCGGCTATGCGGCATTGCCGATTTTCCGCAGCGGTTTCGCCGCGATCGCCCACCGCTCGCCGGAGATGAACGCGCTCGTCAGCCTCGGCGCGCTGGCCGCATTCGCCTACTCCTGCGTGGTCACCTTCGCACCGAACGTCCTGCCCGAGAACGCGCGCGAACCGTATTTCGAAGCGGTCGGTGTGGTCGTCACGCTTATGCTTGTCGGCCAGCTGCTCGAAGCGCGCGCCCGCAAAGGCACCGGTGAAGCCATGCGCGCATTGGCGGGTCTGCAACCGAAAACCGCCCGCGTGGTGCGAGACGGCAAGGAAACCAGCATCGCCATCGATGACGTGCGCGTCGGCGACATCATCGCCATCCGCCCCGGCGAGCAGCTGCCGGTCGACGGCATCGTCATATCCGGCAGCTCCACCGTGGACGAATCGATGATCACCGGCGAAGCCATGCCGGTCGCCAAAACCGAGGGCAGCGAAGTGACGGGCGTCACCATCAACGGTGGTGGCTCGCTGCGGTACCGCGCCACGAAAGTCGGCAAGGACACCGTGCTCGCGCAGATCATCGGCATGGTGGCCGCCGCACAAAGCTCGAAAGCCCCCGTGCAACGATTGGCGGACCGTATCTCCGGCGTTTTCGTGCCGATCGTGGTGCTCGTCGCCGTATGGTCGTGCGCATTGTGGTTCGCGTTCGGCCCCGAACCGCGTGTCACGCACGCGCTGGTCGCCGCGGTATCGGTGCTGCTGATCGCCTGCCCGTGCGCGCTCGGACTGGCGACTCCGTTGTCGGTGACGGTCTCGACTGGCCGCGCGGCTCGCATGGGGGTGCTGGTCCGTTCCGCCGAAGCGTTGGAAACATGCGGCAAAGTCAATGCCGTCGTATTGGATAAGACCGGCACGATCACCGCCGGCAAACCCACCCTTACCGATGTGCTGCCGTTGGGCGTGTGGCATCGGCGTCCCGATGATTTGCTGACGATTGTCGCCGCCGCCGAACGTGATTCCGAGCATCCGCTCGCTGCTGCGATCGTTGCCGCAGCTGCGGAAAAAGCCGACGTCGCGGACGTTGCGGAACTCGCGCAAACCACCGATTTTCAGGCGATTGCCGGCCGTGGCGTCACCGCGCGCGTCACCTTCCGCGGTCTGCCGCACACCGTCGCCGTCGGCAACACCGACCTGATCGACGACCTTGACGTCAACATGCCCGACGTTACGTCCGATACCTCCGAAATTGCCTCCGAGACCATCCACGATACGAACCTCGACGCCATCATCGCCGACATGGAACGCCTGTCGCAGCAAGGCAAAACGCCGATCCTAGCGGCCATCGACGGCCATCTCGCCGGCATCGTCGCCGTCGCCGACGTGCCGAAAGCCGACTCGCGCCAAGCCATCGAACTGCTCCGCAAACGTGGCGTCGAAGCCGTCATGCTCACGGGAGACAATCCGACCACCGCACGCGCCATCGCAAGCCAGGTCGGTATCGACGAACGTCATGTGATCGCCGGCGTGCGGCCGGAACGCAAGGCCGACGAAATCGCAAAACTCCAATCGCAAGGCTATACGGTGGCGATGGTCGGCGACGGCATCAACGACGCCCCCGCCCTGGCTGGCGCCAATGTGGGCATCGCCCTCTCCTCCGGCACCGACGTCGCGGCGGAATCTTCCGGCATCATCCTGATGCGCGAGGACCTGCATGCAGTGGTCGACTCGCTCAAACTGGCCCGGCAGACGATGCGCATCATCCGTGAGAACCTGTTCTGGGCATTCATCTACAACATGATCGGCATCCCGATTGCGGCCGGTCTGCTGGTGCTGTTCGGCGGCCCAGCTTTTTCCCCGGTATTCGGCGGCGCGGCAATGGCCTTCTCGTCGGTATCGGTCGTCACCAACTCGCTTCGTCTGACCCGTTATCAGCCTGACAAAAGCAAAAAATAGGCTGTGACAGATAAATCATTTTTGGAGGTATTTGTTATGGAAATCAAATTCATCACCGAAGGCATGGCCTGCAGCAAATGCGAGGCCAGAGTAACCGAGCGCCTCTCCTCGATGCCAGGCGTCTCCTCGGTCGTCGCCACCGCTTCTGACGGCACAGTCGTTGTCAACGGCGAAAATCTCAACCGCGACAAGCTGGCGCAGGCCATTGAGGACCTGGGCTACGACGTCATTGAGTAATTCCGATACGGTACACAAAAAATCAGCCTTCCCTGCTGTCCAAATAGGGAAGGCTGATTTTTTGTATCATATCTTTTTCTTCCTTCTCATATAAAATAAATAGAAAACCCAACATTGAAAGCAAAGGGGGAAGGCGGATGCTCTTGATTATCCGGTGCCAAGAGGGTGGATTCCGGCAGCGACTACGCTTTCATTGTGAGCAGGAGCAGGTGGAACTGTTTGGAAAAAAGATTCGTCTGCTCTGCTTAAACCGCGCCTCCCGCCTGCCTGCCCGCAAGCTGGCAGCGCTGTGCCAGAACATGCCGGTCCTGCTCTCCTCCCAAATTGGAGAAAAACAGCGGGAACTACTTGCGCGCGCCGGAATGCGCCTGTACGCCGCGCCCGCCGTTTCTCCCCTGTCGCTGCGGCTGTGCGTGAACTGCGCCATCGAGCTGCTGGAACAAAGCGGGATTCCCTTCCCCTGTCAGGCGCTGGGCATCATCGATCCGCACTTTCGCCATGCGGCGCTGACCCGCCACGCGCTGCTCCATCTGACACAGGTGCGCATTTTGACCGATAACCTCCCCGCCGCCCAGCAGTTTGCCCAACAGATGATGGCGGAGTACGGCGCGCCGGTCACCTTCAGCGACAACCCCAGCATCCTGCCGGAGGACGGTCTGACCTTCTCGCCGGAAGGGATTTTGCCGGAGCGGAATCTGCCGCTGCTTTTTCCAACCCGGCCAGCATCTGATATGACCTGGACTGCCCCCATCTTTTATTCGCCAAAGCCCGTTCTCCCCGAACAGGTCAACGCGCTAACCGCAGAAGGGGTGGACGGCAGGGATTTGCTCGAAGCGCTTTATGCGCTGGAACGCTGCAAAATGCTGGAAAAGCAGGGCCCCGCTTCGCTGTATCTGCAAAAAAATGGGGAGTCGGAAAAAGAAATTGCCCCCGCCGAAGCCTCCCGCATCCTGCTGCAGCTCTTCCATGAAAAGAGGGGGATGTGAGATCGGGGCGGTTCTACAAAAAATTTACAATTTCCTCGCACATTCCCCCCTCTTTTTTAATGCTTTTGTCCGGTTCCGTCTTGACAGAAAAGCGGGATTTGATTATAATACTACTTATCACAAAGGTTACCCATCCATATTTGAGGCTGCCGGCTGTAAAATCCGGCTGTTTTTTTATGTCGATGAAAGGTAATCGGCGGATTATATTTTTACGGCGGCAACCACCGCTGAGAGGAGCATGTATCATGGCAAACGAGATCGTGATGACCAAAGAGGGCTACGACGACCTGGTCAAGGAGCTCAACGAGCTGAAAACGACCCGCCGCGCAGAGATCTCCGAGAAAATCCGTGTTGCACGCGGCTTCGGCGATCTTTCTGAGAACAGCGAATATGATGAGGCGAAAAACGAGCAGGCCATTGTGGAGGCCCGCATCCTGACTCTGGAAAATCAGCTCAAAAACGTAAAGATCATCGAAAAATCCGACACCGTCAAGGGCACCGTTTCCCTGGGCAGCTTTGTCACCATCCGTGACGTGGAGTTCGGCGATGAGATGACCTACCGCATCATCAGCTCGGTCGAATCCAGCAACGATATGTCCACCATCACCGACGAGTCCCCTGTCGGCAAGGCGCTGCTCGGGCACAAGGCCGGCGAGACAGTCGAGGTCACCATCCCCTCCGGCGCTCAGATCGAGTACCAGATCATCAAGGTAGAATAAATCCCTTTTTGTTTCACGATGGAAAACGGGCATTTTGCAGCCGCTCTTTTGGTAGAATCTTACGAAAGTGCGGCACAAAATGCCCGTATTTTTTTGATTGTATTTCGTCGAAAAAAAAGCTATAATATAGAAGTATCTTTTTTGTTTGGGGCGCCCTTGCACAGCGCCCTCCCTATCACCCTTGTAATCTTATTTTATTGACCGAAAGGACGGAAAAATAGAATGGCAGAAAACCTGGAAAACCAGAACCAGCAGGCTGCTCAGTCCTCTGAGGAAGAACTCTCCGAGGTGCTGCGCGTCCGCCGCGAAAAACTGGCTGCGCTGCAGGAGGCCGGCAACGACCCCTTCCAGCAGACCCGCTATGAACGCACCCACTATGCAAAGGAAATTGCCGACCACTTTGAGGAGCTGGAGGAGCAGTCTGTCTCGATTGCAGGCCGCATCATGAGCAAACGCTCGATGGGCAAAGCCTCCTTCTTCGACGTCGCCGACGCTTCCGGCAGGATTCAGGTCTACATCAAG
>ERZ827522.2782-NODE-2782-length-11360-cov-2.488368_pt1 | contig 11360 bp, 8 predicted proteins | sample MGYA00519580_ERZ827522 | MGnify/ENA primary metagenome ERZ827522 (study PRJEB31778, sample SAMEA3449340) | human gut metagenome | biome: human gut; feature: human-associated habitat; material: faeces | place: United Kingdom | collected 2010/2012 ...
TGACCAGGCCGTTGATCTGCCTGGCCTTTTTGTTGCCCTTTACCTCCGTGTCGGCATTGTCGGCTATGGCGATGAACCGGATGCCCCAGATGGGAAACAGGCCGTGGATGTATTTCTCCACCAACTCCATATCCCGGGTAAAGCGGGATTGGCTTTTGCAGAGGATAATCTGAAACTGTTTCTCCTTGGCCGCTTGAATCATCCGGTTGAAGTCAGGCCGCAGGCGGTCGGCGCCGGAGTAGTCCTCGTCGCAGTAGATGTGGTAGATGTCCCACCCCCGCTCCACTGCGTACGCAACAAGCAGGGATTTCTGATTCTGGATGCTCTCGGATTCCGTTTTGTATTTGTCCTCGTCTTCTTTGCTCAGCCGGGTATAAATCGCACAAAGGATAGGTTACACCTCCCCGGAAGGCATCCGTACTCAACGGCAGAATACCCTTGAGACGCTCTTCCTATAAAAGGTATTTCGGGTAATCGTATTATGATTCTGAAATATGGGCTTAAAGCCGTCTGTATAGTGCATTTCTAAGCCATAAGGTCACAGCCCGCCGGATGAGAGAAAGATCAGGAAATTGTTCCGTGGAGAGCCGCCGCTCCGTCACAATAAAATTGGTAGCTTTCACAAAATCACCTCCATAAAAAGCTATGAATGGTGATGGACTAATATGTAGAGGGGAAAGAGCCAGGGGCAAACGGCAGAAAGCGCTGGGGCAGACTGTGTGAACTGTGAACATGGAAAAGCGCCGCCTATTATAAGAATAGGCGGCGCTCTCGTTTGGCCGGCTTAATGGGCCGGCAACTGTTTTCCAAGCGTCATTTCACGGCCGTATTTGAATAAGGCGTCAGTTCCGTAACCTGAGACGCGTCACGGTCAAGCTGATAAAGGTGAGCGCCATCAACAGTCATCAGATAGCAGCCCCGATACTGACGGGGGGTACTGGAATACACGTTAAGCTGGAGACAGGGGGAGGAATCGACCAGGACAAGTCCTTCCTCCGCATAGACCTCGTATTCCTCCATGGAGGCACCCGAGAGCCCGAGAAGGGCGGGAGTACAGCTTTTTAAACGCTGGATAGCCTCGGAGACGGTGAGAGCCTGCACACTGGGCTGGGTAATGCGCAGCTCGGCCGCATAGACGGGGGTGATGGTACAGGTGTCCCCCTCCCAGGCAATTTGGAGCTGAAATACACCGCCATCGCCGGTATCCTTGCCCATGGATACCGAGCCGCTGGAGACAGAGAAATCGGGGAGCTCCTTTACAACGCCGTTGGTGTCAATCGGAGAGCAGCCGTCCTCCTCCAAGGCTTGGACATAACTGGCCAGGGTATCGGTCATGGAGGACAGACCGGAGTAGACGTAGGAGTCAGGCTGATCCTCACTGCCCTCCTTGTGGGAAAATTGAATGTTTTCGGAAGAGAGGGTGGAGGTCAGGGCGGGGAGTGCAGTATCATTACTGGAGTACTGCTCCGGCGGGACATCCTTGCCGCCGCAGGCAGAGAGCAGAAGCGGCGGCAGCAGAAGCGGCAAAAGCCGCCGGCCTCTGGAACGCTCAGGGCTGGTATCGAATTTCAATCTTGTCACCTTCCGCGAGTAGTTGCTGAAACGGACTGTCCACGCCGTTGATCTGCGTGAGCACAGGGCGGTCCAGATGTTGGAAGTCCAGCCCGGACCGCTCCAGCAGATCCAGGAGCCGGTAGGGGCTTCCGTCCGGCTTCGGGGAGAGCGTAAGGGGCTGGCCGTTGAGAAAGACATGCCGTTGGGGCGGGACGGAAGCCTGGGCCGGCGCCTCCCGGGCCGGGAGAGGAGAAGGCGCCGGCGGTGCATCCATGCGCTCCAGACAATCCCCCGACTGCAGCACCGTATGCCCCTCCAAGAGGCGCCCTTCACGCTGAACGGCCTTGCACCGCAGCTTGGTACAGAGCTCTGCGGCGGTCATGACACAGTCTTTGCCGGGCTGGGCAGGAGTAAAGTGAATACGGTCGCCGGCATGAATCAGTGCAGAAGGGGCGGCTTCCGCACCGTTGATGGCGAGTTGGGCGGGGATGGCGGGGGAGCCATAGAACACATTGCGCCTCCCGTCTATCCGAAGCAGCAGGTTTTTGCCGCTGCGGCCGATGAGATCGGAATAGCGGTACCCATTCATCATCAGCAGCTCCAGCACCGTAAGGCTCCCGCTGCGGAAGAGCTTGGCGGGGCTCCCGTTGAGCAGCACCTGATAACTGTCGCTGATAAGGCCGAGGCCGGCAGAGACAGCGATACCGAGAGGGGTGGTATATTCCGGATCAGACAGCGCGAAGGTATCGGAGTAGGCGCTGGACTGAAAATAACCTCCTGCCAGCGCTGCGCGTTTGGAATCTATGCCGAGGGCCGCGGCCACCCGGGCACAGAGGGTGGGGAGCTTGCTCCCACCGCCGGCCAAAAAGACGGCGGAGGGAGGACCTCCATTGACCTGGCAGATGCGCTGTGCGATCTCATCGGCCAGAGCCTGGATGGGGCCGTCCAGGAGAGAAAAGAGCTCCTCCGCCGGCAAGGTCTGCTCCAACCCCAGAATATCGGTAAAGCTCACACTTTTACTGCGGCCCAGCTCCAGCTTCATGGCCTCGGCCGTGGGGAAGTCCACCAGGCATGCCCGCATCAGGGCTTCCGTGATTTCGTCGCCTGCTACGGTAGCCATAGTATACCCCACCACGCTGCCGTCCCTGCATACGGCGATGTCCGACGTACCAGCCCCGATGTCCACCAGGGCCAGGTTGAGAAGACGGAGATCCGCCGGAATCGCGGCATTTAGAGCCGCGATGGGCTCCAGGGTCATGCTGGCCACCTCCAGGCCGGCCTTCTGCATGACCGCGTAGAGGGAGTCCACCACCTCGCTGGGGAGAAAGGTAGCGACCACGGCGGCCTCCAGATGCTGGCCGGTATGCCCCAGAAGGGTGGTCAGCGGATAGTGGTCCAGCCAGAACTGCGTGGGAGTGTAGCCCACCAGGAAGAACCGCTGTTCCTCCGGGCCGTCGGTGGACAGCGCTTGTTCCGCATTTGCCACGGCGGTGGCTTCGAGCTGGTGGATACGCTCATGACCCAAGGCCTCAGGGGCCGAAAGCTCCAAGGTGCTGCGGCCCAACTCGGTACGCAGAGCCCGGCCCGCGGCTGCCACGCAGGCGCAGGTAAGCCTTCGGCCGGAGGCTTCTTCCAGGCGATGTGTCACAAGGGAGACAGCGCCGGCAACCTGGTCAATATCCTCGATCTGACCGTCCAGCATGGCACGTCTGGCGTGCGGCTGCTTTTCCAGGGCTAGTATGCGTATCCGTCCCTGCTCCAGGGCTCCCAGCATCCCGATGACGCTGCGTGTACCTATATCAAGCGCATAGATGAGCTCTCCTTCTTCCATTTTAGTCGGATCGGAGTGAATCGGCATTCTGGACGGCATCTCCCTTCGCAAGCTATATGTTTGGGGAAAAAGGCGGGAAGCCGCCTCAGTATGGGCTGAGGTGGCCTCCTGCACTTCTGATCAATCAGTATTTGCTGAACGGGTTGGCGGCGGTGCCTGCGGCTGAGAGGGAGGCCTGGCTGTCCGCGGCGGGAGAAAGGGGGGCAGAGGCGGAGTCAGCCTCTGACTTCAGCTTGAATTTTTGAATGAGCTGCTTCATCATGACTGCCTGGGAGGACAGCTCCTCGCTGGCTGCGGCGGACTCCTCGCTGGTCGCCGAGTTGGTCTGAACCACGGCGGAGATCTGATCCACACCGGTGGTCAGCTGCTCAATGGACTGAGACTCCGAAATTGCGTTGTCGGCAACCTTTTCCATGTAGGAAATCGCCTCGGAGGCGGAGGCAACGGTTTGCTGCATGCTGGAGCTTACCTCCTCCGCCAGGGACTTGCCGCGCTCCACATGGGACAGGGAGGTTTCGATAATGGCCTTGGACTGCTTGGCTGCCTGGTCCGATTTGGAGGCAAGACTGCGCACCTCGTCGGCAACCACCGCGAAGCCCTTGCCTGCACTGCCCGCGCGTGCGGCCTCTACCGCCGCGTTCAGCGCCAGGATATTGGTCTGGAAGGCAATGTTTTCGATGGTGTCGATGATCTGCCCAATATCCTTCTGGCCGGAATAGATGTCGTCCATTGCCTGGCTGAGCTCCTGCATGCGGTCGTTACAGACCTGAACTTGGCCGGCAGCTAGGTCAGATTTTTCCTTCGCGGTTTTGGCCGTCTCAGCGCTGTTCTGAGCGGAGGTATCAATCTCATTGATGGTGGCGGAGAGCTCCTGGACGGCGCTGGCCTGCTCCGTAGCGCCCTGGGCCAGGGACTGGGAACCGACGGACACCTGCTCCGCCCCGGCGGATACCTGATCGGAGGCGTTGAGAATCTCCGCCATGGTGGCGTTCAGGTTCTGGAGGAGATACTCAATATTTGTCTTGATGGGCATGAGCTGGCCGGGGTATTCCTCATGGCTTTCCACCGTCAGATCGCCGTCGGCAAGTCCTTTGGTGATCTGAACAATATCTTCAATGACTCTGCCAAGAATATCCTGGGAGGTGCGGACCGCATCACAGATGGTTCCGATCTCATTAGATGCCTCATAGGTCAGCTCCACCGAGAGATCGCCCTGGCTGAAAGCGACAACAGCCTGCTGCGCCTCCTGGAGGGGACGGGTAATATTCCGAATGGCGCGCAGGTTCAAGAGTATACCAATGGCAACAACCAGGATGGCCATAATAAAGAGAACAATCTGGCTGCGGCTCACACTTGCCTGTGTAGAGTCGATCTGAGCATCGAGGTCGTTCTGGACTTCACGAATGAGCGTATTCCCGTCACTTACGGCCTGATTCAGCTTCGGAGTGCATTGTGTTTCGATTAGCCGACGTGCCTCCTCAAGATTATCCGCTTGAAGGGCGGTATGGATATCCTCAAAGGCATTTTCCCATTCACGTACAGACTGAATATAAGTCTGGGCGACGCCGTCGGAATCTGTATAGAGGGTCTGAATCGTGGAGATCGACTTCTCGATCGAATCCACGGAGGCCTGAATCTCATCCATGATTGAGGTATCATACCCGGACAGCGCCATGTCCCTAAGCTGACGGGCAATCGAATTGACCTCCGTTTCACTGCTCTGGACGGCATAGGTAATGGCAATGGGACCTGTGAGGATGGATGTATAGTCCTTCTGGATTTTGATGGTCTGTCTGATTGAAAGGAATGTCAAGGCCAACGCGATCAGGATGGTAATTAAGAATACAATTAAAAGCCGCATTCTAATTTTAAGATTTTTTTCCATGTTGCGCATATTTGCAATACACCTCTCCTAACATAGTCGGCGGCAGGCTATACAATATCTCCATACCGCCCTTTTTGCACATCGCCCCAGATCTGGCCATCCACCAGTGTAATGACCCGTTTCCGAAGCAGATTCACAAACTCCTTTGCATGGGTTGCCATGATAATGGTAGTACCATGGCGGTTTATCTCACAGAGCAAATGCAGAATATCCCAGATCGTGTCCTCGTCCAGGTTCGCGGTCAGCTCATCCAGAACCAAAATGGACGGGCTGTTGATAATCGCGCGGGCCAGTTCTACCCGGCGGCACTCCCCATAGGATAGCTCCACTGGGTAACGCGCTCCCACATCAGGCAGGCCGACCATAGCCAAAGTCTTCTGAATCCGGGTTTGTATAGGCGGGAGCTTCCGGCTCTGCGTCAGCATGGCGACTGCGGATAAATTTTCGGAGATGGTCCGTTTCCGCATGAGCTGTGAGAGCTGAGGTACGCGGCCGAAAACCAGGCGCAGACGGTCGCGGCGAAGCCTGGAAAGCCGCGTCAGGTTGATATCATCCAGAAAGACGGCCCCGGAGGTAGGGCGAAGATCCCCGGATATGAGCTGGAGCAGCGTACTTTTTCCCGCGCCGTTGCAGCCGATGATGCCCAGCGCCTCGCCCTTGTGTACCGTCAGGTCAACGCCGTTCAGCGCCATAAAGGTCGTGCCGATCAGGCGCTGGTCGGTGCCGATCAGGGTGTTGGGGTCCTCCTTGCCGCGCTTGCGGGCCCACCAGCTTTGCAGGTCGCCGCGCAGCGTGCCGCCGCCGATCTGCCCCAAGCGGTACTGCTTTTTCACGTTCTCGACGCGAATCATCAACGAATTTTCACGCATACTCGCGCCCCCTTACACCGTATCGACGAAGGTCTTTTCGACCTTGCTGAAAAGCGACAGTCCCAGCGCCAGCAGCGCAACGGTCCAGATCAGCGACGACGCCCACATGACGCCCGTGACCTGCCCGGTGCCGAAGAAGATATAGCGGAAGCTCTCCATCGGTGCGGTCATGGGGTTGATGACCATGACGGCGCGCAGGACGGGGTGGGTGATCATCGACAGCGGGTAGACGACGGGCGAGCCGTACATCCACAGCTGGACGCCGAAGGTCACAACGACCATCAGATCGCGGTAGCGGGTCGTCAGGCTGGACACGATGATGCCGCAGCCAAGGCCCAGCAGGCCGACCTGCAGCACCAGCGGCACGCACAGCAGCAGCATGCCCCAGTGCGGGCTGACCTCGCCTTTGGCAAGGTAGACAAGCAGCAGGATGAAAAACAGTGCAAACTGCACAAGAAAGTTGATAAGGCCGGAGATCACCGTCGAAATCGGCATGGCCAGCCGCGGGAAATACACCTTGCTGAAGATGTTGGAGTTCGTCGTGAACGTGCCCGACACCTTGTTGATGCAGGACGAGAAGAAGCCCCACAGCGCCGTGCCGGCCAGATAGAACAGAATCTGCGGCACGCCGTCGGTGGACAGCTGGGCAATCGTGCCGAACATGACGCAGTACATGGCCGTGGACATGAGCGGGTTAATTAAGATCCACGCCGGGCCCAGCACCGTCTGCTTGTACATGACGTTGAAATCGCGCTTGACAAAGAGCCAGATCAGGTCCTTGTAGCGCCACAGCTCGCGCAGGTCGACACGGCTCCAGCCCTGGGCCGGGCCGTAGTGGACATGGTAGTTTTGCAGTTGCGTTTTTTCCATGCGTGGAACTCCTTAGGTTTTGTGTTTCAAAAAGGCTTGGTAGGCGGGCAGACCGATGCGCAGCAGCGCGGCGCGCAGACGCATCGAGCGCTGCCCCGTGGCCGCGGCCAGCGCGGTGTAGCTGTCGGCACAGGCGCGGCAGGCGGCGCGGTAGCGGGCCCGTTGGGCGGGTGTGGACAGGTCAAAGCACTGCTTTTCGGCAAGGTTCTGTATGGCGTCGTTCAGCAGCCCCTCGGCCCGCAGGGCATCGCCCTTTTGGGTAAAGTAGGCGCACCAGTCCAGCAGGTACTCGGGCCGGTCCAGATAGGTGCGGCTCGACCCCTGCGCCATGATGCTGCCGCTGCGCTGCACGTAGCGGTAGCCGGGCGCGGCCAGGCAGGCAATGGTTTTGCACTGTGCCAGCAGGTGGGGCAGCAGGAACTGATCCTCATACCGTTTGCCCGGGGCATAGCGCAAGTGTTGGAACAGGCTGCGGCGGTAGAGCTTATTCCACGCCACAACGTAGTAAATCCTCGTTTCCGCCAGGGCAAAGCAGCGCTGCCAGACGCCGTCCTCGTCGAGGATCTCATCCGTAAAGCCGCTGAAATCCGGCTGCGGCAGCGGGCGGTTCGCTTCATCGACGTAGGTCAGGTTGAAGATGACCAGATCGGCGTCCTGCTGCCGTTGGGCGTCCACCGCGCGGCGGACGGCGTCGGGTTCTAATAAGTCGTCGCTGTCAACGAACAGCAAAAACTCGCCCATGGCGGCGTCGATGCCGGAGTTGCGCGCGGCGGACAGGCCGCCGTTCTCCCGGTGGATGACCTTGATGCGCGGGTCCTTTTCTGCCCAGGCATCGCAGAGCGCCGGGCAGCGGTCCGGGCTACCGTCGTCGACGAGGAGTATCTCCAAGTCCGCATAGCTCTGCCGCACAACGCTCTCCACACAGGCGTCGAGATAGCGCTCGACCTTATAGACCGGGATAATAACGGTGACGGTGGGCATGAGGGGGCTCCTTTTGTTGGCGGTTTTGTTGGGGAGGGGTTCGGGCGCAGCGATGGCCGGAGGGGCTCTGCCCGTCACCCCCGCGCTCTCACATACATGGCAAACACGCCCAGCCCCGCCCTCAGTGCGGCGGCCCGCAGTTTCATCGAAGTGCTCCCCTTTTGGGCGGCCAGCGCAGCGTACACGCGGCAAAGCTCACGTTTTGTCTCGGCAAATTCCGCGCGGTGGCCGGGCTTGGTCAAATCGTAGGCGCGCTTGTTGTCGTGCAAAAACAGCGCAGCGTCGGTCAGCGCACCCTCGGCGCGGTCATACCAGCCGTTGTGCAAAAAGTATTCGGCGCGGTGGATGTCGCCTTTCGTCATGGCCAGGCGCACTTCATGGCGCGCACCGTCGGTGATGCTGCCCGCGTGGCGCAGCACATAATAACCCGTAAAGGCCATGCAGTAAACAGCGCTGCAATGTGCAATTAAATCCGGCAGCACGTAGTAATCCTCGTGCAGCAGGCCCACGGGGTAGCGCACGCCGTCAAAAAGCCTTGCGGCGTAGAGGCGGTGGGCCGTGCCGGTGAACTGGTTGATCCACGGCGTATGGAAGGCGTCCCAGAACGCATCTACGTCCAGCAGCGTGTCCTTCGTGAACTGCTCGTCGGCGGGCAGCGGGTGCTGTGTGCCATCCTCAGTCACGGGGCAGCCGTTGCAGATCACCAGCTCTGCGCCGGTGGTCTCCGCGCCCGCCAACAGCTTTTCCACAAGGTCGGGCGCTATCGTGTCGTCGCTGTCCACCATCGTCAGCCAGGGGGCCGCGGCGGCCTGCACCCCGGCGTTGCGCGCGCCGGACGGGCCGGGCCCGGCCTTAGCCGGGTGCAAAACGCGGATGCGCGGGTCTTTTTTTGCCCAGGCATCGCACATTTCCGGGCAGCGGTCCGGGCTTTCATCGTCGATGAGCAGCAGCTCAAAGTCCGGGAACGTCTGCGCAAGGATGCTCTCGACGCAGGCGTCCAGCGTTTTTTCCGCCTTGTAGACGGGTACAAGGATACTGACTTTCGGCATGGTGTCTCCTTAGTCGTCGACGCCGGGCAGGTGGATCAGGCTGCCCATGTACTCGTTGGCGCTCTCCGGGTGCCAGCGGGAGATACCGCTCTCGGTGGTGAAGGTCATCTCGCCGAACTTGATGCTGCCGTCATTGAGCGAGTACAGGTCGACGCGCACGGCAGTGTAGCCTTGGCTCAGCGTGCGGGCAATGTCCAGCATTTTTTCAAGGTTCGCCGGGCGGGGCAGATCGGCGTCCAGTTCCAGCGGCACATTGATGTTGAAGGGCAGTTGGTTCCAGTCGGTATCCAGAAAGAACATCCGTTCCTCCTTGTCGGTATAGCGCTCCTCAATATGCAAAATAATTTTCGGCTCGCCGTTGAAGCAGAAAATTTTGTAATCGTAGAGGTCGCCGCCGTCGTTTTCGATGAACTTTTCAGCGATGATGCGCGGCTTTATGTGGATGTACTGCACATCCAACCCGCCCATCAGGTAGCAGTAGTTCAGCTTAAGCCAGCCCTCGATCTTCCGCTTGGCGTCCGCCTTATCGAACTTGGATTTATCCTGCACGGCGATGTTCCAGCCCGCGCCGTGGTTGACCTTCAGCATGAACTTGTCCGGCAGCTTGTCGAAGTCGATGTCGTCAAAGCGATCCCAGACGCCCAGCAGCGGGATAAGGTATTCCTCGCCGATCTTCTCCTTGACCCACTCGCGCACGGCATACTTGTCAACGAGGGGATAGACATCCTCGAACCCGCCGTACAGCTTGAGCCACTGGGTCTTCTCGCTGAAGGATTTGGGGTGTTCGAGGTCGAGCGGTGTGTGAGTGTAGTTTGTCTCCAAGAACCATTTTTTCAGCGCCTCGGGGTAGTCCTTTTTTTGCAGGCAGGCCCAGTAGGCGTATTCCTTGTTGGCGATCTTGTGATATTTTGCGTAGGTATAGATATATTTTGCACTGATAACGGGGCCGTTGTGCAAAAGATACTTCAGCCCGCGTTTCACATTGCGCGGCAGCCACGTCACAGCGCGGCCGATCTTGTACGACGACGAGCCGTAGACAGCTTCCAGTTCATGCCGCAGCAGCTTGGCCTGTTCTTCGGCGGTCAGCTCGCTCATATCTTCCATGATTCAACACTCCCCTTTTTCGGTTTTGATACGTGCCTCTTCCAGCAGGGCCCGCACCTTGGGCTTCCAGATATAGTGGCGGAACACCTTCGTCATAAAGAACCAGAATTTATTTTCCAGCTCACACCACAGGCGCACCGGGGCGCTTTCCTTATTATAGTTCACAAGACGGCGCAGGCGGCCCGCGCCGTAGCGGTCAATATTTTCGAGGTAGGTCTGCCCCTCCTCGGTCAGCTTCGGGTCGCGGCGGTTCTCATACAGCTGGGTGTACTCAAACAGGGTGCGTACCAGCCCCGCGCCGAACAAACCGCGCAGCACCGTCTTTTGCTGGTAGAGCATCAAGGCGTTCAGGATATAATTCTGGTAGACGCTGCGGCGGTGGAAGGTGCTGTCCTCCGTCTGGCGGTAGTTGAACATGCAGTCCGGGATATAGTACACCCCGCCGTAGGGCAGAAACTGGTAGGTCAGCAGGTTATCAATGATTTGAATGCCGCTCGTGTACGGATCAATGCCCTGCAGACCGATGTTGCGGAACATCATGGCGTTGGTGTGGATGTAGAAAAAGCTCCAATACTCCTTCGCCGTCAGCTCACATTCCCGGATGGGCTTTTCAATCGGCTTCGTCTCGCCGGTGCTCTGCCAGTAGTAGCAGCCGTTATGCCCACAGGCCACGTATTTGTGGGCTGTGTCGGCATCCAAAATGTCCGCCTGCTTTTGCAGCTTGCGGTCATCGGTGTAAAAATCGTCGCCGTCCAGATAGCAGACATAGCTGCCTTGGGCCTCGTAAAAAAGCCGCCCGCGGATGGCATTCATCCGCCGGATGCGCTCGTTGCCCTCATATTTTTTGCCCGGCACGCGGTCCATGACAAAGACGCGGACGGTGTCGGGGTGCGCTGCCTCCCAGCCGCGCAGCTTTTCAATCGTGCCGTCGTCGGAGCCGTCGTCCGCGCAGAGGATTTCCACGGGGAAGTCGGTTTTCTGCGCCAGCACGCTTTCCATCGTCTGGTCCACGAAGGGGGCCAGATTGTAAAACGAGATCAGCACACTGACCTTGGGCTGCTGTGTCATGCGGGTTCCCCTTCCTCTTTCAGCTGCAGCACCAGCGCCGCCAGTGCGCGCATATCGTCGGGCGTGTAGCGCTGGTCGATGGGCAGCGGCAGCAGGTACCGGCTGTAGTCGGCCTCGACGGAGTCGGCGGGCAGCAGCTCCAGCAGGTA
>ERZ827522.2783-NODE-2783-length-11357-cov-2.155105_pt1 | contig 11357 bp, 10 predicted proteins | sample MGYA00519580_ERZ827522 | MGnify/ENA primary metagenome ERZ827522 (study PRJEB31778, sample SAMEA3449340) | human gut metagenome | biome: human gut; feature: human-associated habitat; material: faeces | place: United Kingdom | collected 2010/2012 ...
TTCAGACAAACATTAACTGCCAAATGGCCTCCTGCACTTTCTCCCATGATCGCCATCTTATCCGTATAAATATTGAATCTATCTGCATTTTCTTCTAACCAATCGATCGTTCCAAGCACGTCTTCTTCCGCTCCTGGATATGGAGTTTCAGGTGCCAGACGATATTCCGGTGAGACAACAACCGCACCAGATTGTTGTGCAAGATAGCGGCATTGATTTCCTTTTGTCCTGACATCTCCGCCAATAAAACCGCCGCCATGAATAAATAACGCAAGCTTTCTTTTTTCTTTTGAATCTTTTTGATCTTTTCTTTCGTAAATGGTGATCTCGATCATATGATCTTTCAATGGTATGATCTTTGTCGTTTCAATAATTTCTTCTGTTGTGATATCCTCACCTTCACGTTTCATGTCTATTCGAATCTGTCCAAGATCGATATCTTCCAGCAAAATATCATTTTCCTTATAAAATTCACCAACTCTTGGTGCTCCTTTTGCTTTTTCTCTCTGCAAAACTTTCTTTTCAAATGCATGTTGTTTCGTTTCTTCCAGTTTTTTCTTTATTACCTTCTTCATAATTATGCCTTTCTTCAAAAAATCCCAAAGAATGAAATTCTCTGGGATTTTATCTTTATAGTTATTTTGTTTCTTCTATCAGGTAATTCGCAACTTTCTCGTCTGTGATCAGTACATTCACATAACCACCTCGAAGTACTCCGAGAATTGCCTCTTTCTTGTCAAGACCATAAGCAACTCCGACACGGATTGGTATTTTCTTAAATTCTTCAAGATCAAGACTTAGCAAATGTTCTTCAAATTCATCTTTCACCAGCTTTCCATCTTTATCTACCACATGGGAAAGAATTTCTCCTGTACCACCTTTTTTCTGTAATCTCTCAAATTCTTCCATCGGAATAAATTCTGCATTTGTCAAAGCTGAGTTATGATCTAATGTTCCTATACCAGCTACTGCAATATCAGCACTCTTTGCAAGATCAAACACTTCTTTGATACTTTTCTCTTCCATGAAAACTTTTTTAGCTTCTGGAGATGTCACATATTGTGGTGCAAGCATCTGATAACTATTTCCATTAATGATCTTCGCTACTGCTTCGATCAGATAATTTGAATAAGCCATTCGATATCCCTTATCCATTGAAACCGATATATTCGTTGCTGCCATCAATGGTACAACATTCACATCATCCGTTTTTAAAAATTTAAGTCTCACATCTTTTCCGAGAAATTCTACCATATTCTGTAGTGTAACTCCTCTTGTAAGAGCGATTGTCATATGGTTTTTTAAAGTTCTCAGCAGATAGTCTGATGCAAAAAATGCGATCTCTTCTTTTAAATCATTCTCATTAAGTGAACTTGCGATCACAGCTTCCTTCAGACCAAATCGTTCTTCCAATCGTCCTTCAAGATTAATTGCTGAATCTTCTGGATAATTAATCTTAATCTGCACATATCCATGTTTCTTAGCCTGCGCCAGTGCTCTTGATATCGTTGTTCTTGATACATTTAATTTTTTACCGATTTCTTGTTGCGACAATCCTTGTTTATAATGCATTTCAACTACTTTGATAATAAAACGTTCTTCCCTCAACTTCCCTGCCCTTTCTATCATTACTCGTCATTGTATATCTTTAACCATAGTATATATAACATTAGCAAGGGACGTCAATCAAAAGCTTTGCAGCCTTTTAAATAATCACTCCAATGCATCCCAGAACCAGAGAAATAATTGTAACTCCTAATGTTGCTGCAAAATAATTACGTTTTACTTTTGCTAAATATCCCCAGATACAAAGCACTACGATCAATGGAAGAATTCCTGGTGCGATAGAATTAAGGATAGACTGTAAAGTTGTTGTATATGTACTTGTTGCAAATTTGATTGGTGTTGATACTGTTACATATGTTGCTGCAAGTCCACCCATCATGAATAATCCAAGAATACTTGCACCTGTGATGATCATATTGATCAATCCAGATTTCAGCATATTTTCTGCAAATGAATATCCAAATGTATAACATTTTGATGTTAAGAAATATCCAATTCCAAAACAGATCACTGTTAATAATACGATTGGTCCAATACCACCTAATGGATTTCCCTGTTTAGCAAGTGGTAAGAATAGTCCAATAAACAGATACATTAATGTTGACCATGAGATCGTATCTCCAATACCTGCTAAAGGTCCCATCAAACCTGTTTTTAAATTGACGATCATTTCACCTGGAATCGCATCATAATTTCTTGATTTCTTTTCTTCCATAGCAAGTGTCAGTCCTAAACGTGGTCCTCCACCCCAATGAGCTTCTGTGTTAAAGAATGTCATATTACGTTTTAATGCTTCAATATAATGTGGTTTATCTTCTTTATTTGGATAGAATTTCTTTAATGCTGGTACTAATGCTGCACAAAATCCTGGTGCTTGCATTCTTTCAAAACTATGACAGATCTCTGCTGTAAACCAGTAGACCAAATATGATTTTAAGATATCTTTCTTAGACAGGATTCTTTCTTCCTGTTCAAATTCTTCTTCATCCTCGTCTTCGTCTTCATCTTCATCTTCATCATATCTAGCATTGCTTGTGTATTCATTCTTTGTAAATGTTACATAAAGGAATGTGATAAATGCTCCCATCATTAACAGTGGAATCGTTCCAATCTTTGTATACTGGATCAGGAAAAATCCTGCGAAGAAAAATGGAATAAATTTTGGTTTTGAGATCAGGTTAGCAATGATTGCAAAACCTACCGCTGGCAAGCATGCTCCCATAGCTGTCAGACCGTTTGTTACAAATTTAGGGATATCATCTAAAACGCCCTGTAGTGCACCACTTCCGAAGTATAATGCAACTGTGAGCAGTGAAGCAAAGCATATCAATCTCATAAGTCCCACACCAACGATAGACCATCCGATCATTCCTTTTGCATCACCTTTTTCTGCGTAAACATCTGCTTTTTGTGCAAAGAACCCTGCCGCCAGATAAAGCAAGTTCGAAATCTGAACTCCTAAAAGCCCTACTGGAACTGCAAGTGCAACTGCGGCATTCGTGTTAAGTCCTGATGCCATTGCAACTGGTATTGCAACGTAAGCCGCAAGACATGGGTCTGTAGGCTGGTTTCCACCAGCAGCGATAACGCCTAAATAAATCAGCTGTAATGATGCCCCGATCATCATTGCATGTGGCATATCACCAAGAACCGCTCCAACGATCACTGCATTAAAAATGACCGTATTATATACATAAATGCTCCCGCTGTATATGGAATACAGCATTTTGCAATACCACAGAACAGTCCAAGCAATATTGCCTGTGTTAAACTAATTGTCATGTTTTCATCCTCCTTAGCTTTTCATATATTTATTGAACATTTGGAAATGTCTTTTTGACTATATCCAGAGATTCCTTTTTATCTGTAGGCTGTGTCTGGAAATATAATTTCACACCATCTTTCTCAAGATCAAATAATGTCTGTGCCTCTTCTTCTGTAAATCCTGTAGATTTATAGATCTGTTTACGATCTCCGATAATAGACATATTACCTAATGTGATCTCATCAAATTTCACACCTTTGTCTGCTAATTCTTTGATCTGTTTTACATCTTTAAACAGTACGAACACATTTAAGTTTCCAAATTGATTCTTCTCCCAGATCTCAACAGCCTTATCAACTGAGAAAATACTTACTTTGATCTCTGGTGGTGCTGCGAATTTTAATACATTTTTCTGCATCTTGTCTTTCGCCACGTTATTGTCAATTACGACAATCTTCTGTGCCTTAAACACTTTTACCCACTGTGTTACTACCTGCCCGTGGATCAGTCTGTCATCCACTCTTACTGCTAAACTCTTTGCCATATGCTTTTTCTCCTTTCACTCTTCAACATTTCAAAAAGTTTCTTTATTCGTCATCTTCATCGTCATCGTCACTTAGGAAACCTTCGGTATCAACTCTGAAAATCCCATTCTTACCATTCTCTACTGTATCTAAACTAAAGTCTTTTCCTGACATTCCCTCTCTTGCAAGTACTGCATTCACTAACATTGGAAGGTTCATTCCTCCGACAACTTCCAGTGGTTTCTCTGTCTCCTGAATATGGCGCATTACCTGATTACAAGGAGTTCCGCCGAACAGATCGACCAAGATCATGCTTCCTTCTGGAAATTCATTGATCGTTTCTACAAATGCCTCTCTATATTTGTCAATATCATCTCCTGGTTCTAAGGAATATGCTGCAATGTTCTCACTCTCACCAAACAGCATCTTCGCTGTATCAACTAATGAAACTGCAAATGGCCCATGGCTTAATAAAATTATTCCTGGCAGATCTTTATTTACTTTCTCTGGCTTATAACATTTCACGTTTTTTCTCCTTTAATGCATGGTTGTGAACATTATTTCACTGTAATGTTCTTTCGTTCTTTCTAGCATTATTATATATCTGTTTTGTTCTTATGTCAATACAAAATGAACATTTTTTCATTATATTGTTCATTTTCACTTTTTGTCACTATTATATACTGACAAAAGGAAAAAGAGGCTTTGGCAGAAACCACCACGATCGACTCTACATTCGTAAATCTTTTTACGAGAAAGTTTTTATAAAAAAATAGACAGCGCTCTTATTCATAAGAACGCTGTCTATTTTTTATTTACTTATTTCCCATAATATATTCTATAAGTTTATCTGAAAATTCCTTCACCACTGTATCTGCCTGATGGAGATCTTGTTTGATCGCTCCTTCTGGTGCATATCCAATGCATTTCATTTTGGCAGATCTGGCTGCCTTTACTCCTGCTTCGGAATCTTCGATCACGATACAGTTTGCCGCCTTCTGTCCAATTGCCTCAGCCGCCTTTTGAAAGATTTCTGGATCCGGCTTTCCGTTTTCACATTCGGAACCGCTTATAAATGCTTCAAAGCAGTCTGTAATTCCAAACGTATCCATATTTGTCATGATATCTTCTTTCAATGAAGACGATGCAACTGCCAGATGAAATCCTTTTTCCTTTAATATACGGATCAGATCAACAACCCCCGGCATCGGCTTTAGTCCTTCCTGATTGATCAACTCTTTTCTGGTTTTAACCCACTGATCTATATAATATGAAACTTCTTTATCAAGACTTTCAAATTCTTTCTTCATCTCTGTCCACATATATTCATGTGTCGTACCCAAAAACTTATCATGATAATGCCAGTCAACTTCAATACCTGCTTGTTTTAAGATGAGATGCTTTGCTTTGACATTAAAATATTCTGAATCAGCGATCACACCGTCCATATCAAAAATCACTGCTGTAATCATACTTTCCTCCTAATAAAACAGAAACGCACAAAATGTTAAGTAGTCATCTGTGCGTTTCTATATCTTCTATATTAAACTGTAATAAATCCTAATCCTTCAAGTACTGAGAACACTAAGATTGCAACAATACAGATTGGTGCAATATACTTAACCATAATAAGGAATAGTGATTTTCTCTTAAATTTCCCAGAGCTTTCAACTTCATCAACAATTACTTTTGGCTTAATGATATAACCGACAAATAAACATGTTAAGAATGCTGCGATCGGCATTAATACACTGTTACTGATGAAATCAAAGAAATCAAGGAAGTCAAATCCTAAAATCGTAATATTGCTCCATGCTCCAAATCCTAAAGATGATGGAACTGCTAGTAACAGAGCAATGATAAACATTGTAATACATGCAGTTCCTCGTTTCATATGGAACTTATCCATCAGAACTGCTACGAGTGTCTCAAGCAGCGAAATGGAAGAGGTAAGTGCTGCAAGTAACACTAAAATAAAGAATACTGCTGCAATAACACTTGAAAAAGCCATACTGTCAAATACTTTTGGAAGCATCACAAACATCAAAGACGGACCTTTTGCAAGCATGGATGAATCTCCGTTTGAGAATACAAACACAGCTGGTACGATCATAAGTCCTGCAAGGAAAGCAACCCCTGTATCAAAAATCTCAACCTGTGTGACTGATTTCTCAAGGTCAGCTTTCTTTGGCATATATGATCCGAATGTGATCATAATACCCATAGCAAGGGACATCGAATAAAATAACTGTCCAAGTGCAGCTAAGATCGTTGTCGGACCAAATCCTTTTAAACTTGGTTTTAAATAATATGCAACTCCAGCCATCGCCCCTGGTCTTGTGATACAGAATAAAGAAACTCCGATCAACAAGACGATCAAAACTGGCATCATGATCGTGCTGACACGTTCTACTCCGCCTTTGACTCCTCCTGCAACAACCACTGTTGTAGCGATCAGGAAAACAAGAACACAGATCATAGGTTCTGCTGATTTGCTGATAAACCCTGTAAAGAATGTATCAGAGGCGGCATTATGAATCCCTCCCTGAAGCGATATCAGTGCATATTTTGTAACCCATCCACCGATAACACAGTAGTACGGGAAGATAATAAACGGAATGATCGTTGTAAGATATCCGATAAATGTATGCTTCTTGCTAAAGTGTCCAAATGCACGGATCGCACTGGTTCCTGCCTTTCTTCCAAGGGCAACTTCTGTGATCATCAGTGAAAATCCAAATGTTAATGTAAGGATCAGATAAGTTAATAAAAATGTTCCTCCGCCATACTTGGCTGCAAGATATGGAAATCTCCAGATGTTTCCAAGACCTACGGCAGACCCAGCCGTTGCAAGAACGAATCCTAAACGGCTCGAGAATCCACTTCTTTCATTACTCATAATATTAAGTACCTTCTTTCATATATATTCAGATACGTAAGGATATGTATCTGGCTCTGCCGGAGATCTTAGATATGAATCCTGCATGGCAGGATTCCCAGCCTGGATGCTGAATTCTATTTAGATGACGTCCACATCTTCTCCGGCAAGGACGGCATTCATATTACGTACAGAACACATCTTTCCACACATTGTACATGTATCTTCTCTCTCTGGTGTTGATTCTGCACGGTATCTTCTTGCCTTTTCAGGATCAAGAGCAAGTTCGAACTGTTTCTCCCAGTCAAGTTTCTGTCTCGCAGCTGCCATCTGGTTATCCCAATCCATAGCGCCTTTTACACCTTTGGCAATATCTGCTGCATGTGCTGCGATCTTGGAAGCCATGATTCCTTCTTTCACATCATCGACATTTGGAAGACGCAGATGTTCTGCTGGTGTTACATAACATAAGAAGCTTGCTCCAGAAGCTGCAGCGATTGCTCCACCAATTGCAGATGTGATATGGTCATATCCAGGTGCAATATCTGTTACCAGAGGTCCAAGAACATAAAATGGTGCTCCATGACAGATCGTCTGCTGGATCTTCATATTCGCCTGAATCTGATCCATTGGCATATGTCCAGGTCCTTCGATCATAACCTGTACATCCTTCTTCCATGCACGTGCTGTTAATTCTCCTAATGTTACTAATTCTTCGATCTGTGAAATGTCACTTGCATCAGCAAGGCATCCTGGACGACATGCATCGCCAAGGCTTAGCGTTACATCATATTCGTTACAGATATCAAGGATTTCATCATAGTATTCGAAGAATGGATTCTCATTGCCTGTTGCTTCCATCCATGCAAAGATCAGAGAACCACCACGAGACACAATGTTCATCTTACGTTTCATTGCCTTAAAACGTTCCGCTGTGTTTCGGTTGATCCCACAATGGATCGTCATAAAATCTACACCATCTTCTGCATGCATCTTAAAAACATCGATCCATTCACGAGACGTGATATCCTTTAATGCTTTATTGTAATAAACAATCGCATCGTAAATAGGCACGGTACCAAGGATTGCTGGACATTCATCGACAAGTTTCTTACGAAATACATGAGTATGTCCAAAAGAAGAAAGATCCATGATAGCTTCTGCACCCATCTCTACGGCTTTATTAACTTTCTCCATCTCAACATCTAAGTTTAGACAGTCTCTGGATGTTCCAAGGTTTACATTGATCTTTGTCTTCAAAGAATTCCCGATTCCAAATGGCTTTAAACACTTGTGGTTCTTGTTTGCAGGGATGACAATAGTTCCAGCCGCAACTTCTGCCATAAGGTCTTTCACGTCAATTCCTTCATAGGCAGCAACTGCTTCCATCTCTTTCGTTACAATTCCCTGTCTTGCTGCGTTCATCTGTGTTGTGTACTTCATGATTGAAAACCTCCAAAATATAAGATTTTGGGAGACTCTTATTCGGTTTTGTTTATTTTATCATCATTCTGTCTTGTTGAGATAAAAAAAGACAAACTTTAAAAAGCCTGTGATGCTGCTTTACAGTTCGTCTTGTATTCATAGCATCCAAATCCCTACGACGGCATTATCCGTATCAGGTCCATGGTCGAAACTCTCGTTTCCTCTCAGCTAAGGTATCACCTTTTAAGCTCCCATTTCAGTTACACCAATATTGTACCATCCTAAAAGGCAGATAGCAAGAATTTTGTATCCTTGTTATCTGCCTTTTGTACTTCTTTATCTTTATATTTTTCTTTTATTTTACTGGTCTGGCGATCGCTGCAACTTTGCGGTACCATGGATAGCTGTAAGACACACTGCTTCCATCTGCATGTACGATCGTGTCATTTCCAACATACATAGCGATATGGTCGATATTTTTATATCTTCCATTCTTTCCACTTCGTTTACGGTAAAAGATTAGATCTCCCGGAAGTAATCTGTCTGATTTTCCGTTATATGTAGAAAGTTTTAATAATTTCTTCTTTTTTCCACACCATTTAGCAATATCTGCAGCTGTTGGTGCATAGCTCTTACTTCCAAAATTCACACCATATGGTTTATAAGATTTCCACACAAAAGAACTGCAGTCCACATAACCTTTCCGCATTCGTTTTGCCTGACTGTATCTTGGTTTTGTCTTACAGATCGCTTGAGCTTTACTGACTCCTTTGTATACTTTGGATTTTAAGATATAAATATTAAAAGATACACTCGCATTATCAGCACTGATCGTTAAGGTTGTCCTTCCGTATTTTTTTCCTTTTGTTAATCCATTTGATGATACAGATGCATATTTTGTATTTCCAACTTTATATGTAACTGGTGTATATCCGCTGGCTCCTGATACTTTGTAAGATACTTTTTGCCCTTTTTTCAGAATACAACTGGCTCTATATTGTGGATCTGTGCACTTTACAGTTGCTTCCAGACAAATTCCATCTACATATACGTATATCTTTCTGGTTTGTTTTGCATATCCGTAAAATGTCCCATCATCCGATACATAAAAATTATGGTTATTATCTGCTCGATAGATAATGCGTTCTTGTCCATTCGTCGAGTTGCCTTCTAATTCAACTTTCCCTTCGTTATAAAGAACCGTTGCAAGTTTGTTATTCTTTAATCTCGGATTGGAAATCTGGATATGCATTTCTTTTGTTTCAATACTTTGATATTCTGTTCCTTCATCTGTTATGATATTTAATCGGACTGTTGCATCTCCTATGGATCTTCCTGTAATCCTTGCAGTCTTCTGATCTGCTGATACCTCCATCGCAATATGATCATTTCCATTGACGATCTGCCAGTTATATTTCAGATTATCTCCATAATCATAAGAATCGTTATATTTTAATGAAATATTTCCGCCAACAGCAACACCTGCATTGATGCCAGAATCATAGAAATCAATGTCATATGTTGCTGCTTCTTCCGGTGAATCGTATCCGCCCCATAAATTATATCCTGCTTTGTTTATCTTATTCGTTATCTTTCCCATGCCAGTCTTACTTGCTGCTGATACGGGCATGATCTGAATCGATAACATTCCTATAACAGCTGAAAGCGTACATACGCACAGCTTTTTCATCACTTTTTTCACTTTATTTCTCCCCATTTATCTTGTTTCTCTTAATGTATATTCGACTATTTATAAAATTTAATTCATTACATTGACTGGTTTTCCTTCCATCCAACATTTCACATTATCAAAATCAATGATCGCACGTTTTACCAATGCTTCTTTTGTTGCAAATGCAACGTGTGGTGTCGCGATCAGATTCTTTGCATGTAAGAGTGGATGATCTTTTGATACCGGCGGTTCATTCTCAAAGACATCAACGGCTGCTCCTGCAATCTTACCGTTATTGAGTGCTTCAGCTAATGCTTCACTATCAACAACCGGACCTCTTGCCGTGTTGATCAAAACTGCATCTGGTTTCATCAATGCGATTTCATCTTTACCGATCAAACCTTTTGTTGATTCATTTAAAGGTACATGCAATGAAATGATATCACAACTATATAAAAGTTCTTCTAACCCCACAAATTGAATTCCTGGAAGATCTTTTACTGTCCTTGAATATGCGTAAACTTCACATCCAAATGCCTGGGCGATCTTCGCAACTCTGGTTCCGATCGCTCCGGTTCCGATCACACCGAATTTCTTTCCTTCCAGTTCAAATCCAACCAGACCATCCTTGGTTCCTTCTTCTCGGACTACCTGATCGCAGGAAATGATATTTCGATACAGTGAGATCAAAAGTCCAAAGACAAGATCTGAAACTGCAGCATTTGAATAGCCTGCACAGTTGCATACTGTAATCCCCTGTTCTTTGCATGCATCCATAGCAATATGATCGATCCCTGTAAATGCTACCGCCAGCATCTTAAGGTTTTTGCAGCCTTTGATCACTTCAGCATTCAATGGCAGGTTTGCAACCATAATAATGTCCGCATCCTTTCCACGTTCGATCAGGCTTTCTGTGTCAGTTACTTTGGTCTGGTAAGATACGATCTCGACAGAATCTGGCAATGCTTTATGTGCGATTTCCATCAATTTCTCTTCTTCCACACCTAGTGGTTCAATAATTACTAATTTCATAATTGTCGAATACTCCTTTCGTATGATTTTACTCTCCTATTCTATCATCAAATATACGATTATAAAAGCTTAGAAATATTTTATTTCATAGAGGATTCCATCGAAGTTTCTTATGATCCATATAAAGTAAAAAAACTGCCACACTAGTTTCCACCAATGTGACAGTTTCATATACTTTATAGAAAATCTACTGGAGTAAATCTCTTAATTATTTAAGAGTTACTTTAGCTCCCTGTTCTTCTAATTTAGCTTTGATGTCTTCAGCTTCTGCTTTAGATGCACCTTCTTTAATTACTTTAGGAGCTCCATCAACTAATTCTTTAGCTTCTTTTAATCCTAATCCTGTTACTTCACGAACAGCTTTGATGACTTTAACTTTAGCTCCACCAACTTCTGTTAATTCTACGTCGAATTCGTCTTTTTCTTCTGCTCCACCTTCAGCTCCAGCTGCTGCTACTACAACACCTGCTGCTGCGGATACACCAAATTCTTCTT
>ERZ827522.2784-NODE-2784-length-11349-cov-3.044537_pt1 | contig 11349 bp, 10 predicted proteins | sample MGYA00519580_ERZ827522 | MGnify/ENA primary metagenome ERZ827522 (study PRJEB31778, sample SAMEA3449340) | human gut metagenome | biome: human gut; feature: human-associated habitat; material: faeces | place: United Kingdom | collected 2010/2012 ...
TGGAGGATATTTCGGGCGGATCGTCGCTCGAACTGCTCTTCTCCTACTTCGGGCGAATCACCTACGACTACAAGGAGAAATACCTGATCGACGTGACGGCGCGTTACGACGGTTCGTCGAAATTCGCCAAGGGCAACCGATGGGCCTTCTTCCCCGCCGTGTCGGTCGGGTGGCGCATCGACAAGGAGAATTTCATGCAGAACGTCCGGGCGGTCGACGTGCTCAAGCTCCGCGGCTCGGTCGGCGAGATGGGCAACCAGGCCATCGGCAACTACGAGTACCTGATGGCCGTGCTGGCGAACAAGAGCTACAATTACAGCTTCGGCGACGTGCTGTCGGGCGGCGCGGCGATCAAGGATTTCGTCGACGAGAACATCTCGTGGGAGACCACCCGCACCTACAACCTCGGACTGGATTTCGAGGCCTTCGACCACCGCCTGCTGTTCAGCGTCGACCTCTATAAGAAACGCACCGAAGGCATCCTGCGCGACGTGAAGATTCCGGCGCAGATCGGCAACCTGAACGGCCCGAAGCAGAACATCGGCGTGGTGGCCAACGACGGCGTCGAGCTGAACCTCCAGTGGCGGAGCGCGGTCAAGAATTTCCATTACAGCCTCGGCGGCAACTTCTGCTACAACAAGAACATCGTCGTCGACCTCGACGGGCAGGAGTACATCAAGACCTTCAACATCATCCGCGAGGGCGAACCCATCGACGCGTGGTATCTCTACCAGGCCGACGGCTTCTACAACAGTTATGAGGAGATCGCCAATTCGGTGACCGTCGGCAGCGGCGTGAAGCCCGGGTACATCCGCTACAAGAATCTCAACAACGACGACAAGATCGACGACGACGACCGCGCCGTCTGCGGCAACCTCACGCCGAGCATCACCTACGCCTTCAACTTCTCGCTGGGATGGAAGGGACTCGAACTTTCGGCGCAGTTCCAGGGCGTCGCCGACGTGAAGACCTATCTTTCGGGCAACCTCGCAGCCCCGTTCTGGAACGGAGCGGGCGTGCTGAAGGAGTGGGCGACCGACGCGTGGACCCCCGAGAACCACAACTCCCGCCTGCCGATCCTCCACACCGCCACGGGCGCGCCCGAGATGCACGACTACAAGAACACGCAGTGGCTCTACGATGCGTCGTACCTGCGCTGCAAGCAGCTGCAACTCTCGTACACCCTCCCCAAGAGGTGGATTTCGAAGCTCGGAATGAGCCAGTGCCAGATCTTCGTCAACGGCGAGAACCTCTTCACGATCTCCCCGCTGAAGATGTTCGACCCCGAGATCGACCTTTCGTCGACCAACCTGATGCAGTATCCTTCGCTGCGGACGATCAACTTCGGCTTCAACATTACTTTCTAATCGCTTCAAATACGGAAAAACATGAAAAAAACAGTAATCGGATTGATGCTTTGCGGTGCGGCGGCGCTGGCCTCCTGCAACCTCGACACCATTCCCACCGACAAATATACGGTCGAGACGTTCTGGGAAACCGAAGAAGGAACCGAGGCCGCCATGACCGGCTGTTACAACATACTGACCAACAGTGCGCTGTTCGGAGACTCGGCGCCGCTGCTCGAAGAGACCTGCACGCCCAACGCCTATAATTACAACAACGCGGGCGGATACAACGTCATCGCCCAGGGGACCCACACGGCCAACAGCTCGGGCATCATCGCCAACCGCTGGAAAAAGTGCTACGAGGGCATCGGACGCTGCAACACCCATCTCAACCGCCTGCTTGCCGCCGCCGTGGCCGACGACCGCAGGGTGCAGATGGAGGGCGAGGCCAAGTTCCTCCGCGCGCTCTATTACTACATGCTGGTGACCTATTACAACGGCGTGCCGCTGATCCTCGAAGAGCCTGTCTATGCGCACGGTTCGCTGCCCCGCGCCTCGCGCGAGGAGGTGGTGCGGGCGATTCTCGACGATCTGAACGACATCATCGACCGCGAACTGCTCGACTGGCAGTGGACCAAAGCCGCCGACCAGGGGCGCGCCACGCGCGGCGCGGCGATGGCCCTCAAGGCCCGTCTGCTGCTTTTCGAGGCCAGCAAGCTGGTCAACCCCTCGAACGACGCCGCGAAATGGCAGGCTGCGGCCGATGCGGCCAAAGCCGTGATCGAAAAGGAGGCCCAGGCGGGCTACGACCTGTTCGGCGACTACCGGAAACTCTTCCTGCCGGCGAACGAGCACAGCTGCGAGTGCGTCTTCAACATCGAATTTTCGAAGACCAAGAACACGGCCGTCAATTCGTTCAACGTTTACAGCGTCCAGTACCGCAACAACGCACCGTTGCTCGATCTGGTGATGGACTACCGGACGACGACCGACGGTGCGGCCACGATGGGCAAGTACGACAACCTCGACCCGCGTTTCGCGGCGACGAATTTCTATCCCGGGAGCACGTTCCTCGGCAAGGCCAACTGCCCGGCCGGGGAGGTGTGCCAGTTCACGGGCTTCGCACACAGGAAACTCACGATCTACGACGCGCAGAAGCGCGATTCGGACGACAGCAACGGCGAGACCAACTACATGTTCATCCGCTACGCCGACGTGCTGCTGATGTTCGCCGAGGCGCAGAACGAGGTCGACGCCACGCCCTCCGATGCCGTTTACGACGCCGTGAACCGCGTGCGCGGCCGCGTCGGCATGCCCACCTATGCCTACGGTTCGAAGAGCCAGTCCGAGATGCGCGAGATCATCCGCCACGAGCGCCGCGTCGAATTCGCCGGCGAGGGGCTTTATTACAACGACATCCGCCGCTGGATGACCGCCGAGCTGGTGATGAACGCCGTGATTCAGGACTATGCGGGTACGGACATCGCCGTCCGGGCGTTCGACCCCGACCGCGACTACTGGTGGCCCGTTCCGGCGGACCAGATCCTGCTGAACAAGAAACTCGAACAGAATCCCAATTATTAATCCGACAACCGCTAACTGGCAATTATGAAAAAATATCTGTGGATACTGGCCGCCGCATTCCTCCTTCAGGCTTGCAGCAAAGACGAGGAGGAGGGACCTTACGTTCCCTGGCGGCCGGGCGACGACAAGGAGGAGACGATCGACCTGGACAAGGCCACGAAGGTGATGATTCTGACCGAGCAGGCCAAGAACCGGATCGTGATGATCGACCAGCCGACGGGGAAGGTCGCCTGGGAGTGGACGGCCGCCGACAGCGGGCTTTCGGCTGCGGAACAGGCGTGGTTCGATCTGCCCGACGAGGCCAAACCGGTCTACAACCGTACGTGCGTGCTCGTCACGGCTTCGGGCGGCGGCGTGGCGCTGATCCGCATTGCGGACAAGAAGGCGATGTTCTACGCCAAGCCGGGCGGAAACCCCCACTCGGCCGAGGTGCTGCCCGACGGGAATGTCGTCGTGGCGTCGAGCACGGGCAACCTGTTGAGCGTCTACGTGTACAATGGCGCCGACAGCTACGTTTCCAGACCCGCCTTCACCATGCCGGTCCATTCGGCCCACAACGTGGTCTGGGACCGGAAGCGCGGCTGCCTCTGGACGGCGACGGGCGCCCAGCTGCTCAAGCTCGCCTACAACGGGAAGCGTACGGCTCCGGAATTGACGCAGGTGCGCTCTTACGATATGGCGGCGGGGAATACCGATGCCCACGACCTGGCGCCCGTCTGCGGGGAGGATGCGATGTATGTATCGACGAATCAGCATGTCTACAAGTTCGACTGTGCGGCGGAGAAGTTCCTCGACGTGGAGATCTTCCAGCAGAACACCATCAAGAGCATTTCGACGGGTCCGGAGGGGTATTCCACGATCGTCATGCGCCCCACGTCGGGCGGGAGCAACTGGTGGTCGGCCGAGGTGTGCGACATGAAGGGCAACCGGCTGTTCAACCGCGCGGGCTACCAGATTTACAAGGCCCGCTGGTATGTGGAGAATCCGTTCGGGTATCCCGAGGTTCACACTTTGTAAAACTTAAAATGCAAAAACGATGAAAAACATCCGAAAATACATGATGGCCGCGGCATGCATGACCGCCGCTGCGGCGCTGGTCGCCTGCACCGAGGCCGTGAAACGCGACACCGAGGAGGAAATCCAGGAGATGACCGTTCCCAAGAAACCCGGGCCGATCACGAAGGTGCCGGCAACGCTCACCTGCAACGGCGGCGAAGAGTTCACCTTCTCGGTTTCGAAGGTTCAGTGGGCCGAGACCTACGAATGGACGATCGCCGAGCAGGAGAAGTCGAAAATCTCGATCATCGACGGTCAGGGAACCAACGTCATCACCGTCAGGGTGGTCAACGACGACGTGGTGATTCCCGCCCAGTCGGTGTCGGTGGTGGCCAAAAACGAACTGGGTGCGAGCAAGGTGCGCGAGTATTTCGCGGCGATCACCGTGTCGGTCCCCATCGAGCTGCCGGGCTATACGATCAAGAAGTACGGCAAACGCTGGTGGATGACCGAGAACTGCCACGAAGCGGGCGAGGACGGCAACCTGGGCGTTGCGCCCGACCTGACGGCTTTCTCGGTTGCGGGGTTGGAGGCGTCGCATTTGCAGCGGTTGAACGACGCAAAGGGCCGTTACTACACCTGGTATGAGGCGATGACCGGCATATCGGGCTGTACGGCGGAGCAGTGTCCCTATGTGCAGAATTACGAAGGGGTGGACGACGTGGGCAACGCCTTCAAACTCGACGGTACGGAGGAGGGCGAGTTCGGCGTCCAGATACGCGGCTGCTGTCCCGAAGGCTGGCACGTGGCCAACGCCAACGACTGGTGGGACATGCTGATGGCTATCAAAAGCGAGTATGCCATTCCCGACGATTTCGCGCAGGGCGGATACACCTTCTCCGGCGGCCACGACGGGAAACCCGAGAATGCCATTACGAAGGCCGGATTCTACAAGTCGGGCTGCACGGTCAAGAATACGGGCAACGTCGGCGCATGGCTGCGCGGCGGCAACGGCCGTATCGTTGACGGCGGTATTTGGAATCAGGCGAATATGACGCTCACGGACGCCGGGGAACCCCTCCTGCAATTCGTCGACGGGGCCGAAAGCATCGGTTTCGGTTGGTATCCGCTGGGCTATCAGAAGGCCGACGGCAGTTTCAACAGCGGCGCGCTGGGCAAATGGGGCTACGTGTGGTTCATCGGGCAGACCAACGCCTCGACGGCCCGTTCGCTGGTACGAGTCTGAACCTTCAGACCAAGACCAATCAGGAGGCGGCCAAGGATATTTATCTGAACGTCCGCTGCGTGAAAAACTACACCAAATAACCGGAAGCGATGAAAAAAAGAATTCTGTTTACGGCAGCGGCGCTGGTGTGCGCCGCCAACCTGACGGCCCAGTGTCTCGGCGTCGGAAGCTCGACCAGCAGCATGAGCCCCGAGGAGATGGCCGCCGCCGCGAAGGCCGGCGTGGAGTATGTCGAAATCGGCATCAGCGGCCGCGGGACCGTGGCTGAAATCCGCGAGAAGGCGCTGCACGCCAAACGCATGGCCGACGAGGCCGGTCTGAAGGTCTGGTCGTACCACCTTCCGTTCTCCCGCAAGCTGGACATCTCGGTGCTGAACGACAGCGCCCGCATGGCCAACCTCGAATTCCTGACCGAAATGATCGCGATCTGCGGCGAAGTGGGACCGGAGAAACTGGTGCTGCATCCCAGTTCCGAACCGATTGCGGACGGGGAGCGCGAGCAGCGTATCCGGAACAGCATCGCTTCGATCGGCATATTGCGCAGGGAGGCGGCGCGGATCGGCGCGCAGCTGTGCATCGAGGATCTGCCCCGCACGTGCCTCGGGCGGAACTCGGCCGAGCTGCTGCGCATCATCGCCCCTTATCCCGAGGTGAAAATCTGTTTCGACACGAACCACCTGCTTTCGGAGGACCTGCTGCACTTCGTCGAGGCGTGCGGCGACCGGATTGCGACCGTCCATGTCTCGGATTACGACATGGTCGATGAGCGTCACTGGCTTCCGGGCAAGGGTCGGATCGACTGGCCCGCGCTGTACGGGGCGCTGATGAAGGCCGGTTACAAGGGCGTCTTCATGTACGAACTGAAACGCGGCGAGGGATCGTTCGGCGAAATGGTCGCCATCTACGAAAAGCTGGCCTCCGACGCGGCGAAGCTGGAATAACGCCGCTCCCGAAGAGTGCGAAAAAAGAGGTTACGGCAATTCGTAACCTCTTTTTCTGTGGGCCCAGAGGGGCATGATCCCACGACCTTCGGATTATGAGTCGTAATTTGTCGATTTTTAGCTGTTTTTGGTAATTTCTATATTGTTTTGTAAATGCTTGTATTTCAATGGCAAATATAGCTATTTTATTCCACTTGGTTTTTGTTGGTTTCGATTAAATCCGTATATTTGTGTCTAAATTGTGTGTCTAAAATCAAAATTTATACACAAAATGAACTACTCGAAAGACGGTGTGACGGTGGCCGCAATGTTCGATTCAGCCCATCCGAAAAAGTCCGGGAAGTGCTCCGTAAAAATCCGTGTTACCTACAATCGAGTGCGTCACTATTATCCGACCGGGAAAGATTTGATGCCGGCGGAGTGGGACGCCCTGCCAACAACAAAAGCCCGTGCACTTGTGGAGATACGCAAGGACATCGAAAGCAGCTACCAGATAGTGCGGACGGCTGTTGAGGACTTATTAATGCGCGGTATCTTTTCATTGGAAAATCTTAACAATCGACTAAAACGAGCTGGTGGCGATACGCTTAATATTGCTTTTGAGGGTAAAATAGCCGAAATGAAAGCACAGGAACGCATCGGGAATATGATGGCCTATCGGGTTGTTATGAAGGGGATAGAACGATTTGCCGGACCTCGTGTTCCTTTGTCGGGTGTTACGAAAAGTTCCTGCTTAAAGAGGGTAAAAGCCGTACTACCGTCGGAATACATATGCGACATATACGGGCAATACTCAACGACATGAAGCGGTGCGGAAAGATTTTAGAGGCGCAATACCCATTCGGTCGGGGGCGGTATGAGATACAAGCCGGAGAAGGGCGCAAATTGGCCCTCACGCTGGAGCAAATAGGGCAGATTGCCAACTATGAGGATGGAACCGAGGCAACGGCCAAATACCGCGATTATTGGCTGTTCCTCTACTTGTGCAACGGGATCAACGTTGCCGATTTCGTAAAGTTGAGGTATCGGGACATCGTGAACGGTGAAATATGCTTTGTCCGGCAAAAGACCGAGCGGACGACCAAGACCCGCAAGGAAATCCGGGTCGTTGTCACGGAGCGGATGCAGGCAATAATTAACCGATGGGGCAACCCCTCCCGGCCCGACAGCTTCATTTTTCCGATTCTCGACGGACAGGAGGATGCAATGCGGCGGAAGTGTAAAACGATGTATTTCACCCGTGCGATCAATAAGCGTATGAAGGAGGTGGGCGAACAGCTCGGGATCGGCAATATCTCGACCTATACGGCCCGGCATTCGTTCGCTACGGTGTTGAAGCGGGCAGGAGCGAATATCGCCTATATCTCGGAATCGCTGGGGCATCAGGACCTCAAGACGACCGAAAATTACCTTGCCAGCTTCGAAAGGGAGGAGCGAGTAAAGAACGCGGAATTATTAACGAAATTTTAGGGATATGGATAAGCTGCAACAGTATTATAAATCGTTACCTCTATGCACGGGCAATACCCCGGAAACCGTGATGTTTAGTGTTTATAACGACATCGACAATTTAGGCAGTCTTACGCGGTGGTTTGATTTGCCCGACGATGAAGCGTATAATAAAGTCCCTAATTTGACATTCCAAAGGACCGGACTCCCCGACGCATTCGCGGGGTATCCGTGTATTGCCGTCCTGTTTTTCGAAAATAGGGCGGGCGATGATCCATTTTTCAGAGAGCACCGGGCAACGTTCCGGCAAATGTATTTAGACGGCTATGCACAAGGGGAGGCGGAGGGCAGGCAGTTTTTGGACCGGATGGCCGCATACGGAACACAATCCATTGCAGACCGACGGGCAGGGCTGCTAAAAATGTTCGGAAAATGCCGGGCAAAATATAGAAATACGGCCATATTCGACGCGTCACTTTTGCTCAAAATGGGACACTATGCGGGTTATATGTTTACAATCGCCGACGCGTTGGTGGCTATGGCTCTACTTATTAAACCGGGGAATAAGGCCGGACGGAAAAAAGCGAGTATTTCGGAGATAATAGCCGGAGATAGTGCGGCTGTGATTAGTCGTGTACGGGCCGCAATTAATGCGGCATCGGGGGATAAAGCGCAGGCGGTCGTGGATGAGATACGCCAAATGCAGCGTGACGGGCTTATAATCGACGGCAGTTTGGACAAAAAGGTGAAATCGCTATATGATTTCTTAAAAGCAGCAATCAATAATATGCCCGCATATAGCAACGTTATTGATCGTTTTTTGCTCAAGGACCAAAAGGGTTAAATTCATAATCGCCACCATACGAAAGAATGCTTTACGGCATTCTTTTTTTTGTTTTGTGTGTGAAAGACTATGCGTTGTAAGTGTTTGGTAATCAATGTTGCAAAATATGAATAAATATGAATAAATAATTATTTCATAACAATAGGCCCCCGCATTTCCCACCTTTGCAATGCGGTTACGGAATAGTCCGGACGCAACATTTTTTTAACAATTAAATTATTCTTGTTATGATGCAAGAGACAGTAACAGCGGGAACGAGCAAAATTATTTTGACGTCCCGCGAAGAATTGGAGGGGTGCATTTACGCAGCGGTGCGCACCATTATCCCGGAGCTGGCGAACTATAAAGCCCCGGCGGAGGAAGCGGCAGACGCACTAACGCTCGAAGCTGCAATTAATTTCTTGGAGGGGCTGGGATACCCTACTACGCCCAGTAATCTGTATAATTTGGCCTATTACAAACGAATTCCTTATCGGAAAGTGCGGCGGCGTCTGTTGTTCAGCCGTAAAGAGTTGACGGTTTGGGTTCAGAACCAAATCGAGGACCCGGCCAAACGTCACCGCGAAGCCGCCGAGGCTATCGCCGAGAGTGCCAACCGTAAATAGTTCCGGAGGTATGAATCAGAAACAGCACGCCCCCGGCGCTCAAGGCAAGCACGCAGGGGCATTCTATCAAGTCCTGTACAAAGGTAGGGAATTTTATCTAAACAACAACGAATTTCGGGTCTTTTCGCTGCTGGTCTGCGGCGGTCAATGGGCGACGTTCGACATCGCCGAGCGGCTGAATATCCCCGACCCGCGCAGTACGATCCGCTATATCCGCAAAATGGGGATCGATGTTGCCGATGTCTGGGTGCATGAAAACAAGATGCGGTTTAAGCGCTATTACATTCACGGAGGGCACGGCGATGAGTAGGCGTAATAGTTTTGTTTTTTACCGTTCCTTTCGGGCTGCGATGGAGGGGCTTTTACCCAACGAATACCAGCTGTTTATGAATGCGATAGTAATGTATGGACTTGATCGTACATTGCCGGATTTACCGCCTGAACTATCCCGCATTTTCTATGATTATTGCTACCCTCAACTTGAGGCGGATTGGGTTAAATGGGAGCGTAGGCAATCTCGGAAAGGAGGTACCCGATGAGCCGCGATACGATGGTCTATTACCGTTCATTCCGTGAATCTTTACGCGAATTGCCGCCGGACTTGTACAAGGTCGTATCGGAAACGATATTCGATTACGCCTTTGAAGGCATTGCGCCCGGTCCGGATAGTAATGCGGTTGCAAAAGCGTTGTTTATTGCGATCAAGCCCGTAATTGATAATGCGCACAACCGAGACGATGCTTGTGTAGAGAATGGACGAAAAGGCGGAGCACCTAAAGGAAGCCGAAACAACCCAAGCGGAAAGGCGAACGAACCTAACCAAAGACCTAACCAGTACCCTAACCAAGAACCTAACCTTTATAAGGATAAGGATAAGGATCTAGAGAGTAAAGGGGGTGCGGGGGGAAGCGGAAAATCGAATGTCGGTAACAACCCCGAAGGAATGAGCGCGGACAAGCCGCGCAAAGTCGCAGCCAAACGCGCGGCGTTTGTTGCTCCCTCTCTCCAAGAGGTCAAAAATTATATTTCCGAAAAGGGATATACGGTCGATGCCCAGCGCTTCATCGATTTCTACGAGGCGAAAGGCTGGATGATCGGTAAAAACAAGATGAAGGACTGGCGGGCAGCTGTTCGAACGTGGACGCGCCGGCCGGACGAAACCCCAAACCAGACGAACCATGAAACGAAACGAACATTCAAAGACCTATAACCGCCCGGCCCCTGTTGAAGGGCTGCCGGAATCGCCCGAGCTCGAAAGAGCCGTTTTGGGCGCATTGATTCTCGAACCGGAGTATTTACCCGACACGGCGGAGATGATCGAAATTTCGGCATTCCAGACCCCGATACACGGCAAAATCTACGGCATGATGCTCTCGATGCTCGCGGAAGGCGTCAAAATCGACCTCTACACGCTTACGCAGCGCTGTAAAACCGTTGAGGGGTTAGGCAACCCGGCGGCCTACCTGGCAAAGCTCACGCAGGCCGTCGGCTCGGGGGTAAATGTCCTCGACCATGCCCGGCAGCTCAAAGACACGGAGACCCGCCGCCGGTTGTGTCTATTCGGCCATGAACTCGCAGTACGGGCGGCCTCCGATCCCTCGGGCGTTTTGGATTGGGCGACAACAGAAATAACCGCCATAGCCGCCGCAACGGTCCACGCCAACGATATTACGCCATTGTCGGATGTCGTGCGGGCCACCCTCGACGACTTGGAACGACGCCAACAGGCCCGACAAGTGGGCGAGTGCATCGGCATTCCTACGGGCTTACAACGGCTCGACGTGCTGACGGGCGGCTGGAGGGGCGGCCAGCTCGTGGTATTGGCTGGCCGTCCAGGGATGGGCAAAAGTGCCGCAATGCTACATTTTGCCCGGACCGCCGCCGTTGCTGGGGTTCCGGTGTGCGTGTTTTCGCTGGAGATGCCCGATACACAGTTGGCCGGGCGAATGTTGGTAGGAGGTTCGGGAGTTAACTCCGGATCGTTCCGAACGGGCGATATAGACGCCGACAGCTGGCGCAGGCTCGAACAAGCCGCCGCGGAACTTTCCGCGCTGCCTGTCTACTTCAGTGATTGTGCTAATATTACGATGGGGACTATACGCTCGCAATGTAAGGCTATGGCCCGCCGGGGGCGGTGCGGGATGGTCATTATCGACTATCTGCAACTGCTCGACACGGCAAGCCGGAACACGAACAGCACCCGCGAGCGGGAGATCGCCGCCGCCAGCCGTTCGGCCAAACTGCTCGCGAAGGAACTCGATGTGCCCGTCATTTTGTTGTCGCAGTTGTCGCGCAAAATAGAGGAACGAACCGATAAAACCCCGATGCTTTCGGACCT
>ERZ827522.2789-NODE-2789-length-11324-cov-2.675836_pt1 | contig 11324 bp, 13 predicted proteins | sample MGYA00519580_ERZ827522 | MGnify/ENA primary metagenome ERZ827522 (study PRJEB31778, sample SAMEA3449340) | human gut metagenome | biome: human gut; feature: human-associated habitat; material: faeces | place: United Kingdom | collected 2010/2012 ...
CAGCTCATCCAATTCTCTACGACTTTTCGACGCAATAAAAGTCATATTGTAAACATCATGTGCTTGCTACATACCCGTCAGCCCATTGAGGGCAGGCGTTTCTTCCTCATCCAGTTCATCTTGTTCCGGCTCACATATTTCCAAAAACTCCTCCTCTGAAGGAAGATTTGATAAATCAAAGGATTGGCAAAGCCTAATGGGATATAGACCGTTTTCATCCTCGTCCTGCTCTGCTGTATAAAATCGGTCGGATGGTTCAAGAGGCGTTTCGTTAAATCCCTGATAAACCTCAAAAGTGTTTTTATCAAAATCAATCACATATGCCCATTCGCAAAACAGGCTGTTCTGTGCAAAATCGGAATCATCTTTCAATTTAATGTCACCGGACGCATTGGCTACGATTTCTAATATGCCTGCCCCTGTGTCCCTGCTGAGTTCAGGATATCTGCCGCAAAATTTTTTATAGATATCATTGTCAACATAGCGCTGTTTTGTATCAACCCCCATGTCTTCCCATCGTTTGTTGTACTCGTTGTCTGTAATCCAGGAGCAACAGTCTAAATTTTGCTTGAACCGTTCAACCATCGGGCTTTTCAAAAAGGCAAGGACAGCGAGTCCCTGTCCGCTTGGGTAACCGTCCCATTGGCCGTATTGTGCAATACGGTATTTATTGTCGCTCACCGCACATATCAAATGTCGTGTTCCCATTTTCCGTTCTCCTCATATTTATACATTACAAAATCGTCCAAATATATAACGGGGCAGTAAGGGTAAAAAGCAGACAGGCAAACAGGATAGCAGGCGCAGCAAACTCGAATTGTCCATGACGCCTATAATCAAAATATGCCGTCCCCAATTTCACAAAAAACAGGATTGCCAGGATCATGTCCACTACCGGAAAAACCACGTTATTGACCACATTCTTGATCTGCGTTTGTGCCGCTTTCCATGTCTGCTCAATTGCGCTTGCCACATCGCCCGCCGCAAATGCAGGGACGGCGAACACCGTCCCTGCCAGCACAAGCACTGTCAGACAAACCAGTAATTTCATCGTTCTTTTTTTCATGCTGTTTTTCCTCCCATCTTGGCACGGATTTCCGCTTCTGTCACATGGCGGATGCGGATATTCAGATTTTTGCAGAAGCTGATTTCACCTTTCATTCCATCGGTCACAGTATTTCCAAACACCCAGATTTCGTCACAGAACCACAGCAGGGAAAGTCCCGCCGCCATTCCAATCTCTCGCTCCTTTGCGTTCCGGTCATCGAGACACAGCGCATAGAAATGCGGCACGACCGGAGCCGTGCCGCACATCAGCGCATATTTAGTATATCTCTTTGCCTGTTCCAGGTTGTCGGCCACATCACCGCCGAGGGGAGAACAGATATACACCTTTTTCATCATTCGTCATCGTCATCCTTTTTGCGTTTGATTTGGATAATCACAAGAGAGACCAGTGCGCCGAGCGCCACAGCTCCCAGACCGATCCAGAAGCCGAGATTGGTGTTATCACCGGTCTGCGGGACCTCCGGCGTGGGGATTCTCTCGTTAGTCATTTCCGCTTTAACGATTTCACCGTTTTCCCTGATTTCAAAAGGATATTCCGTTTCATCGGGCTGGTAGTTATCCAAAGGATCGAATTCCTGATAGGTGTATTTTCCATAACGGAGGGTAAATTCAGCGATACCATTTTGGTCCGTATAGCCTTCAGCAACAATTTCGCCCTGCTCATTCCGGATACGGAACCCAACGCCGGGGAGGAGTTTACCGTCCGAAATGTCCTTTTTGGTGAGCTCCAGTTTTCCGGTAATCGGCTGATTGATGAAACCAACGCCCGCCTCGTTCTCTACGGTGACCATTTCGCCGTCTTCCCGAATCTCAAAATAATAGTAATTGTCGTCCTTGAGGAAACCTTCGGGACTCGTTTTCTCATGCAGGAAATACCCGTTATACCGCAGACCGTCCATCTGGTACACGCCGGCCTCGGCCTCGCTCATCTCACCGATGAGCTTGTCAATTTCCGCACTGTATGCCTGACTGCCGTCCACATCCACATAAACTTCAAACACAGCGCCGGTCAGCTTGTGGTCAGGATATTCCGCATCTACCTTGGTGGTCTGCACAGATCCGGTGATAAAGCGGTTTTCAATCTCGATTTCGATAACTTCTTCCTCCTGGCTGACAGTAACCGGATATAGGGTTTCATTCAACACGAAGGCCGGCGCGGGTTTTAATTCCCGAATTACCCAATTCCCAAAAGGTACGGACTCAAACCGGAACACGCCGATTGGATTGGATTCCGCGGTCATCAGCGCCGTTTCTTCCGTAAAGGTGGTTTCATCGGGTTTGAACAGGCCAAACACAGCGCCGCAGATGGCGAAGCCGTCCTCATCCACCTTTTTGCCCATGACAGAGCCGCGGATGATCTCGTTGCAGATCGGTTCGCCGTCATTGATGGAGATGTGAACAACCGCCACGTCCTGCCCGGCGTATTCATATTCAACAGGGTATATCTGGTCGCTGATCTGGTAATGCCCATCGGTGCTGTATTCTTTGACATAGAGCTTCGCTCCGGCCGGTATATCGGTCGAAAAAACTACTTTTCCGTTTTCATCGCAGGAGACAATCTCCAACAGGCCGTCTTTGGGAATCACGCTGCCGTCCGCCGCTTCCAGCGGCTCGGCGGCATACAGCCCGAACTGCACCGACAGAATCTCGCCGTTCATGCCGATGCCGAACCGTTCATCCTGCTCCAGCACCTTGGTCAGATCGATTTGTACCTTCTGCCGTTCATTGTAGAAAGCAGCGGAAACGGTGGTGATTTCCACCTCCTGTCCCGCATAGGTGAGTTCCACAATCTGCGGATCAGGATTCAGTGTCATGCCGAAGGGCGATTTTTTCTCCACAATTTTGTACCGGCCAAGATACAGCAATCCGCTGGTACCGGAACCTCCGGCACCTGTTTCAATCCTGCCGACCAACTCGCCCTTTTTAGCCCGGATAGTGCCGTCAAGGGTAACGATGTCCTCATCTGCATAAATTTCATAAACAGCTCCCGCCAAGCCGCTAACCGAATACACCGGCTGATAGACGCCGTCTGATTCCATGACCGAGGAGAACACCTCGCCGGATTTGGATACGGTGATGGTCCCTTTCTGCGCGGTGTTGTATTTGGTAACCGTCACCACCGTCTGGGTACCGTCAACCGTAAAGGGGACGGGCTCGGAGTCGAGAACATAGCCGTGTGCTGTACACTGTTCCACCAGCTCAAAATTTCCGTATGCCAAAGGCTCCGGCAGCATGAGCTTTCCGGTTGTATCCGTGTAAAAGATATCAATATCCGCCGGCGTGGGATAGTTGACGTGCTGTGTGATCCATTCACCGGTATCGGTATTGCGTATCTTGAAGCCAATTCCCGCCGCTGGGATGATCTTCCCGGTTTCCGCGTCTTTTTTGACGATCTCAATGAGGGACTCAAAGGCGGCGTTGTTGATGAGATACCGATACACCTCGCCGTCTTCGCTCACATACACGTCAAAGGCAGGCATCAGCTCCGTGCCTTCCCAGCCCTTGGTTTGTTTTACCGTGAACACGCCGTAAGGCAGCTCCTTTGTTTCAGCAAAACCGAATTTATCACAAACAAGGATATCTCGTTCCGACTCCTTTGCTTCTGCATAGCTGCCCGCACTCTTGAGGAACACCTCGAACTGGGCGCCTTCTTCCGGCGTTTCGATCTGAGTTGAGCCATCATCATGATGCTTGATGATGGCGATTTTTCCTTTTCTGACGGTTTCCTGGACGTCCAGTGCGATACTGTTGTATTCGAGTTCGTAGCGTTCCGGTTCAGCACCCACATGGTAGACTTCGGGATTCAGAAGGTACCCCTCACTTGGTTCCAATTCACGGATGGACCAGTCGCTGCTGCAGGGATAGTATTTGGTAACGAACTGTCCTGACAGGTCCGTGGTATATTTGTCGATGAGCTGTTCACCTTTATACAAACCGTAGACCGCACCAGCCAGGGAAGCATTGCCCTGAGCCGTACCGGTTTCGGAATCGGATTTGGTGATGGTTGCGTTCCATTTTTTGAGGATATTGTGGAATAATTTGTTTGTCACCTTATTCCACTCAACCGCTGCTGTCTGGTTATCCGGGACAACGTACTGGTCCCCCATATCCACCTCGGACAATACATAGTCGGAGCCGATCAATACGTCCTCAAACCGCGCCGTCCCCGAACTGTCCGTCACAGCATACTCATCCACCGGCAGGCCGGACAGCGAAGTGCCCGACAAGTGAAATTTCACACCCTCGTTGAGACCGTCTTCCGAGGTTTTGGTAACAACCAGATCACCGCGCCGCAGTGTGTTGCTGAACGTGACGGTTGCCGTCTGCCCACTGACCACAGTGACTCTCCGGGTCTCATGCGGCTCATATTGGTCGTAGGACTGCTCGGTTACAGTATATATCCCAGGCCGGAGATTCTCCACCTGGATTTCACCGCTTTTCCCGGTGATCACGTCCTTGTCCACGCCATTCCCGGAGATGTGGAAACGGATACCCTCAACCTTGCCGTCTTCCGCGGTTTTGACGATCTTCATATTCCCGGCTGCCGTCTGTATCTTAAAGTATGCCGGCACCGGATCGTTATCAGCGGTTGTTCCGGATATCATATCCTGATTTTCATCTTCCTTGCCGGGAACCGACCAAATGAGCATTCCAGTGGTATGGTTGGTAGACGGCATCCGGCGGTTCAGCTTAACGGTAACGGATTCGTTGATCGGCTTGGAAGAGGTAATTGTCAGCACATCACCATTGATTTTTACAGATGCTCCGCCACTGACAGACACATAGAACTTGTTCAGCACATGATTCTCATCGGTCAGCGAAAGGGTATACCTGCCGTTGGCGTAGTCCATCTCATAAGTTTTAGCTGTCCCAGGAGAAAAAGTGGTAAAACTCGGACGGCTGTAATGAGTCGCCATATCCGACAGGATGCGGTCATAGTAATCCTTAAAATATTTGTTGCGGCAGTATTGCTCGGTCATTGTGCCGGTATATCCGTTTATGGGATAGGTCTTGTCGTTCAGTTCTGTCGGAGATGACCGGAATCCCAATGTGATCTGCCAGACGATCAGCTGGGTGGCTGCGTAACAGGCGTTGGCGTCCTTGCTGGTTTCCAGGTCCGTCCGGTTGGGATAGCCGTATGCCAAAGCCAGTGACAACAGTGCCCTCTGGCTTTCCGACAGCATCTCGTATTTATTTCCGTGGGTGGCATTGCTGGAGCCCGCATAGCTGTCGGAATCCGGCAACGGGATACCATGTTCAATGCAATAGCAATAGACGTAATCCGCACCATACACCCAATCGGATTTGTCCCCGGTCAGGCCGGGGCGTTTAGCGGTATAGTCATGCATACTCCGCCGCAAAGGGTTGATCTCATAGCCGAATGGATTATCTTCCTTTTTCAATCCATAAGCGGCTGAAAACGTCTTGCCTTCTTTATCTGTCAGCGTATAGTCCCAGCTGACTTCGCATTTGGACAGGTCCATCGTCACATCCGCTGCCGATGCGCTCATAGGCAAAAACACCGTGACCAGCATGAAAACTGCCAGCACCGCAGACAGGATGCGTTTTGATTTGGTAAGCATTCTTTTTCCTCCGTTTCAGGGTACAAAAAAAGACACCGTCTGTTTTCAGACGATGCCCTTGTTCGTACAGTATATTTTGGTTTCTTATCCGCCGTAGATCACGGCGAAGGCAATATCTCCATCGATGGTGATCTGCACCACCTTGTAGGTGACGGAATCGGATGGGATTCCATAGGCAGGGTTAGTACCAGTTTCGACAATTAAATCTATATGATATTTCAACATACGAATGGTGCCTTCCAGTCCATCCCTTTCAATTCTCGGCGTTCCCATATATCCAACATCCCAGCCAAACTCCATGGAGTCTTTCCACTCAAAGGTGAAGCCTTTCTCTGCATAACTTTCGGCATAGGCGGTTGCTTCCCGTATAATGCGGTCATAGTCCGCCTGGGTGTATACCGGATCGGCCGGTTCGGTGACCGAAGGTTCTGTCGGTTTCGTTGGCTTTGATTCCTCTGTTTGGGGAGGAACTGTAGGCTCATCCGGTTCCGGTTTTGTTGGTCGGGAGGGTTCCGCCGAAGTCGGTGTGTTAGGCTCTATAGATACAGTCGAAAACTCCGCTTGCTTTGGCGGCTTGGTCTGTTCCGGTCGGCTCTCCGAAATTGTCTGGGAGCTCGTGGGCACAGACGATTCTGCCTCGGACTCCTCTTGTTTTGGATAGGGGACAGACGAACCGGTTTCCGAAGCGGTAGGCTTAGTCTGCTCCGGCTGGTCTGAAAGGACATTGCTGCTCCGGCTGGATGCCGATGAACTTTCCGTCATTGCTGTACCGTCCGTTTCGTCAGTCCCAGGTTGTATGGGAATCGGCTGGTTTCCGCATCCCGCAAGGCTTATGAGTATGATCCCGCAGAAAACTGCGGAGAAGATTTCCCTTTTTTTCATTCCAAATCACTCCTTATACCTTTCAGGATACAGATTATCCTCAAAATGTCCAGCGACTATGGCAGCCTTATTAAAATATTTTTGTTTTAACAAATGCTGCCTTTTTGCTCCGCCCATTTCACAGATAAATGAATGAGGGCTGCACGCTGTTCATCGGCAGACAGCCCATCGAGGAATTCGAGCAGGGTGACGCCATCCGACTCCTTGCCGGCAGTCTTTTTTGCTTCACCGCAGCCATCACAGATTTTTTCCCGTTTAACCACAACGGTGCAATCGTCTTGCTGGGTAAAAGACAGCACATCATTGAAAGAAAAGCCTGCGCGACGGCGCATTTCAAAGGGGATAGTGATCCGGCCCCGTTTTCCGAGAACACGGTATAGCTTATTCATCTTCCTCATCCTCTCCGGCTAATTCCTCGATTTGGTCTTTCAGGCATTCGCCGCAGCAGGGACAGCAATAGGGACAACCCTCGCAGTCCTCATCATACCCCTCACAGAATGTGTCTTCCTCATCCGTCTTCTGCAGGACAAGGCGGCGGCCCTCCACAAAAGCTTCCAGCGTCATATCTTCCGTAAATCCCAGTTCATCGAACACTTCGGCGGGAACCGGAAGTACTCTGAATTCAGTTCGTTTCATAGCAGATAATCCTTTCATTTAAGATTTGCCGGGGATCAAAATCGTATTCGCCAAACAGGGTGAGCTGTATGCTGGAGCGGGCACGTTCCGTTGTGTCATAGTTGGCGATCAGCAGTTCGGGATACTGTTTGCCGTTATCATACCGCTGTGCGATATTGGACAGGCGTGTTGTGGTTTCGATCACGATGCCTGGATGGGAATACAAGCCCCGGATATATGGGCAGTCGTTGTAGGACAGCAGGAACTTCCCGTCCAGAGAAAACAGCGCCTGTGCCAGGCCGTCATGGTCGAATCCGTCCGCCCCCACCGCCTCATAGTATTGATCCGCCTGATAGTATGGTGGATCACAATAGAAGAAGCTGTCCGGCCGGTCATACTGGCGGATGAGTTTTACGCAGTCCTTGTTCTCGATGACCACCTTCTGCAGCCTGCCGGCCGCCGCATCAATTGGCGGGAAGTCGTTCCAGAGCGAGTGCGGCTGGCTGCCGAAGGTACTGGTCCCTGCTGCGTAGCTGTACCGGATGAGGGCATAGTAAAAGGCGGCTCTCCTGACATCGGGCAGCACCGCCTGAGAATGGAGGACATGCTTCATATATTCAAAATCCAGACGGGAATTGAGAATATACCGCAGTTCGTCCTTGAGTTTATCCGGCTGCTCCCGCACACAGCGGTATAGGTTGACAAGATTTCCGTTGAAATCATTGAACACTTCAAAATCGTTGCCGGGCGGCTTATGGAACAGCACCCAACCCGCGCCGCCGAACACTTCGATATATCGTTTGTATTCCAGAGGGAACCGAGCAAGGATTTCATCTCGCAATGCTTTCTTGCCTCCCACCCAGGACATAAAGCTGTTAATTGCCTTCACCACCCATCTTTGGAAAATGCGAAGCATTTTCGGGCGTGAATTCAGTCAACTTCAAAATCCGCAACCGCATATCATTCACGCTTACCTCCTTTGGGGAGGTGTCCCGCGTGACAAAAACCCGTGGGAAAGAAAAAAGGAGCCGTTTTCCATGTACGGGTTTCCATACACGCAAAACGACCTCTTTTATTTAGCCTTGCTTATTCAGTTTTTCTTTGAGCCTTCGGATCTCCTGCTCACAGCGCCCCACGCGGCTGATCTGTATACAACACAGAATCACCGCAGCAATGCAGCCGCCCAAAAGCAGTCCGATAACAAGGTTCAGCACAGTTTCATCACCTCGCCCTCCTGCGGGGATTGATCTCGCATAAAGTCTCCGAAGGTCATGGATTCGCCCGTAAAGTTTGGAGAGGTTTCCTCTGTAAACGAAATATATCCTTCCTCACCAAAGTCAATGGGTTCCCTGGTGATAACCGATCCGCCATGGTTGACTGCCACTTTTCGTTCCACGGTGCAGAATTGTCCGTCATCCCCATGCCGGAGGTGATAGCAGTACATCCCTTGGGGGATATCTTCTCTTGTAAGCCGTTCATTGGTAAACAGGGCGGGTTGGCCCAGCAGTTCGATTGTTTCAAAATCCGTATCGTCCACATAAATATATCCTGTACCGCTGGCATTCAAACACACACCTAATTCGGCTGGTTCATATCCCCACATTTCCATCGCGAAGTCTTTTGCGCGGACTCCTTCAGGAATATATTCGTCAATTATTTTTCCGCCAAGCCGAGTCCGCTGCCCGCAGTTGCAGCCGATATCTTCATCGGCCCAACGATGCTCCATCACAATTTCCGGATACATCTCCGACAGTTTATCCAAAACCGGATGCGGTGCTGACCATGCAGTACGAAAGCACAGGCTGTCATTACCGCTGTAATCCACACCTTTTTCATACCCGTAAGCATTCCATTTGGTCGCCCAATTCCCGATACACCAATCATACCAGGTAGCAGTGCCATAATTCTGGAGGTTGTGCCACGCAGCTTTTCCAAGATCCCATTCTTCACGGGAAATATCCGGTCTTTGACACAAAAAGGCATTTTCGCTTTCTAACGGGATATTCCGCAAAGATTTCAGCGCATTCCTGGCCGTTTTACCGGAAGTATATGACTTAATAAACTGCCGGTAGGCTTTCAGACCGTTTTCCGTCCGAGTTCCTGACTCAATATCGAGGCTTTTGGGCATGGGGATGATCTTATCGAAATCCACTGTGCCGATGCCAAATTCATCATTCTTGATTTTCTCCAGCATACTCTGAATTTCTTTCGGATCACCCTGCATACATATTTTATTTATCACATGGTTAGGCATTGTTGCTCCTCCTCATTCTGAAGTTCCGCTTCATCCAAAGCTGTACTGACAAGCTCTGCAAACCCGTTTTTGTCCAGACAGATTTTTCGGAATTGGCTGCCCAAGTCCTCCAAAACCGATAAATCCCTGCTGTAACAGAAAAATCCACCGGCCTCACAGTCAAACCTAATTTTACTGATATTAGGGGTTTTCTCAAAGGCTTTTTTGAATACGCTTTCCCATTCGTATCCGTTACCATGGGTGTAAAATCCGTCCTCTTTAACGGGTTCTCCGATCTGTTTGGCATATTGATTAAACGCGTCCTGACCGAAACCCGCATATTTTCCTCTTAAAAAGGAAAACGCCAGACATAGGCTGAATGTCCCATCATCATGTTCAACGAGATAGAAGGGAGGATTCGCTCGATTAAATGCTTTGATCCTTTGTTCAATGTTCACTTACCTTCACAACCTTTCTTGGAAATATAGGTTTACATACGCATGGCTGGACAGTCTTGTCCCTCGGTCGGTTCATTGTTCTGTTCCTCCGCAAGTTCTTGCGCTGTCAGCCTGCGGAAAAAGTCCTTACCAGGGATTAGCGCAAGACCTCTGCCGTTGTCCCACTGCATATGGATTTGAGACTGGTCATCGACAAAAGCAACCGTACCTCTGGTCCCGGACGGCACCGGCGCATACGGATCATCCATATCGAGAAGCAGGACTCTTGTGCCGGGCGGATACGACTGTCGGTACTGTTCTGCCATTCTTCGGTTCTTTTCCCATTCGTTCATATCCGTTCATCTCCATTCTGTTTCTTGTATCTCTTGTTGGATTACGGCTGTTATCATGGCTTTATTCATTCTTTCCTTGTAATACTGCCTTGCCGAACCGGGCAACGGCTGCCGCCTGTACGATCAGGCGGAACACGTTATCTGATACAACATCTCTGTCCGCAAGTTCGTACAAGGTAATCTGCCTCTCTCTGGTCTGGAATTCCTTTGTCGCTTTCCACAGGGCATAACTGTCAGGGGATACGGCTCCGATGCACATATTCTCCAGATCTATCTGTCCGGATTGGGTATGACGTCTTGCTTCGCTCCAAAGCGTATGATCCGCCGTTAGCAAGTACAGCACCGCTAGGGATTTGTTGTCCGAACAACGAAGTTTAAGACTTTCAGTTTCGAAAATTTTTTGATGCACGCTGTTCTGGTAGGGCAACCATTCACCACCTTGCTTTTCTTTGTATATTCTTTGAAGCCGTTGTTTGAATGGTGTATGTGTCACCTCACTGAACGTGGACTGAACGGCTTCCTCCAGAGGAGCGGCGCTGCATTCCAGCCGGATGTCCAGCACCGGACAAACGGAAACGGCACACCCTTTTTTCCCCTGATAGTGGGGGCAGAGTCTGCAACTGCAATCCGCTTTCGTGTATTGATACGGTTTTCTCTTTCTTCCTCCGCCTCGCTGACGGTATCCCGGCGGCTGTTTCATGATCGCTTCCATGCTGTTGAGGGAAGGTGTATTGGTAAAATACATTTTGGTTTTCTCCTTTTTGTGAAATGAAAAAAGCCCGGAGTCTTTTGCAAAACTCCGGGCAGCAAAAAAGGCAGATAGATTTTTCATCTATCTGCCTTTACGGTTCTATATCCGGTTGTACGAGAGTTCAACTCTCTAAAATCATCGAAAAAGGGCTTTTTCATCTGTGAGTCAACCCTATTGTTTTTTGAGCCCATATATAGCAAAAAACCTCGATAAAATCGAGGTTTTTTGTGGCTGCATCTATTTTATGCAACCTTTCTGGTGGGGGATGGTGGATTCGAACCACCGAAGGCGTTGCCAGCAGATTTACAGTCTGTCCCCTTTGGCCACTCGGGAAATCCCCCATATCAAATTGGAGCTGGTGGACGGATTCGAACCCCCGACCTGCTGATTACAAATCAGCTG
>ERZ827522.2797-NODE-2797-length-11293-cov-5.717565_pt1 | contig 11293 bp, 7 predicted proteins | sample MGYA00519580_ERZ827522 | MGnify/ENA primary metagenome ERZ827522 (study PRJEB31778, sample SAMEA3449340) | human gut metagenome | biome: human gut; feature: human-associated habitat; material: faeces | place: United Kingdom | collected 2010/2012 ...
TCTACCACATCAGGGGTCTCATCACCCCGCCCAAGAGCTGCCGCGCCAGCCGCAGTATGCAGCATTTCTACATCAATGGCCGCTATGTGCGCAACCGCACCATCATGGCGGGCATGGAAATGGCCTTTAAGGGCACTACCATGCAGGGCAAGTTCCCGGGCGGCATCCTGCTGCTGGAAATGCCCACCGACCTTGTGGACGTCAATGTCCACCCTGCAAAGATCGAAGCTCGCTTTGCCCGGGAAAATGACGTGTTCGATGTCATCTATCATGCGGTCAAGCTGGCGCTGGCACAGCCCGGCACCGGGGAACGCCGCTTCACCTTTGAAGCAGACGAAAAAGAAAAAATTGAAAAAGAAAACGATACTCAGAATGAAAATACTGTAAAGAATAATCACTTTACAGGACTTTCCGCCGTCATTCCGGGTCAGGCAGCCCCCGGCACACTGCCCGCGCAGCATTGGCAGGCATCCGCGCCGCAGCGTAACGCAACAGCCCCGGCTCAAACGTCTTCCTGCGTTAGCAATAGCGAATCGGCGACAACAGATCCTTTTTTTTCGCCTTTAGCTATATTACACAGGATACGATCAAAGGAGACTTCCTCTACACCTGAGCCTGCCGTGCCCTCGTGGCGGCAGTCTGCCCCCGCTGAGGACATTCTGGACCCGGTGGTCACCCTCCACAGCCCGGAGAAGCCGGATGCAACTGAAGTCCAGAGCGCACCGCAGCCCTTCCGGGCAGCCGCTGCTGAGGCACAGCTGGATGTGCACCCGGAGACGGACGACGCAGCCGACCCGCCGCTGGATCACATGGCGGCATGGAACACCATGCCCGCCGCCCCGGAGATCGAAGCTGCAACGGTGCCCTACCAGCCGGAGGAGCCCGCGCAGCCGGAACAGCTGGGCTTTGATGTGCCGCAGGGGGAAGAACCGCTGCGGTATGTGGGCGAGGTGTTCCGCACCTATATTCTGGCAGAGCGGGGAGACGAGCTGTGTCTGATCGATAAGCACGCTGCCCACGAGCGTCAGCTGTACGAAAAGCTTGCCGCCAACTACGGCAATGTGCCCAGCCAGCTGCTGCTGCAGCCCGCCGCCATCGACCTTTCCGCAGAGGAAAAGCAGGCGCTGCTGGAAAACCAGCCCCTGCTGGAAAACGCCGGGCTGGACGTGGCCGACTTTGGCGGCAGCACCGTGCTGCTGCGCGCCGTGCCTGCGGACGTAGAACCGCAAAACGCCGAGGACCTATTGGTAGAGATCGCCGACCGCTTGCTCAAGGGCAGCCGGGACGCGTTGAACGAGCACACCGAATGGGTACTGCACTCCATCTCCTGCCGCGCCGCCATCAAGGCAGGGGACAAGTCCTCCCCGCAGGAGCTTATGGCGCTGGCCGAGAAGATCCTCTCCGGCGAGGTGCCGCCCTTCTGCCCCCATGGCCGTCCCTGCGTGCTCAAGCTTACCCGAAAGGAGTTGGAAAAGCAGTTTGGACGCATCGTGTAATGCAAAAGCTGCCGTGGTGGCTGTGGTAGGCCCCACCGCCACCGGCAAGACCGCGCTGGGCGTTGCGCTGGCGCAACAGTTTTCCGGCGAGGTCATCAGCGCCGACTCTATGCAGATCTACAAAGGTCTGGATGTGGGCACTGCCAAGGTCACCCCGCAGGAGACCTGCGGCATTCCGCACCACGGCGTGGACATCCTCACCCCGGAAAAGACCTTCAGCGTGGCAGATTTTACCGCGCTGGCAGGGGAGTATATTCAGGATATCACTGCCCGGGGGCATCTGCCGCTGCTGGTAGGCGGCACCGGCCTATATGTGCAGAGCCTTTTGTACGGCGTGCGCTTTACCGCCGAAAAAGCCCCGGACGGCCTGCGCGAGCAGCTGACCGCAGAGTTGGAAGCCATCGGCCCGGAAGCCATGTACGCAAGGCTGCAAGCCGTGGACCCGGAAGCCGCCGCTGCCATCCACCCCAATAATAAGGTGCGTGTGCTGCGGGCGCTGGAGCACTACCGCGCCACCGGCAAGCGTCTCAGCGAACAAAAGGCCGATTCGCTGCCGCCGGAGCGCCCCTACCGCAGCCTTGTGCTGGGGCTGGATTTCCCGGAGCGTGCAGCGCTGTACCGCCGCATCGACCTGCGAGTGGATAAAATGCTGGAGGCCGGGCTTTTAGCCGAAGCGGAATACGTCTGGCGCAACCGCGAAACCTTCCGCACCGCCGCACAGGCCATCGGCTATAAAGAATTTTTTCCGTATTTCGAACAGACCGCCGCGCTGGATGCCTGTACTGAAAAACTCAAACAGGCATCCCGCAACTACGCCAAGCGCCAGCTGACCTGGTTCCGCCACATGGACGGGGTCACATGGCTGGACGCCGGAGCGGCAGACGTGCGGCAGACTGCCCTGCGTCTGACCCAAGACTTTTTATCGAAAGGATGATCCTTATGCCGGAAACCCCTCAGGAACCGCGCCACAAGCTCTCTGCGCTTACCACGCTGGCGGTCGTGCTGGCCACCTTTTTGCTGGCGGCGGCAGCGTATGTCTGCTGGCAGGCGGCGCACATCCTTTTCCCCCAGAATGTCTACGAAACGGCGCTGCCTATCACCATCTCTGATACCATTGAAGCGGACGGCGTGCTGCTGTTTGACGAAACCTGCATTTCCGGCAGCGGCAATCTGGGCTACCTTGTCTCGGACGGCGAGCGGGTGTCGGCAGGCACTGCCGTTGCAGAGCTGTACACCGATGCCAATCAGGCAGTGCTGCGCCAGCAGCTGACCCAGCTCACCAGCCAGATCGACCTGTTGCAGCGCTCCCAGAACACCGCAGCCACCCAGCTGGACGGCTTGCTCAAGGAGCGCTCCGGCGCACTGTACGATCTCCTGGATGCGCTGGACACCGACCGTTACAGCGATGTGGACAGCAGCGCCGATGCTTACCTGCTGGCACAGAACAAGCTGTGGATCACCACCGGCGATACCGCCGGCTTTGCGGATCAGATCGCGCTGCTTGCCCAGCAGGCACAGACCGTGCAGGCCCAGCTGGGCAACCCCACTCAGATCACCGCCCCCACCACCGGCTACTTTGTCCGGGCTGCCAGCAGCGGACGGCTGAATGCCGGTGCTGCGGACATTCTGGCACAGAGCCCGGAGCAGCTCAAGGCTTATCTGGACTCCGACCCCGAGATGCCGCTGGACGGCTGCGTGGGCAAGCTGGTGGCAGGCTTTAGCTGGCAGTACGCCGGGGTGTGCTCCGCAAAGCAGGCCGAAAAGCTGCTGGGCTCGGACGGCAAACCCCTGCGCACGGCGGTGGAGATCAGCTTTCCCGGCCAGAGCGATGCCGCTCTGCGCGCCACCGTCACCGAGGTGACCATTGATGCAGAAAAGGATATTGCCCGCTTTGTGCTGCGCTGCAACTCCATCAACGGCGATGTGCTGTGCCTCAACCACGCTCGCGCCCGTATCAGCACCAGCGAGAGCACCGGTCTGCGGGTGCCTGCCGCAGCAGTGCACTACCTGAAAGAGGACGGCACCGAGGCCGAAACGCAGGGCGAAAACTATATCCCCGGCGTGTATGTCAAATACGGCAACATCGCCCGCTTCTGCAAGATCGACCCCGTGGATGCCGACCATCCGCTGGTCACGGAAGGGGATTACATCCTTGTTTTGCCCAAGGGAACGGACGGTTCCGTCAGTCAGGTAAGGCTTTATGACGAAATAATCGTCTCGGGACAAAATTTATATGACGGAAAACTTTTGTAGTTATTGACATCTGCTGAAAAAAATCAGATAATAGTAAAAGCTATTTGCATTCTTTTTGCAAAGAACGCCAGGCAGCCGGGCGCTGCCCGAATGAAAGGAGCAGATAATTATGTCTTTGCTGGATAGCATTAAAAAGGGCCTGATGGGCGAAGGGGACGAGTACGAGGATCAGTACATCGATGATGGCCCCCAGATGGTGAACAACAACAGCGGCGTTGGCATCGGGATGGATGAAGAGACCGAAGAGCCGGCCGAGGGTGCCAAGAAGAACAAGGTGGTCAACATCCACGCCACCACCCAGCTCAAGGTGGTCCTGGTCAAGCCGGAGCGCTTTGAGGATGCCAGCACCATTGCGGACCATCTGAACAACAAGCGCACCGTCGTGCTGAACCTGGAGTCCACCAACAAGGAAGTGTCCCGCCGTCTGGTGGACTTCCTGTCCGGTGTGGCCTATGCCAACAACGGCCAGATCAAGCGTGTGGCCAACAGCACCTTCATCATCACCCCGTACAACGTAGACATCATGGGTGACCTGCTGGACGAGCTGGAGAACAATGGCGCGTTCTATTGATCCGGTCGTTCATGCAGTCCGGGGCTTTGTCCCGGCCCGCACCGATGAGGAGCGCTTTCTCATGCGGCATATCGAGGACCTTGCCCGCACGGCCCAGTCCCGCGGCATTGCCCGGTATTCCGGTTTCCTGAGCGACCGCGAGCAGGAGCTTGCCCGCGCCGCTCTGGGCCGCGCCGGGCTGGAAGAAGGCTTCCGCTTTGACGGCGGCTGGCCGGAGGCGGAACGCCGGATCCTCTGCCTGGAACCGGAGTACAGCTACCCGGAAAACCCCATCTGCTGTGTGCAGCTGCAGTGCCGTGCACAGGCCGGTGCTGTGCTGCCCGCCCACAAGGACTACCTTGGCAGCCTGATGGGGCTGGAGATCCGGCGCGAGGCGCTGGGCGACATCGTTCTGCCGCCGGATGCGCCCGGCACGGCCTATGTGTTCGCATTGGAACCGGCAGCCCGGCTGATCTGTCAGGAACTGCTGCAGGCAGGCCGCACCGAGCTGGCCACCCGACTGCTGGCACCGGACGAGGTGCCGGAGTTCCGGACGGCAGAGCGCCGGAAATGCACCGCAACGGTGTCGTCGCTGCGGCTGGACGCCGTGCTGGCCGCCATGCTGCGTTGCAGCCGTGGGCAGGCCAGTGAGCTGGTCACCGCAGGCCGGGTGGAGATCAACCATCTGCCGGCGGAAAAGCCGTCGGCCCCGGTGTACGAGGGCGATGTGTTCACGGTGCGCGGCAAGGGGCGCTTTGCTCTGACGGCACTGCCCGGAAAGAGCAAAAAGGAACGACTTATCATTGAATTTTTTCAATATTGAAAGCAATTGGAGGAAAGAATTATGCTGACCCCGCAGGATGTCCGCTCCGTGCAATTTGAAAAAAACCTCCGCGGCTACCGCACGGAGGACGTAGACCGTTTTCTGGACAAGATCGAGGAGCAGCTGCAGCAGGATGATGCGCAGGCGGAGCAGCTCCGCAAGCAGATCGCAGATCTGACGGCGGAAAACCAGCGCCTGCATCGGGAACTGCAGAGCTATGAGGCGGACGGCGAGATGCTCAAGAGTGCGCTGATCAATGCGCAGCGCATGGGTGAGAACGTCATTCGTGAAGCCAACCAGAAGGCCGAGGAGATCATCCACCGTGCCAACCTGCGCGGCGACGACATCATCCGTGACGCCAACGAGCTGCTGCAGAAGGCAAGCGACCGCGCCGACGAGATCGAGAGCGAGGCCAACGACAAGCGTCTGGCCGAAGAGCGCGAATATGACCGTGTGCGGCTGGAAGTGACCCGCTTCAAGTCCGACGTGCTCAACCTGTACCGCAGCCATGTGGAGAGCCTGAGCCGTCTGCCGGAGTTCCAGAAGGACGAGAAGGCTGATGCCGACAAGAAGGCCGCGGACGAGCCTGCCGAACCTGCCGCAGAAGAGTCCGTGGAGGACCAGGCAGCCGTTCAGCAGCCTGAGGCGGAGGCCCCTGCACAGGAGCCGGACACCGCCGGCAAGGAAACCGATTCTGCCGCTGATGCCGAGGACGACAAGGCGGCTGAGAGCAGTGAGGATTTCTGGGAAAAAGATGAAAGCCAGCTCAAGCTGGATCCTCCTGCGGATGCAAAGCCGGACGGACCGGACTATGATGCCTTCCAGGGCGTCAAGTTCAGCGAGTAAGGCGCGTGTCCATAAGCAAATATAGAGGAGAGTGTAACCATTGGCTAAGAACAAATCTCAGTACGACAGTACCCTGAATCTGCCCAAGACTCTGTTTGAGATGCGTGCCGGTCTGCCCAAAAAGGAGCCGGTCATGCTCAAGGATTGGGACGACAACGACCTGTACAATCAGCTCATGAAGCACAACGAGGGCAAGCCGCAGTTCATCCTGCATGACGGCCCTCCGTATGCAAACGGCAACATCCACATGGGCACCGCCCTGAATAAGATCATCAAGGATATCATCATCCGTGACAAGAACATGGAGGGCTATCAGGCTCCCTATGTGCCCGGTTTTGATACCCACGGCCTGCCCATCGAGCTGAAGGCCCTGTCCTCCGTCGGCGACAAGAAGAAGGACATCTCCAAGCTGGAGCTGCGCCAGATCTGCGAAAAGTTTGCCACCGAGCACATCGACATCATGAGCGACCAGTTCAAGCGTCTGGGCGTCATCGGTGATTTCGAGCACCCCTACCTGACCCTGAAGCCGGAGTTTGAGGCACGTCAGATCGAGATCTTCGGCGAGATGGCCAAGAAGGGCTACATCTACAAGGGCCTGAAGCCCGTGTACTGGTGCCCGGACTGCCGCACCGCGCTGGCAGAAGCCGAGATCGAGTACGGCGAGGACGACTGCGATTCTATCTTTGTGCGCTTCCACGTCTCGCAGGACCCCAACGGTGTGCTGGCAAAGTACGGTATCCCCATGGATAAAACCTACTTCGTCATCTGGACCACCACCACTTGGACCCTGCCTGCCAACGAGGCTATCTGCCTGAACGGTCAGTTCGAGTACTCCTTCGTCAAGATCGGCGAGGAGTACCACATCATGGCGACCGATCTGGTCAAGAGCGTCATGGACGCCTGCCACATCGAGAACTACGAGATCGTGGGCGAGCCCGTTTCCGGCGCTGAGTTCGAGCTGATGCGCTACAACCACGTCTACCTGCCCAAGGAGGGCTGGGTCATTCTGGGTGACCACGTCACGCTGGAAAGCGGTTCCGGCTGCGTTCATACCGCAGGCGGCCACGGCGTGGACGACTTCAACGTCTGCCAGAAGTACCCCCAGGTGCCCATCACCGTCCCCGTGGACGATGGCGGCTACCTGACTGACCTGGCCGGCAAGTACGCAGGTCAGCGTGTCTGGGCAGCCAACAAGACCATCCTGGCCGACCTGACCGCTTCCGGTGCCGTGATGGGCCAGCTGCACATCAAGCATCAGTACCCGCACTGCTGGCGCTGCCATCACCCCATCATCTTCCGTGCCACCGAGCAGTGGTTCTGCTCCATCGCCAAGTTCCGCGAGGACGTGTACAAGGCCATCGACACGGTCACCTGGATGCCCGACTGGGGCCATGACCGCATGACCGGCATGGTGCGCGACCGCAACGACTGGTGCATCAGCCGTCAGCGTACCTGGGGCGTGCCCATCCCGGCCTTCTACTGCAAGAAGTGCGGCACCTACCACATCACGGATGCTACCATCAAGGCGGTCAGCGACCTGTTCCGCAAGGAGGGCTCTGATGCCTGGTACAAGTACGAGGCCGAGCAGATCATCCCCGCAGGCGAAGTCTGCGAGAAGTGTGGCGCTTCCGAGTGGACCAAGGACACCGACATCATGGATGTGTGGTTCGACTCCGGTTCTACCCATGCCGCTGTGCTGGAAGAGCGCCCCGAGCTGCGCTTCCCGGCCGATCTGTATATGGAGGGCGGCGACCAGTTCCGCGGCTGGTTCCAGTCCAGTCTGCTGACCAGTGTTGCCTCCAAGGGCTGCGCACCCTATAAGTCCGTGCTGTGCCACGGCTGGGTCGTGGACGAGCAGGGCAAGCAGATGCACAAGAGCGCCGGCAACGGCGTGGAGCCCAGCGAGATCATCAAGGACTATGGCGCAGACATCATCCGCCTGTGGGTGGCTTCTTCCGACTACACCGTGGATGTGCGTGCCGGCAAGAACATCTTCAAGCAGCTGAGCGAGGCTTACCGCAAGATCCGCAACACCGCCCGCTTCATCCTGGGCAACCTGGACGGCTTTGATCCCAATACCGATTGTGTGGCAGATGATCAGCTGCAGGAGATCGACCGCTGGGCACTGGCCGCTCTGGACGACCTGATCGTCAACACCAGCGCAGGCTACGCCGTGTACGACTTCAACAAGGTCTACCATGCGGTGTACAACTTCTGTGTCGTGGCCATGTCCAACTTCTATCTGGACGTCACCAAGGATCGTCTGTACTGCACCAACGGTGCTGCCCGCAAGGCCGCACAGACCACCATGTACAAAATCCTGGTGGCTCTGGATAAGATCATTGCCCCCATCCTGTGCTTCACCAGCCAGGAGATCTGGGACTTTATGCCTAAGACCGAGGGCATGAACAAGTATGTGGTGTTCGAGGACATGCCCAAGGCCGGTCAGTATGCCGCCGACGAGGCCTTCAAGGCTAAGTGGGCTCAGCTCATCGCTGTGCGTGACGAGGTCAAGAAGGTGCTGGAGCAGGCCCGTGCCGAAAAGATCATCGGTGCTTCTCTGGAAGCTGCCGTTACCCTGTACTGCAATGATGCCGTCTATGATCTGCTGAACAGCATCCCCATGGATGAGCTGGCCGACCTGATGATCGTCTCCCAGGTGGAGCTGGTCAAGGGCGAAGGCGGTGCTGCCAGCGCCGTCGAAGGCCTGGGCGTTGCAGCGGCCCACGCCACCGGCGAAAAGTGCGAGCGCTGCTGGAAGTATTCTGCTACCATCGGCAGCCACGCCGCACATCCCACCCTGTGCGCACGCTGCGCCAGCGTTGTGGAAGCCTAAAATTTATCAGAAACACGATCGTTTTTGAGGGCGGCGCTCCCTTATACCGGGGAGCGCCGTTTTTTCATACCGGATCGTTTGGGAGTAACCTATGGCATTTGTACTTTTCAATCTGGCCGCGGTGGCGGCGCTGGTGGGTATCGACCAGCTCATCAAGCTGTGGGCATCCAATGTGCTGCAGCCGGTAGGGGCCATGCCGCTCATCCCGCATGTGGTGGAGCTGCGGTTCGTGCTCAATCAGGGCATGGCGTTCAGCCTGCTCAGCGGCAAGCAGCTGTTCCTCATTGCTGCAACCAGTGCAGCTCTGCTGTTGGTAGCCTACGCGCTGTTTTTCCGCAGCCGGGGCAAATACCTGCAGCAGGCGGCGCTCATTCTGGTGCTGGGCGGCGGCATTGGCAACCTGATCGACCGCGTGCTCAACGGCGAAGTGGTGGACTACATCAACCTGCTGTTCATGCGGTTCGCCGTGTTCAACTTTGCAGACATCTGCGTGTGTGTAGGCGTGGCGCTCTGGGTGCTGGTGATCTTTCTGGAAGAGAGCCACTCCGGCAATGCCGACGCCCCGAAGGAGCCGTAAACCATGGAACAGCGTGAATTTGTGGTGGAGCAGGAGACGGCGGGCCAGCGCATTGACCGCTTCCTCAGCGGTGAGGACACTGGCCTGTCCCGCTCGGCGCTGCAGGCACTGGTATCTGACGGCCATGTGCAGTGCAACGGCAAGACCGTGGCCAAAAGTCTCAAGCTGAAAGCAGGGGACACCGTGCTGCTGGAGATCCCGGACGCAAAGCCCATCGAGGCCGTTCCGCAGGAGATCCCGCTGGATATCGTGTATGAGGACGCCCACCTGCTGGTGGTCAACAAGCCCAAGGGCATGGTGGTGCACCCGGCCCCCGGCAACCCGGACGGCACCCTGGTCAACGCCCTGCTGTGGCATTGCAAGGGCAGCCTGTCCGGCATCGGCGGCGAGATCCGCCCCGGCATCGTGCACCGCATCGACAAGGACACCAGCGGCCTGCTTGTAGTGGCAAAAGACAACGAGACGCATCTTTCGTTGTCGCAGCAGTTCGCCGTGCACAGCATCGCCCGGGTATACCATACTGTGGTATACGGCGGTTTTGCTGCGGACGACGGATTTGTGGAGGGGAACATCGGTCGTCATCCTGTGGACCGAAAGCGTATGGCCGTCGTGCCAAAGGGCGGCAAGGCCGCTTATACAGCCTACCATGTGGAGGAGCGCTTTCCCGCCTTTACACATCTTTCCGTAAGGCTCCGGACTGGGCGAACCCATCAGATCCGCGTACATCTTGCGAGCATCGGCCATCCGGTTGCCGGGGATGCGGTTTACGGCCCGCGTAAGGTGATCACCCAGCTGGAGGGCCAGTGCCTGCATGCAAAAACGCTCGGCTTCATTCATCCCGCAACAGGCGCGTACGTCGAGTTCGACAGTCCGCTGCCCGAATATTTCACGGCCTTTACCGGCCGTCTGCAAAAGGAAATGTAACGCTATGATCCGCTCCCTCAAGGATATCCTCGTCGTTTCGGACATGGACAACACGCTGCTCACACCAGAGGACGGCGTGCCCTTTGTGAACCAGGTGACCATGCGGCTGTTCTGCGCGCTGGGCGGCCATTTTACCGTGGCCACGGGCCGCACGATGGAATCAGCCGGACGGCATCTGGATTCGATGACGCTTTCTGCACCCGCTATCCTGTATGGCGGGGGCGTTATTTACGATTTCGAACACGATATCCGCATCCGAAATACACTGCTGTCCAAGCCGTCGGCGCGCCGGGCGGTGTGCGATGTATTGGCGCGTTTTCCGGGAGTGGGCGTGGAGATTATGACCGAGGACGGCGGCATCTGCGTGGTGCGGGCCAATGAATATACCTACCGCCACACGGTCCATGAAAGGCTCACTTACCGCATGGCGCCGCTGGAGGAGCTGGACGGCGGTTGGAATAAGGTGCTGTTTGCCTGCTCCCATGAAATGCTGATGCAGATCCAGGATTTTCTGGACGCACGCAAATATCCCGGCGTCTACTTCATTGCGACCAACCGCAACTATTTTGAGATCATGCCGGAGGGCGCGGCCAAGGGGGCGGCGCTGGGAGAACTTTGTACCTATATGGGCATCCCGATAGAAAACACGGTGGCCATCGGAGATTATTTCAATGACATTGAGCTGATGCGCGCGGCCGGGCATTCCGTGGCGATGGGGAACGCGCCCAAGGAGGTGCAGCTCGCGGCGGACACCGTAACAGGCAGATGCCTGGACGGCGGCGTGGCCGAGGTGCTTTACGGGTTGATTCGTAAATACGGATGATTGTAAAAAGCGTGTAAAATGGAGCGTGCCTTGGGCGGGATATGGTATAATAACCTCAAAGCCGCCGCTTGCGCGGCTGCGCGCATTTCGTGCGCTGATGCGCTTCCGCACATGGGCTTTGAGAACATTGAACCATGCAAAACCGCAGGAGGTGCGGTTTTGTTG
>ERZ827522.2798-NODE-2798-length-11286-cov-11.425519_pt1 | contig 11286 bp, 14 predicted proteins | sample MGYA00519580_ERZ827522 | MGnify/ENA primary metagenome ERZ827522 (study PRJEB31778, sample SAMEA3449340) | human gut metagenome | biome: human gut; feature: human-associated habitat; material: faeces | place: United Kingdom | collected 2010/2012 ...
GATACACATAAATGACAGACTGTGCGGTGAATACATCACGAAGTTCCAGACCTTTTAAGTTCTTTATATCATCAAACTGTACGCATTTGCTCTCTGGTTCATAGGATTGCAATACTGCCTGTCTGGTAGCCAGATCAATCGCATATTTGCCATCTACTACCTCTCTGAAATCATCAGTCAGCTCCAGTGTCTTGTGTGGAAGCAACGCTTCCATGCCAAGCCTTGTGTAAGAAGGTAATACACTGAGCATAGGCTGCAATGTGGCACTACACTTCGGGTTGTCTATCATTCTTTCATATAGCTGTCTGCCTACCTCATATCGCATCGCATCAGATATGATGACAACCGTTCTGACATTTGTATTCCTTACAAATTTACTGAAGAAATTACGCTGTAACGGTATCTGCTTCAATGCATCTTCCTCTAACAGTCCCTCATTCCACTTTGGAAGCAGTTTTCCGAGGTATTCATTCGTATAAATATTCTCTACAAGGTCACGAAGTTCCTCAAATTCTGATGTATTCTCCAATTTATCGTAATTCAGATAGAACACTCTGTAATGGTTGTCTATCAGACAATCCCTTGACACATACGCATCAATAATCTTCTGAAATCCATTCGGTGCTTCATATCTTGCATTGTTTACAAGCCAGTATGCACTATCCAGCATCTCATAAATAAAAGAAAACTTACTGCCAAAGTGCATTTTGGCACGGATACCGCACAAATCATAGATACTGTGTCCGTCCAGTTTTGCCAGACAGTCCTCTGCACGAAGCCTGCCGACAATCCAGCGTATCAGAAGTACATCTACGCAAGCAAAAGAATCACAGTCTACCAGTGTTTCTACTTCATACTTACTCAATTCTTTCGACGCATTCAAACAATCTGCTTTAGGTTTAATTCTGCAATTGATTCACCTCTGCCAGCACTTCCCAATAACCGCTGTGGCTGTTACCCACACGCTTAATCAGTTCTTGTGTTTTCATTTTTCTTAAATAATACTTCACACGATCTAAATTCCATCCCAATTCATTTGCATACTCTCTTTGAGACATGGACGGATAATTATGGACTAATTCCAGTATCTTTTTATCATCATCTGATAATGTTGATTTCTTGCTTTGAGTAGATTGGTGCGTTTGGGTAGTTTGGGTAGTTACACCATTGACACCAAACTCACCTTTTACCTTACGGTACATATTTACTCTGAAATCGCCATCAAAATCGACAAGCTCTGGCTTCGGCAGTCCATACTCCTCACATGCTTCAAATAATCTCGGTATTCCGGTTCCCCATTTCTCAATAATCTTCATATACGCAAAGGCTCTGGCGATTGCCGGATTTCTCGGTTTAGAATAACCTTCCATCATTTTTGAAATAGTAACATTATTCAAAAGCATTCCCGGAGAAGTTACCTCCAATCTGTCATCAAACAATGCTACCTGGATATTTCCCGGCTCAAGATAACTGCGGTGTGCCACTGCATTTGCAATTAACTCACGAATACTGTCTGTCGGAAGCTCATATACATCCTGTCTGTACATTCCCATTATCGTCATTCCCATATTGATTTTTTCAAGGACATACTGATAAGCTGCTTCCATCTGCTCCTGAATAGAGCCTTCAAATTCCCTACGGTCAACAAAATGTGCACGATTCGTTCCTTTAAACACACCACATTGAATTACCGGCATTTGCGGCATTTTGCCTGTTAAAAGTGCATAGGCATTTGTCGGATATATCTTACCCTCTGCATCCTTCAACACGCCCCATGAAATCAATGTATTCTTTGTTACATCTTTTATCTTTGCTTTCTCACTATCCTGCCATGTATTTTTCAAGGCAGTTTCTTTCATACTTTTGCAAAGTTCCTCGATCTCGCTGTCGGAAACAGGCATATTCTGGCATATCTCACTATCAAAATAGCGATTCTGTCCCTCTAAAATCAGTTCCTTCAGCATATATCCTTCCACCTCTGCCATTGGCAAAAGCGACCACTGTTTTCATGTATTTTTCGCTTTTCTCTGGTACAGTAACCTTGTACTCTATATTCTTTGATTCGCCGGAAAACAGCTTATCTTCTGCCATAATTCTACCTCCAATTCTAATCAAAAGCTCCATACTTAATTGCCCATCCACCAATCAGAATATTCTTAATAAATGACAGCAATACAAAATACATTTGCGAGATTTCGCTATCACTATATTGATATATTCCATTGTGCAATATATGATTTCTAAAAGGAATTCTTTTATCTATTTCATCGTTAAAAGCATCCGTCCTTGCAAAAACAATGTTGGTTATTGCCAATATATAGCATCGTCCTATATTAGCACCTGTTACCTTATCCAATTTTGAATTGATTGCATTCTTTACCTCTTGTTTTATTCCACTCTTTCCAAATGATTCATCAAGGCACTCCTCAATCAATTTTTCAATATGAGATATCAATATAACTATTTTTCTCGTTTTGCAATATTTCGGCTATATATGATCTTTTTTAAGTAATTGGCCAGCTCAGAATCCAAAAATGAAAAATCCGAATCTAATCCATCAAATACATCTGATAGCTTTTCATAATCTTCATATAACCATTCTATATCCTCCAAAACAATATCTTGTTTCGGATTTATTGATTGAACTTTTGAATATAGTTCTTTTTCTTTTATATCGCTAAAATCAAATTTTCGTAAAGTCGATTGAAGTTGTTCAAATATTCCTGTTAATTTTGATGAAATATTTATGTCAAATATACTCAAATTTTGCATTTATTTCTCCATCAGCTACTTTTCCTTTGCCTTAATGTTCTTAGAATCTGCCAGTATCTCATAGAATTTACCATCTGATGCCGTCTGTCTGGCTCAGTTTGTTTTTTTATTGTGGTTTTTGCTGTTGGAGTAGTTTTTTGCTCTTTTTTTCCGTCAACAGCTTTTATTATACCATATCCCTTTGTCTTGATCCAAGGTCTCTCCGATTTGCTGTGCAAATTCTTTCTGCTCCGGTGTTAAATTGTTTTTTATCATTTTTCGTTCCCTCCAGTGTAGTGGAATTGCACAATTAAGATAATTCATTTTATCATATAACGATTTTAAGAACAATCTAGCAGGATCATTTTTGTGTTTTTACAAATCGAGTAGGAGGCGGTGACTAAATCATAAAAGCCACTGTTTATCCAATGTCATTAAGTTAAGATGACCAATCAAGATCTTAGCATCAGATTACAACGAGTTTAGAGCATGTGCAACAATGATTGACAGATTGAAACTAGAGAATGTTATTCTTGTTGCTGATAGAGGATATGAAAACTATAACATTTTTGCACATGCAATTGAAAAAGGATGGAAATTCGCTATACGTGTCAAAGATAAAAATAGTAATGGAATTGCATCTGGGTTAAATCTTCCTCCAAATGATGAGTTTGATATAGATATCACTCAGATTTTTTCGAGGAAAAATACAAAGGCCACAAAAAAATGCAGGCTATAAGTGGATGCCTGTAAATCAAGTGTTTGATTATCTTCCACGAAAAAGTGATAAAACAAAACAGGTGAACTTTACAATCGCCATTTATATTTGTAGAGAATATCTCCGTAATAAACGCAATCTTAGTCCACCTGATGTGATTAACCTAATAGAAAAGCATGTATTACCAGTAGGACCTGGTCGAAAAGACCCTCGCAAAGTCAAACCCCAGGCATCTGTAAGCTTTCTATATAGAGTGGCTTAATCATAGATAATTATAAGTTTTTTTTGACAGATATACAATCTGCCTTTTTGTTGTGCTGCAAAATATACAAAAAAAACACATCATATTTATCAAACAATTGCAAATATGATGTGTTTTATAATTATGTCAAAATTCTTAACTTAATGACATTGCTCCTGTGTGAGCTCTTTTTGTTATTTATGCTGTAATTTTCAATTACTGTAACAGAGAAAGTACACCCTGAGTAGACTGATTAGCCTGTGCAAGCATAGACTGTCCAGCCTGTGCAAGAATGTTGTTCTTGCTGTACTCAACCATCTCTTCTGCCATATCTGTATCACGGATACGGGATTCAGCAGTTGTTGTGTTCTCAACAATGTTGTCTAAGTTGTCGATCGTATGCTCTAATCTGTTCTGTACAGCACCAAGAGCAGATCTCTGAGAAGAAACCTTTGCGATAGCATCGGAAATTGCATCTACCGCATAAGTAGCAGCTGTTCCGGTAGCGTCTGTTACATTCAAGCCTTTTACTCCGAGATTTGCAGAGTTCATTACATCAATATCGACTGTGATTTTATTGGTCATATCTGCATCTGCACCAACATGTAAGTTGAAGGACAATGTATCAGCTACTGTTGCATATCCTTTTGTGATTGTATAGGTTGTCTTTCCAGCTGCATCTGCTCCATCAGAAACAGTTGCATCGCCGTTAACAGTTCCAATGCTATTAGCAGCCAGAAGCTCTGCCTTAATTTTCTTTTTAGCTTCCGCTGCTGTAATAACAGATGAATCATCATCATCAATGTCATTAGCATCCTGATCTGTCATTGCTGTATAATCTTTTCCGTTAACACTTGCTTTTGAGCCACCCTTCACTGTATCTGCTACGACAATTGCAGTTCCATTAGTCTGATCTCCATCTTTATACCAACCAGCTGCTTTACCGCCATTAGCATCTTTGTATGTATAACTTATTCCATCAATTGTGATTTCATTGTCTGCTGTAGCAAATGCATTAATAGCAGTTGTGATTTCTGTTTTAGATGAACCAATTGTATACTCTTTTCCAGCAATCTTATACTTGTCACCAGCTTTAAGCGTATCCATAACAAATGTTGCAGATTTTGCACTATCTGTTAATGCTCCTTTCAGTCCTGCATCATGACCTTTCATATATACATTCTTTGTAGATGCATTGTCACCCTTTAACAGATAAATTTCGTTAAATTTGGTTGTCTCAGCAACACGATCGATCTCAGTTGTTAACTGATCAATCTCATCCTGGATTGCCTGACGGTCAGACTCTTTAGAGTTTGTTCCGTTAGCTGCCTGAACTGCCAACTCATTCATTCTCTGTAACATGGAGTGAACTTCTGTCAAAGCACCCTCGGCTGTCTGAACTGCGGACACACCGTCCTGTGCGTTTGTGGAAGCCTGGTCAAGACCACGGATCTGTTTTCTCATTTTCTCAGAAATTGTTAATCCTGCTGCATCATCTGCTGCACGGTTGATTCTGTAACCAGAAGATAACTTCTCTGTGGATTTTGCCTGCTGTCCTGTTGTGATGTTTAACATTCTGTTGGCATTCATTGCCTGCATGTTGTGTTGTACTACCATAATTTTTTACCTCCGTGTGTTGCGGTCTTTCTGCCGCTAAAATAATTTTTATTTTCGGGATTCCATTCCCTTTTCCCTGAAAAAAAAATCAGGATTTTGGCACAAAGTGCCTGTATAATAAACCACGCCCCTAGGTTAGCATGGCATTATTACCGTCTGTGGCTGACTGTGTAAATGGCTTTTTTTGCAGCCGCTCTGTCCGTTATCTCAGAAGCTGCGTGCTTCTCACGCATTAAGATTTCTGCAATCTCACGCTTTGCTTCCTCAGAGATTGTCTGCTCACGATAGTATTCTTTTTTGTCCTTTTGCTTCATGGAATTACTGCGCACAATATTGTATTCGCGTGGTGCGTCTACAAGAAGATGAATGTTATTTGCAGAACCACCGGAAAAAACGACACGGATATTTTCTCCTATATCAATGTATTCTCCCGGTTTTAAAGATAATTTAAGCATTGTAACCTCCATGTGGCTTTGTATTTTTCCATAAATACTGCGTATATTAAAAACGGTACTCCATCCGTTTCAGATACTGGTAACACATTGTATATTGTGTTACCTCTGTTTTGCGTTCCGGAATCATGAAGCTACATTGATCACAATGCATATTGTTCAGATATTTTATTGGAAGGAAAATCCTGTCCCTTATAAACAGATTTTGCGGAAAACCTCATCCCTGTCATCCTGCTCGATCCCAAGATAACGTTTGGTGATGTCAAAAGAGGAATGATGGTAAATCTCCATGAGAAGTACCGGTGGGACTCCCTGCTTCCACGCATAATATCCAAATGTTTTCCGTAAGGAATGTGGGCTGATCACGCCGCTTAGACCGCTGTTTTCTGCCGCCTTGCGGATAATCCGGTAAGCCTGCACCCTTGAGATTGGATCTGCGTCTTTTCCACAGAAAAGATACGCATCCCCGCTGATCTCAAAACTGCGTCCAGACGCTAAAAACTGATAGTATTTTTGCAGCTGGACAGTTATTTTTTCATTCAGATAAATATTCGATGCTTTTCCGGTCTTTGCCTCCACAAGAAGCAGATGTTCTCTTACGCTCCGGTTTTCTAAGTCATATACCTGCTTCCACTGTAAAGAAAGAAGATCCGAAATTCTTAATGCGGTATTCAGCCCCATCGTAAGCAGCAGTTGATTTCTCGGATGATACTGTACCTGTTCGTAAAAGTTCATAAAATCTTTCAGTTCCTGTTCTGAGCGGATTGGCTGAGCTGTGTTCATATTTTTTCTCCTCACATACTTGAATAAATTTTTTTGAAAAAGGGGTTAAGTAATGGAAACTCTGTCCGATATATAAAGCAAGAAACAGAGGTAACACAATATACAATGTGTTACCTCTGTTTCTGTTATCATAGCATTTTACATTTGTAAATTATTCCAATATCAGTTCCTCGACCGTCACAAACGAATATCCCTCTCCCTGCAATTCATCAATAATCAGAAACGCTGCATTTACGGATGAATCCGAGGCATCATGCAGCAGAATGATATCATTTTCCTGCACTTTATCCATGACACGCTTTGCAATGACGCTGGAATTATCTGTCTTCCAGTCGAGCGGATCGACGTCCCACAGCACCTCGATCATTTTTGTCTCATAATCGAGATTACATTTCCAGCAGCCGTAAGGCGGTCTGATATACTGCGCATGTTCTCCGGTCAGTCCAAAAATAATCTGGTCTGTTTTGTCCACCTGCTCCATCGCCGCCTGATCCGTGAGATTGGAAAGATTCACATGTTCATAGGAATGAACGCCGATGAGATGTCCGTCTGCATGGATTTTCTTCACGATCTCGGGATATTTTTTACACTCCGCACCCAGAAGAAAAAAAGTTGCCTTCACATTCCGCTCTTTCAAGCCTTCCAAAAGTGTCTCCGTATGATCCGGATTTGGTCCATCATCAAATGTCAAAGCCACTTTCTTAACTTCCTCTTCTTTGATTTTTCCTGATGCTGCTTTCGTGTTCTCTTCTGCCATTCTCTCTGTCTCCATCCCACTGTCTGCTCTTATCCTATTGTCCTTTTTTTCCACGCAAATACCAATGATCCCTGTAAACGCAAAAATAAGCAGCAGAAATCCTGCTGCTCTTTTTATAATGAATTGTTGTTTTCCATTGCTTTTCTGTCTCAAACGGATTCCCCGGCTGTCATTTCTTTGTTAATAATATATGCCGTTCTTCCCATGAAAATTATAAGAATCATCATTTGGCAGATAACCATAGAAGCCGTCATCCGGTGTATGATCATAGAATTCTTCATCCGGTGTGTAGCCATAGTAGCCATCATAATAGCCATCTTTGTATCCCTGCTGGTAGCCCTCATATAAGCCATCATAATAATCACCGGAAGCATCATCATTTTCAGATCCTTCATAATAATAAGTGCTGTTATCTGTGCTTTCTGTTCTGGCAGCTGACACAAACATACAAGTCCAGAAAATGACTAACAGAAAGAGTGAGCTTATGCCCATGACAATCCCGGAGATTGCCATCCCTTTTGGAGCCTTTCTCGTCAACTGGATGATACCAAAGATAATCGAGAGAATCGCAAGTGGAATATTCACGAAGGAAAAGAATAAGACCAATGCGATAATGCCAAGTACCATGGACGCAATTCCGAATCCACGCCCACCGGAAGAAACTTCTCTCACACTCCAGTTCTGATTTTGCATCGGCTGATTACTGCGGTTTGGCTGATTATAATTCTGCTGCGACTGCTCATTGCTGCCCCGGTAGTTTGTACTGTCTCCGGCAAACTGATAAGCAATTCTTGGCGCACCATTTGCAAGATGAATGATTCCACATCGCACGAATCCATTCTTTTCCAACAAATGCTGCATGATTTTATTATCCTCATGGGTGTCTGCTCTCAGATTTCCAATCTGGCTCTTACACCAGCTAATACATCCACTGGCAATTCCATGATAAGAAGTATTTCCCGCAAGTCTGTGAATGGTTCCATATGGCTCATGATTCAGCCATGCTCCATTCTCAATCCCATAATAAGTCGGGTCCTCACCTTTTATAAAAGCAAATGTTGCTGCAAGGTTCTTCTCATCATCTTCTACAATGTAGCTGTTTCCAAAGGCAATATCCTTTTCCAACAACTCTCTCGATGGATAATTTTCATCCCACTGGTTTGGATTTCCATTTTCACGCATAAAAACCCTTGCCTGCGCATATAAATCCATCATTGCCGGTATATCTTCCATATTAGACCGTCTTACGTACATACCTGATCACCATATCCTTAGTTAAATCCAACAATTTTCTGTGAAAGCTTGTAGGCTGCAACTGAGATTTTTCTTCCGCCTCTTCCCGGAAGGTTCATCGCATTTCCCATAATACCGTTTCTCAAATAGTGGAACAGACGGATATCATGGTCTTTGATATATTTCCATAACTCACGTTTTTTCTCAAGATTCTCCTCTGTGCCGGAACGGATCAGCATGATCGTTGAGATCACTGTGATGATCTCGAGATAATTGAACATATAGTGGCGCAGTTTTGGATTCGGGATCTTCCAGAGATCAAACTCATCGATCATGATCTTATTTACCTTGATCTGCTGGTCAATACGACCGATCATCACTTTTTCATTGACGGACTGATCATCACGTCCAATGAAGTAACGGTAAAAATCAACATCCATGTAGTACATATGCTTTACGCTTGGCAATGGCTTGTACACATAAATGTTATCCACATAAAAAGTATGTTTTGGCAGTTCAAGCCCACATTCCCTCAGAAGCTGTGTACGGTAAATGACAGAATGCATCAGGATATACTGATCCAGACGGAAATGTCCCATATCATCCCAACGGAAAATCTCATCCTGTGGCAATACGTTACGATAATGAATCACCTTCTTATGTGTTGCACCAACTTTTTCATACACATAGTTAGCGATCAACATATCCAGTTCCATTCCATCTTCTTCCATATGGCGTAAAACATCTAATATTTTATGAAGTGCATCTTCGTCCACCCAGTCATCACTGTCTACAACCTTAAAATATTTACCGGTTGCATGCATCAGCCCTGAGTTTACAGCATCTCCATGTCCACCATTTTCCTTGTCTACTACTTTAATAATAGTAGGGTATTTTTCCATATATTCATGAGCAATCTCTGATGTTCTGTCCTTTGATCCGTCATTTACGATAATTATTTCAATATCTTCTCCACCCGGAAGAATACTTTCTATCGCATGGGCCATATAATCCTGTGAATTATAACACGGAATGGCAAAAGAAATATATTTCATTCTTCATTTTCTCCTCTTTCTACAATTTGACTTCTATTAGTATAATCTATTTTTCGCTATTTTCCAACAAAATCTTTGTAAAATCCCGTGTTCACAATTTGTTCATTTATCCTTCAAAATTCTTTCATTACTTTAACATTCTTTCTTCATAGGTCTTTCTTATACTATAATCATCAAAGAAATACAGAGAACTTGGTAGCTACTTCCGAACACATGGCGATTTAGAATTTCTCTCATATCCTTTGATATACAAAAGACGTTATCTAGTATGTAAATACTATTTGGAATAAACTTTTTCATAATACATGCCGGGAACTGCGAAAGTGGTTACCCGGCATCCTCCCTTTTATGAAAGATTTTTCCAGATTTCTTTCACTTTTTCCCGTTTCCATATTCCTACAACAATCAATGCGCCAAATAAAACAGCTCTCTCCCATAAAATTATGTTCTTCTTTTTTCCTTCCTTTTTATCTTCCTTGACCATTTTTTCATCCTGTATTACCTTTTCATTTCCATAAAAAATATATTTTCTGACCGGTTCCACAATTTTCTGCCACAAACTCTTTTCCTCGTATATTTCAAATCCTATCTGTGAAACTTTTTCATTTCCCGCAAAATCTTTTGCTTTTACCTCTATTTCATAATTTTTTGCCTCATTTAGCTGAATTTCATATCCCTTCTTCTGTTTTTTCCTGTTTTGTTTCTTTCCATTAATTTTAATGTATTCAATCTGATCTTCCAGATTCTCTGTTCTGACATAAAATGTTTTTTCTTTTTCATATTTTTCTCCTTTGCCGCGCCACTCCCTATTGGCGCGGCGCTCCTTTTTTACCGCAAATTTCTGTGCACCAAAACAATACGAATGCATAATATAGAAAAGAGGACAAGAACGGGATTGTCCTCTGAATGTAAAAGTTGCCTGCCGGCAGGGCAATTGGCAAGTAAACTTTTTATGTACGGATTGCATTTTTGCAGGTATTTCTTTGCCAATATCGCTCCTTAAAACCAACTCAACCTCACAAAATCAAAAAGCCGTCCAATCGGACGGCTTTTTGATTGAAACCATTATTTTATTTCTTCATTTTCTTTTGTTTTACTGTCTTCCGATGATTCTGTAGGATTCGTTGTTTGCTGCGGACTGTTTGTATTATTATTCTTGAACTGTTTAAAAATTTGATTTGCATATACACTTGCACCGCCTACCAACACACCTTGTGTCAGTGCTGTAAAGATAGCCATTGCAATGGCTTGAGGGCTACCCAAAGCAGTAGTAGCCAATACATAAATCACTGACAGCAAAATACCAATTGCACCCACTACCAACGGAATCAGTTTATCTGCAATCAAGGCTGTTTTCTTTACTGCCATGCCAATCACATACAAAACCGGGATTAAAATGAGTAATTCCGGTTTGATATATTCTGTAAAATCCATACCCAATCTCTCCTTTACTTCAATATTTGAGTTAAAACAGCGGCTACAATACCGGATGCCAAAGCTCCCAATGCTGCCGCAATTAATTTATCCCACCACTGTGCCGGTCGAGCTGTTACCTTTTCTACTTCCTGCTTAATTTCTTCTACGTCTTCTTTGATATTATCTACTTTACTGTCTACCTTAGCAATGGCAAGGGTCAAGGTTCGCAGGTCTTTCACTTCACGCTCCAGTGCATCAATTCG
>ERZ827522.2802-NODE-2802-length-11272-cov-2.404921_pt1 | contig 11272 bp, 9 predicted proteins | sample MGYA00519580_ERZ827522 | MGnify/ENA primary metagenome ERZ827522 (study PRJEB31778, sample SAMEA3449340) | human gut metagenome | biome: human gut; feature: human-associated habitat; material: faeces | place: United Kingdom | collected 2010/2012 ...
ATGCTCCAGTTGTGTTAACGAATATTTGTCTTCCTTTTATGAAAAAAGGTAGCATTGTCATGAATATATCTTCAGCTTCAGCTTTTCAACCTGTGCCCTATATTAATTTATATGCAGCTACAAAATCTTTTGAAAAAAGTTATTCTCTAGCTTTAAATGAAGAATTGAAAAATTTAGGAATAAATGTAATAGCAGTATGTCCAAGTTGGGTAGATACAGATATGCTCATCAGAGAAATTCATGGCAAAAAGGTAAAATTTCCTGGAATTGTTACACCAAAACAAGTTGTGATCAAGGCTATGGAAGATGCAAAAATGGGGAAAGAGCTATCTATTTGTTCGATATATGTCAAGTGTCAATATTTTTATGCTAAATTTATGCCACGACAATGGATTATGAAGATATGGATGAGGTCGTTAAGAAAACTGGATCATAATTAGAGAGATTTATATATTAATATGCAATTACTGACTTGACAAAAATGAGAAAACATTATAACATAACATTGTTATGTGAGGTGATGAACAGAGTGCAAAAAGAAGATACAAGAGAGCGGTTATTGTTTTTTGCTAAACAGGAGTTTCTAGAAGTTGGTTATCAAAAATCATCACTACGGAAAATTTGTAAAAATGCAGGAGTGACGACAGGAGCATTATATTTTTTCTTCAAGGATAAGGAAGATCTGTTGGCAGCACTGGTGGAAGAGCCGTTGCGGCAGCTGTATGCAATAATGGAAGAACATTATGCCACAGAGATGCACAACGAGGATCAGGTGGCACAGAGGAAGCAATGCATCAAAAGCAATTTGACCATACAATTACATTGGATATTTCTTTTGGGAAAGAACTGATATCAACTTATTATGCTCATCAGGATATTGGACAGTTATTGATTAATTGTTCTCAAGGTACAGTATATGAAGATTATTTTGAACAAATTCGCCAATTTATAGAAGCACGTATTCTGGTTGTTTTAGAAAAATTATTAGATTTTCCCAATCCTGTATTTAATGAATGTACATTACATTGGTTATCACATTTACAAGTTCATTCATTTTTACATGTATTATCTCATAATTATAGTGAAGAAAAGGCTTTACAACAAATTGAAATTGTTGTTACCTTTTTAAGAAATGGATTTAATTCTTTAATGGAAGAGGCTTTATTGAGAAAGTAATTCCTTTTCTTTTTCAGCATAACATAACACTGTTATGTTATGGAATAAATATGATAGGAGGAGTTTTCATGTATTTAAATGTTAAAGGTGTTAAAAAGTTTTATGGGCAGGGTGAAGGTCGTATTATGGTTTTAAAGGGGATTGAATGTATCATTGAGAAAGGTGAGATATGTGTTTTACTGGGACCTTCTGGTTCAGGGAAATCAACGTTATTGAATTTAATTGGTGGAATTGAGGATATTGATGAAGGAAGTATTTTTGTTGATCAACAAGATTTAGGGGTCATGTCTTCAAAAGAATTAGGACAGTATCGTCGAAAGACACTGGGGTTTATTTTTCAGTCTTATCATCTTGTTCCTCATTTAACTGTTAAAGAAAATATTGAATCTGGAGCCTATTTAAGTTCATCACCAATTGATATTCATGATCTTTTACTAAAGTTAGGGCTAGAGGAACATAAAAATAAATATCCTAATCAATTATCAGGTGGTCAGCAACAACGAACAGCTATTGGACGTGCTTTAGCAAAAAATCCAAGTCTTTTATTATGTGATGAACCAACAGGGGCATTGGATTATTACACATCAAAAGATATCTTAGAACTTCTAGAACGGTTACACCAAGATTATGGAACAACAATTTTAATTGTGACACATAATGATGCTATTGCTAAAATGGCTCACCGTATTATGTATTTAAAAGATGGTCAAATTGTCAATATCCAAATGAATCCTCAGCCTATGGCTGTGAAAGATATTGAATGGTAGGTGATAATGATGAGAAATCCACTCCATAAGACTCTCAAAAAGGAGTTTAAACAAAATATTGCAAGATATTTATCAATTATGATTATTCTAGTTGTGATGATTAGTGCTGTTTCAGGATTCTTAACAGTTGCTTATGGTTACAAAGATGCTTTAAAAGAGAATCAGATATCAAGTCATGTTGAAGATGGACAATTCATTGTTACAAATAAAATGAATCAGAAAACAATTGATGAAATTCAAAAAAAGTCTTTACAAATCTATGAGAATTTCTATAGTGAACAAGACATCAAGGAAGACACAACGCTCCGTTTATTTAAAAATCGTGACTATGTCAATCAAGCCACTCTTCATACTGGGCGTTTACCAGAAAATGATCAAGAAATAGCACTTGATAGATTATTTGCATTAAAGAATAACTATGAAGTGGGGACAACCATTCGGATTGACCACTACAGTGTTACAATTGTGGGATTGATTTCTGTCCCTGATTATAGTGCATTAATTGAAAAAAGTAATGATTTAATGATGGATCCTATCCATTTTGGTATAGGTATTGTTGATGATAAAAGTTTTGACTACTATAGTGAATCAAATATCAATTACCAATATAGCTATATCAATACAACATCACTTAGTGAAAAGCAGAATTATGATCAGTTAAATGATATTAAAGACATATGTCAGAAAAATGGTTATCAAATCTCACAAATGTTGACAGCTGAAATGAATCAATGTATTTCATTTTTACCCAATGATATGGGCAGTGATATTCCAATGATTCAAACATTACTTTATATTATGGTTGTCATTCTAGCTTTTATCTTTGTAGTGATTAGTCAGACAATTATTGAAGAACAGGCACCAGTCATAGGAACATTATTATCTAATGGTTATACCAAAAGAGAAATCGTTCATCATTATATGATGTTACCAATGCTCATTTCACTTACAGCAAGCCTTATAGGGAATATTATTGGATATACATTATTTCCACCAGTATTTTCAAATATGTACAATAATAGTTATTGTTTACCACCATTAACTATACATTTTATGTTGGAAGCATTTCTTTCAACAACTGTCATACCTTTTGTCTTTATGATGGTCGTTTTGTATATAATGCTCAATTATAAACTTCGTATATCACCTTTACGATTATTAAGGAGAGATTTACGTCAACATAAAAAGAGAAAATATATATATCTTAAAAACAAATCATTTATAAAACGTTTTCAAAAACGTATTATCATTCAAAATAAAGGAACTTATGTGATGCTGTTCTTTGGTATTTTCTTTGCGAGTTTTATCTTTATCTTTGGTTTTATGATGACACCTTCAATTGATCATTACCTTGAAAATGTGGAAAGGAGTATACATGCTGATTATCAATATATTTTAAAGGCACCAATAGAAATTAAGGATGCTGAAAAGGCAACAGTGACAACTTTAGAAACCAATTATCATCAAGCAGATTTAGATCTAGATGTGACATTTTATGGAATAAGTGAAAAAAGTCAATATTATCAACTTGATTTACCAAGCCAAAAGAATCATATAATTATGAGTTATGATTTAGGTCATAAATTGAATCTTCAAGAGGGTGACAGTGTTCGTTTTACAAATCCTTATACAGAAAAGAATTATGATTTGATTGTTGATAGAATCAATGAAGATAAAGGCGTTCTTGCTGCTTTCATGTCACAAGAGTTATGTAATGAGCTTTTAAGTGAAGATCATAATTATTTTAATGCTTATCTTTCTAATCGAAAATTAAATATAAATGAACAGTATATTTTATCAACAATAACAAAAGATGATATGACAAAGATTGGGGAACAGATGACAACAACCTTTGCTCAATTGATTCCTATTATGACAAGTGTTTCATTGGTTATATATTTTGTTGTCATTTATATTTTAACCAAGCTTGTTTTAGACCGTAATACGCTTTATATGTCATTTTTAAAAGTCATGGGTTATGAAAATAAAGAGATTAAGAAGATTTATCTACAGGCAACGACTCCAATTGTAGTGATATCATTATTCATTTCATTACCATTATGTATTATAGGTTTAAATCAATTGTTATTGTTTGCATTTATGCAATTTGCAGGTTATATGGAAGCTTATATTCCTTATTATTTGTATGGGATGGTATTTATTGTAGGATTGACAACTTATTATATTGTTAACTTTGTTTTAACCAAACAAATTCAAAGAATAGATTTAGGTGAATCTTTGAAAGATATGGAATAACATGGGCACATGTTATTCTTTTTGCAATCTTTTTCTTTTTGAAATTAGTTTTGGAATATATTCATAAATAAGGTATAATAAAAGAAATGAAAAGGAGAATGTTATGGACTTTTTATCAAATATTAATTTAAAGAAAAATACCTTAACTAAGAATGAATTAAAAGCATGTGAACTGATTTTAATGGACTTAAATAAAGTCCAAATGTATTCATTAACAGAGATGTCAGAGAAAATTAAAATTACGAAAACGACCATTTTAAGGTTTTGTCAGAAAATGGGATATAGTGGTTATACAGAGTTTAGATATGATTGTGTGAAATATGTAAACAGTTTAAGTAATGCTGAAAGAGTTATTGAAGATGAAAATGAAAAAATTATGAATGTTGAAAAGATTTATATGGATACAATTAAACTCTTGCATTATACATTAAATGATGAAATTTTAACGAGATTAGCCAATAATATAAAGTCTGCTAGGAAAATCAAATGTGTTGGTGAAATTAATTCAGAAGTCAGTTGTTTGCAATTAAAATATGCTTTGGCTATGTATGGTATTGATGCAGATGTATTGCCAAGTTCATCACATGTCAAAGCTTGTGATTTAATGATTAATGAACAAGACTTATTGGTCGTTATGTCAGCTGGAGCAAAAAGTGAAATTGTTAAAGAAAGTTTTGAACTTAAAGAAAATAATGGTTGTCAGATTGCTTTAATTACCATGAACCCATCAACTTCATTAGAAGAAGTGGCTGACTTGTTTGTATTACTTCCAAGTGTAGCAACACTTAAGAATAAATCATTATTAGATAGTGTTCCTATTTATTCAGTCTTTGTCGAAATCTTACTTCATTACTTAAATGAAGAGGTTCAATAAAATGTTCTTTCGTAAACGAAAACTTCCTGATTATATCAGAGAGTCACTTGAAAAATTAGAGACTGAACCTCAAGACTGGTTATCTCTTTATGCAACTGCTTATCAAGTTTTAGACCATAAGCATCAAGATGCTATTGTCCGTCTTGGAAAAATTGGTTATCAGTATCTTTCACGCTTAGCAATTCCACAAATCCTAAAAATAGGGGAACAATGGCGAAGTTATACTTCTTTGCTTTGGTCAAACTATTGATATCAAATCAATGTCTACTTATTTTCAAAACAGTGACGATTATGAGAGTTTACTCATTATGGGAAGTTTTCATCCAAGCGGTTATTTTAGGGAAAAGTGCTTAAAGTTATTATACGCTTATCCTCAGACATTGCCTTTTATGATGATAAGGATGAATGATTGGGTACAACAAGTACAAGAGCAAGCTTATGTATTGACAATGCAAAGACTATCTGAGTGTTCATTGGAAGAATTGATTCAGACTTCTTATGTTCTTATAAAAGTTAAAAAATCTAAGCGACGTCAACAAATTCATTTTGATGAAGTTGAAAAGTATTATATCAATCGCTTCAATGAACTTATTCATAATTTAGATATTTATAACTTATTACGTTTAAATGTATTGACACGAAAAGCTTTTTATGAAATTGTTACTGAACATTCTTTGTTATCAAATGAAGTGATTGAAAAATTATTAACAAAAGAAAAAGACTCTTATTGCTTATTGCTTTTGACAAGGAGTTTATTACACAGTGAGCAGATGGATATGGTGAGATTACATTCATATTTATATCATCCTTCTTTTTATGTGAGAAAAGAAGCTATTCTTTGTTACTATCACTTCAATCAGAATATTTGGAATGGGATTGAGGAAATTTTACTAGATAAAAGTTATTCAATAAGAGACTACATTCGTTTTTTGTTAAGGAAACATACACAATTTGATTGTTTAAATTTTTATCTTCAGCATCTTGATTGTCCAGTGGGCATTTTAGGTGTTGGTGAATGTGGGAGTGAGGAACAGGTTGATATCCTATTACCTTATTTAAAAAGTGACAATGAAAAGATTGTTAAGGTCACTATTCAGGCATTGAGTCAATTGATGAAAGAAAAAGCTTCAAATATCTATTGGCATTTCTTATTGGATAGTAGGATTTCATTATCAAAAGCAGCTTATCAATCAATTATAAAATATAAAGTTCACTATGGAGCAAGATGTGTTTATAAGTATTATCAGCAGGTAAGTCATCAACATCAAAAACGATATTTATTACGAATTTTATTAGCAGAGGATTCTTGGAAAAGATTGCCATTCCTGCTAGAAATGTACTGGTATCCAGAAGATAAGTTATGTCATTATATTCAAACCAAAGTCAATCAGCGAAATCCTTATAAACATGTTTCTCAAGAATTAAAGGAAGATATTATGAATTGTCTTACTCATCAGCAATACCATATCCCTCAGGAGATTTCAGATTCAATTATATTTGATTTAAAATTTGTATGTAAATGATGAGAAGGAGATATTATGGAATATTGGGATTGATACAATCAACATCAGCAGAAATGAGGAAAGACTCACTTAAGAGGAAAACAAATACCATGAGATATGTATCATTTGTTTGTTCATGTATGTATTTTTAATCAGAAGAATTAATTGTTGATTCGACAAAGACAATCTGGTAAAGAAAGATAATCTGATTTATGGGATATGACAGTAGGTGGGAGTGTCTTGGCTGGTGAAACAAGTCAAGTTGCAGCAATATGAGGAAGTTCAAAATGTCAAATGGGCGTCATTAAATGAAATTCTAGAATTCATGTGACACAGAAAGTTTATATCTTATTATGAAAATGATGTTAAACTTTTATATACAGTTGGTTGCATTAGGGAGGATATATGAGCGAAGAAAGACAATCAGTCAATATGGACGAATTTGCAGAGAAGTTTGCAAATGTTTATTTCATCAAATTATTATTTAAAGAAGATATCAAAATACCTCATGAAACATTATATACAAAGTTAGAAGAGGCTTTTGGTGAAGTTGATAAAGTAGCAACAGGAGAATTATCATCTTATGCATTATGCAAGCATGTTGTCACTTATCAAGGTGGAGAGGTTCCATCTCAAGTAATGATAACAAATACGATTCCCTTTGATCAAACGACTATTCCTGAAATGGCAATGTATCAATGCTGGACATGTGATGATGCTAAGGCACTTTTACAAATTTGCAGTTATGAAGTGATGGTTGGTGATTTTATGGCTGGAGGTCTAGAGATTGAAGAGCGTTGTCAGATGATTGCTAAATATGTGGATATTTTGTTAGAGGTATTTCCAGAATGCATTGCTCTCTATTGGCCACACTCTCAAAAATTTATGCCAGTTCAAGCGTATGTGCAAAGTCAGTGGAATAATCCCAAATTACATTTCTTAGATGGAGGCTTGAATGTTCGTTTTTTTAATATTCAAGATAGTGAAGATATGTTGGTAGATACGACGGGACTTATTTCATTAGGAATCCCAGATTTACAGATTCATTTTCATGATTTAGACCACAATTTTGTGATTCAATATATTTATAATTTTGCTTCTTATTTATTTATGAATGGTGATGTTGTTAAAGATGGTGAAACAATGGATGGTCGTGATGAAAATGAACGTTGGGTCTGTCAACATGAAGACAGTTTAATTGCTCCTAGACGGGTTGTTCTGGATATCAATGCCAACCAGTTTGCAGCTGGAAATAGAAATCAAAATGATATCATAAATGAACAGAAATGTAGGTAAAATATGACACAAAAATTTGGTTTTGTTAAAATAAAAAGTGGTATACATAAAGGGAAAATAGCCCGTTATATTGGAAATGATGAAAAAGGAAAGGCTCATATATCTTTTCGTTATGATCAAGATTTTTTAAGTTGGCCTGTTTATTCGCAAGTGCCAAAAAGTGTTTTGAATGATGATATATCTTTAATTGATATTATAGATCGTTATTACGATGTGGTAGGTGATTTGAATAAAATATCGTTAAAAGGTCATCCCAAGGTTAAAAAGTATTCTGCAAAGCATAATGAATTGATTTGTGAAAGTCATTTGTTAAGATGCTTGTTAAAGGAATATACATCTATTCATCAACTTCAATTTAAGGAGAAGGAAACAAACATTTATTTGATGAGTTCTTTTCAAGATTTATTCGTGGTTAATGATTTGATAGCTGAATTATCTTTGAATCACTGGCATATTTGTCATTATGACCATGAAACACAAACTGCTTACCATTTGGAACATGCTTTGAGTATGTGCAGTCAGTTTGTTTTTGTTTTATCACAACATTATAATGAGAGAGATATGCATCAAGAATATCAGGAAATTTTGGAAAAAAAGACTGATTTACAACAAGTAACTTTTGTTACACTTGATCAAGATATACAATTCAATGAAGACTCTTTGTATATTGATAGAAAAAGTGATAGTGATACACTGAGAAGAAAAGTTCTAGAGTTAGAAAAAAGATTTATGAATTATGATAGTCATTAGTGAAAGTATAATTGAAAGATTATACTTTTTTCTATTCCATTTTGGAATATGAACTTGCGAAAGAAGAATTGTTTGACAATCTTTGCATGTGTTAAGATAGGTGAGTCAAAGAGGGGAAAACCGAGTTGTACCTTCAAAATCATATAGAGAAGGAGAAAAGATATGTCAAAGAAAAAAGTGAGAGATTTACGTTCAGCACTAGAGTTATTACAATCTATTGATGGACAACTTGTTGAAACGGATGTAGAAGTCGATCCATTAGGAGAACTTTCAGGAGTTTATCGCCATGTTGGAGCAGGTGGAACAGTGATGCGTCCTACCCAAGAAGGACCGGCTATGATTTTCAATCATGTGAAAGGTCATCCTGGTGCTAGAGTCGCAATCGGATTGCTTGCGAGTCGAAGAAGAGTAGGATATTTATTGGATTGTGAACCGCAGAAGTTAGGATTTTTATTAAAGGATTCAGTGAATAATCCTATCAAACCAGTTGTTATACCTCATGAACAAGCCAAGTGTCAGGAAGTGAAATATTTTGCAGATGACCCTGATTTTGATATTAGGAAATTAGTGCCAGCACCGACAAATACGTTAGAAGATGCAGGGCCTTATATCACTCTAGGAATGTGTTATGCATCTTCTCCTGAAACAGGAGAATCAGATGTGACAATACATCGTATGTGTTTTCAATCCAAAGATGAAATTTCAATTTTTTTACAACCTGGTGCCCGTCATATTGGATATTTTAGAGAATTAGCAGAAGCCAAAGGTGAGGCATTACCGATTTCCATTAGCATTGGTGTTGATCCAGCTATTGAAATAGCATCATGTTTTGAAGCGCCTACAACTCCTTTGGGTTATGATGAATTACAAGTGGCAGGTGCAATAAGAAATGAACCAGTTGAACTTGTTGAATGTTTAACGATTAACGAAAGAGCAATTGCGAATGCTGAGTATGTGATTGAAGGAGAAATCTTACCTGGAAAACGTATTCGTGAGGATATTCATTCCAATACGGGAAAAGCTATGCCAGAATTTCCTGGTTATTGTGGACCGGCAAATCCAGAATTACCTATTATTAAAGTCAAAGCTGTGACAACCAGAAAAAATCCAATCATGCAAACATGTATTGGACCAAGTGAAGAACATGTTTCTATGGCAGGAATTCCAACCGAAGCGAGTATTTTAACGATGGTAGATAAAGCCATGCCAGGAAAACTGCAAAATGTTTATTGTGCTTCTAGTGGTGGTGGGAAATATATTGCAGTCATGCAGTTTAAAAAATCAGTTCCTTCTGATGAAGGACGTCAAAGACAAGCCGCATTATTAGCATTTAGTGCTTTTGCAGAATTAAAACATGTTTTCTTAGTTGATGAAGATGTGGATCCATTTGATATGAAAGATGTGATGTGGGCAATGACGACACGTTTCCAAGCTGATCTTGATCTGATTACAATTCCAGGTGTACAATGTCATCCATTAGATCCATCTAATCAGCCAGAATATTCTGCTCATATCAGAGCCCGTGGCGTTGCTTGTAAAGCTATATTTGATTGTACTGTTCCATTTGATCAAAAAGCGCGTTTTGAAAGAGCAAAGTTTATGGATGTTGATCCAAAATGCTGGTTACCAGATATGTTGAAATAAGGGAGGAATAAAAAATGCCTATAGGAGTGATTATTAATGCCTGCTCAGTTCTTTTTGGAGGAATTGCAGGTGCATTAGTGGGACATAAATTAAGTCCAAAATTTAAAACAGAAATAAATCTTATTTTTGGTGTGTGTTCAATGGGCATGGGGATCAGCACGATTGGACTCATGAAAAATATGCCCGCTGTTATTTTTGCAATTATTATCGGAACAGCAATTGGATTATTATTACATTTAGGTGATTGGATTCAAAAGGGTGCAACTTTTATGCAAAAACCAATTGCGAAAGTCTTTCAAAATAATTCAGATATGAATGAAGAAGAATTCTTAACCCAATTGGTGACGATTATTGTTTTATTTTGTGCGAGTGGGACAGGAATATATGGATCTCTAACCGCCGGAATGACTGGCGACAATTCCATCTTGATTTCTAAATCCATCTTAGATTTTTTTACAGCTGCAATTTTTGCATGCAACTTGGGGTATGTTGTTTCTATTATTTCTATTCCACAATTCTTGATTTTCTTTGTTTTATTCTTATGTGCAGGATTGATATTTCCAATGACATCGCCTGATATGATTGCTGATTTTAAAGCTTGTGGAGGGTTTCTGATGTTAGCAACTGGTTTTAGAATGGTGAAACTGAAAAATTTTCCTATTGCTGATATGATTCCTGCTATGATTATTGTTATGCCATTGAGTTATATTTGGGTGACTTATATTATGGCATTGGTGTAATATGAAAAGAATAGTAATTGGAATAAGTGGGGCAAGTGGGATGCCACTGGCTATTCATTTATTGAAAATGTTACAGGTAACTCAAGATGTTGAAACACACTTAGTGTTGAGTAGAGGGGCCGAAATGACCATTCTACAAGAAACTGGTATGAGAATTGAAGATGTGAAATCATTAGCTGATCGCGTTTATGATAATGATAATATTGGTGCAAGTATTGCAAGTGGAACCTTTCATACAGATGGTATGATTGTTGTTCCATGCTCCAT
>ERZ827522.2806-NODE-2806-length-11256-cov-5.411749_pt1 | contig 11256 bp, 10 predicted proteins | sample MGYA00519580_ERZ827522 | MGnify/ENA primary metagenome ERZ827522 (study PRJEB31778, sample SAMEA3449340) | human gut metagenome | biome: human gut; feature: human-associated habitat; material: faeces | place: United Kingdom | collected 2010/2012 ...
GCTCCGGCGTCAGCGCCGGGTCGGAGGGACGGATGGCCTCGTGGGCGTCCTGGGCCCCGGCCTTGGTCTTGTACTTCCGGGGCACGTCGGGGCAATAGGCCGCGCCGTAGCGGGACTGTATCAGCTCGCGGGCCTGGGCCTGGGCCTCGTCGGAGATACGCAGCGAGTCGGTACGCATATAGGTGATCAGACCCACGGTGCCCTCGCCGGTGATGTCCACGCCCTCATACAGCTGCTGGGCAATGGCCATGGTCCGACGGGGCGTCATATTCAGCTTGCGGGAGGCCTCCTGCTGTAAGCTGGAGGTGGTAAAGGGCGGCGTGGGGCTGCGCTGCTTGTCGGTACGCTTCACGGTCTTGACCGCGAAGGCCTCTTTTTTCAGCTCCTCCACGATGCGCTGGGTATCCGCCTCGTCCTTAGGCTCGTATTTCTTGCCGTCCACACCGTAGTAGTGGGCGGTAAAGGACGCGGCGGCGTGGTTTTGCAGGTGTACGTCCAACGTCCAGTACTCCTGGGGCACGAAGGCCGCGATCTCCTGCTCACGCTGGGCCACCAGCCGGATCGCCACCGACTGCACACGGCCGGCGGACAGGCCGCGGCGGATCTTCTTCCACAGCAGGGGGGAGAGCTGATAGCCCACGATGCGGTCCAGCACACGGCGGGCCTGCTGGGCGTCCACCAGGTCCTGGTCGATGGCGCGGGGGTGCTGGATGGACTCCTGCACCACCTTCTTGGTGATCTCGTTGAACGTCACGCGCCGGGCCTTGTCATCCGGCAGGTCCAGCAGGTGCTGCAGATGCCAGCTGATGGCCTCGCCCTCGCGGTCCGGGTCGGTGGCCAGGTACACGGTCTTGCTCTTGTCCGCCGTGGTCTTCAGGTCCTTGATGATATCCTCTTTGCCCTTGATGGGCCGGTAGTTGGGGGTAAAGTCACCCTCCACGTCCACGCCCAGGGTGCTCTTGGGCAGGTCACGCAGGTGACCCATGCTGGCCTTGACCACATAGTCCGGCCCCAGATATTTGCCAATGGTCTTGGCCTTGGCCGGGGACTCCACGATGACCAGGTTCTTCTTTGCTGCCATATTGTTACTTACTCCTTTTTGAGTTCCACCGTCCGCAGGAAGCTCCGCGCTCCCTGACGGCAGACGTAGCCGTCGATCTCCAGCACCGTCAGCGCCGACAGCACACGGCGCACCGGCAGCTCGGCCAGCAGTGCCGCGTCATCGGTAAGGGTGGGTATATCCGCTTGCAGAACGGACAGCACCGCGATCTGATCGTCGGTGAGTCCGGCGGTGTCCTGTGAAATATCCAGCACCGGCAGTACCGGCGTGGTGGGCGCTGGCGTCTCCTGCACCGGAACGGCAGGCGTGTCGTCTTCCTGCTCCGCGCCCTTGGGCAGAGGCGGGATCGTGGCCCGCAGAGGCCGCAGCTTATGGGGGAAGCGGCTCTCATAAAAGCTCAGCACGTCCCAGGCCTCGCACACCAGGCCCGCGCCCTCGCGTATCAGGGCGTTGCAGCCCCGGCTCTTGGGCGCGTCGAAGGGGCCCGGCACGGCAAAGACCTCGCGGCCCTGCTCCAGCGCCGTGGCGGCGGTGATGAGCGCGCCGCTTTTCTCCGGGGCCTCCACCACCACGGTGGCGAGGCTCAGCGCACTGAGCAATCGGTTCCGCACCGGGAAGTGGTCGCCCTTGGGCTCCGTCCCGGGCGGGTACTCCGACAGGATGACGCCGGTGGCGGCGATGTCCTCATACAGCCGGCGGTTGGCCGCCGGATACACCACGTCCGCGCCGCCGCCCAGCACCGCGGCGGTAAAGCCGCCGGCGCGCAGAGCGCCCTTCAGCGCCTCGCCGTCGATGCCCTTGGCCATGCCGGACACCAGCAGCGCCCCCTGTCTGGCCAGCTCATAGCCCAGCTGTGACGCCGCGCGCACGCCATAGGGCGTGCAGTCCCGGGTGCCCACCACCGTGACGGCCACCTCATCATCGAACAGGGGAAGGCTGCCCTTGCCGTACAGCAGCAGGGGCGGGTCGTAGATGTTCCGCAGCCGCGCGGGGTATCCCGCGTCGTCCATGGTCAGCAGGAACTGGCCGTCTCTGGCACAGTCCTCCAGCACCTTCTCCGCCCGGTCCAGCGATTTGTCCGCCAGCAGGGCGGCCTGTAGTTTCGTAATGCCCTCTGCCAGCAGCAGCTCGCCCTCCGGGGCAAAATAGATCTCCTCCGGCGAGCCGAAATGCGCCAGCAGCTGTAATTTCGCCCGTTCCCCCAGACCCGGCAGTGTGGTCAGCCACACCCAATACTTCAAAGCCGCCATCTCAGTTCCCCTCCTCCGCGCGATAGGCCTCCCACAGCAGCACCGCCGCCGCGGCCGCGGCGTTCAGCGACTCGCAGTGGGACGACATGGGGATACGCAGCGTCTCGCGGCACAGCGCCAGCACCTCCGCGCTGACGCCCCGGCCTTCGCTGCCAATGACCAGCGCACAGCGGCGCAGATCCCGCTGCCGCACGTCCACCGTGTCGTGGCGCAGGGCCGTGCCGTACAGCGGCAGCCCTGCGTCTGCCAACAAGCCCGGCAGGGCCTCCAGTCCCACCGCGTACAGCGGCAGGCGGAACACCGCGCCCATGGCGGCGCGCAGCGTCTTTGGCCCATAGGGATCGGCGCAGCCCGGCAGCAGCAGCGCACCGGTGCAGCCGAAGGCGTCCGCCGTCCGCAGCACCGCCCCCACGTTGCCCGGGTCCTGCACACCGTCCAGCACCACATAGCGGCCCGGCGACAGGCGCGCAGGCGCCGCCATATCCGGCAGGGCACACAGGGCCAGCATCCCCTGGGGCGTGGGCATGGGCGAAATGGACGCCATCACGTCCGCCGGCACCGTCACCCGCCGCACATTCTCCGGCAGTCCCTCCGGGAAGGCCACACCATCCGCGGCGATGACACACTGCACGGACACGCCGTGCTGCACCGCCTCGCCCACCAGCTTGGGGCTGTCGCACAAAAACACCCCGGCCTTCCGCCGGAGCGCCGCCGTATCCAGCCTGCGGACCTGTTCCAGCAGCGGATTGCGCCGGCTGGTAATGCGCTCTGTCATAACGGTGCCCCTCCCCTCTCAGAATATTCCTTATAATATAGGTATCCTCTGCGAATGTCAACAAAAAATAAGGGAACGCTATACCGCGTTCCCTTATTGCGTACTCAAACCGCGTGTCCCTGCGCCCGGATGATCTCCGCCACCTGTGCCACACACTCCCGGCAGATAGCATCCTCCGGCGCCTCCACCATCACCCGGAGCACCGGCTCCGTACCGGATTCACGCACCAGAATACGGCCCGTATCGCCCAGACGGCGGGCCACGTCATCCACAGCCTTCTGCACGGCCGGGTCCTGACGGGCGGCAGCCTTGTCGTGCACCCGCACATTCTCCAGCACCTGGGGATAGATGGTCAGTCCCTCGGTGAGCTTGCTCATGGGCTGCTTGCGCTCCAGCATGACTTCCATCAGCTTCAGGCTGGTCAAAATGCCGTCGCCGGTGGAGGCGTACTTGGAGAAGATGATATGCCCCGACTGCTCGCCGCCCAGGGCGCAGCCGTTTTTGCTCATATACTCGTATACGTACTTGTCGCCCACAGCGGTTTTGGCATAGCGGATCCCCAGCCGGTCAAAGGCCCGGTACAGCCCGAAGTTGGACATGACCGTGGTCACCACCGTGTTGTGGGGCAGCTCGCCCAGCTCCTTCATATGGCGGCCGCAGATATACAGGATATGGTCGCCGGTGATGATCTGGCCCTTTTCGTCCACCGCCATGCACCGATCCGCGTCGCCGTCGTAGGCAAAGCCCACGTCCAGTCCTTTCTCCACCACGAAGCGCTGCAGGGCCTCGATATGCGTGGAGCCCACGCCGTTGTTGATATTGAAGCCGTCTGGCTCATCGCCCATGACGTAGGTCGTGGCACCCAGTGCGTCAAAAACGCTTCTGGCGATCATCCAGGCGCTGCCATTGGCACAGTCCAGCCCCACCTTTTTCCCCTTGAAGGAGAACATCCCCAGGGAGATGAGGTAGCCCACGTAGCGGTTACGCCCCGCGGACCAGTCCACCGTGCGGCCGATATGGTCCCGCTGCGCCAGGGGAAGCGTCTCCCAGGTCTGGCCGAACACGCTGAGCTTCCCGTCCAGATAGTCCTCGATCAAGGCGACGGTGTCCTCGTCCATTTTCTCGCCGGACCGCCCGATCAGCTTGATGCCGTTGTCATAGAACGGATTGTGGCTGGCGGAGATCATAATGCCGCAGTCGAAGCCCTCCGTCCGCGCCACATAGGACACAGAGGGCGTGGTGGTCACGTGCAGCAGATAGGCGTCCGCGCCGGAGGCCACCAGCCCGGAGGCCAGGACATACTCAAACATATAGCTGCTGCGGCGGGTATCCTTGCCGATGACCACCTTTGCCGGCTCGCTGTCACCGCCGCGGCGCTTGCATTCACCGCAGTACCAGCCCAAAAAGCGGCCCACCTGATAGGCGTGGTCCGCCGTCAGGGTCACATTGGCCTCGCCCCGGAAGCCGTCCGTGCCGAAATATTTACCCATTTTTCTTCCTCCCTGTCAGCGCTGGGCGGCAATGTCGCCGCTGCGCTTGTAGATGCTCGCCGCCGGCACGGTGCCCCGCACCGAGGACAGCGGATATACCCGGCTGCCCCGTCCGATAACGCTGCCGGGGTTCAGCACACTGTTGCAGCCCACCTCCACGCCGTCGCCCAACATGGCGCCCACCTTCTTGCGTCCGGTGTCGATGCGCTCCGCACCGTCTGTGACCACCACATGGGTCTTGTCGGACTTCACGTTGGAGGTGATGGAGCCGGCACCCATGTGGGCCTTATAGCCGAGGATGCTGTCGCCCACATAGTTGTAGTGGGGCGTCTGCACGTTGTCGAACAGGATGACATTCTTCAGCTCCACGGAGTTGCCCACCACGCAATAGGCGCCCACCAGCGCGCTGCCCCGGATAAAGGCGCAGTGGCGCACCTCCGTCTCCGGCCCGATGATGCACGGCCCGGTGATGGACGCCGTGGGCGCGACGTGCGCCGTCCGGTGCACCCACACCTCCGGGCCAAAGGGCAGATATTCGCTGTCCAGCTGTGCGCCCAGCGCACGAATGCAGTCCGCCAGGTCGGAGAGCGCCTCCCAGGGATAGGTAAAGCGGGCCAGGTAATCCCCCGCCAGTGTATGTGTCAGATCATAAAGGTCGTTGATGGTGTACATAGTCTCCTCCTTCGCGCCTGTGCTACTGTACGCACCGCGCCGGGATGTTATGTGCTAAGTATACTATCCGGTGCGGCATTTGGCAAGTGGGGGACAGAAAAAACACCCCCGCGCCGCTTTGGCGCAGGGGCGTTCTCAGCCATTTCAGTTGTCCAGCGGCTTCATAGTGGGGAACAGGATCACGTCGCGGATGGAGTCGGTGCCGCAGAGCATCATGGCGCAGCGGTCGATGCCGAAGCCCAGACCGCCGGTGGGGGGCATACCGTACTCCAGCGCCAGCACGAAGTCCTCGTCCATCATGTCGGCCTCCTCGTCGCCGTTGGCGCGCTTGGCGGCCTGCGCCTTGAAGCGCTCATACTGGTCGATGGGGTCGTTCAGCTCGGAGAAGGCGTTGCCCATCTCGCAGCCGCAGATGAACATCTCGTAGCGCTCTGTCAGCTCGGGCTGAGTGGGGCTGCGCTTGGCCAGCGGGCTGACCTCCACGGGGTACATGGTGATAAAGGTAGGCTGGATCAGCGTCTCCTCCACCTTCTGGTCAAAGGTCTCATACAGGGCGTTGCCCCAGGTATGGGCCACGCCGTCCATGTCCACGCCCACGCTCTTGGCCAGCTCCACGCCCTTGTCGGCATCGCCGATGCAGGCCATGAAGTCCGCGCCGGTGACGTTCTTCACCGCGTCGGCCATGGTGACGCGCTGCCAAGAGGGGGTCAGGTCGATGTCGTGACCCAGCCACTGCACATGGTAGGTACCCAGGATCTCCTTGGCGGCACCGGTGAGGATGCCCTCCAGGATATCCATCATGCCGTCCAGGTTCGTGTACGCCTGGTACAGCTCACAGGTAGTGAACTCGGGGTTGTGCTTGGTGTCCATGCCCTCGTTGCGGAAGATACGGCCCACCTCGTACACACGCTCCAGGCCGCCCACGATCAGCCGCTTCAGGTGCAGCTCGGTGGCGATACGCATATACATATCGATATCCTGCGCGTTGTGGTGGGTGATAAAGGGCCGGGCGTTGGCGCCGCCGGCGATGGGGCTGAGGACGGGCGTCTCCACCTCCATAAAGCCCAGGCCGTCCAGATAGCGGCGCAGGAACGCCACGAACTGGCTGCGGATCTCGAAATTCCGCTTGCTCTCCGGGTTCATGATCAGATCCACATACCGCTGGCGGTAGCGGATCTCCTTGTCGGTCAGGCCGTGGAACTTCTCCGGCAGGGGCCGCAGGGACTTGCTCAGCAGCGTGATGTCGTGTGCACGGACGGACATCTCGCCCCGCTGGGTGCGGAACACCTCGCCCTTGACGCCCACGATGTCGCCGATATCGTACTTCTTAAAGTGGTTATAGTTGTCCTCGTCCATCTCGTCCTTACGGGCGTAGATCTGGATACGGCCGGTCTTGTCCTGCAGGTCGCAGAAAGACACCTTGCCCATACCGCGCTTGCTCATCAGGCGGCCTGCCACGGACACAGCCTGCCCCTCCATGGCGTCAAAGTTATCCTTGATATCCTGTGTGTGGTGGGTCACATCAAACCTGGTGATGGTAAATGGATCGCGTCCCTCGTCCTGCAGCACCTTCAGCTTGTCGCGGCGGATGCGCAGCAGCTCGCCCATGTCCTGAGCCTGGGGCTGTTCGTTCACGTTGCGGTTGGTCTCGTCTGCCATAATGCAGCCTCCTTCGTCTATCCCTACCGCCGTTGCCGGCGGTGTTTATCTTTCAATACTGTCGATACGGTAGTGGATCACGCCCTTGGGCGCCTCCACGGTCACTTCATCGCCCGCCTTGCGGCCCATCAGCGCCTTGCCAAAGGGTGAGTCCTCGCTGATGGCGCGGCTCATCACGTCGGCCTCCTGAGAGCCGACGATCTTATAGGCGGGCAGCTGCTTTCGCATATCCAGATTGGTGACGGTGACGGTACAGCCGATGGATATCTTGTCGGAGTCCATCTCGGACTCATCCACGATCACGGCATGGAGCAAAATGTCCTCCAGCTCGGCAATGCGGGAGTAGAGCTTGCCCTGCTCGTTTTTCGCCTCGTCATATTCGCTGTTCTCGCTGAGGTCGCCAAAGCCGCGGGCCTCCTTGATCAGCTCCGCCACCTCGTCGGCACGGGTGGTCTTGCTGTAATCCAGTTCCTGTTTCAGCTCGTCATACCGAGCCTGGCTCATTTTGAATTCCTTTGCCATGCTGCACACTTCCCTTTCTATCCATAAGGATACCCTTTTAGGGCTATAAACAATATGTCACGTTGCATTATAGTGACTTTCCGTGCGTATGTCAAGCAAGTCTGTGATATGAATGTCGGATATCTGCCATTTTCCGGCCGCCGTCAGCACCGCGGCCAGAGGCTCCGTCACCGGCACCGCCAGCGCCGCCGCCCGGGGCGATGTCCATACCGGCGTCTGCCGCGCCCCGCAGTCCTCCGTCAGATATATCGCCGGGCCCTCCGTATCCTCCCGCACATCGCCGCACACCACCGTCAGCGCCGCCCGCCGGCCTCCGTCTCCGGCGGCGATCCCCCAGCGGTACAGCAGCTCCGCCGACAGCGCCGCAGGGTCCTCCATGTCCAGCTGCACATACCGCGCCCGCCGGGCCAGCACCGTCAGCGCCGCCCGGGCCGTCTCCTCTCCGCCGGGGCCGCAGCGCAGCACCGCGGCGGCGTTTTGCAGACCGCCGGGGCAGAGAATATCCAGCAGACTGCCCAGCAGGGCGAGGCGCAGCGGCAGGACGGGGTATGATGTTATGTCTGCCTGCTTCGCCAGCGAAAGGAGGTAAACATCGGCGCAGATACAGCGGCGGACACCGGAGTCATACATCTGACGCAGGCAGTGCAGAGCACGGCGGCGGGCGAAATAGCCCCTCCCCACAGAAAGATAATGGAGTGGCAGACCCTCCACCGTTATGCGGGAAAGCACTGTCTTTTGGCCCTGCGTCATGTAAACGATCATGCGGTTTCCCTTCTCCCCCGGCGGTATGCAAAAAAATGCTGTTCCATTCTATGGAACAGCATTTTCAATATGTCATTATTTACCAGGCTTTGATGTAGCCCGCCAGATAGTTCAGCGGGTTCTGGTACACGATCTTGCTCACACCGTTGACCACGGTGGTGGTGCGGACCTCATAATGCAGGTGCGGGCCGGTGGAGGCGCCGGTGTTTCCGGTGACGCCGATCACGGTACCCTGCGAGACAGTCTGGCCCTGTGACACCTTCACCACGCTCAAATGGGCGTACAGGGTGGTCAGGCCGCCGCCGTGGTCAATGACCACATAGTTGCCGTAACCGCCGCCCCAACCGCTGGTATTGGTGAGGATCACCTTACCGCTCTTGACGGCATATACGCTGCTGGTATAGGACACGTTGCAGATATCCACACCCTTGTGGTTGGTGCTGCCGAAGCCGCCGGGGGCCACGCGGGAGCCGACGGGCGAGCTGATCTTTTTACTGGTGCTGACGGGCCAGATAAAGCCCTCGTTGCTGGGCACCACGTCGGAGTCGGCGATCAGCTGCTCGAGCTGCGCGTCGATCTCATCAGCCGCCTTTGCCTCCGCGTCATGCAGCTGCTCCAACGCTTTCTGGTCGGCGGCATACTCGTTCATCAGCTTGGTGGTCTCGTCCAGCTTGCCCTGCAGCTCGTCCTGCTGCTCACTCAGCTGGGTCTCCTTGGCCTCCATCTCCGCCTTCTCGGCCTTGATGTTCTCCCGCGTCTCCTGCAGGGCGGAGATAATTCTCTTGTTGTACTCCGCCACCTCGTTGACGAACTCCATGCGGTTCAGCAGGTCGGCCATGCTGGTGGCCTTGAACAGCACCGACAGATAGCTCAGGCTGCCGCGTTCTTCCTCCTCACGGACCTGCTGGCAGAACAGTGTGTACTGCTCCTCCTCCAGCAGCTCATACCGGGCGATCTGCGCCGCGGCGTCGTCGATCTGGTTCTGGGTATCGTCGATCTGCTCCAGCAGCAGCTGGTTCCGCTGGTCCAGCAAATTCTTGGTGGCCATCACGTCGTTCTTCTTGGCCTTGGCCTCAGCGATCTGCTTCTCCAGTTCCTTCAGCTTTTCCTGCTGCTCCTTCTTTTTCTGTTCCAATGCGGCCACCTGTGCCGCCTTGCGCTGCTCCTCCTCCAGCTCAGCCTCGGTCTTGGTCGCATAAGCCGGTCGGACGGACACGGCGGCGGCCGCACCCAGCAGCATCAGCAGTGCCAGCACGGCGCACAGAATACGTTTCGGTTTCTTCATGCAAGCGCTCCTTTCTTTACACCCGGAGGAACCGGCGTATGGCGGTCAGGCTGCCGCCCACACCTACCAGAATACCCGTGCCCAGGAACACCAGGGCCACAAACTGCCATATTCTTGTAAACGGCACCACGTTCAGTATCTGCAGGCTGTCAGAGTTAGCGATGCCCTGCGCCACGGCGGCATACAGCCCCCATTGCAGGCCAAAGGCGATCACCGCGCTGAACAGGCCCAGCAGCAGTCCCTCATACACAAAGGGCCAGCGGATGAACCCGTTGGTGGCGCCCACCATTTTCATGATGGCGATCTCGTCCCGCCGGTCAAATGTCGTCAGCTTGATGGTATTGCTGATGATGAACACCGACACCAACAGCAGTATGGCGATCAGCGCGACAGAGATGACGCCGGCCACGTTGCGGACTGTGGTAAAGCCGTTGGCCACCGCCTCGTCAGCGCGGGCCTTGTCAATGCCGGGGATATTGTCCACTGCGGTCTTTGTCTCCATGATTCGGTTCGGATCCGTGACGTGTATCACAAACCGATGGCGGAACACCGTGGCGTCCAGGTCGCCGTACACACCGCCGTCATCGTACTTCTCCACGTAGGCGTCCCGGGCCTCCGTCCGTGAGACGAAGGTACAATCAGCCACGTTCTCTGTGCTCTCGATCTGCGTTTGCAGGGCCCGGGCCTCGCTCTCCTCCAGCGTCTCGTCCACGAAGGCCACGATGGCGTTCTCCTGCTGTAGGTCCGCCAGGTTTTCGTTGGCATTGTAGGCCACCAGCGTGAATGTGCCCATAATGAGCAGGCACGCCACGGTAACGCCGATGGCGGCGAAGGACATGAACCCGTGGGAGAACATATTGCCCGCGCCTTCTTTGACGAAAAATTTAAAATCGTGCTTCATATCACACCTCGTAGCTGCCCAGGCCGTCGCCGATGACCTGCCCGTCGTTCAGCAGGATGATCCGCTTGTTGAAGTGGTTGACCAGGCCCCTCTCGTGGGTCACCACGATCACTGTGGTTCCCAGGGCGTTGATGCGCTCCAGCAGCGTCATGATCTCCAGCGACCGGCCCGGATCCAGGTTGCCGGTGGGCTCGTCCGCCACGATGGTGCTGGGGTTATTCACCAGCGCCCGGGCAATGGCCACACGCTGCTGCTCACCGCCAGAGAGCTGGTCGGGATAGCTGTTCTCCTTGTCCGCCAGCCCCACCAGCTCCAGCACATAGGGAATGCGGTTCTTCAGCTCCCGCGGAGACGCCCCCACCGCCCGCATGGCCAGCGCCAGGTTGTCCCGCACGGTCTTATTGCCGATCAGGCGGAAGTCCTGGAAGATCACGCCGATCGTCCGGCGCATATAGGGGATCTGTTTTTCAGCGATGCGGCTCATGGAAAAGCCGTTGACCATCACGCGGCCGGCGGTGGGCACCACCTCACCGGTCATCAGCTTGATGATGGTGGACTTGCCGGACCCCGAAGGGCCCACCAGAAACACGAATTCCCCGTCCTCGATCGTCAGGGTAATGCCCTTGATGGCCCGGGTGCCGTTGTCGTACTCCATCTCCACGTCTTTTAATCGAATCATGTCTGTACCTCGTGTTCCCTATTTTATACACGCCGGGCGCGGCCGAAAGGTTCCCCGCCAGTCGACATAATGTAAGAGCTTTTTTCATTATATCTGGTTTTCCGCCGCAATGCAACCGCCTTTTTCAAATCTTCCGATTCCGTTTTCCTCCCCGGCGGTCCGTCTCCGCCGGGCGCGAAAAACCCCGGCCGGAATTCCGGC
>ERZ827522.2812-NODE-2812-length-11248-cov-3.257125_pt1 | contig 11248 bp, 9 predicted proteins | sample MGYA00519580_ERZ827522 | MGnify/ENA primary metagenome ERZ827522 (study PRJEB31778, sample SAMEA3449340) | human gut metagenome | biome: human gut; feature: human-associated habitat; material: faeces | place: United Kingdom | collected 2010/2012 ...
GCTGGCCATCCCCCGGGAGGACATGGCCGCCATGCTGACGGAGCGGTTCCAGAAATCCCCGGAGCGGCTGTATGGCGAGATCATGCGGGCCCTGATGTCCTCCGAGCCCGAGGACGAGGCCCCGTAAGGAGGGGCGGCGAGGGGGCTCCTTCTCCTGGCCGCCGGGTCCCCGCTCCACGGCCTGTCGGCCCGTTTTGGGAGATAAGGAGGGATTCTCTTGCTTCAGATCGTATGGAACTGGATGCTCGTCGCGGTCTTCCCCCTTCTGGCCGGTCTGCTGTTCCGCTGGCTGCTGCGCCGCTGGCGGCGCGGCTGGCTGCTGACAGCGGGAGCGGCAGCTTTGGCCCTGATCCTTTTCCTCTGGGCCAGCACAATCCCCATCCCCGGCAGTGAAGGGCCAATGCTCTGGACCATCCAGGCCGCCTGCCTGACCCTGGGCGCCGGGGTTGTGGAGCTGGTCTTGAAGCTGAAACGGCGCTTGTGAATGAAAAACGCCCGTGTCCTTTCGGACACGGGCGTTCCGTTCTATTTCACCACCACATTGGCCTCTCCCAACGTCTCCCGGGCCTCCTGCAGCAGGGCCTCGTGGAGGCTTGCATGGGTGCCGTAGACCTTGCGGGTGTCCGCCATCACCATCTTCACAGCGGCGTTGCCGGGAAACATCTGGAACACCAGCTTCATGTGGCGCACGCTGGGGTGGTCCAGGCTAGGGAACTTCAGGTACAGCACCTGATCCGGCGCTTTCGCGGCCTGCCCTTCCGCCGCCGGAGCGCCTGCGGCAGAGAGCGGATACGCGCTGTCGCAGAGGATCTGGGGCGCTTTCTCCTCCCGGACGGAGAGCCGCCCCTTCACCACCACTGCCTGGTTCTCCTTCAGGTACGGCCCGCAGGACTCCAGCACCCGGGCGAAGCACAGCAGCTCGATGGATGCCGCCTCATCCTCCACCGTCACATAGGCCATGAGGGCGTTGTTGCGGGTGGTGCGGGTGCGGCTGGCAGTGACGATGCCCGCAATGGTGATGCTCTGGCCGTCGGCGAACCGGACAGGCCCGTCCTCGGCGGAAAAGTCCTCCAGAATGGTGTGGATAGGCACCGCTCCCGCCTGCCGGGCCATTGCCCGGTAATCCGCCATGGGGTGGCCGCTGAGATAAAGGCCCGTAGTCTCCTTCTCCATGAACATCCGCTCGGCGGCGGTGAACTCCGGAATGTCCGGCAGGGGCGTCTCCGCCGGCGGGGCGTCCTCCCCCGCCGCCATACCGAACAGATCCAGCTGGCCCTCCACGTTCTTGCGCCGGGACTCTGCAATGCTGTCCAGCACCTTTTCAAAGACCTGGATCAGCTGGGAGCGCCGCACCTTCATGGAGTCGAAGGCACCGCTGCGGATCAGATTCTCCACTGCCCGCTTGTTCATGTCCGTACAGTCGAACATCCGCTGGCAGAAGTCCTGAAACGACCGGAAGGGGCCGTCCTGCTCCCGCCGCCGCATCATGGTCTGGATAAAGCCCCGGCCGATGTTCTTGATGGCCACCAGCCCGAAGCGGATGCCTCCATCCTCCACGGTGAAGCCGTCGCTGGAGCGGTTCACGTCCGGGGGCAGCAGCTCAATGCCGCAGTCCCGGCACTCAGCGATGTACTCCGCCACCTTGTCGGAGTTATCCAGCACCGACGTCAGCAGCGCCGCCATGTACTCCCGTGTGAAGTAGTGCTTGAAATACGCCGTCTGATAGGCCACCACCGCATAGCTGACGGCGTGGGCCTTATTGAAGGCGTAGTTGGCGAAGTCGTAGATTTCGTCGTAGATGGCCTGAGCCGTTGCCTCCGGGATGCCGTTGGCCACACAGCCCCGGATGTTCCGGGCGGGGTCGCCGTGGAGGAATGCCTCCCGCTCCCGCTCCACATCCTTGGCCTTCTTCTTGGACATGGCCCGACGCACCATGTCCGCCTGCCCCAGCGAATAGCCTGCCAGCTGCTGGAAGATCTGGATGACCTGCTCCTGATAGACGATGCACCCATAGGTACCGGACAGGATGGGCTGGAGGGAAGGGTGCTTGTACACCACCAGCTTGGGGTCGTGCTTGCAGGCGATGAACCGGGGGATGGACTCCATGGGGCCGGGGCGGTACAGGGCGATGATGGCGGTGATGTCCTCGATGCTCTGGGGCTTCAGCCCCACGCACACCCCGGTCATGCCGGCGGACTCCATCTGAAATACGCCGCCGGTCTTGCCCTGCGACAGCATCTCGAACACCGCTGCATCGTCCATGGGGATATCCGCCAGCCGGAAGTCCGGTCGGTACTTCTGCACCATCTTCACGGCGTCGTCCAAAACCGTCAGGTTCCGCAGGCCCAGAAAATCCATTTTCAGCAGCCCCAGCTCCTCCAGCGTCACCATGGTGTACTGGCAGACGATGGACTCGTCGTTCCGGGCCAGCGGTACATACTCATATACCGGCCGCTTGGTGATGACCACACCGGCTGCGTGGGTGGATGCGTGGCGGGGCATCCCCTCCAGCGCCTGCGCCATGTCGATGAGCCGGCGGACCCGTTCATCCGTCTCATAGAGGTCGGAGAGCTGCTTGGACAGCTTCAGCGCATCCTTGATCGTGATGTGCAGGGCCGTTGGCACCAGCTTAGCCACCACATCCACCTCGGCATAGGTCATGTTCAGCGCCCGGCCCACATCCCGAATGGCGGCCCGTGCCGCCATGGTGCCGAAGGTGACGATCTGGGCCACATGGTCGTCGCCGTACTTGCGGCGAACGTAGTCCACCACCTCGCCCCGGCGGGTGTCTCCGAAGTCCATATCGATATCCGGCATGGATACCCGTTCCGGATTCAGGAAGCGCTCAAAATACAAATGGTACTGCATGGGGTCGATGTCCGTGATGCACAGACAGTAGGAGACCATGCTCCCCGCCGCCGAGCCTCGGCCCGGTCCCACGGGGATACCGGCATCCTTGGCGTATCGGACGAAATCCGACACGATGAGGAAATAATCCGTAAAGCCCATGCGTCCGATCATGTCCAGCTCGTAGTCCAGCTGGCGGCGGTAGTCCTCGTGCTCCGTGCCGTAGCGCTCGGTGAACCCCTTTTCGCACAGCTGCCGCAGATAGGTGGGAGAATCTACCCCCGGCGGCAGCCGGAACTCCGGCAGATGATACTTGCCAAAGGTGAACTCCATTTGGCAGCGGTCGGCGATGCGCTGGGTGTTGGCTACGGCGTCGGGATAGGCGCTGAACAGCTCCTCCATCTCCTCCGTGGAGCGGAGGTAGAAGTTTCTCGGCTCATAGCGCATCCGATTCTCGTCGTCTACGGTCTTGCCCGTCTGGATGCACAGCAGTACATCGTGGCTCTCGGCGTCCTCCGGCCGCAGGTAGTGGGCGTCGTTGGTGCAGACCAGTGGGATGCCCGTCTCCTGATGGATGCGGAGCAGATCCCGGTTCACCAGCGTCTGCTGGGGGATGCCGTGGTCCTGCAGTTCCAGATAGAAGTTATCCTCCCCGAAGATCTCCTGCATGGTCAGGGCGTACTCCTTAGCCCCGTCGTAGTCGCCGTTTACCAGCCGCTTGGGGATCTCCCCGGCCAGACAGGCCGACAGGGCGATGAGTCCCTCGCTGTGCTGGCGCAGCAGGTCCAGATCGATGCGGGGCTTGATGTAAAAGCCCTCCACAAATGCCTGACTCACCATGTACGACAGGTTCCGGTAGCCCGTCTCGTTTTTACACAGCAGCACCAGATGCCTGGACTCGGCATCATATTCATGAACTTTATCGAACCGGGTGCGGCGGGCCACATACACCTCGCACCCGATGATCGGATGGATGCCTTCCGCCTTGCAGGCCCGGTAGAAGTCGATGGCACCATACATGACCCCGTGGTCGGTGATGGCCACCGCCGTCTGGCCCATTCCCTTGATGCGGGCCGGAAGGTCCCGGATGCGGCAGGCCCCGTCCAGCAGGCTGTATTCCGTATGCACATGAAGATGCACAAATCCCATAGCTACTCTTTCCTCCGTCACAGGTTCATCCTTGGCTGCTTCTCGTGTCGCTTTGTTCTCAGTCACTCATTTCGGCTGCTTATTTTTGGCCGTCCAGCTCCGCCAGATAGTCACACAGCAGCTCCACCGCCGAGACGATGAGTGTTCCGCAGTGGTCGTCGGCCCCTACCGCCTGCGCCGCAGGCGTAGGATGCAGGCCACGCTCCGCCAGCAGTTCCCGGCAGTTCAACAGGTGAAACTGCTGGGTGAAGCGGCGCTGGAACTCTTTGACCTGCTCCACGGAGCGCCGCCGGCCCTCCGGCCCCTCCTGTGCCGTGTAGGGATGCAGCAGACCCAGCACCAGCACGCCGCCGGACACGGCGCCGCAGATGCCGCCGCAGCGCATCCCGCTGCCGAGACCGCTGCCAAGGCCCCAGCACTGCTCCTCCGTCAGACCCGTCAGGTCCCGGAAGGCCCCCAGCACGCTCTGGCCGCAGTTATAGTGCTGCCGGTGATAGCCAAGGGCCAGACGGCACCGCTCTTCCTTCGTCATCACAGCTTCTTCGCCTCCTCCAATAGCTTCCGCATCCGATGGTTCATGCAGGATTTCGTCACCGGCGGGTCGCATTTCTCCGCCAGCTGGGACAGGGACATCTCCGGGTATTGCAGGCGCAGCAGCGCTGTCTGCCGCAGCTTTTCCGGCAGGCGCTCCAGCCGTCCGTTCTCCTGTAGGCACTGGATGGCATTTTTCTGCTCCAGCGCAGCGTCGATGGTCTTATTCACATTGGCCATGTCGCAGTTCATGGCCCGGTTGGCCCCGTTGCGGATCTCCTTATCCACCTTGGCGGTCATGATATCCATAGCCGCCGCCGGGGCCCCGATGGTGGTCAGCAGATCCTCGATATGCTCGGACTGCTTGAAGTAAATAACGGAGCTGCCACCCCGGCGGACGCTGTGGGGCAGAAAGCCCATCTCCGTCAGCAGGGCCGCCACCTCCCGGCTGGCCTGCGCATGGCCGGTATCCAACTCCAGATGGTAGCGCTTTTCCGGGTCGGTGACGCTGCCCCCCGCCAGAAAGGCCCCCCGCAGGAAGGCCGTCCGGCAGCACTCATCCTCCAGCAGGCCGAAGTTCACATGGAGCACCAGATTCTGCCGGGGATCGTAGCCCAGCTGGTTGATGATGCGGTCCAGCTTGCTCCGGTCGGTGATGCCGAAGATCAGCTTCCCCCGCTCCTCCTCCGGCAGACGGTCGAATTTCAGACCGAAGGCCCGCTGGAACAGCCGGGGCAGCCGGGCGGCAAAGTCGGCGCTCTCGGTAATGAGCCGCACCTCCGTGGGGCTGAAGGTATTGCCGTAGAGCAGCACGCCGTAGGCCTCGGCCCGTGCGCAGCACAGGCGCTGCACCGGCGTCCGGCACAGCTCGTTTTTCACCTTTCCCGCAAATGACTGCATACCTTCCTCATTTCTCCACTCGGTTTCTCGGCGTCCGGCGGAGGGAATCCTCCACCAGACGGATATTTCTCTGGGCGTGGAGCCGCACCAACTCCCACGCCAAATGGCCCGGATTATGGCGCACCAGCCCGTTTTCCACCGTGGACACGGGGCGAGTGATGACCTCCACCCCCAGCGCCTCGCAGGCATCCCGGTCGCACAGGATGGGCTCCGCCCCCTCACGGGTATAGCCCCGCATCACCGAAGGTGGGATGGGGGCATCGTTGACCAGACATAAGTCGAAGAGTCCGGGGCAGCTGTGGTTAAACAGCGCCCGGATATGGTCCGAGGCAGTATACCCCTCTGTCTCCCCCTCCTGCGTCATGACATTACAGACGTAAATTTTCAGGGCACGGGACTCCCGGATGGCCTCCACGATACCATCCACCAGCAGGTTGGGGATGATGCTGGTATACAGGCTCCCCGGCGCCAGCACCACCATCTCCGCCTCCCGGATGGCCTCCACCGCCTCCGGCAGGGCCTTGGGACGGCTGGGCAGCAGATTCACCCGGCGGATGCGGCAGTCCTGCTCCTGCTTGCACTGAAAGATGCGGGACTCCCCCACCACCCGTACGCCGTTTTCAAACTCCGCCTCCAGCTGGATATTCTCATTGGGCACCGGCAGCACCCTACCGGGGATGGCCAGCACCTGACTCAGGCTCTCTACCGCCCGGTCAAAGCTGGGCATGATGCCGTTGAGGGCCGCCAGAAAGAGATTGCCGAAGCTCTGGCCCGCCAGCTCTCCCTCCGGAAACCGGTAGTGCATCAGCTGGGCCATCAGGGGCTCGGCATTGGCCAGCGCCTCCAGACAGTTGCGGATATCTCCCGGCGGAAGCATCCCCAGATCCTGCCGCAGCCGCCCGGAGCCGCCGCCGTCATCGGCCACCGTGACGATGGCCGTGATATTCTTCGTATAACGCTTCAGGCCACGCAGCAGCGTGGAGAGCCCCGTGCCGCCGCCGATGGCGGCAATGCGGGGGCCGTGTTCCGGTGCTACCGACTGTCGGTATGGCTCCATACAGCGTCCCTCCTGTTATCGGGAGATGTCCCGGTGGTTCTCCGTGACCTGATAGCCCTCCTCGGTGATGTACTCCGCCAGCTCGTGGGCCACCGCCACAGAGCGGTGGTGGCCGCCGGTGCAGCCGATGGCGATGACCAGAGCGGACTTGCCCTCCTCGGCGTACAGGGGCAGCAGAAAGGTCAGCATCTTCTCCAGCTGCTCCATGAAATCGTTGGTCTGGCGGAAGGAGAACACGAAGTCCCGCACCGCCTGATCCAGACCCGTCTTGTTCTTCAGCTCCGGCACATAGTAGGGGTTGGGCATAAAGCGCACGTCGAACACCAGATCCGCCTCGATGGGGATGCCGTGCTTGAAGCCGAAGGACAGGATGTTGACGGCCAATCCTCCCCGATCCCCCTGCTGGCCGAACAGGTCCAGCAGCTCGCTGCGGAGCTTGGCGATGGAGAGGGCGGAGGTGTCCAGCACGAAATCCGCATGATCCCGCACCGGCTGCATCCACTCCCGCTCCCGGCGGATGGCCTGCTCCACACTCTCCCCCTTCTTTTGCAGGGGGTGCATCCGGCGAGTCTCCTTATAGCGGTTGACGATGGTCTGGTTATCCGCCTCCAGAAACAGCATCCGGCAGTTGACGCCGCTGGCCTTCAGGCGCTCCAGCGTCTCGATAAGGATGTCTGTGGGTTCCCCGGAGCGGACGTCGTACACCAGCGCCACCCGGTCGTACCGTCCGCTGGACCCAGCGCAGAAGTCGGCAAACTTCACCATCATCTCCGCCGGCAGATTATCCACCGTGTAGTAGCCGATATCCTCCAGATAGGAGGCCGCCCGGCTCTTGCCGCCGCCGGACAGCCCCGTGATGATCAGAATTTCCATGCTCGTTCCTTTCTCAGCGGACGATCCGCACCTCCGGCTCCAGATGCACGCCGTGGGCGGCGTACACCGCCTGCTGCACCTGCCGGATCAGCTCCTCCACGTCGGCGCTGGTAGCGCCGCCCACGTTGATGACAAAGCCTGCGTGCTTGGTGGAAACCTGCGCTCCGCCTACCGTCAGGCCCTTCAGACCCGTCTGTTCGATGAGTGTCCCGGCGAAGTAGCCCTCCGGCCGCTTGAAGGTGCTGCCGGCGCTGGGATACTCCAGCGGCTGAGACTGGCGGCGGCGGGCCATGAGATCGTCCATCCGCCGCCGGATGGCAGCGGGGTCATCGGGGGTCAGGCGCAGTCTGGCGCCCAGCACCACCGCCTCCGTATCCAGAAAGGTGCTGCGTCGATAGCCGAAGGCCGCCTCCTCCGCCGTGAAGCGCCGCACGCCCTCCGGCAGCAGCGCCGTCACCTCCGTCACCACCTGACGCATCTCGCCGCCGTAGGCTCCGGCGTTCATACATATGGCCCCGCCTAAGGTGCCGGGGATGCCGTGGGCGAACTCCAGACCCGACAGGCCGTGCTGCTGGGCATACACCGCCAGATGGTTCAGCAGGATGCCGGCGTCCGCTTCCAGCGTCACCTCGTCCAGCTGCCGCACCGCCGTCATATGCTCCGCCGTCTTGATGACCAGCGTGTCCAGCCCCCGGTCGTCCACCAGCAGATTGGTGCCACGGCCCAGCAGGAACGGCTTCACGCCGCAGCTCTCTGCCAGTCCCATGAGGATCACCAGCTGCTCCCGGTTGGCGGGAAAGGCCAGCCGCCGGGCGGGGCCGCCGATGCGGAAGGATGTATGCTTGCTGAGGGGGACCTCCCGCTCCATGGTCATATCCGGCAGATACTCCCGCACTTTTTCGTCCAGCTGCTCATACCAGCACATAGGCCAGCCTCCTATTTCCGTAATTTTCGTTTTCCCAGCAGAGCGGCACCGATGATCCCGGCGTTGTTGCCCAACTGGGCCTTGACGATCCGGGTGCGTTTGTCCCGGTTGCAGGGGATGCTCTCCTGCTCCACCAGCCGCCGCAGGGGCAGCAGCAGCTGCTCGTCGCTCTCGTTGCTGACGCCGCCGCCGATGGCCAGCGTATCCGGCTGGAAGATGTTCACCACGTTGGTGACTCCCGCCGCCAGATAGCCGATGTACTCGTCGCAGACGCTTTGGCCCACGGGGTCGCCCTCCCGTGCGGCGATAAAGGCCGACTGGCCCGATACCTTGCCGTTGTTCTCGGCCACCACCCGGCACAGGATGCTGCCGGGGTGCTCCTCCATGGCCCGTGCCGTCAGCCGCTTCAGGGCGCTGGCGGAGGCGTAGCGCTCCCAGCAGCCTCTGCGTCCGCAGGGACAGGGCTCCCCGTGGTAGACGATGCTCATGTGGCCCACCTCGCCGGCCATGCCGTTAGCGCCGTGATAGATCTGTCCGTTGTGGAGGATGCCCGCTCCCACGCCGGTCCCCAGCGTGATGGTGACAAAGCGCTTGCTGCCCTTGCCGGCTCCGGCGTAGTATTCCGCCAGCGCCGCACAGTTGGCGTCGTTCTCCACATACAGGGGGTAGGGCAGATACCGGTGGAAGAGCTTGCGGAGGGGGACATTCCGCAGGGGCAGATTGCAGGTATACAGCACCGCACCGGAGTGGATCTCCACTGCTCCCGGCACACCCACGCCCACGGAGCGTATCTGCTCCGGCGTCAGTCCGCCCTTTTCCGTCAGGCTCTGAGTCAGCGCCACCAGTGCCTCCACCAGTGCTTTCTGGTCGGAGACCTCGGCAATTTTGCGCTTTTCCATGGCGAGGATGCTGCCCTCGTCGTTCACCAGCCCCGCCTTCAGGTTGGTGCCGCCGATGTCAATGCCGATGTAGTTCATTTCTGCTCCTCACTCTGCCGGGTCAGAGCGTCGATCTGGCGGTCTACCCGATCCACGAAATCCCGGGCCGGGTTATAGCCGAATTTCATCTGCCGGTTCTTCATGGTGGCGATCTCCACGATGCCGGCCAGATTTCGGCCCGGTCGGACGGGGATGATCATATACGGCAGCTTGACGCCCAGAATGGAATACATCTCCTCCCCCAGACCCAGGCGATCATAGAACTTGCCGTCCACCCACTTCTCCAGCTGCACCACAAGATCCAGCTCCGTATCAAACTGCACGGAGCCCATGCCGAACAGCTGCTGCACGTCGATGACGCCGATGCCACGGATCTCGATGTAGTGGCGGATCAGCTCCGGGGCCGTGCCGTAGAGGGAGTCGGACACCCGCCGGATCTCCACGGCGTCGTCCGCCACCAGACGGTGGCCTCGCTTCAGCAGCTCGATGGCCGTTTCGCTCTTGCCGATGCCGGACTCGCCCAGCAGCAGCACGCCCTGCCCGTTGATGTTCATCAACACGCCGTGGCGGGTGATCTGAGGGGCCAGCGCCCGGTTCAGGTAGTCGATGATCTGGCTGGTCAGCTCCACGGTGTTCAGCTCGGAACGCAGCAGCGTGCGGCCGTGCTTCCGGGCAATCTCCAGCAGCTCGGGGAAGATCTCCATGTTCCGGGCGATGATGAGGGCCGGTATCTCGCAGCGCAGCAGGTTGTCGAACACCCGGCGGCGGTCCTCCAGCTTCATGGCCTTGAGGAAGGTCATCTCGGACTTGCCGAACACCTGCAGGCGCTTGGGCTCGAAGTAGTCGTAAAAGCCCACCAGCTGCAGGGCCGGGCGATTCATATCGGAAATGCTCACCGTGCGCTGGTCATAGTCGCTGCCCCGGCACACGATCTCCATATCAAAATCCTCCACCAGCTTGCTGAGCTTGGCGGGGGTGCGCTTCACCTTATCTGCCATATGGAAGCCCCCTGTTCCTCGGTTTATATTTATAGTATTATATCGTACGGGGGGCGTTTTTACAATACCAAAAACGCAGCCTGCCGCCCCGGGCATCTCCCCTGCGGCACCCGCTTTCCCGCTCCCTGAGCCGGTTTCCGGCGGCGGAGGGTCTGCCGCTTCGATCCTCGGCCGAATTTTTTTGTTTTTTTGTCAAATAGTGCTTGCATTTTCCGGTTTTATCTGTTACTATATTAAATGCTTGTGAATCAAGCGGAAGTTAGTCACAGCAAGGAGGTGCAACGGATGGCTAAGTGCGAATTTTGCGACAAGGGCGTGACCTTCGGCATCAAGGTCTCTCACTCCCACCGGCGTTCCAATCGTCCCTGGAAGCCCAATGTCAAGCGTGTTAAGGCGGTTATCAATGGCACGCCTCGCCATGTGTATGTTTGTACCCGGTGCCTGCGTTCCGGCAAGGTTACCCGTGCGATCTGATGATTAAAAGCTCTGTGAAGCCTCACAGAGCTTTTTTCATTTAAAAAACCGTCTAATTTCGGAAGCTTACCCTTTATTTGGGCGTAGTAGTTGCGGCAGTACCCGCAGTTGCAGAGGGAGTGTGCTTCATCATACCGTTGTGTCTGCTCGGTATCGACAGAAAAAACATCGTCCGCCCTTTGGATCGTTATCATAGCCAGCACCTCCTGATATCCGTATGATACTTTACCATGGTCTGAAAGCAAATAGGAAAGCACAGGGCGCTCCCTTACGGAAAGCGCCCTGTGCTTTTATCTTACGGTGTATGATCTCTTTTGCTATAAGGAGACTTACTTGCCCTGATTCATCTGGGCAGCCACCTCGGCGGCGAAGTTCTCTTCCTTCTTCTCGATGCCCTCGCCGGTCTGATAGCGGACGGCAGTCAGGAACTTCACGCTGCCGCCCAGCTTCTTGCCGGCGTCGGCGATATACTGCTCCACGGTGCCGGAGAACAGGTCGCCACGGACGAACTCCATCTGCAGCAGGCAGTTCTCCTCGTAGAACTTGTTCATCTTGC
>ERZ827522.2819-NODE-2819-length-11215-cov-3.791398_pt1 | contig 11215 bp, 6 predicted proteins | sample MGYA00519580_ERZ827522 | MGnify/ENA primary metagenome ERZ827522 (study PRJEB31778, sample SAMEA3449340) | human gut metagenome | biome: human gut; feature: human-associated habitat; material: faeces | place: United Kingdom | collected 2010/2012 ...
ATCCACCTTGGTTTGCTCCGCATCCAACAGATTTTTCTTGCCGTCAGCTACGAGCTTCAGCAGTTCCTTCTGCTCCTTTTCGTAGTTGGCGGTCATTGAGTAATGGAAGAAGCCAGCGTTTGCGGAAAAGTCACAATTTACGGAGGCAAAGCTTCAAATACCACTTGCCTTTTTGTTCTTGTTATGATATTATTGGTATACATACTAAAACACTTGAGGGGAGGTGATGGATTTGCGGAGAGACAGCAGCGAGACGAAGCGGAAAATACTGACCGTGTGCGTCCGTCTCTTTTTGGAGCAAGGGTATAAAACCACCTCTGTCAGTCAGATCGTGGACGAAGCGGGCGTAGCAAGGGGAAGCTATTTGAATTTGTTTCCCACCAAGGACAGAGTTTTGCTGGATTTGACCGAAACGATGTTCGGCGGACAGTTCGGCATGGCAAGAAGCATTGCAGACATCAAGCTGCCGCCGGTTTACGCCTATGCGGTGGAAACGGCGATCCAGCTGACACTGACCGAGTTGAACGAGAACCTGCGGGAAATCTACATTGAAGCCTACTCCCTGCCTGAAACATCGGAGTATATCTACCTGCATACCACGGCAGAGCTGAAGCAGATCTTCAGCGCAAATTTCCCGGATTACAGCGACAGCGACTTTTACGAGATGGAAATCGGCACGGCAGGACTGATGCGCAATTATATGGCACGAAAATGCGACATCCATTTCCCGTTGGAACGCAAGCTCAGCCGCTTTTTGACGGCGGCGATGCGGGTGTACCGGGTGCCGGAGGACGAGCTGGAGCAGGCAGTTCGCTTCGTCGAGCGTCTGGACATCCGCTCGATTGCCGAGCGCGTGATGCATACCTTGTTCCAAACGCTGGCGATGCACTACGATTTTTCACTGCAGGAAATTGAAGCCCCCTTGATTTCAGAAACGGAGGAAACCACATGAAAAAGCGACTGTTCGCCATTTTGCTGACGCTCTGCCTGCTTGCGCAGCTCTTCCCGCTCACGGCAAACGCGGTTCGCCTTGATTGGCCGCATCCGTCGGCGCATTGCGTCTGCGGAGGAGGAATCAGCAATCATCAGGCCATGAACGGACACACGGCCTATGAAGGGGTCTACTTCACCAAGGACGGGAAGGAAAATACCTCCGGCGATATTTCAAAAATGAACGTGATCCGATCGGAAGCAGACCTTCTGGAGATCAACCATAAAGCAGCGAACAACAAGGGAAAAACGTTCTACTATTACCTTGCCAATGATGTCACCCTCACGAAACGAATCCATGTTTGGGAGGGCTGCACGTTTGTGATCTGTTTGCATGGCCATACCCTTACCTGCAATGTACCGGATGCACAAAGCGCCTTCCTTGTGATGAATAATGCGCGTCTGGTATTTACGGATTGCCAGCTCTCCGGCGACCGGGGCCTCATCACCGGCGACAGCTGCGCCGCTGTTTCTCTTGACGAAACTGCCACCTTTGAGCTTTGCGGCGTGAGCATCTGCATGACCAGCTCAGAAACGGACGGCATCCGCGATGTTTACAACGACCCGGTTTGCGGCGTTTATAACTGCGGCACGTTCAATATGTACGGCGGCTGCTACTATCAAAAAAGCTCCGACTATCCCACGGATCGCCCGGTCATCAGCAACATCCGCAACACCAAGTACGGCCCCGGTGTAATTAACAGAGGAACCTTCAATATGTACGACGGCATCATCTCCGGCAACGAGCGGAACGGTGTGATGTCCACCATCACCCGGTCAGATGATACCATCAACCTCTACGGCGGCACCATCACCGGCAATACCAGTGCGGGTATTGCGGCCACCCACTGGCCCATGCCCTCTATCGCGACAAGCGACTATTATACCAATGTCAACCTCTACGGCGGTACGATCTCGGAAAATACCGGTGCGGGCATCGATGCGGCCTACGGCAGAGTGACGATGGCGCAGCAGAGCAGCGCCATTCCCGTCGAAATCAAGAACAACAAGGGCGGTGCGATCTCACTGACGCGGGACGGCTCGACCGCCAACCTCGGCACCGGCCTGATTACCGGCAACTCCGGCGGCAAGGGCGCGGTCGCGCTGAGCGCAGGCTCCCTGACCCTTACCGGCGACGTGAAGATCACCGGAAACTCCGGCGCAAATCTCTATCTTGCCAGCGGAAAAACCGTCACGCTCGACAAGCTCGGCAGCGCCGCCGAGATCGGCCTGACCACCGAGGACACGGCAGTTCCTGTGGTGTTCGCCGAGGCCAACGGCACGGATTACACCAGCCGCTTTACCCCGGACAGCACAGGCTACAGCATCGGCTATAACGCCGCACAGCAGCTCCAGCTGCAAACCATGACCTATCCCGTGACCTACGCCCCCGGCGCAAACGGCACGGGCGACAGCAAGACGGTGAACAAGGAGCACGACAAAGCGCTGAAGCTGCAAGGTGCGCTCTTTACCCGCCTCGGCTACACGCAGGTCGGCTGGTCGAAGCACGACGGCGGCGAGAAGGATTATGATCTGGAATCGATCTATGAGGAAAATGCAGACCTCACGCTCTACCCCGTCTGGAAGGAGCGCAGCGACTATACCGTCCACATCGTCAACCGGGACGGCACGACGGTCACGGAATTGAAGAACGTCAAATGGACGGATGAAATTTGGAAGCTCCTGACGCCGACACCGACAAGAGAAAATGGTGAGCTCCTGAAAAGACTGCTGCTCGGCACAAGCATAGTTTACGGCGGAGATACCTACGGCAAATTTGCCACGGGCGGCGAGGACAGCCTTACCTTCATTGCTGTTTGGGATGATGCCTTTGCGAGCCGCAGCACCATTTCTGTAGGCGATTCCCAGTGGACCGGCTATCGTGCAGATGCTTCGGAGCGATTCTTCTGCGATGACCAGACGGTGACGCTCACGGTGTCGCATCCGGAAGAACTGGTGTATTTCCAGTACGCGGTCAGCGACCAGCTTTTTGAAAATGGCAGTGTTGCGGCAAGAAAGCTGAGCTTTGTGGATTATACAGGGACGTTCAGCACCGCCTCGCTGAATCTGGAGGAGGGAAAGCCCTATGTGATCTATGGCTTCCTATTCACTGAGTTCAAAAGTGAAATTGTGATCAATACGGATAAGATCATCATCGACAAAACCGCCCCGACGATCACCGGCGCAAAGAATGGTGACGTTTTCTGCGGCGAGGGCAACAAGACCCTCACCGTGACCGATCGGTATCTGGACACTGTGACCGTCAACGGTAAGCCCGTGACCCCCAACGAACAGGGCCAGATCACCCTCACCGACGCGAGAACCCCGCAGACCGTCGTCGCCACGGACAAGGCGGGCAATTCCACGACGCTTACCGTGACCGTCCATTCGTCCCATTCCTACAAATGGCAGACGGAGAACGGCCAGTATTGGGGCGACTGCGAATTCTGCGGCAATAGGGCCGAAAAGAAGGACCTCCCCACCCTGACCATCACCAGCCCGGATACCGTCTGCCGCACGCAGGACTTCAAATTCTCTTTCAACCTGCCGGAGGGCTGCACGAATCCCGCCTACAGCTATGAGTTCACCTTCTCGGGTGACGGCGAATCCATCACCCCGGTCGACGGACTCTGCGCGGGGACGATCCCTGCCGCTTCCTACATAGCGGGAGAAGCCGGTTTCCGCTTTATCGCCTCTGTCACGACGGCGGAGGGCTACCGCTTCAGCGTTTCCAAGGATATCACCCTCCGTGAGCACTCCGGCGGCACGGCGACCTGCACGGAGCAGGCCGTCTGCGATAACTGCGGTCAGTCCTACGGCGCACTGGCGGCGCACAGCTTCACGGCAGAAACCGCCGAGGAGCAGTATCTGAAATCCGCTGCGACCTGCACCGAAAAGGCGGTGTATTACAAGTCCTGCGCCGTCTGCGGTACCAGCTCCAAGGGAACCGCCGACGAGGCGACCTTCACGTCCGGAAAGCCGCTCGGCCATGACTGGGGCGCATGGATGCCCGACGGGGAGGGCACACACAAGCGCATCTGCACCCACGATGCCAGCCATGTTGAAACGGCCGGCTGTACCTACGGCGACTGGAGCACAAATCAAGACAGTCACGGGAAGACCTGCACCGTCTGCGGCGGAGAGGCTGAGCGGCTCAACCACGCCGACCCGGACTGCGACCATTTCTGCGACACCTGCGGCATCAGAATGACCGAGCACGACTTCACGGGAGAACTTGCGATCACGGCACTTCTGTACAAGGAAGCAAACTGCCTCTCTCCCGCACTCTATTACAAGTCCTGCAAGATCTGTATGCTGTCCTCCAAGGGAACGGCCAGCGAAGCGACCTTTGCAAGCGGGGAAACGAACCCGGATCGGCACGCCGAAGAGCCGGGTGACTGGCAGCATGACGGCGACAGCCACTGGAGATTCTACACCTGCTGCCATCTGGAGGTCGATCGCGGTGCGCATCAGGGCGGCACGGCCGACTGCCTTGCCCCGGCCCTCTGCGAGGTCTGCCAGCACCCGTACGGCGAGCTTGGCCCGCACCATTTTGTCGATCAGGTGAACGAATACCGGCTGAAGTCCGCCGCCACCTGCACAAGCCCGGCGGTATATTATCAGTCCTGCTCCACCTGCGGCGCACAGGGCACGGAAACCTTTACCAATGGCAAGCCGCTCGGCCATGACTATGGCGCATGGACGTCCAACGGAGACGGCACCCATACCCGCACCTGCGCTCACGATGCAGCGCACACGGAAACCGAAAATTGCCCCGGCGGCACGGCAACCTGCACACACAAGGCTGTCTGTACGGTCTGCGGCGGCGAATACGGCGAGATGGCGGCACACAGCTTCACTGCCGAAAAAGCCGAGGCGCAGTATCTGAAGTCTGCTGCAACCTGTACCGAAAAGGCGGTCTACTACAAGTCCTGCGCAGCCTGTGGTCTGAACTCCGAGGGCACGGCGGATGAGGCGACCTTCTTCTCCGGCAATGCGCTGGATCACGACTGGGGCGCTTGGACGCAGAACAGCGATGAAAAGACCCACACCCGAATCTGTAAGCGTGACACCAGCCATACGGAAACCGAGAATTGCCACGGCGGCACAGCGATTTGCACGCACAAGGCTGTCTGTACGGTCTGCGGCGGCGAATACGGCGAGCTTGATCCGAAGAACCACACCAACTTAAAGCACTTCCCGGCAAAGGCGGCGACCAAGACCACTGAGGGCAATATCGAGTATTGGTACTGCGAAGGTTGTGGCAAGTATTTCAGCGACAAGGACGGTACAAAGGAAATCAAAAAAGCCGACACCGTAACGGCAAAGCTGCCCAGCGGCACCGTCAAACCCGGCGCCGACAAGTCTCCGCAGACGGGAGATAACTCCAATCTTTTGTTGTGGATTGCCCTGTTGTTCGTCAGCAGCGGTGCAGCCATTGGCGCAACGGTTGTAAGCGGGAAGAAAAAGTACAACAGATAAGAGAACAGCTTAACCTATGCGGCGGCTACCGGAAACAGTAGCCGCCGTGAGCTTTAGCTCATCCACGGCATCTGTATACCGTCCGGCTGCAATCAGCTTGTTGCGAAAACGGTTCAACCCGTTGAGAGCGAGTCGCCACTCTTGCTGATTTAGCTCAACATAGTGTTTTCGCTTCATTACGATCCCGCCTTAATGTTCTGTAATTATTGCAGCAAAAGGCACGGCTGGAATCGAATATGCGGAAAAAGAAATCACCGAGAAAAGCCCGTACGAGGCTTTCTCGGTGATTTTCCTTGCCATTGCTACGCCGCCTGAAAATACAGGCAGCTGCCGCTCTTATCTGCGAGCCTTGTCGTAGGGGATGCCCTCCGCCTTGGGGGCACGGGACTTCTTGGAGGTGAAGGCCAGCACCAGCAGGGTGATGATGTACGGAAGCATCCGGTACAGGTGGGAGCTGATGCCGATCTCTGCCAGCCAGTACACACCGTCGCCGTTGATATCGATGCTGGAGTAGGCGGCGGCGATGCATTTGAACAGGCCAAACAGGAGGGAGGCCCCGGCGATGTTCAGAGGCCGCCAGTTACCGAAAATCATCACGGCCAGCGCCAGAAAGCCGAAGCCCGCCACGTCGCCGTTGGAGGAGCAGTTGGCGGTGGTCAGGGCGTACACAAAGCCGCCCATACCCGCCAGCGCACCGGAGATGGTGGTGCCGATATAGCGCATCTTGTAGACATTGATGCCCAGAGAGTCCGCCGCCTGAGGATTCTCACCGCAGGCCCGCAGCCGCAGGCCGAAGCGGGTCTTATAGAGAATGATGGACAGGATGACGAACAGGATGATGCAGATGTAGGTAGCCAGATAGACCTTCACCAGAAATGTCTCGCCGAAGAAGCCAAGATCGGTGTTTTTGTCGATGCCGAAGGTGGACTTCCTGATCATGAACCACGTAGCGGAGTCGCCGGTAGCCAGCTGCAGGGTGTTCTGGTTGGCAATGATACGCACCAGAAACAGCACCAGAGCCGGAGCCATCAGGTTCAGGGCCGTACCGCCGATGGTCTGGTCGGCCCGCAGGTTGATGGAGGCGAAGCTCAGCAGCAGGGAGAACACGGCGCCCATGGCTGCCGCCACCAGCATAGCCAGAAGCTCCAGCCCCTGCATGGCTACCCAGTTTCCGGAGTGTTGGGCGGTTACCACGGCGGCGCTGCCCTGCATCAGGCGCACAAACAGCACACCGATGAAAGCGCCGAAGATCATGATACCTTCCAGCGCCAGGTTGATGATACCGCTGCGCTCGGCGAACACGCCGGCCAGCGCCACGATCATCAGGGGTACTGCATAGATCAGGGTCTGCTGTACCAGAAATGTCATGCCTGATCGCCTCCTTCTGCGTTATCGCTGTCTGTGACAGCGGCCTCTACGGGTGCTTTCTCCTCCTCCGGCAGCAGGGAGGTCTGATCCTCCACGGCGGCGCCCTGAGGGATGGGAGCCGTGTCTGCCACGGCGATCTTTTTCTTCTTCCGGCCGCTGAGCATCATGCGGATCACCAGAGAGAAAGCACTTAGATACACGATGACGGCGATGATGACGTCGGTGATGTACTCGTTGTAGGCGGTGAGGTTGGTCAGCTGCTGGCCAACGATCTTCAGCATGGCCATGAAGATGCCGGCGAAGATGACGGCGATGGGGTTATTCAGCGCCAGCAGCGCCACGGGGATGCCGTTAAAGCCCACGGCGGGCAGAGACTGATAGGTGGACCAGTAGAACTCCGTGTTGCCGGACAGGTAGTACAGTGCCGCACCGGCTCCGGCCAGCGCACCGGCGATGGCCATGGACAGCACGATGTTGCGCTTATCCTTGATGCCGGCGTAGCGGGCGGCATGGCGGTTGGCGCCGCAGGCCTGCAGTTCGTAGCCCAGCGTGGTCTTGGTCATGAGGATGTACATGGCGATGGCCAGCAGAATGGCCACCAGAATACCGGCGTTGACCTGAGAGCCGGGGAACAGCTTATCCAGCCCCAGCTTGGGGGTGGCCACGCCGTTGAAGCTGGTCTTATAGATGTAGCCGGACTTGGTGTTCTCCACGGTGTTCTTGAAGTTGCTGATGTCGAACATCCACGTCACAAGGTTGGCGGCCACCCAGTTGGTCATGATGCAGGCCAGCACCTCATTGATGTTGAGACACGCCTTGGCCAGGCCCGGCAGAGCGCCCCATAGAGCACCCGCCAGACAGCCGCCCAAAAAGGCCAGGATCCAGATGATCCAGGTGGGGACGGAGGAAGAGGGGATGCTCAGGGCGATCATCAGCGTCGCCATGGTGGAGACCAGGTACTGACCGGGAGCGCCGATGTTGAACAGGCCCGTCTTGAAGGCCACGGCCACGGAGAGACCCGTCATGATCAGGGGCGTGGCCCGGAACAACATATCACCGGTGTTGACGGCGTTGAAGCCCCAGGTCAGCTCACCGGCGGCATTGCGGCCGGTGCTGAAGATACCGGCGAAGATGATTCGGAAGCCGTCCCATGCGCCGGAGAGGGAGATCTTTTCATTGAAGCAGCCCACCAGAATGACGGCGATGCCGCCCACCAGCAGACCCACCAAAATGGAGATCAGGGACGCCAGCACCTTTTTGGTGCCTTCCTTTTGGTACAGAGTGGCTGCGGAATGCTTCACGCTTCATCGCCTCCTTTGTTGTCACGCTTTGCGCCGGACATATACAGGCCCAGCTCGGATACGCTGGTCTTTTTGGGGTCCAGCTGGCCCACGATCTCCCCCTCATACATGACGAGGATGCGGTCGGAGAGGCTCATGACCTCATCCAGCTCCAGAGACACCAGCAGCACCGCCTTGCCACGATCCCGCTCGGCCACCAGCTGGCTGTGGATATACTCGATGGCGCCCACGTCCAGACCACGGGTGGGCTGAACGGCCACGATCAGGGGCTTATCCCGATCCAGCTCACGGGCGATGATGGCCTTCTGCTGGTTGCCGCCGGACATACTGCGGACCACGGTGATGGGGCCCTGACCGCTGCGGACGTCGAATTTCTCGATCAGCTGCTGGGCGTAGCTGCGGACGGCGTCCCGCTTGATGAAGCCCGCCTTCTCGAACCGGGGCTCCTTATACCGCTGGAGCACCAGATTCTGCTCCAGCGTGAAATCCAGCACCAGACCGTGCTTGTGGCGGTCCTCCGGGATGTGGCTGATGTACTCGCCCCGGTGGTGGATGGAATAGTGGGAGATGTCGTGGCCGCAGACGGTGATGCTGCCGCCGGAACTCTTGTCAAGGCCCGTCAGACCGTGGATGAACTCCGTCTGGCCGTTGCCGTCGATACCGGCGATGCAGACGATCTCGCCCGCGCGGACGTTGAAGCTGACGCCGCGGACGGCATTGTTCTTGTGGACCTTGCTCGGCACGACGAGGTCCTCGACCTCCAGGATCGGCTTGCCGACCTCGCAGGGCTTCTTATCGACGGCAAACTGCACGTCGCGGCCAACCATCATCTTGGACAGTTCCTCTTTCGTGGTGTCCTTGATGTCAACGGTGCCGATATACCTGCCCTTGCGCAGGACAGAGCAGCGGTCAGAGACCGCCATGATCTCGTTGAGCTTGTGGGTGATGAACAGGATGCTCTTGCCCTCTGCCTTGAAGCCGCGCATGATGTCCATGAGCTCGTCGATTTCCTGCGGGGTCAGAACCGCCGTAGGCTCGTCGAAAATCAAAATTTCATTGTCGCGGTAGAGCATTTTCAGGATCTCGACACGCTGCTGCATGCCGACGGAGATGTCGCTGACCAGCGCGTCCGGGTCGACCTTCAGACCGTACTTTTCGCTCAGGGCCATGACCTTTTTGCGGGCCTCGTCCTTCTGCAAAAAGCCGTGCTTTGTGTCCTCAACACCCAGGATGATGTTGTCGAGCACCGTGAAGCACTCCACCAGCTTGAAATGCTGGTGCACCATGCCGATGCCCAGTGCGTTGGCATCGTTCGGGTTGTTGATCTTGACCTCCTGTCCGTTTTTCCGTATCGTACCCTGCTCCGGCTGATACAGACCGAACAGCACACTCATCAAGGTGGATTTACCGGCGCCGTTTTCGCCCAGCAGGGCGTGGATCTCACCCTTGCGCAGCTGCAGGGTGATGTCGTCGTTGGCTTTGATGCCGGGGAACTCCTTGGTAATGTGCAGCATTTCGATGACATAATTATCTGCCAATCGTTGCACTCCCTTTCAATGTGTACGGGCTTGTACACAAATTCTTACACTATATTATACAGAAAAATCGCGCCATGTACAATAGAATCTGCACAAAAAGTAGCCGAAATTTGGCAAAACAGAACAAAAACCACCCTGCGCGGGGTGCGCAGGGTGGTTAAAAGTCACACTTTTAAAGCTTTATCAGCTCTGGTAGTCAACCGTGATGGTGGTGACAGCGGGCTTAACATCGGCGTCATAGCTGTCGTCGATGGCCAGGGTGCCGTCCACGATGGAGGCGTACATGGAATCGTACTGCTCCTGGGTGAACTTGGTGAACTTGGAGGTGCTCATCGGCAGGCCGACGCAGTTCTCGGCAGCGCCGAGCTTGGTCTCCTTGCCGGAGTAGGTCTCGCTGAACTTCCAGCCATTGTTCATGGCATCGGTCAGAGCCTCGTTCACGGACTCGGCCAAGCCCTTCATAGCGGAGGTGACGACCGTGTCGAACTGGCCGGACTGGTCAACGTCAACGCCGATCATCTTGCCGCCGTTGGCCTGCGCAGCAGCGTCGCAGCTCTGGCAGACGGGACCGCCGCAGGCAAAGACGACCTCGGTACCCTCGGAGTACCAGCCGTCCATCTTGTTCTTGACCTCATCGGTAGCTGCAAAGCCGCCAGAGTACCAGTACTTGATGTTGACATCCGTAGCGCCGATCTCCTTGGCAGCGGCGTCAGCGCCCTGCACGAAGCCGTAGCCGTAGCGGATAACTGCGGGGACAGCCATGCCGCCCAGGAAGCCCAGCTCCTTGTAGCCGTCATAGACAGCGGCATAACCGGCCAGGTAGCCGGCCTGCTCCTCTTTATAGGTGATCAGAGCGGTGTTGGCGGTGGGAGCCTTGTCGCCCAGGTCGCTGGCGGAAACGTCCAGAGCCAGGAACTGCACGTCAGGGTACTTCTCCTGAGCCTCGGCGATGGCATTGCCGAACAGGTAGCCAGCGACGACGATGGACTTAGCACCGTCGTTGACAGCGTTGTCCATCTGCTCCAGACGGGCGGCGTCGGAGTCCTCGGTGGGACGGTAGTAGTTGGCGTTCAGGCTGTTTGCAGAGCAGAAATCCTGCACGCCCTGCCAGGTGTACTGGTTGAAGGACTGGTCATCGATGTTGCCGACGTCGGTAACAAAGGCGACATCGGTCTTGCTGCCGGAGGTGGAAGCGGCAGCCTCAGAGGTAGCCTCCGTCGTGGTGCTCGTGGCGGTGCTGGCGGAAGAACCGCCGCAGGCAGCCAGAGAGAGCGCCATGCTGGCAGCCATTACAAAAGCGAGAAACTTTTTCATGGTTTTGATCTCCTTAGGTTGTTTTCAATTGCGCAGCAGGGCGGTTCCCTGCCGCTTTGCTTTCAGTATACCGCATTTGCGCTGTTAATTCAATGACAAAACGGCGTAAAAAACATTACAAAAGCATAACAAAGCGCAGCCTCCTGCCTCTCTCGGCGAGGGAGGTGCCCCGCAGACCGCGCCCCTGCGCGAGATCCAGCCCGATGGCTCTCGTCATCCGTT
>ERZ827522.2820-NODE-2820-length-11208-cov-2.675782_pt1 | contig 11208 bp, 10 predicted proteins | sample MGYA00519580_ERZ827522 | MGnify/ENA primary metagenome ERZ827522 (study PRJEB31778, sample SAMEA3449340) | human gut metagenome | biome: human gut; feature: human-associated habitat; material: faeces | place: United Kingdom | collected 2010/2012 ...
ATTCTTTATAAAGCACATGGAGATTTAGAAGAAATTACACTAGATAAAGAAACACAGCACTTTAAACAACAGGTATCATTGAAATTAGCAGATATCTTATATAATGGTCAATGGTATACACCACTTACAAAAGCTTTATTGGCATTTATTGATGAAACTCAAAAAACAGTAAATGGTGAAATTAAATTAAAATTATACAAAGGAAATATTACAAATGCAGGGATGAGTTCACCTGATACATTATATAGTGAACAAACTGCTTCATTTGGAGAAGATGAAGATTATAATCAAATGGATTCACAAGGATTCATTAACTTATATGGTTTACCAATTAAGGTGAAAGCATTATTAGATCAACAAAGAAATAAATAGGGGAGTGAATATGATGGCATTATGGGCAGGTAGATTTAAGAAGGAAATTGATGAGAATGTGAATGCTTTTAATTCATCTCTTTCATTTGATGCAAGAATGTATAAACAAGATATTATGGGTAGTCAAGCACATGCTAAGATGTTAGAAAAACAAGGTATTATCAGTGCATCAAACTTAAAAGAAATTTTAGATGGATTAGATAAAATCTTACATGATCTAGAGAATGGTGATTTGTTATTTGATCCTACAGCAGAAGATATTCATATGTTTATTGAAAGTGAATTAACAAAACTCTATCCAGAAAGTGGCAAAAAGCTTCACACAGCAAGATCAAGAAATGATCAAGTTGCTTTAGATTTACGTTTATATACACGTGATGAAATGTTAGCAATAAAGCAGATGTTAATCAATATTATTGAAGTTATTATTGAACAGGCCTCTCATCATACAGAAACAATCATGTGTGGATATACACATTTACAACGTGCCCAACCTATAACATTTGCTCATCATCTTATGGCTTATGCGGAGATGTTCTATAGAGATATCACAAGAATAGATGATTGTTATGAAAGAATGAATGTTTCACCATTAGGGAGTGGTGCTCTAGCAACAACAACCTATTCAATTGATAGAAACTTTGTTGCTGAACAATTAGCAATGAAAGATATTACTTATAATTCAATGGATGGAGTGAGTGATAGAGATTACGCTATTGAATTTGCATCTGCTTTAGCATTAATTATGATGCATTTATCAAGATTCAGTGAAGAGATGATACTTTGGTGTTCGTGGGAATTTAAATATATTGAATTAGATGATGCTTATGCAACAGGTTCAAGTATTATGCCACAAAAAAAGAACCCTGATATTGCGGAATTAGTCAGAGGGAAAAGTGCTAGAGTGATTGGCGATGTTTCAACATTACTCACAATGATGAAAGGTTTACCTTTAGCCTATAATAAAGATATGCAAGAAGATAAAGAAGCTTTGTTTGATGCGATTGATACTGTTAAACTTTGTTTACCTGTCTTTACAGATATGTTGAAGACAATGAAAGTCAATACTGAGAAAATGAGGGAATTTGCAGCCAAAGGTTTTATTAACGCAACAGATTGTGCTGATTACTTAGTTAAACATGGAAAAGCCTTCAGAGATGCTTATAAAACAACGGGAGAATTGGTAGCTTATTGTATTGATCATGACCTTGTTTTAGAAACATTACCACTAGATATTTATCAACAACACGATCAAGCATTTGAAGAATCTATTTATGAAGCTATTTCATTGGATACATGTGTTATGAATAGGAAAGTTGATGGGGGACCATCACCTGTTGCTGTTCTTAAAAGTATTCAAATTATGAAAGAAAAGGTAGGTGCATTGTCTTGATAAAAGTAGGAATTATTGGTGTCAGTGGTTATGCAGGTGTAGAATTGTTAAGATTGTTATTAAATCATGATGATGTGGAAATTGTTTCCATAGGGGCAAGAAGTTATCAAGGACAACCTATCTCTGAAATGTATCCATCATTCTATGGAATATGTGATATGATTTGTGAATCAGATGATGATGTCTTAAAGAAAGCAGATATGATATTTGCATCTTTACCACATGGATTAAGTGAAAAATATGCAAAGTATTGTAATGACCATCAAAAGAAGTTTATTGATTTGGGAGCAGATTTTAGATTAGATAAGGAACAGGATTATCAAGAATGGTATAATCTTGATTACAATGAAAAAGAACTTCATCATAAACAGGTTTATGGTTTATGTGAAGTCAATAGAGATAAAATCAAGGAGGCAACAATAATAGGGAATCCAGGTTGTTATCCAACTTCAATAACATTAGGGTTATATCCTTTATTAAAAGAAGGTATGAATAAAAATAATCATTTCATTATTGATTCTAAATCAGGAACAACTGGAGCTGGAAAATCATTAAGTGAAGATACCCATTTTCCTAGATGTAATGAATCTTTCCATCCTTATAAATTAGCAACGCATCGACATACACCTGAGATTGAACAAGAGTTATCAAAAATGGCTCATGATGATATTCATGTGACTTTTGTTCCTCATTTATTACCAGTTAATAGGGGAATTGTATCAACAATCTATGTTGATTTAAAAGATGATATTCAATTTTCTGATATTATCAAGAATATTTTATAAGAGTTTTAAAGACTGGAAAAGTCGCTGATTTAAAGTTTGTTAAATATTCTAATTTTTGTGATATATCATTACATTATGATAAGAGATATCATAAACTTATTATTGTTTCAACTATTGATAATATGGTGAAAGGTGCTGCAGGACAAGCTATCCAAAATATGAATATCATGTATGACATAGAAGAAACAAAAGGATTAAAGATGGTTTCACCATCTTTCTAGAGGGGGAAATAATATGAAGGAAGTAAAAGGTGGAGTTTGTGCTCCTTTAGGATTTCAAGCTACTGGAATACATTGTGGTATAAGAAAGAATAAAACCAAAAAGGATTTATCACTGATTGTGAGTGATGTCATGTGTCATGCGGCAAGCACATATACATTAAATAAAGTGAAAGGTGCACCTATTGTTGTTACGAAACAACATTTGTTAAATGGTGAAGCAAAAGCTATTATTTGTAATAGTGGTAATGCAAATACTTGTAATCCAAATGGTGAAGATATAGCTAATCAAGTCTGTGAGTTGTGTGCAGATGCATTAAATATCAAAGCAGATGATATTATTGTTGCATCCACAGGAGTTATTGGTCAGCCATTAGATATTACACCATTTCAAACACATATGGATAAACTTGTTTCATCTTTAAATAACAATGGAAGTGAAGCAGCATGTGAAGGAATTATGACAACAGATACTGTGAAAAAAGAATATGCTGTTGAATTTGAATTAAGTGGACAGACATGTCATATTGGTGCAATAGCTAAGGGAAGTGGTATGATTCATCCTAATATGGCAACAATGCTTGCTTTTGTGACAACTGATGTAGCCATTTCAAAAGAGATGTTAAATACTGTGATTCAAGAAGTTGTTGCAGATACATTCAATATGGTCAGCGTTGATGGTGATACATCAACAAATGATATGTTGAGTGTTATGGCTAATGGACTTGCTAAAAATAATATCATTATTGATAAAGATGCTGATTATGAAGTTTTTAAAGAAGCTCTTATGTATATTTGTATCTGTTTATCAAAAGGAATTGCTAAAGATGGTGAAGGTGCAACAAAACTACTCACTTGTACTGTCTCTCATGCTTGTTCTGTGCAAGATGCCAAAACTGTTGCTAAATCAGTGATTACGAGTTCATTATTCAAGGCTGCAATGTTTGGAAAAGATGCCAATTGGGGACGTATCTTGTGTGCTATTGGATATTGTGATGCATCTTATGATGTGGATAAGATTGAAGTGCATTTAGCGAGTCAAGCTGGTCAAATACTGGTCTGTCAAAATGGTAGGGGATATCCATTTGATGAAGATGAGGCATTAAAAGTATTGAGCGAAGATGAGATAGATGTTTTGATTAATTTACATGATGGATCACATCATGCAACTGCATGGGGTTGTGATCTCACTTATGATTATGTCAAGATTAATGGGGATTATAGAACTTAGAGGGGTTTATATATGGATAAAAATTCAATTGTAAAGGCAGAAGTCTTGTCACAGGCTTTGCCTTATATACAAAAATATAATAGTAAGATTGTTGTCATTAAATATGGTGGAAATGCTATGATTAATGAAGAACTGAAAATGAATGTCATTAAAGATGTTGTTTTATTATCAGAAATTGGTGTCAAGGTCATTCTTGTTCATGGTGGTGGTCCAGAAATTAATAGAACATTAGATAAAATGGGTAAAGAAACACAGTTTATTAATGGCTTGAGATATACTGATGAAGAGACAATTGATGTTGTTCAAATGGTTTTGGCAGGTAAAACAAATAAAGATCTTGTTAAACTCATTATGCAAAAAGGTGGAAATGCTGTTGGGATTAGTGGTGTTGATAACCAATTAATTATTGCAAAGAAGCATGAGTCAGAAGATGATTTAGGATATGTTGGAGATGTTGACAAAATCAATCCAAATATTATTATTGATATGTTAGATAAAGGTTATATTCCAGTCATTGCAAGTGTAGGCACTGATGAAGAAGGCCATACCTACAATATTAACGCTGATACTGCTGCTGCTGAAATAGCTGGGGCATTAGGAGCAGAGAATATGATTCTCGTGAGTGATATTCCAGGCTTATTAGCTGATAAAGATGATGAAGGGACATTGATTCCTTTGGTTCATGTATATGAAGTTAACAGTCTTATTGAAAAGGGGATTATTGGTGGTGGCATGATTCCTAAAGTCGACTGTTGTGTGAGAGCTATTCGCCAAGATGTAAAAAAAGCTGTTATTATTGATGGAAGAATACCACATTCTATTTTAATTGAAATGCTTTCTAAAGAAGGCATTGGAACAATGTTTAAAAGATAAACAAGGAGAGATATATGGTTAATTTAAAACAAAGAAGTTTTTTAACTTTAAAAGATTATTCTCAAGAAGAAATTAGATACTTGTTAGATTTAGCACATAAACTTAAAAAATCAAAAAAAGAAGGAAGAATTGGAAAAACATTAGAAGGAAAGAATATCGTTCTCCTTTTTGAAAAAACATCAACACGTACACGCTGTGCTTTTGAAGTTGCAGCTTTAGATGAAGGTGCTCATGTCACATTCTTAAGTAACTCACAAATGGGTAAGAAAGAATCAATAGAAGATACTGCAAAAGTATTAGGAAGAATGTATGATGGAATTGAGTTTAGAGGATTTCAACAGAAAACTGTTGAAGATTTAATGAAATATTCAGGAGTTCCTGTATGGAATGGTTTAACTGATGTTGATCATCCAACACAAACTTTAGCTGATTTTCTTACGATTGAAGAACATCTCAGCAAACCTTTAAATGAAGTTAAATTTGTTTTTACTGGAGACATTAGAAATAACGTTTGTTATGGTTTAATGTATGGAGCAGCAAAAATGGGTATGCATTTTGTATGTTTAGGACCAAAGAGTCTAGATATAAATCCAGAAGTTTTACAGTATTGCCAAACAGAAGCAGAAAAATCTGGTGGAAAATTAGAAGTTTTAGATAATGTTGAGGAAGCTGTTCAAGATGCAGATGTTATTTATACAGATATCTGGGTAAGCATGGGTGAAGATGAAGCTTTATACAAACCAAGAGTAGAAATGCTATCTCCATACAAAGTTACAAGTGAAATGATGCAGAAAACAGGTAAAGATTCAACAATCTTTATGCATTGCTTACCATCATTTCATGATTTTGAAACTGAAGTTGCAAAAGCAAAATATGAACAAGGAATTGATATTAGAGAAGTCGAAGATGAAGTCTTTAGATCATCACAATCTGTGGTTTTTGATGAAGCAGAAAATAGAATGCATACTATTAAAGCTGTCATGGTAGCAACAATTGGAGAGAATTTAGATTTATAAAAGTGAAAAGATTCAAATCTATAATATATAGACGTGAATCTTTTTTTTATTTATAAATAATGTAGAACAATATCTTTAAATTCTAATAGATTTTTAGTGTTTTTCATGATATTTAAGATATCCTGATTTTCAAATAATGAGAGTATAGATTCATTAATTGTTAAAAAGATTTGTTTATCAAGTTTGTTAATAGCAATGACCAATACTACATTGACATTATTATTTCCCCATATTATTCCTTTTTTACTCATAACAATACCAATCTTTGTTTGAAAAGCATCCATATGTACAGAATGAGGAATGGCAATATTGCCAAAAGAAGTAGAAGAGGCTTTCTCTCTTTCAAAAACATATTCCTTAAAAGAAGATGAGACAAAACCTAATGTTCTCATTTGATCACATACAATTTGAATAGTTTCTTCTCGAGATACATTTTCTAATGTAAAGAACAAATCTTTATGAAAGTATTGATCAAAATTATTAAAAATAAGTTCTTTTTTCTTTGATTGTTGAATTTCATAGATTTTCTCATGTATAGCTCGTTTTTGTTTATCTAAACGAAACGGTGAAATCAAAATGAATAATGATAGTTTCTTTCATCTTTTATAAGAGTAATCAATAAATCAAAAGAATAAGACTCTAATTCTTCATAATCAGATACAATAGCATCTATAATTATATCATCAGAGAAATCCTTTAGTAATTGATTATATATCTTTTTTTTAATATTAAGATAGTGAGAACATAAAAGTACACACTTCAATTTATCTTTTGAAGTATTTTGTCTATCAATCTCATTTCCAATATGTAGAAAGATAAAAGCAACTTCATCTTCTGCTATTTCAATTTGATAAATATCTGATAACTTTAATGATATAAAAATGGCTATATCGTAGATAATTGGCCAATCTTTCTTGATTTGTTCTGATAAAGGATTCTTATTATATTTATTGAGTGAAGCTCTTGTAATTAATGATTGAATATGTAAAGCAAACGGAATAATAAAACTCTCATGACTTAAATTAATAGAATACAGTTCTGAAACTTCATTAATAATTTTATCAACTGTGTTCATATAATCAGACCTAATCACTTTTTTAATAACATCATAATTACCGTCAATAAAATAATTCACATTTGTTTTAAAAAGAATATATATTTCATTCTTTTCGTAAGCATTCAATGTTAATGAAAAGTCTTTTTCTATTCTTGAAGATAAAGCTTTAAGTAATTCTGAATCTTGAGAACTCTTTGTGATTACTTCTCTAATCTCTGAAAGATAATGCCCTTTTTTTACTCTTTCAATGAGAATAGAGAAGTGCAATAATAAATTCATATAAGAAAAATCATTTAAATTATATGCTCCTTTTCTAAAAAAATCATTTATAATATTTGTTACTTTTTCAATATCTTGATTATTAAATGATTGTTTTAATTTTTTTAAATCAAGGACACTATTCTTTGTTTCTTGAAGTATAATATGTGACAATAATGAACGCTTATCTTTCTCAGAACCTTTTATTTGTATAATGTCATTGTGTGTAACAAAATGAATACGAAATGTTTGGAACAGTGTGTTCATTTTTGTAAGATCACTTTTAAGAGTAGAATAACTCATAAAAAGTTCATCACAAAGATCAAAGATATTAAGTGTTTGATGTTCAATTAGTATCTTTTTTATAATATAATATGCTCTTTCAGAATAATTTTGAGGTAAAGATAATTGTTCTTCTAAAAAAGAAAGGTTGTTTTGTTTTATGATAGTATACCCTTGATGAGAAGAAAAGATGATTTTTTGATTTGTCATTGAATTGATATCTTTGACATATATTTTAACGGTTCTTATAGAAATATTGAGAAATTTGGCTAACTGTATGGCTGTACAGGGGGCGTTTTTTTCCATAAGATAAAGAATTAATTTTTTCTTTTTATTTGTTAACATTTTATCACCCTCATTTTGATTTTATTATAATGTAATCAAAATATGAAATCAACTAATGAAGTTCACTATACAGTGCAACTTTTTATTTTTGTGCTTTATTATGCACGAGGGTGTGCAAAAGTGAAGTTGAGACATCTTTTATATTAAACTATAATGAAATTACCATAGAGGAAGGAGAGAGAAAAATGGAAAATATAAAAGTTTTATTATGTTGTGGAGCAGGTTTATCAAGTGGTTTTTTAGCACAAAGAGCAAGAAAATCGGCTAAAAAAAGAAATCTGGATATAAAGATAGAGGCTAAAAGTGAGACTGAGGCTATATTACATTTAAAAAAAATCGATATCTTATTATTGGCACCTCATTATGAAAATTTTAAAGACAAATTCACAGAGTTAGCAAAACCATTAGATGTCGCAGTAGGGGTAATTCCACAAAATGTTTATGGAACTTTGGATGGTGATAAACTCATTGAGTATGCATTAGAACTTTATAAAAATAAAGAATAGATAAAAATAGAGGAAAGTGGAGGATGAAAATATGAATCGTTTTATGGATTGGTTAAGCAATTCTTTTACACCAACAATGAATAAGTTTGCACAAAGACCTTGGGTAGCTGCCTTATCAAGTTCCATGCAGAAAATTATTCCATTTATTTTAACAGGATCAATTATTCATTTATATAATGTTTTACGATCTTACATAACAACTTTACCAAATTTAGTGAGAATCATTAATTTCTCGTTTGGAATGTTAGGGCTATTAACTGCATTTATGGTTGCTAATCAAGTGATGGAGAAATTAGGACATACCAAATATACCATTAATGCAGGTTTAACTGCTATTTCAGTATTTTTAATGTTTATTAAACCAATTATTAATGACAATGGAGTTCTAACTGTTGAATTCGCACGTTTTGGACCTACTGGTATTATTGTTGGAATTGTTGCAGGGTATTTAGTATCTATTATATTTCATTTCATTGGGAAGAGAGATTTATTAAGTGAATCAAGTTTACCAGACTTTGTTATTGGCTGGGTTCAAAATATTATTCCAATTTTTACATCAATTGCTGTAGCAGTATTATTAACTTTCAAGTTTGATATAGATTTATTTGCACTTATATTAAAAGTGTTTTCTCCAATTCAAGGATTTGGGCAAACTTTACCTGGTTTTGTTTTACTCATTTTCTTAATGACATTCTTTTATACATTAGGAATATCTCATTGGTTATGGAATGGAATTAAAACACCTATTTTTATGGCTGGCATTGCAGCAAATATTGCAGCTGTAGAGCAAGGCTTATCTGCAACTAATATAGCAACGAATGAAGCTGTTTTTACTGCTGGTTTGATTACAATGGGAGGTATGGGAGCAACATTGACATTAAATTTGTTAATGTGTTTCTCTAAATCAAAAAGTTTAAAGACAGTAGGAAGACTCTCAATTTTACCATCTATTTTCAATATTAATGAACCCATTATGTATAGTGCACCAATTGTTATGAACCCATTATTAATGGTACCAATGTGGATTAACGCTATCACAGGGCCGTTAGTTATTTGGTTTACAATGAGAAGTGGATTCTTGAATATTCCATCTAAAATGATTCAAGTAGGACAAATTCCTGCACCATTATCTAGTGTTATGATTACAGAAGATTTACGTGCAATTATTGTCTATATTCTTTTGTTTATCATATATCTTGCAACATGGTACCCATTCTTTAAAGTCTATGAAAAACAAAGAATAACGGAAGAGGAATTTGAAGCAACAAGTAAATAAAATAGAAGGGAATAAGAAACAATGATATATGCAGATGAAGAATTATTAGAGCAAGAAAATGAATTAAATACAGTTGCTATGGAGATTATTTTACATGCTGGTCATGCTAAAACATTGGCTGATGAAGCTTTTCAACTTGCAAAAGAGGAAAAATTTAAAAAAGCATATGAAAGAATAGAAGAAGCTACAACTTATGGTATTTTAAAAGCACATCAATCTCAAGTGCAAGTTATTCAAGATGAAGCACAAGGAATTATTCATAAACCTTCTTTGCTATTCAATCATGCTCAAGATCATTTAATGACAATAATGTCAGAGGTTCAGACAACAAAGAAACTGATTGAATTATATGAACTAATAGTTAATAGATATGGCTCAATAGGAGGTTCGCTCAATGGATAATAACACGTTTGCTTTCCCTTCTCATTTCTTATGGGGTGGAGCAACAGCAGCATGTCAAATTGAAGGTGCTTACAATGTTGATGGGAGAGGACTTTCTACATCTGACATTCATAAATATGATACTGGTTTGGATAGGAAAAAGTATCGACATAAATTAGTGGAAAATGAACATACAAGTGCAACTTTGTCTGCTGCGATAGCTGATAAAGAAGGGTATTATCCCAAAAGATTTGGAAATGGGTTTTATTATCGATATAAAGAAGACATTGCTTTAATGAAAGAATTGGGATTGAATAGTTTTCGTTTTTCAATCTCATGGTCACGAATTTTCCCTAAAGGTGATGAGTTAGAGCCAAATCAAAAAGGACTTGAATTCTATGATAGAGTGATTAATGAGGTTATTAATGCAGGGATGGAACCAATTGTTACGATGTTCCATTATGATATACCACTTCATCTTTTAACACAATATGGTGGTTTTAAAAATCCTAAATTGATAGAGTTTATGACAAGGTATGCAAGAGTTCTTTTAAATAGATATGGTGATAGAGTGAAGTATTGGATTCCGTTCAACCAAACAAATTTAATTCAATATTGTTCTTTTAAGTCTTTAGGAATTTTAAGGGATCAAACAGATAATCTTGTGGAAGATCAATATCGTGCTATCCATAATCAATTTCTTATTAATGCAAAAATAAAAAAATATGCGAAGTCATTAAATTCTCATATAGAAATTGGCATCATGTTAGCAGATTGCACATATTATCCACGTACTTGTAAGCCGCAAGATATTGTTTTTGCTATGAAAAGAATTCGTATGCAATACTTTTATGCTGATGTTCCTTTAAGAGGAGAATATCCTGGTCATATGTTAAGGTACTTCAATGAAAATAATATTCGAATTGATATAAGCGAAGAAGATAAAAGTCTTCTTAAAGAGAATACTTTAGACTTTTTAGCATTCTCTTATTACTATTCAAGGACACTTGATTCTCAAAAGAATACAATGGATCCAGCCACTATTAGTGAGAATCCTTATTTAAAAAGTAATGATTGGGGATGGACGATTGATCCATTAGGGTTATATAATGCTATAAGTCAATATTGGGATCGTTATCAAAAACCAATAATGATTGCTGAAAATGGTTTTGGTTATGAAGATGTATTTGAAGATGGAGTGGTTCATGATGATTA
>ERZ827522.2824-NODE-2824-length-11193-cov-4.926019_pt1 | contig 11193 bp, 9 predicted proteins | sample MGYA00519580_ERZ827522 | MGnify/ENA primary metagenome ERZ827522 (study PRJEB31778, sample SAMEA3449340) | human gut metagenome | biome: human gut; feature: human-associated habitat; material: faeces | place: United Kingdom | collected 2010/2012 ...
AAAGGGCATAAAAACATATGTTTTGTGCAATTTTTAATTTTCAAACACGCTCTAGGGCTCAATCGGGTTGCTCGTTTCTTTTTTATTTTCGTAAGTTTTCTTTTCCATACAAATGAATTTTGATTTTAAGCAAAAACGCCTGCATTGGTTAGAGTATACCAATCAAAACACTCATTCCAAAGGAAACGTGCGGAGCAAATCCATCCATTTATTTTTTTATTACATGTAATCGATTTTTCAAATATACGCACATAAGAAATGGCCATCCTGCTCTCTGGTAAGCATGGATGGCCACTTCTTATAGCTATTTAACATTTTCGCCAGATCGGGTGATTGCGCTCACCTTCCGGCTGTCTTGTTAAGTATATTATATTGCAATCGTGTAATTTTGTCAAATCAAAATAGCGCCCCTGCTCTGGTAAAGTTAGACGCTATTTTTAGTTAGAAGCTTTATCCGGCGGTCAGGTGTACACTGACCAACGGCTCTCTTGTCGAATATATTATATGACAGCATTTTCTTTTGGTCAACAGCCATTTTTCTTATATTTTCACCATTATTTCGACCCAAATCTCTCAAAAAGAAATTGAAATCCTCTCCCGACCGCCTTATAATATTTTCTATAAGACACACATATGGGGAGATTTTTATGACGATCAGTATTCTTCTTGCGCAGCAGATCGCGCAGCTTTTTCTTATGATTTTTATGGGCTTTTTAATCGTAAAAGCCGGACTTTTAAAGGATGAGGACAGCAAAGTTCTGTCGAAAATTGTGCTGTACCTGATCATTCCCTGCGTGATCCTGAATGCGTTTCAGGTCGATTACACGCCGGAAACGGTGCGGGGGCTGCTGGTTGCGTTTGCGGCTTCGCTTCTGATGCAGGTTGTGCTTCTTTTTGCGGTTTCAGCTCTTGGACGGGTGTTTCATTTGGATGCGGTTGAGATAACTTCTGTTTACTACTCCAATTCCGGCAATCTGATTGTGCCGCTTGTGACGGCTGTTTTAGGAGCGGAATGGGTGCTTTACAGCTGTGTTTATATGAGCGTACAGCTTGTCTTTTTCTGGACGCACTGCAAAAAGGTGATCAGCCGTGAGGCTTCCTATGACTGGAAGAAGATTGTTCTGAACCTCAATATTATTTCTATTTTCGTCGGAATTCTTCTTTTTTTCACGGGCATCCGGCTTCCTGCGCTGGTCAACAATACGCTTCATTCTGTCGGAAGCATGGTTGGCCCTGCCAGTATGATTGTTACGGGTATGCTTTTTGCCGGCATGGACTTCCGGCAGATTTTTGCGAATAAACGGATTTACTTCGTGACCTTTCTCCGCCTGATCGCCGTTCCGCTGATGGCGCTTGTTCTTCTGAAAATCAGCCATCTTGCCGATCTTTCTGCAGACGGACCGACGCTGATTCTGATCGTTTTTCTCGCCATCATCACGCCATCTGCTTCCACGGTTACCCAGATGTGCCAGGTATACGGCAACGATTCGCGCTATGCCAGTGCCATCAATGTTGTTACTACGCTGGCTTCTATTGTGACGATGCCGCTTATGGTAATGCTGCTTCAGATGGTAATCTAATCACAATTAACAAAAAAACGCTGTCCCGCTTCCCCTTCCAGAGAAGCATTGACAGCGTTTTCTATTACCCAATTAGTACCTTTTTCCCTTCAAACGCAAATCCATAATGCCGGATTCTTTCTTTTGGGATTCCCCGTTCTTTCAGTTCCGCGTCGTATTTCTTTATTTCAATCTGCGCCAGTGCTTTTTGTACCGTTTCCTGCAGCGTTTTTTCTTCCGTTTCTTTTACTTTAAATTCCAGAATCATAGCATCTCGATCCAAATTTCTGGGAATTAGAATCACATCGTATCTTCCATACCCACTTTCCCGATTGGAACGCACCTCATAAAGATCTCGCACTTCCACCAGCAGCCCAAGTACAAATCCATGATAAAACCGCTCTGGCTGGCTCCGCTCGGACGCATGTTTTCCAGCATCAAAATTACTAAATGTAGCAAGTGCAATATCATTCATATAGAGGTTCATCGCTTTTACATCCCCATTCAGCAATGCTTTGATAAATTCATTATAATTGGCAGATGCCGCTGCAAACCAGCTTTTGAACATATTCGAAAACATGCTCACAGTCTCCAGATTTGTGATGGAAAGAGAATACCACGGCTCCAGCGTCAGTCCTCTGTATTCAATCTCCTCCACTTTCAGATAACCGCTTGCCACCAACAGACTCCATACCGCACTTTCATCCTGTTCTAATTGTCCAAATATAATCTGCTCATCAAAATTAACTACAATTTGTTGTCTGTTGATCAGTTTTTCCAGTTCTTCCTTCATATTTACCGATGCCGACTGCAGGAGTTTGCTGATCAATCCATTGGAACTTGTAGCTGCCCAGTAGGGCCGCAGTTTTTTCTCTTTCAGATAATTTGTAATAGACCACGGATTGTAAATATCACGATGCGTGCCAAAGCAAAATCCGTCATACCATTGCTTTACCAGATCTTTCTTTTCCGGCATTCCAAATTGATCTAATGATTGAAATACCTCTTCTTCTGTAAAACCAAAACAGTCTGCATAGGCATCCGATGTTGTTGTAATAACCGTCAGATTATTGAGGTCCGAAAAAACAGATTCTTTGGAAATACGGGTAATTCCAGTCATCACAGCGCGTTCCAGATATGGATTTGTTTTGAATGTCGTATTGAAAAGGCTTCTCATAAATCCTACAAATTCATCCCAGTATCCATGAATATAAGCTTCTTGCATGGGCGTGTCATATTCATCCAGAAAGATCAAAACTTTTTTTCCATATAAAAGATTCAAATAACTGGAAAGATTTTTTAATGCATCCTGTGCTGTCACATCACTCATTTTTTCTGTAATTTCCAACATCTGCTGTTTCTCATTTTGCGTAAAGCATTCTTCCTGCTCCAAATACCGATGTTGGCGATAAGCATCTACAATAATATTTTTTATCTTCTGCACTGCATCTTGATAGTTATTCTGTTTTACGTCCGCAAAGCTCAGAAAAATCACCGGATAAGTTCCCTGCAGTCTGCGGTATTTTTCCTGTTTCCAGATGGAAAGCCCTTCAAAGATGGTACCTTTTTCTGCATACTGTCTGGAAAAGAAACAATTCAGCATGCTCATATTCAATGTTTTGCCAAATCTTCTCGGACGTGTGATCAGCGTAATGTCATCTCCACTTTCCCACCATTGTCTGATAAAATCGGTTTTATCAACATAAAAATAATGATTTTCTCGAAGGGAAGCAAAATCCTGCTTTCCTATACTAATCGCTGAAGTCATATTTCATCTTTCCTTTCTGAGCGCAGACACACCAGCATTTTCTGTCTGATAATGAAATGTTCCACTGTTTTCTAATCGATAATCTTATCTTATAGTTTATCAAATTCCGAAAGAAATTAATAGACTTTTTCTTCTGCACAGCAAAAAAATGGCCGTCCCATTCCTCAGTGCAAGGATCAGACGGCCATTTTTCACTATCAGTTTCCAGTTTTATTTCTCATACAAAAACTCTTCCGGAAGTGTTACGCCGAAGTCTTTTGCCAGATGGCGGAATTCATCCGGTGTGATCGTCTGGCGTTTCGTTGGCTGCATAGAAAGTGTTTTTACCAGGATTTCTGCAGATTTTTCTGCGGTATGCATCAGACCGAAGGTCAGGTCAAAATCAAAGCCGGCGGCGAACATGCCGTGGTGTGCCCAGATAGCAAGATCATATTTCTTCATCAGCTCGCTCGTGGCAACGGCGATCTCTCTGCCTCCCGGAACCATCCACGGAACGACACCGATTCCGGACGGGAATACAACAGGGCACTCGGTTGCCATCTCCCAGAGTTCGCGGGTAAATACTTTATCTTCCAGCGGCAGAACAAAGGTAAGCGCGATCACGTTGGTGGTATGTGCATGGTACACAACGCGGTATCTTTCGTCCTGCAGTTTTTTGACCTCCAGGTTCATCAGATGGCTCGGAAGCTCTGAGGTCGGGCGACCTCCGTTGACGAGACCCCAGACGATGCGGTAATTTTCACCTTTTTCATCCAGCTCAATCATACAGATGCTGTCTTCCGGTTTGATTGTGACATTTCGGAAATATTTTCCGCTTCCGGTTACCAGGAAATACTCTCCCGCAAGATTTGGAACGGCGGTTCCTATCGGATTCCACTCTCTGGCCTCAAAGTTTTCTTTTACCTCTTCAACCTCTTCCGGTTTCACACGGTAAGAAAGGTTTCCGCCGTTTCTCTCATGCCATCCCTGCTCCCAGCCGTCATTTGCCATACGGATAAAGCCTTTTACAAATTCTGCATCTAAAAATTTCATGTTTTTTCCCTCTTCTTTCTCTCTTTTCCTATTCTTTTATCGATATTTACCGGCACACAACCTCTACCGGCACATCCAGGATTTTTGCAACTTTCAGAATCGTATCAATATGATGTCCGACAGCAGCTGCCATATGATGTGTTGGTCCCGCCTCACTCCATCTGTTGCAGAACTCTCTTGCCCCAATGGAGAAACGTGTTCTCATGTTTGTATCGCCAAAGGTAAAGATCGGACCATCCTCATTGACACCCTCTGCAGCAACAAATTTAAAATGACCGTCTTTATCCTGCGTAATTCCAAGATATGTAACATCTCCGACTGGCGGATAAAACTGCGTCAGATATCCGCCGCCCGTCTTGCCATGAAAAACATCAACGATTTTCATGGACGGTTTTTTCGCCTGCGAAATATCAGCATCTCCCGATCCGGAGTGGCCGATAATACAGATATCCTCATTGAAATCGATCGAATACATCTCAGAAAGCTGACCGGTTCCGGCGATTGTTTTCAGAATGCTCATTGCCATTGCAACTTTCATATCACCCTCTACGGCACAGGCTGTACCCTGTTTGATCAGCATGGAAAATGCCGGGATCAGCATGCTGTCCAGTTTTCCGGCAACCCCTTTTGCAAAGCCGTCATAATGGGATGCCACCATGCCAAGCTTTTCTTTTTTCACCCACTCTTCAAATGCAACGACATATTTTGCCATATCCCATACGGTCTCTACCGTTGCACCGCCCTCGATGTCAAAGGTATCCAGAATCTCCTCTGCCTTGGCGCGGATTGCGTCCTCATCTGTAACAGGATCCGCGATCGCCCACATTTTCTCCCAGTCGAACTGTTTCGTGTAAAGTCCCATCCGGTTGTAAAGGTTTGTTTCATCGATATACAGGTCCATCATTCCCGGATATGGTCTTCCGATCTGGGCAATATTGGTGTAGCGGAATCTTCTGCGTACCTGGGCTGCCCGGCACCACTCGTCGATTTCCTTAGCTACGTAAGCATCTCCGCCTTCTACAACACCGGTGATAACGGCATGACGTTTTCCTGCACGCTCCAGATCGGCTACCATCTCACCGACTGCTCCACAGGCATACAGCTCACCCAGCCATTTTGGTGTATCGGTATTGGCATAATCCGGTGCTTTCCGTTTCTGTACATTTACAAGCACAACCGGCACATTCAGGTCACGGACTGCCGGGAGCATATTGTAGCTGGTCGCGTAGGTCAGAAGCTGTAAAATAACAAGATCTACATCCGCTGCGCGGAACTTATCTCCTGCTTCCATCGATAATTCTTTCGTTGTAACGATTCCACCATCGATCATTTCAACGGTATCCGGAATCGTCTTTTTGAACGCATCATACTGTGCTTCAAATTCCGGAACCAGCGTCGGGAACTGCGGCAGATATGCACCCAGTGCGATTGCAAATACACCTACTTTTGCTTTTGTTTCAACTAACATGTTTTTCGCCCCTTTAACCTTTCATCTCATTTTTTATGGCTCATATTGTTTAATTTCGAAGGAATGGAAAATACAGTTTCTCGCATCCTTCAAATTGCTGCATTCCTTTCCGGTGATCATCTGCACCGTCAGATTGCCGATGGCAGTTGCCTCGGTCGGTCCCGCCAGCACGGTTCTTCCGGTCTTTTCTGCCGTCAGCCGGTTCAGATAACCGGCATTGGCGCCGCCGCCTACGACATGAATAGTTCGGTACCGACAGCCTGTTTGTTCTTCCAGTTCTTTTAATGTCTTTGCATAGCATACTGCCAGGCTGTTATAGATCACTGCTGCAACCTCTGCAATTCCCTGCGGTATCTGCTGGCCACTTTCTTCACATGCCTTCTGTACCTCGGCTGTCATATTTTCCGGTGCAAGGAAACGGTCGTCGTTTGCATCCACGATAGATGGGATGGTGCATTTCGATGCCATTTCGCAGATCGTTCCAAAGCTTAAATCTTCTGCGATTTCTTTTTTCACAGACTGGACCATCCACAGACCCATGATATTTTTCAGGAAACGGTATTTTCTGTTGTAGCCGCCCTCATTGGTAAAATTGTGCTGCATAGCTTCTGTTCCGCAATCGGCCTCTTTTAATTCTGTTCCCATCAGAGACCAGGTTCCGGAGCTGATATAGAGCACGTGCTCCTCATTGCTTGGCACAGCGACTACCGCAGAGCCAGTGTCGTGTGTTGCGGGAAGAACAATTTCACAGTCGAAACCGACCTGCTCACGGATTTCTTTTTTCAGATGGCCGATCACAGTCCCCGGCTCACGGATCGGCAGAAAGATTTTCTCCGGGTATCCCAGTTTTTGAATCATCTCCCTGTTCCAGTCCCCGGTTTCCGGATTGACAAGCTGGGTCGTTGTTGCATTTGTGTATTCCTGCGCTTTCACGCCGGAAAGCAGGAAATTCAGGTAATCCGGAATCATCAGAAGAGTCTCTGCTTTTTCCAGCTGTTCCGGCTTTTTCTTCTTCCACGCCATGAGCTGATAAATGCTGTTGAAAATTTGTTTCTGAATACCGGTCGATGCATAGAGTTCTTCCTCCGGCACTGTGCGATAAACCTCCTCATCCATTCCTTTCGTGCGGTCATCGCGATAAGCAACGGCATTTCCGATCCGCTGATCATCCTTGTCCAGAAGGACAAAATCAACTGCCCATGTATCAATTCCGACACTCACCGGGATCTTTCCAAGTTCTCTGCATTTTTTCATTCCGGCCAACACGGCTTCAAAGAGTGCCTCGATATCCCACACCTTCTCACCGTCCCGTTTCTGCATTCCATTCGGGAAACGGTAAATTTCCTCGAGAACCATTTTCCCCTCTTCCATATGGCCGAGAATATGTCTTCCGCTGGATGCTCCTATATCAATTGCTAAATAATATCTTTCCATACCCTTCCTCCATTTTCTTTCTCTAATTATAGATAACTTTATGTGGTAAAAAAAGAACACGCTTTGTCTAAAAAAGTGTCCTTATTTGCACTATAGCGATGTCCTTGATCGTATCCATCTGCATCCGTCCGCTCTTCTTCACCTTCCGCCGCGCCGGAGTTTTTGCTCCATGGGGTAATTCAAGAAACGTTTTCACAGGAAATTACAGTAAAAAAATTCCGCAGCACTTCTGTGATTGAGGTGCTGCGGAACTTTTTTACATTTTAGGCTGATATCTCATGTTGGATACATTATAAACTGTGATAAACGCTTTCGGATCAAGTTTGTTAATAAAATTCATCAATTTCTGGTATTCGGTCTTGTCTACGATCGTGATGATTTCTTTGCGCTTCTGCATGTTGTAGGCACCATAGGCTTCGTAGATCGTAGCACCGCTGTGCAGCTCATGAAGAATAAATTCCCGAAGTTCTTCTTCCTTTGGAGTGATGATACATACCCGGCGTTTGATATTATGGTCAAAAATAAAATGATCCAGAACAATTCCGTTAAAATACGTTCCAAGAATACTCAGGACTACCGTTTTTTTGTCGTAAACGAGTGCTGCAGACAGGGCAACGCACATACCGGACAGCGACATAGCTTTTCCAAGCTCCATATGAAGATATTTATTCATGATCTTTGCTACAATATCAAGTCCGCCGGAAGAAGCATTTCTGTTAAAAAGAATACTGAGTCCCACACTGACTACAAGTGTATAGCACAGAACATCCAGCTCCTGACTGTTTGTCATCGAGCCAAAATCCGGGAAGATTTTTTCAAAAAGTCCAAGAAAAACAGGAAGCATGATACTGGTGTAGACGGTTTTTACACCAAATTCTCTTCCGCAGGTAAAAAAGCCGATGATCAGAAGTACTACGTTCAGAATCATGGTGATGGCGGAAAGGGGCAACGGTACAAAGTTGGAAAGTACGATACCAAGACCCGAAATACTGCTGACAGAAGTATGGCTTGGTACCAGAAAAAAATAGACTGCCGCTGCAATAATAGCAACAGCTGCTGTCAGGATCAGGATTTCCAACAGAATCTGAGTATCCTTCAATTGTTTTTTCATGTTAATTCTCCGTATCTTATTTTTTATGGATGGGAAGATCCCTTCCTTATATTAATGGCATTTTGAAGATATGTAAACCCTTTCCGGGAATCATTCCAACATATTTGTGTATCGTTGTTGCTTTTCCGTCAGCTTTCTGTAATACATATCCTTTTTATTGCTTTTTTTCGTTCTATGCTACAATAAACTTAACATTATCTTGCAACGTAATCAGGAGAACAACATGAGCGAAAAGGGATTGACCAACATTAGTCTCAAAAAAATAAATAAATCAAAGGTTTACCAATATATTTACAGAAAGAAAAAGACCTCCAAGCAGCAGATCGTTCAGGAACTGCAGATGGGTTTATCCACTGTCAGTCAGAACCTGAATCTTCTGGAACAGGAAGGTCTTATTGAAAAAAATGGTTTCTTTGAATCCACCGGTGGAAGAAAGGCAAACGCCCTTCAGATTGTATCAGATTTTAAAATTTCCATTGGCATCGGTATTTTAAAAGGGATGTTTCATATTACTGCTGTAGATTTATATGGAAATGCTTTCTATACAGATACCATTCCGCTTCCATATTCCAACACACCGGATTACTATAAACAGGTTACTGACGCAGTAAAAGAATTCATCTCATCGCGCCAGTATGACAATGACAAAGTTCTTGGCATCTCCATTGCCACACAGGGTATCACATCCCCGGATCATACCACTGTACTATATGGAGATATCATGAATAACGCAGGCATGAAACTGGATGATTTTTCCAGATATCTTCCATATCCCTGTTATCTGGAACATGATTCGAAATCAGCTGCGTTCCTTGAATTATGGAATCATCCTGAGCTTGACAGTGCTGTTATCATCCTGCTGAACCGAAATCTGGGCGGCGGCATCATTACCAATCATCAGATTCATCAGGGGATCTCCATGCACAGCGGAACTCTTGAACATATATGTATTAATCCCGACGGCCCACTTTGCTACTGCGGCAGCCGTGGCTGCCTGGAAACCTACTGCTCTGCCAATGCACTGGAACAGGCTGCAGGTATTCCTGCCAAAGAATTTTTCCCTCTTCTGCGCGAAAAAAAATCTCCCCAGATCATACAGATCTGGAAAGATTTTTTAAACCATCTGGCATTTGCCATGAAGAATCTTAACCTTGTTATCGATGCACCGATCATCCTCAGCGGATATCTGGCACCTTATTTTACAGAAGAAGATATTGAATATCTGGCAGAGCATCTCCATATAGCCGCACCATTCATACTGGATAAAACACAGATTCTGGTCGGTACCAACGGACAATATACACCGGCGATCGGAGCAGCTCTGCATTATGTAGAGAAATTTATTCAATCCGTTTAACTATAGCAATCCTTATAAATAATGCAATCAAGACAGTTCAGCAGAGTGCGAAAGACAAGAAAGATATCTGACGCAGGACTTCACACTATGATGGGCTGGATTGCTTGCATTATTTTATGGAATTGCTATAGATTGCTATAAATCAGATAAGCTTTCTGCTATTCGGTTTATCTGGTAATGTCATTTGGATCAAATTCATCTCAAGTGCGGGTTGCAAATAATTTCTGCGGAATCCATCTCTGGACTTTAACCCCAGTTTTTCCATAAGTGTTTTTCTTGTATAAGGCGTATCATACTCCATGATTTCAAGCATTTTCCTGACAGTTTCTGAAAACTGTTCATTTTCTTCATTCATCTGAAGCGAAATATCTTCCAGAATCCTGTCTATCTGTGACAACATAAACTCTATAAAAATGGTAGATTCTCCTGAAACATGACATCTGGCAATCGCATCATAATATTCATCCTGAAATTTTTCAATCCGACTTTCGATAGGAATAAACTCAAATACAGGTTTCCATTTAGCTAAAATCGCAGTGTGCCATAATCTTGCCATTCTTCCATTACCATCAGCAAATGGATGAATAAAGACAAACTCATAATGAAATACACTGCTCATAATCAATGGATGAACACTATTCCTTGATTTCTTCATCCATTCAAACAGTTCATCCATAAGCTGCGGTACAAATTGCGCCGGAGGTGCCATAAAAATACATTCATCTCCATTAAAAACACCTTCATCCCCACTTCGAAATTCACCAGCTTCTACTTCTAAAAACTTTTCCATAACACCATGAACTCTTTTCAAAGCTTTTAAACTGAATGGATCTATCTCTTGTATCATGTCATAGGCTTCATATGCATTTTTCACTTCTTGAATTTCTCGCTCTAACCCAAGAACAACCCTACCATTAATAACATCTTTTACTTCTCCTAATGATAAAGAATTTGCTTCTATCTTTAAAGATGAATAAATTGACTTAATTCAGTTATTTCTCCTTAAATGTGGCTTTGCATCTAGATTGTGATATACATTAATTTTACCCATTTTTTCAGATATAGAAGAAACAAGCTCCAACATTTTATTTGAGATCGTATATGGCGGTTCATATTTTCCCATTTATGTCACTCCATCTTGCTTATTATCTTGCTTACTATCTTACTCGTTTTGGATATCATTAGCAATCTTTTTATTTTTTGTGTGTAGCTCAAGATTATATTAGGTGATCTAATAATATAAATCTGCTAATTCCATTATGAAGAGAGCCACAAAGCACTATACTATCAAGATCAACACACGATAAGTGGTGATCTTTTAACTAAAAATGGGCGGCCGTTGGCTTTGGAAAGCGGCCGTTCTAAAACAAAATTGAGACCGTTGGGCACTGTAAACTGCAGGAAAGCTAGGAATCCAATGATAACCGGTCACTTGGGGAGCTTTTTTTATACTTTTCTGACGAA
>ERZ827522.2843-NODE-2843-length-11116-cov-3.228189_pt1 | contig 11116 bp, 7 predicted proteins | sample MGYA00519580_ERZ827522 | MGnify/ENA primary metagenome ERZ827522 (study PRJEB31778, sample SAMEA3449340) | human gut metagenome | biome: human gut; feature: human-associated habitat; material: faeces | place: United Kingdom | collected 2010/2012 ...
GTCCCGCCCACTCGCCCTCGTTCAGATACAGAAGGGCCAGCTTCGCGACGTCATCGCAGGATGCCTGCAGCCCGGTGCCGCCCTGGCACCGTCCGTCTGCACAGGTCAGCCACGAAAACTCCTCCACACCCAGCGCGGGGAACACCGTGCGTGCCAGAAGCTCGGGAACCGTGCGGCCCGCGGCACGGCGCACCAGCTCTGCCGCGAGATAGGAGGCGGCGGTATTATAGGCGAAAAACGTCCCCGGCTCATGGGACAGCGGCGCTTCAAAAAAAGCGCGCACGCCATCCTGCGAAAATGCCGCCTGCGGCATCACACAGGCCGCATGCCCTGTATTCATGGAGAGTACATGCCCCACGCGCAGGCGGCTCCAACGCGCGTCGCCCGAACACAGGGATGCATATTCGGGGAACCAGTCCAGCACCCGGTCGTCCGGATGCAGCTTTCCCATTCCAAACGCAACTCCTGCAGCCGTGGAAGTAAAGCTTTTGCTCAGCGAGTACATTTCCCGTTTATCGCCGCAGCTGTAAGGCGCGACGGCCCAGCGGACCATGCACTCATTTTTTTCAAAAATCTCCAGCGCGTGCAGCTGCACTCCAACGGCGCGGGCGTTCCGCCCAAACTCCGCAAGGGCCGCATGCGAAACAGACGCATGCACAAAATTTTCCATATCCCATCTCTCCCCGGCCGCGCGCCGCGCGGTCTGTTTTTTTGCAAAGCCGCCGCGCCCGTCCGGGCGCGGTTCAGCTTTCAGAGTTCTTGATTGCCCGATAGGTGCGCGGCGAAATACCTACGATCTTTTTGAATGTGCGCGAAAAGTGCGTCGAATCGTTGAAGCCCACCTCGTATCCCACCCAGGTAATGGAATTGGCCGGGTCCTTCAAAAGCTCAATGGCCTTTTGGATGCGCAGGTTCATAATATACTCCACCAAGGTCTGCTGGGTGAGCAGCTTGAAGAGATAGCAGAAATATGTTTTGGACACCATGGAGATACGGCACACATCCTCCAGCTTGAGCGGCTCGTTGTAATGCGCTTCCACATACCGGATGGCGTCTTCCACCATAGGCTTGTATTTGTCGTAAACGGCCGCTGCGGTATGGCTTTGGGGCGACTGAGAATATTCCCGCGCCAGTACAAGCAGCAGCTCCATGATCTGCACGCGCAGGAATTCCTCATAATAGATATCTCCGTTTTCGTATTCCACCAGCATCGCGTTCATCAGCGTGTTCACGCGCTCTCCCGTTTCAGGCCGAAGCGAAAACTGGGAATGGATGTCATCGGCATCCTTGAGGAACAGCCAGGCAAAAGAAAGATTCAGCGCCGCTTCATGCACCTGCTGATAGGCGCTGTTCTACTTCGGCGGAAAAAAATGGTCGAAAGAAAATTCGCAGCTGATGATCTCGGCATCTTCCAGCCGCACCACCTGATGCTCGACCTTCGGAGGAACGATGAAGATATCGCCGCGGGCCATCAGATGCTTTTGCCCCTCCACCCAATGCTCACAGCAGCCTCGGGTGATATACCAAATCTGCATATAATCGTGGGAATGGGGCAGATAGCCGGAGGGATTCTCCGATGTGACCTTATAGATCTTACAGAATCTGCTCTTGGTGAACATCGTGCTCTTTTCAAATAAAACGGCCGGCTCATTCCATACTTCCATCGCTTTGTCCCTCCTTCTGATATACCGGCGCAGCCGTGCTGCTGAAAAACGGCCGCGCGCCCGCCATGTGCGGACGCGCGGCCCCGTTGCCGTTCTGCGTGGTTCAATGTTTCCAAAGCTGCGCGCATGCGCATCGGTTTATGCCCGGCACACAGCCGCACAAGCTGCTGGCTTGAAACCATTATAGCACACCGCCGCTGGAATGCATCCGGCTTTTACCAAAATGTCACATTTTTTATGCGCGTGTCTCCCGGTGCTTTTTCCAAGCCAGCACAGCCAGCAGGACCACACAAGCCGCTGCGGCTACGGTGACCCAGACCAGCGGGAACGCATCCCCTGTCTGGGGCATTCCCGGCGCAGGTGCGGCCGTACCGGAAGACGCGCCCCCCGCGCCGCCGGAAGGCGTGCCGGAAGAGGAAGATGTGTCTGCAGAAGAACTGCTCGTCCCGCCCGAAGGAGCGGAAGAAGAGGAGCCGCCGCTTTCGGCGCCCGCCTTCGGCTGTGCCAATACATACAGGCTCAGATGTGTCAGCTCCGCATTCAGCAGGCCGTCTGCTGTTTTTGCCGTCAGCAGTTCTTTTTCGCCCTCAGGGCTTACGTGATACAGCTGCGTTTTGGCTGCGTCAAAGCCCTGGGGAAGTGGGAACGCCACATTCAGCACGCCGCGCGGCTGCACCGTGCCGCCATCCAGCAGCAAAGAAATATCAAATGCCGCAAGGTCAACATTTTCATTGCGGAAAGCGCGCGCCACAGAAGCATATGCCGCGTCGCCCGCATCCACCGGCTCCACCTTGAGATGCGCGCCGGCCGGCACTGTGTCCAGCCCTGCCGCAACACGGATCCCTGTTGCACTGTCCACCTCGTTGAACACGGGAGCGGGCTGTTCCGAAGTGAGCGCGCCCTCCACGGTGAATTCATCAAAAGCCACCCAGCCGAATTTGGTATTTTTGTCCGTGTTGAAGCCGCGCTCAAACTCGGCCTTCAGGTATTTCACACGCACCGGAGCACCAGTCTCCAGTACAAAGTGGTAGGCGTCCATACCCGTGGCGATGGCTTCATAGCGGCGAGCGTCCGCCTGCGCCACGGTGCCGAGCTCCGTCCAGCTCTTGCCGTCCAGCGACGCGGAATATGTCACCTTATCCGGCGCGCCGATGCCCGCGGATACCCAGGCAAGATAGTCTACTCCCAAAGCCTGCACCTCAGCGACAGTGTCAAAGGAGATCTGCAGCGTAAAAGGCTCCGTAGCCACGGTCTGCAGTACGCCGATATAATCACCGTTCAGCGTATTCTGGTTCGCCCAGCTTCCTGTTTGAAGGACGCCGTTGTTCAGCAGTACAGAAGCCACATTCTGAAGGTTTGCAAAGCTTTCACTGTTCAGGACATTTCCGCTTTCCAACGTTATGGTACCCATGGAGGCGATGCCCTCGCCCGAAGCCAGCGGCGCCGTGCCGTTTACCGTGAATTCGTCCACGCCCAGCCATGTATAGGGCGCAGCCGGGTCTTTGGAGGCGTCCAGGCCGTGGCCGAACTCCGCGCGGATATAACGGGCCTTTTCGGCGGCATCCAGCTTGAGCACATACTCGACCGTCTCGAAGCCGTTGGCCGATCCCGGGCTTATCTCCGCCTGCGCATAAGTTACAGTGCCCAGCTCTTTCCATGTCTGGCCGTCCTGTGAAACACTGTATGCAACACTGTCCGGCGCGCCGATGCCCCATCCCGGATTGGAAACGGAGCCCAGCGCCACACGCTCCACCTGCCCGATACCGCCCAGATCCGTTGTCAGCGTAAACGGCCCCTGCGCGTGATTGGCATTGATCTTCACATAGCTGTCGTTCCAGGCGCCGGCCTTTTCATTGCCGTCCACCAGTTTCGGAAGCGCCTGCAGCAGCTTGTTGAATTCTTCGGTATTTTTTACATTGTCCGCTTCCAGTGTAAGCGTGCCCGCCGCCGCAAGATTCTTGACAGGCTTCTCCATCTCCGTGGGGATGCCGCTGAAGAAATCATGCATCGCGTCGTAGATATACCGCGTGCCCGAGACGTTCTGGCTCGTCTCTGCAATGCCCCATGTGCCCGTGTACCAGGCAATCAGGCTGTTGTTCTGATAGGCAAGCTTGTCGTCCGCCCCTTGCGTGAGGTAAGAGCGGAACTGGCTGATGTATTTGTCGTTGATGCCGCCGAATTCCATCTCGATGCCCAGGCCGTACTTTTTGCACAGCGCAGCGGTATCCGCAATGCGCTGTTCGGAGGCATTGGCGTCGAACGCATAGTTGGGCTGCATGATGGCGTAGTCAAAGCCGAAGGTCTTCCAGGCGCGGAACCCGGAGGACTGGTAGAAGGGGATCCAGTAAATTTGATACGCGCCGTTCTCCAGGCTGTGGACGTAATCCGTTACACCCTGCACCGTTTCCAGAACCAACGGGTCCACGTCGTAGTGCATCACTTCATCGTACCAATAGAAGCCGTCCAGACGCAGGTTCTCGTAACCCTTGGCCTTGAATTCCCGAATCACGGTGTCCAGATACCACCTGGAGGCCTCCATGCGGTCCGCCAGAGCCTGCTGCGCCGGATTGGTATCCGAGACCGCGAAATTCAGCGAATGGGTGCCGCCGGGCAGCGTGCCGAAGGCATCCTGGCACAGAATGGGCGGATAAAACGCAATCTTCACGCCCACTTTGTAATCCGCGTCGCCTGTGGCCTCTTTCACCAGGGCCACAGCCTCGTTCAGCGCGTCCAGGTTATAAGCCGTGCCTGTACCCTCGCCGTAGTGGAACAGAAAATCAAGATAGGTCTGCCAGTCCTCCGCGGTGGCACACATCTGTGCCGCATCGGGGTTGGAGGTCATCGTACTGCTCACATAGATGAGGTTATGGTAATCCGTATCGTCATCCGGCGTATCCAGATTTGGTGTATAGCCGTGGGACAGGAAGGTAACGGATTCAAAAAACTTATCCGTAATATTGCCCTCCCCGTCCACATAGCCTACCATGGGAAGAAGCTCCTCCACGGTTTTCTGGCTGGTCTGCAGCGCACCGCCCGCGGAAGAGAACCAGTGTCCGGCATAGGCCAGCGCCTCGTGCTGGATGCCGCGTGCCTGGTCTGTCCAGGCATATTTGTTCACAACTTCATAATCCGTGCCCGGAGTATCCGGCAGCGTTTCGGCGGTATCCGAAGGCGCCGCTGTGCCCCGTACCTCCAGCTCGTCGGCAAAGGCCCAGGTGCCTGTCAGCTCAAACGCGACCTTTACATAACGCGCATTGTAGTTCAGGCCGTCCAGCGTAAAATAGTAGCTCTGGCAATTCACCTCTTTGCCGTTTTCCACCACGGAATAATAATGGTCCGGGTCCTCGTCCTTCACGGCGTCGAAGCGGGAAACACGGCCCACGCGGTGGAACGTTACGCCGTCCTCCGACAGGAAGTAGGTGACCATCGACGGCGCAGAAATCCCCCATCCCAGGCCCTCCTGCATGTGGAAGGAAAGCGATTCAATATGGCTCAGCTGCCCCAGATCCAGCGTGATGGCGCGGTCGATCTGCCGGTATGCCTCATAATAATGAGAGCGCATGCCGCTGCCATTCCAATTGCCGTCCAATATCTCGCCGCTGCCGTAATAGCCGTCTGTCAGGCGGTTGAGGATGCTCTCCTCTTTTTCGCGGATCGTTGTATCCTTGGTGGCAGGGTCAAGGTCCGTACCGGCGCCTTCCATTTCCAGTGTGAAGGCATCATTGCCCTTTCCCTGCGCCAGGTTTACAGTATCTGCCGCCGTTGCGGCGCTGGCTGTATCCGCAGAACCGGAAGAAGATGAGACATCCGAAGACACCGTCTCGGAGGAAGACGAAGCGCCGGAAGAGGACGCCGCCCCAGAGGAGGACGAAACGTCCGGAGAGGACGCCGCCCCGGAGGAGGACGAAGCATCCGGGAAGGACTCTGTCCCGGTGGAGGATGAAACAGCGGAAGACGGCGCCGCGTCAGAGGAAGACGACACGCTTTCCGCATAGGCGGTTGTGAGCGGCATCGCCAGCATGGATATTGCAAGGACCGCCGCCAGGAAAAAACGCATGATTTTTTCTTTACGCATTCGGATAACTCCTTCTCAATGATACCAATGGGCTTGTTCTGAGTCTTCTTTCTTGTTTTCTGTTTGTTTTTGAGCGCACCAAAACAAGGGTGCCGCAAAATGGGTACTCTGTGCTCTGTCTGTTCTGTTTCACAAAAAACGCCCATACGCCAAAACGCACGGGCGCAGGATTTCAGCTCCCCGGCTTTTATTTTAAGCCGGAAGTCGTGGAAATGCCGCTTATAAACTGTTTTTGTGCAAGGAAGAAGATGATGATGAGCGGCAGGGTGAACATCACGCCTGCGGCCATCAGCAGGTCCCATTCCTGACGCGCAGTGGTCAGGAACATCTGCAGGCCGATGGACAGCGTATACTTTGCGCTGTCCTGCAAATAAAGCAGCGGGCCGTTCAAATCGTTCCAGCCGCCGATGAATACAAGCACCATGATCGTCGTCAGCACGGGCTTGCACATCGGGTAGACCACACGGTACAGAATGACGAACTCGTTCGCACCGTCGATGCGCGCGGCCTCAATGACGCTGTCGGGCAGGCCCTTTACGAACTGCCGCATAAGATAGATGTAATACGGCGTACCGAAAAATGCGGGCAGCACCAGGGGTACGAAGGTATTCACCAGCCCTAGCTTCGACCATGTGATGAACAGCGGGATCTGCGTGACCTGCCAAGGAATCATCATTGTGGCGAGAATGAGCGGGAAAATATATTTCGCACCCTTCCAGGGGATCTTCGTCAGGGAATAGGCGATCATCGGCGCGGCGAAGATTTGGCCGAGGACCGGCAGAATCGCGACCACCAGCGTGTTCTTCGTATACGCGAACAGCGGCATACGCTTAAAGATCGTCGCAAAATTTTCCCACTTAATGGGGTCCGGAATCCACTTGGGCGGATTCAGAAATATCTGGTTCGTAGGCTTTACCGCGGTGGAAAGCATCCACAGGAACGGCATGAAAAAGATGCAGGCAAAAAAGATCAGCAGAATATAAGAGCAGACCTTGCCCACGGTGCGCGAGGTTTTTGCAGAGATGATCCATTTTTTCACAGCTGTTCCCCCCTTACTCTACGTCGTAGGTAACGCGTTTTTCCATCAGGTACATGGCCACGAACGAAACCACCAGCACAATCAGGAACAGCACGATGGCCATAGCCGAGGCGTAGCCCATCTTCATGTAGCTGAAGCCGTTCATATACAGATACATCGAATAGAACAAAAGCGAGTTCTGCGGCCCGCCGGTGATGCTCTGCCCCACCTGGGAAACACTGGCAAACACATACGCCTGCGTGAAATACTGAAAGGACGAAATAAGCCCCATCACCACCAGGAACTGAATGGTGGGCGAAATGTACGGCAGAGTGATCTTAAAGAAACGCTTGACAGGACCCGCGCCGTCCAGCTCTGCCGCCTCGTAGAATGACTTTGGCACCGCCTTCAGCGCCGAAAGGAAAATGACGGTGTTCTGCCCGCAACGCCACACGTCCATAATCATCAGCGAGATCTTGGTGAACTTCGGGTCGCTCAGCCAGCTTGGGCCTCGGATGCCGAACCAGGACAAAAAGTTGTTCAGCAGGCCGTATTCCGGGTTGAGCACCCACAAAAACAGCATGGCGCTGGCCACAATGGGCACCACTGTGGGCAGATAATAGATGGTGCGGAACGCGGGCATGCCCTTGACCTCCTTCGACAGCAGCACGGCCAGCGCCAGAGCGACCACAAGGCCGATGGGCATGCCGATGAAGGACATGACGGCGGTGTTCTTGATCGACACCGGAAAATATTTGTCGTTGAACAGCGTGACATAGTTGTCCAGCCCTGTGAACTCTGCCGGCTGGAAGATGTTAAAATCCGTAAAACTATAATACAGCGCGGAGAGGATCGGATAAAGCTGGAAGCACAAAAACCCGATGAGCCACGGCGAGACAAACAGCAGGCCAAGGAGGAAGAACCTCCGCTCTTGTTTCGATTTTCGTTTTTTGATCCCGTTTCCTTCCTTTTTGGCGGCCGATGCATTTCTCATGCCAAAACCTCGCTTTCGTAGAGATGGCCCGCGGCACGGGCTTTGGGAATACAGGCGCGATACAAAAAAGGAAAGCGCCGACCGGGCCGGGTAACCGCACAGCCGGCGCTTTCCTCTATTCTTTACTGTTTCTTTTGTCTGTTCAGCCGGCGGCCTCGTCCGCCATGGGCTGCACCGCTTCCACAACGGCCTTGGCCGCGTCTTCTACGGTCATATTGCCGGCGAGCGCCTCGGTCATGTAAGTGCTGATCTCAGTCAGATACTCGTTGACATAGGAGCTCATGGGGAACGCACGGAACTCGCCGTCGCGCAGCATCTCCGCCACCTGTTTGGCCTCTTCGGAAACGCCGTCCATCGCGATGACCGCGTCCAGAGCGCTCTTGCGCGGCATGAACGCGCCGTTGCCATAGTCGCCCTCAGCCATGAAGGCCATGTTCTCGGCGCTGGTCAGGCTCTTGAGCACCTTCAGCGTGGCTTCGGCGTTCGCCGTTTTGGCGTTCACTTCCCACACGCCGCAGCTCAGCATGCCCTGGCCTTCGCCGCCCTCGGCGGGAGCCGGCATCGGGGCGATGCCCATGTTGGTGCCGGTCTCCTTCGCAGCATCCACCATGGAAGCCAGCGCGGAGTCCGCCTGCCAGCGGATGGCCAGCTTTCCAGTGAACAGCGGGTCCTCGGTTGTGGCGCGGGCACCCAGAGAATCGATGAAGCGCTTCACGTTGTCATAGCCGTACTTGCTGTAAATGTCGGCCTGGAACTGATAAGCCTTGAGCATCTCGGGAGAATCGAAGGTGATGGTGTTGGTCTCTTCGTCGATGAACTGCGCACCGAACGCCACAGGCCACAGAACGTTGTCCAGCCAGGGATAATCGGGGATCAGGCCCATCTGCTCAATGGAACCGTCAGCGCCAACCTTCGTGCAGTCGTCAATGCACTGGATCAGCTCGTCCATCGTTTTGGGGAATTCTTCCCAGCCGGCCTCGGCCAGCATGTCCTTGTTGTAGAACAGGAACGTGGAGCTGTACGTGAAGGGGATGGAATATACCTTATCCTCGTAGGTGCACACATCCCATGCGGCGTCGATGAAATCGTCCTTGTTCCACTCGGCGTCGCCGCCGTTGACAAACTCGGTAAGGTCGTACAAAGCGCCGTTGTTCGCCCAGGTGGGCGCGTTGTTCCAGTAGTTCTGGAAGATGTCCGGCGTAGAGCCGGAAGCGATCGTCGTCATGATGACGTCCGCCGTTTTGGCGCCGGACACAACGACTTCGATGTTATCGGTGTTGGTGGCGTTGTAATTCTCGGCCCACTGCAGCAGACGCTGATGGGGCTTGGTTACTTCCTCATCCTCGGCATACATGTGCCAGACGGTGACCACCGTCTTTTCGCCGGAGGGCGCGGCGGATGCCGGGGCGGAACCAGATGTGCTGCCGGCTGCGGAAGAAGATGCTCCGCCGCCGCAGGCGGTGAGCGCCGAAACAGCCAGCGCAAGAGAAAGGATCAAAGCGAGTGCCTTTTTCATAAGTGACCTCCTGATGAAACATTATTTCCGAACGGGCCGGACGACCGGTCAGCCCGGCCCGTACATGGCATCAATTCCGGGCGTGCACACGGGTCTCTTTTAAAAGAATATCCTGGAGCCGTTGGCTCCAGGCACCGGCGCTTTTGCGCAAAAGCGCGCGTCGATGTGCCCCGGGTGCTTTTTTGCCCTCCTATACTATACCAAATCTGCAAAAATTCTTCTTGGCAAATCTTCCATTTTCGGCCGCCGCCTTCCGGGCGGCCTTTTTTGCACTTTTTTTGAGGCGCCGCGGGCAGTTCCGCCTAAAAACGGCTTTGCTGCGTCCTTCGCCTCGTAAAAACAATTTACACAAAATTAAATTTCAAAACGCCGCATTTGGCAGGCAAACTTGATAAATCGTTCAATCCTGACCCACCGAATTTGAAAAAACATCCAAAACAGAACCGTCGCCGAGCAGTTTTACTGGTAAAAGCGTCACAGAACTACGGGCTTCCCCTCGGCCGCGGAGCGGTAAGCGGCCAGCACCAGCGCCAGTGCCTTGCGGCCTTCGGCCTCGTCCACCAGCAGCGTCCCCTCGCCGCGCACCGCGTCGATAAAGTTGCGCAGCTGTGCCACATGCCCCGAAGGGTCAATCGCGCCCGCCTCACTGTGGGAGCGCACCTCCGGCGCGGGTTCCTGCTCATAAATATGGTAAGCGGAGTCTCCCGCCACCTCCCATTTAACGATGCGGTCTTCTTCCAAAATGATCGTTCCTGACTCGCCGTTCAGCTCGATGCGGCGCGGAAAGCCGGGGTAATCCCCCACCGACGCCTGAATGACGCCCTGCGCGCCGCAGTGCCAGGCCACTACAGCTGTGAGTGTATCCTCCACCTCAATATCCCGCACCAGCGTGCCGCTCAGCGCATAGATGCTGTCTGCCGGCCCCATCAGATACCGCACAAGGTCCACACCGTGGATCCCCTGGTTCATCAGCGCCCCGCCGCCGTCCATCGCCTGTGTGCCCCGCCAGGTACCCGAATCATAATAGCTCTGGGGGCGGAAATATTTCATATACAAATCGCAGCGTGTGATGCGCCCCAACGCCCCGCTCTCCAAGGCGCGCTTTACGCGCGCCACGGCCGGGCCGTAACGCAGCTGGGAGACTACCCCCACCTGAACACCGGCGGCGCGTGCTGCGGCGGCCACGGCGTCGCAGTCCTCCAACGTCAGCGCCACGGGCTTTTCAATGAGCACATGCTTGCCCGCGGCCACAGCCTGCAGTGCCAGCGGCGCATGCAGGTGGCTGGGCGTGCAGATACACACCGCGTCCACCTGCGGGTCTGCCAGAAGCGCGTCGTAATCCGGATACGCCCGGGTGCCGTAAGCCTGTGCCGCGGCACGGGCGCTTGCTTCTACAGGGTCATACACGCCGCACAGCGCCGCGTCCTCGATGGAGCGGATCGCGTCCAGATGGAACCGGGAGATCACGCCGCAGCCCGCCACGGCAAAATGCACTTTCAAATCCAAAGGTTCAACATTCCTTTCCGGGCACGGCCCTCCTGTTCAAACCGGGCGCAGCGTGTCCGCATAAGCGGGCAGCGGCGCAAAAATGCCGCTTTCCCCATAAAAACCTCCGTCAAGCCGGTACACGCCGTTCTGCGGTGTGCGCCAGGCGGCTCCGGGCGCGGCGCACATAGCGTCCAGACGGCGCCAATCGGTATAATTCTGCGGGCCGTTGCTCTCCACAACACCCACGCGCAGACCCGGTACACGCGGCAGCCGCGCCGCCAGAGACATATTCCAGTCCAAAAGCGCAGGCGGCACCGTCAGGTCCGCGCAGAAGCACGCCGCGCCGCTTTTCTGCGCCGCG
>ERZ827522.2850-NODE-2850-length-11089-cov-2.429672_pt1 | contig 11089 bp, 12 predicted proteins | sample MGYA00519580_ERZ827522 | MGnify/ENA primary metagenome ERZ827522 (study PRJEB31778, sample SAMEA3449340) | human gut metagenome | biome: human gut; feature: human-associated habitat; material: faeces | place: United Kingdom | collected 2010/2012 ...
CGAGGGCATATTGTTCCTGGCCTCGTCGAATGCCATCCGATGCAGAGCTTAGGCCGCGCGCGATGCCCTCGGCGGCGATGCCGATGCTTTTTTCGATGGTTGACTGAAGATTGCTGAAATCTTGCGAGTCCACGGCGTTTTGCACCGCATTGAAAATCTGGTCGCCGATGTTTTTGGAAGAAGCCATAGCTGCCTCTCTGGAAGCGAATAATGCGTACGTGTTCGTACTTGTTTCTTACGCCGATTCTATCGCAAGAAGGTAACGGTGACGTAACCAACTTGGCGGTGCGTGACAATGCCGTAACCAAACCGGTGCAGCGCGTTGCGCGGCACCGCACTCGAACCATGCAGGTTCCGATGCAATTTGCTTTCACGATTGCGTGTTGGGTTGCGTTGTTCGGTCGCTGTTTTCGCCCCGATTCCCGATTGCATCATGCGATGCGGTACATTTCTGCGGCGCGGTCTTCGCCTGGACAACTTGGCTTTTGAGCGAAAAACGGTTGTCTGCGTGCTTTTGATGCGCTGTGCATGGTTATTATGGGAGCATTGTTGTGCATGCTTAAAAGACTGGGAAGGGCCCAAGGTATATGACCGCATCGAATTCGCTTGCGACGCCTCCAAAAAAGAAACTCCCGCTGCTGCTTAAGATATATGCGGTTGCGCTTATCGCGCTCTCGGTAATCTCGATTCCGATAGCGGCGATTTTGGGCTTCTACCTGCCGTCGCTTACTAGTGATGCCGGAACGCCGATTGACACGACGACGCTCGTTATCGCCATAGTCCAAATCGCTCTTACGGGCGTTGGCGCGATTATGTCCATTGTTTTGGGCGTGCGCATGCTTCGCGACCGCCGTCGCGGTGCGCGTATTGCGGCTGAAATTCTCGTAGCGATCAACGTTGCCGTTATGGTGTGCGAGGTCATGCTTTCGGGCTTGCATGGCCCGGGCCTCTATGAAGTGCTGCATTTGGTGTTCCTCGTCGCCCTGTTGTCGTATATCGACCCCTCTCTTTCGGAAGAGCGCCGCCTTCAGCGCAAGCTGGCCGACCTTGAGACGCGCGAGCGTGCCGAAGATGGAACCCTCGGCCGCGACGAGACGGGCAAAGGCTATATTGAGCTGAACTTCTTCAACTTGTTCTGGATTTTCGTGGTGTGCTGCGTACTCGGTTTGATTATCGAGGTCATCTATCACATGGCCGTTGTTGAGCCAGGCGTCTACCAAGACCGCGCGGGTCTTCTGTATGGACCGTTTTCGCCGATCTACGGTATTGGGGCGGTGCTCATGACCATTGCGCTCAACCGTTTCCATAAAGCCAATTTCCTCGTGATTTTTTTGGTGAGTGCCGTTATCGGCGGCGCGTTCGAGTACTTGGTGAGTTGGTTCTTCCAGTTCGCATTCGGCATTATGGCCTGGGATTATACGGGCACGTTCCTCTCTATCGACGGCCGAACCAACGGCATGTTCATGGCCATGTGGGGCGTTTTGGGCTGCGTGTGGATCAAGCTGCTTTTGCCGCGCATGCTCAAGGTCGTGAATGCGATTCCCTGGAAATGGCGATACGGTCTTACCTCGGTGTGCGCCGTGCTCATGCTCGTCAACGCCGTTATGACCATGCTCGCGTTCGACTGTTGGTATCAGCGCGAGGCTGGAATGGAGCCGGTGAACGCCATGGAGCAATTCTTCGAGGAGTATTACGGCAACGATTTCATGGCCGATCGCTTCCAGAGCATGACCATTGATCCGAGCCGCTCGACGCGTGTGACGCCCGTGGAACTCGGCCAGTAGGGGGATTGATGAAAATCGCAATTCTCTGCATTGGCAATCGACTTATGCTTGACGACGGCGTGGGTCCAGCGGTGTACGACGCGCTTGAAGCGGGCTATCGTTTCGGCGACGATGTCGCACTCTATGATGCAGGGTGCATGACTATGGATTTGTTGCCGCATGTGTGCAAAGCCGATTTCGTCATCGTCGTTGATGCGGTAGACGGAACGGGCGAGCAGCCTGGCACGGTATTTCGTTTCGCCCCGGGCGACATCGCGGGCCACGGCGTCATGCAGTCGTTGCACGACATGCGCCTGTCCGATTTGCTCGCGTCTGCATCGCTTTTAGGCCACGAGGCCGATGGCGTGTGCTTCGGCATTCAGGTGGAGAACATGAGCCCTGCGAGCTTTATCGAGGGCCTCACGCCTCGGGTTCATGCGGCTTTGCCCCTGCTTGTCGATTCAGTGCTCGCCGAGCTTGTGCGCCTGGGCGTGCAATTCCATAACGCCGACGGCACTTCCTTTGTGCCGCCTTCGCCAAGCGACGCCGAGCGCGTTGATGTTATCGAGACAATCGAACCCGCGAAGCCTGCCGATTTCGGATTTTCGACCCGTAAGGAATAGATTGTGAGCAAACGCAACGAGGCGGCGCAGAGCGCGCCGATCATCACGGAAGAGCAATATGCTGCCGAAGAGCGCCTTTTGCAGGGCGTGCCGCGCGTGAATATCGGCGCGCTGTTCATGCCGCCCATTTGGGGAGCAGCGCATGGCATGTGGGCGACCATCATCTTCTATCCGTTGTGGATCGTGGCCGATACGTGCTTCGTGAACGCCATCGCCTTCCATACGCCCGTGGCCATTGCGCTGGGCATTCTGGTATTCGCCATGCTTACGGCGGGAACGGTGGCGTTTTCCATCGCTTCGCAGCCGTTCGCGCTCCATCGCGCTTTGAGCAGGGGGGTATCGAAGGAAACCTATCTGAAGCGTCAAAAAATCTGGGCCGTTGCGAGCGTCGTCGTGGGGCTTATCGCCATTGCGCTTGCGACGTATTACAACCTGTTCATGAACCCGAAGCTCGCAGGCTTGCTGGGGTAGGGCGGGATATTTTGCATCGTCGGGCCCATCGAACCCGATTACGGGAATGCTTGCCGTGGACGCCATGCGGTTGTGGCGTGCGCGGCATTGCTTTGTATTGGGGCTCATTGCGCCATTGGCATGTGCATCAGTTGTCCCACCCGGCATAGGCCCGCGCGGAAACCCTCTGCGTTCAAACGAGCCCTTTTCTCGAAGTTGAACGCAGCGAGGTGAGTGCATAGTGAGCCGAAGGCAACGATAGCGAACCGTGGTTCCGCGCGGGCCTATGCCGGGTGGGACAACGTCGGTTTGGGCGATGTTTAAAGCCGATTCTCGCACGTGCCATTCGCCATCATTTTCCGTAAATTCGCGCAAGGGGGTTACGTGCGTGCGGGTGCGTGTGTATACTGACAAGCGTCCTTTAAGACGGTACAGAGAGACCGGCAAGGCACGCGATAGGCACCGATCGTGAACATAATGGTGCCCACGGAAGCCTTAGCCTGCCCTGGCCAAGGCATTTTTTTTGCCCTGGTGGGCCGGCAGCACGGGTCAGCTGTACGCACTCAGTCAAAGAGAGGAGAGTGTGTATGAAAGACGCCTACCAGGTGAAATCGATCGTGATGGATGAGTCCGAGATCGAGCGATCGCTTACGCGCATCGCGCACCAAATTCTGGAGGCGAACCACGGCGCGCATGAAATTGTGCTCGTGGGCATCGTCACCCGCGGCGACGTTTTGGCCAAGCGTTTGGCCGACAAGATCGCCGAAATCGAAGGTGAGCAGCCGCCCTTGGGAAGCTTGGACATCAGCTTCTATCGCGACGACTTCCTGACCTACCTTTCCCCCGAAGTGCACGGCACGCACATCCCGTTTTCGCTTGACGGCAAAACCGTCGTGCTTATAGACGACGTGCTCTATACCGGTCGCACCATCCGCGCCGCGCTCGACGCCCTCATGGATTTGGGCCGTCCTGCCTCCATCCAACTTGCGGTGCTCGTTGACCGTGGCCACCGCGAGCTTCCCATCCGCGCCGACTACGTGGGTAAAAACGTGCCCTCGTCGCGCGACGAGAACGTCCGCCTGTTCCTCGAAGAGGTCGACGGAACATCTGCGGTTGAAATTCTGGATATGAAGCCGGGCGACCGCGCGCATGCGGCGCCGCTGGGGGGTGAATAAGTCGTATGGCTTTCGAACACAAGCATCTCATCGACATCAATGAGTATTCCGATACCGACATCATGACGATTCTCGAGACGGCCAAAACGCTGTCCGAGATCAATCAGCGCAAGATCAAGAAGGTCCCCACGCTCAAGGGCCTCACGGTCGTGAACATGTTCAACGAGCCTTCCACGCGCACGCGCTCGTCGTTTGAGCTGGCAGAGAAGCGCCTTTCTTGCGACAGCCTGAATTTTGGCGGCTCCTCCACGAGCTCCGTGAAGGGCGAGAGCCTCATCGATACGGTGGAAACGCTCAACGCGTACAAGATCGACATGATCATCGTCCGCGACAAGCATGCGGGCGCACCGCGCATCATTTCCGAGCATACGCCGGCAAGCGTCGTTGACGCGGGCGACGGTAAGCACCAGCATCCTACGCAGGCGCTGCTCGACCTGTACACCATCTGGGAGCACAAGCACGACTTCAACGGCCTGAAGGTCGGCATCGTGGGCGACATCGGACACTCTCGCGTGTGCGGCTCGCTCATTCCCGCACTGAAGATCATGGGTGCCGAAGTCACCGTTGTCGGTCCCGCCACGCTTATGCCGGCATGCCCCGAGGTGCTGGGCGCCGACCATGTGACGCCGTACCTCGACGATGTTTTGCCCGAGCTCGATGTGGTGTACATGCTGCGCATCCAGCGCGAACGCCTCGAGGGCGCGCCGTTCCCGAGCCTTCGCGAATACCATGAGCTGTTCGGTCTCACGAAGAAGCGCGAGCATCTCATGCGTCCCGACGCCATCGTATGCCACCCGGGTCCCATCAACCGCGGCGTGGAATTCGACAGCTACATGGCCGACCACCCCGAGCGCTCGGTCATTCTCGAACAGGTCTATGCGGGCATCTGCGTGCGCATGGCCGTGCTGTATCTGCTTTTGGGAGGTGCCGAATAATGGCAATGCTGCTTAAGAACGCCCGCGTTATCGATCCCCAGGTTGAGCTCGACTGCGTGTGCGACGCGTTGGTCGAAGATGGCAAAATCGCCCAGGTGGGCGAGGGCATTGCCGCCGAAGGCGCCGAGGTGAAAGACCTTACGGGCAAGGTACTCGTGCCCGGCCTTGTCGACATGCATGTGCATCTGCGCGAACCCGGCTATGAGTTCAAAGAAGACATCGCGAGCGGCACGCGCGCGGCTGCCCATGGCGGCTTCACGGGCGTTTGCTCCATGCCCAATACCGATCCTGTTGCCGACGATGGCGCGGTTATCGAATACGTGAAGAGCCGCGCTGCCGAGGTTGGCAAGTGCCGCGTGTACCCGTCGGGCGCCATCACCCACGGTCTGAAGGGCGAGATCATCGCCGAGATGGGCGACATGGTAGCCCATGGCGCCGTTGCCTTCACCGATGACGGCAAGGGCGTGCAGGACGCCGGCATGATGCGTCGCGCCATGGATTACGGCAAGATGTTCGGCAAGGTTTTCATGGCGCACTGCCAAGATAACGGCCTTGTCGGCGACGGCCAGGTCAACGAGGGCGTCGTTTCCACGCGCCTCGGCATGCTCGGCTGGCCAGCTGCAGGCGAGGAGCTCGAAATCGCTCGCGACATCCAGCTGTGCGAGCTCACGGGCTGCCCGTTGCACATCCAGCACATCACCACGGCCAAGGGCCTCGAAATGGTTCGCAAGGCCAAGGAATCCGGCCTGCCCGTGACCTGCGAGGTTACGCCGCATCACCTCTTCCTTACCGAAGATGCGCTGACCGATGCCTATGAAACCAACTTGAAGGTGAACCCGCCGCTGCGTACCGCCGCCGATGCCGCCGCTCTTATCGAGGGCGTCAAAGATGGCACGGTCGACGCTATCGTCACCGACCATGCGCCGCATGCTGCATGGGAGAAGGCTCGCGAATTCGAGCTCGCGCCCTTTGGCATGACGGGCCTCGAGACAAGCCTTGGCCTGGTGCTCACGAACCTCGTTGAGCCGGGCATCATCGACCTGTCCGACATGGTCGACCTCATGGCTGTTGCCCCGCGCGATATTCTTGGCCTGGAGCCGGTGAAGATCGCCGAGGGCAGCGTCGCCGACATCACCGTGTTCGACCCGAGCGTCGAATGGACCGTGGCCGTCGACGACTTCTGCTCGAAGGCGCACAATTCCGGCTTCGTCGGATGCGCGCTCAAGGGCCGCGCGACCGACGTGTTCGTCGGTGGCGAAGCAACGCTTTGCGACGGCGCTATCGTCGAATAGCAAACATGTGCGCGGGCGGAATCGTGGCTCGCTCGCGTATGATATATCGGGCAAAGGCGCGCATGCGCGCCTTTGCCCTCGTGTATTATGAAGTGAAGGGTTTTCCATGTGTGAATGCGAAGCGCATAACGGCACCCCGGCGTTTGAGGAGCGCGCATGCGTAGTCTCGAACGAGAGCCTGGGTCCACGCCTGTATAAAATCACGCTGGCCGCTCCGAAAACCGCTGCGGCCATTCGTCCCGGCCAGTTCGTTCACATGCTGCTGCCGGGCTTCGGCGCACATATTCTGCGCCGTCCGTTCTCGGTGTATGCCGCCAAGGGCGACAACGTCGAAATCATCTACCAAACGGTGGGCGAGGGCACGGCGTATTTGACCGAGGTTGAGACGGGCGCCGTATGCTCGCTTATCTCGCCTTTGGGCCGTGGTTGGCAGCCGAGCGAGGGCAAAAGCCTCATCGTGGGCGGCGGCGTGGGTGCCGCGCCTTTGTTCATGTTCACCGAGCAGCTCGTGCGCGAAGGCCGTGAGGTCGAAGTTGTGCTTGGTGCCCAAACTGCCAGCATGATGGTGACGCGTGGCGACTATGCGAGCCTGTTGGGCCGCGATCCCATTGTGGCTACCGACGACGGCTCCCTTGGCCACGCGGGTTTTTGCACCGAACCTGTGCGCGAAGAGCTTGCGCGCGGCGACTATTCCGCAGTGTATTGCCCCACTCCGCTCATGCGTGCAGTCGCGGCTATCGCCGAAGAGGCGGGCGTGCCGTGCTGGGTTTCGATGGAGAAGCGCATGGCGTGCGGCGTAGGCGCATGCCTTTCGTGCGCGGTTGAAACGCAGGCGGGCAAGCGCCGTTCTTGCGTTGACGGCCCGGTGTTCAACGCGAAGGAGCTGGTGTGGTAATGACCGTGAATATGCAGGTGAACCTGGGTGGCCTCGTTATGGCCAACCCCGTGACCGATGCGAGCGGCACGTTTGCCGCCGGTCGTGAATATTCCGACTTCGTGAACGTTGCAGGAATGGGCGCGGTCACCACCAAGGGCGTTTCGCTCAATGGTTGGGAAGGCAATGAATCGCCGCGCATCGCCGAGACCCCCTCGGGCATGCTCAATTCCATCGGTTTGCAAAACCCCGGCGTGAAGCACTTGTGCGAGGTTGATTTGCCGTGGCTTAAGAGCCAGGGCGTGCCGGCGATCGTGAATGTGTCGGGCCACAGCCTTGAAGAATACGTTTCCGTGGTCGAGGCGCTTGAAGAGGACGGTCAGGCCGACGCGTACGAGATCAATATCTCGTGTCCGAACGTTGACGCCGGCGGCCTTACGTTCGGAACGCATGTGCCTAGCGTCGAACGCGTGGTTTCTGCATGCCGCGAGGCTGCCACTAAGCCCATGATCGTGAAGCTCACCCCGAACGTGACCGACATCACCGAAATCGCGAAGGCCGCCGAAGCTTCCGGCGCCGATGCCATTTCGCTTATCAACACGCTTTTGGGCATGGCAATCGATGCCCGCACGCGCAAGCCCGTGCTCGCTCGCGTGGTGGGCGGCCTTTCCGGCCCCGCTGTGAAACCCGTTGCTTTGCGCATGGTGTGGCAGTGCCACAACGCAGTGAAGGTTCCCATTTTGGGCATGGGCGGCATTTCCACTGCAACCGACGCGGTGGAATTCATGCTCGCCGGCGCTACCGCCGTGGCTGTTGGCACCGCGAACTTCACCAATCCCCATGCGGTCGACGAGGTTATCGCCGGCATTGAGACATATTGCGAAGAGCAAGGCGTCGCAGACGTGAACGATTTGATTGGAGGGCTGCAATGTTAGCAGCATTTGAAAGCATTCCCCGTGCCGACCGCGTTATCGTCGCGCTCGACTGTCCCCGTGCCAAGGCGCTCGATCTTGCCGTCGCATTGCAGGGCAAGGCCAAGTGGCTCAAGATTGGCATGACGCTGTATTACTCCGAAGGTCCCGCCATCGTCGAGATCTTCAAGCTTCTGGGCTATAAGGTGTTTCTTGACCTGAAGTGCCATGACATTCCGCACCAGGTCGCAGGCGCTGCCGCATCGGCCGTCGAGGCGGGCGCCGATATGATCACCATGCATGCCGTGGGCGGCGTTCCCATGATGGAAGCCGCGCAGGCCGCCGTCGACAACACCGGCTGCGACACCGCGACGCTGGCCATCACGGTTCTTACGAGCATGGATGCTGCAACCCTCGCCGCCACGGGTGTCACGCGCGAACTCACCGATCAGGTGAAGACGCTCGCCTCGTGCGCGGCTGAGGCCGGCCTTTCGGGCGTTGTCGCTTCTCCGCAGGAAGCCGCTATGCTTCGCGAGCTGCTCGGCCCCGATGCCCTTATCGTCACTCCGGGCGCCCTGCGGGCGCCGATTTGGGCGACCAGAGCCGTGTTGCGACCCCGAAGGCCGCATTCGATGCGGGCGCTTCCCATATCGTGATAGGCCGCCCCATTACCCAGGCTGCCGACCCCGTCGCAGCGTTCGAAGCCATCGTTGCCGAGCTCTAAGTTTTCGTTTACCTGTGCATTTTGCGATTTAATTCACGAAATGCACAGGTCAGAGCCTAATATGTTGCCATTTCATAGAGAAAAGCGCAGTATTCGAATAATGCAGAACCGAATTCTTGAATAAGCGGTTTGATGTGCTATTATGCCGAATCGCCGTCATCGAAGACGGGTTTTTACTGAAGGAGTGAACAACGTATGGCTATCCCACAATTGAGTGCTGAAGAGCGTCAGGCCGCGCTGGAAAAGGCTAAGGCTGCCCGTATTAAGCGTGCGCAGGTTCGTGACGACCTCAAAAATGGAAAGCTGTCGCTGCAGGACGTTCTCGCTATGAAAGACGATCCTATCGTTGGTCGCATGAAGGTCTCCACGCTCATCGAAACGCTTCCCGGTTATGGCAAGGCCAAGGCTGAGAAAATCATGGGCGAACTCAAGATCGCCGAAAGCCGTCGCCTCAAGGGTCTTGGCGAGCGCCAGGAAGCAGCTTTGCTCGAGCGCCTCGCGTAATTCGATTTGAAGAAGGTCTGTGGCATGCAGCGCAAGGGCAACTTGTTTGTTTTGTCCGGGCCGTCTGGCGCGGGCAAGGGCACGCTGGTCAAGAGGGTTCTTGAGCGCGTGCCCGATGCGTGGCTGTCGGTTTCCGACACCACGCGCTCTCCGCGTGAGGGCGAAATCGACGGAGTGCATTACTTCTTCGTCGACGATGCCGAGTTCGACCAGCTGGTCGAAACGGGCGGTTTTCTCGAGTGGGCTCGTGTCCACGAGAATCGTTATGGAACGCCGCGCGCTCGCGTCGAAGAGCACATGGCCAAGGGCGGCCAAGTGCTTCTCGAGATTGACGTGCAGGGCGGTTTCCAGATTCGCGAGCAAATTCCCGAGGCCCATCTCGTGTTCATCGAGCCTCCGTCGCTCGAAGTGCTCGAAAGCCGGCTTCGCGGCCGCGGCACCGACTCCGAAGAAAGCATTGCCGTGCGCATGAAGAATGCGCAGGTGGAGCTTTCGCATAAAATGGAGTATGATAAGCAATTCGTGAACGATGATCTCGAAGCATGCACCGATGAATTGGTCGCATACATCGAGAGCCAAGCTAAGATGTGCGAGGAATAGTAAATGAGCATTATCGACCCTGAAATCGACGTCCTGCTCGACGAAACCGACAACGACCGCTTCCTGCTGTGCGCTCTGGCGTCCAAGCGCGCCCACGATATCAACGACATGATGCGTGGCCAGCGCGATCGCGCCATCCAGCTGCAGACGGCCGTGGAAATCGCCCGTGCCGCCGACACGAAGCCTTTGTCCATGGCCTTCAACGAGATCGCCCGTGGCGAGGTGAGCTACGACCCCGAGTCGATCGACGTCAAGAACCACTAAATGGAAGAGTTCCAGAGAATCATTCTCGTGCACTATCACGAGATCGGGCTCAAGGGACGCAACCGCGGAGTATTCGAGAAGCGCCTTCAGAAGAACCTGGAGGCGCTTCTTGGCGCGTATCCCGTTGTCACCATCCACCGCATCTCCGGCCGCCTGCTCGTTTTTTTGCGGGAGCGAACCACGCTTGAGGTGGCCAACCAGTGCACCGATGCCATTCTGGGCGTGCCCGGCGTGGCCCGCGCATCCTGCGGCTTCAAGTGCGACCTGGACATCGAGGTCATGGGGCGCGCTGCCTGCATCGCCCTGGCCGAGGCGGAGCCCTTCTCCTCCTTCAAGGTGTCCGCGCGGCGCAACCACACGGTGTTCCCCATCGACTCCATGCAGATGAACCGAGACATCGGGGAGGTGCTCTGCGAGCGGTTCCCCGAGAAGCGGGTGCAGATGAAGGGCCAGGACGTCACCGTGGGCGTCGAGGCAGTGGAGGGCACCGCCTACGTGTACGCGCGATCCGTCCGCGGGATCGGCGGCCTACCCGTGGGATCCTCGGGGAAGGTGGTGTGCCTTCTGTCCTCGGGCATCGACTCGCCTGTGGCCAACTGGCGCATGGCCCGCCGCGGCGCCGTGCCCATCGGCGTCCATTTCTCGGGACGCCCCCAGACTTCCGATGCCTCGGAGTACCTGGTGGACGACATCGCGCACGTGCTCGAGCGCACCGGCTGCATCGGACGCGTCTACGTGGTGCCCTTCGGCGACTACCAGCGCGAGATATCCCTCTCCTGTCCGCCGTCTCTGCGGGTCATCCTGTACCGGCGCCTCATGTTCCGCGTGGCCGAGGAGCTGGCGCGGCGGGAAGGGGCTGGCGCGCTGGTGACCGGGGAGAGCCTAGGGCAGGTGGCCTCGCAGACCTTGGACAACATCCGCGCCACGAACGACGCGGTGGAACTGCCGGTGCTGCGGCCGCTCATCGGCTCGGA
>ERZ827522.2851-NODE-2851-length-11085-cov-2.653944_pt1 | contig 11085 bp, 9 predicted proteins | sample MGYA00519580_ERZ827522 | MGnify/ENA primary metagenome ERZ827522 (study PRJEB31778, sample SAMEA3449340) | human gut metagenome | biome: human gut; feature: human-associated habitat; material: faeces | place: United Kingdom | collected 2010/2012 ...
ATTCGTCAGCAGCAAGCCTCTGCGAAATGGTTCTGGATCACCATCGGCTATCTGTGCGGCTTCGCATGGTGCGTTGGCCTGATGATTTATCAGTTCGTGGGTCTCGCGACGGGTGAGATTGGCTTCAACTTCTGGACCATCATCGCAATCGCCGTTGCTGCGGCCATGCTGTTCCAGATCTTCCGTCCCATGCCCAAACACAAGGACGAGCAGACGAAATAGCCTGCGAAACTGAACGTTTTAGAGCTCCCAGCCCTAGCTCAGGGTTATAGCGCCCCGCATTCGCGGGGCGCTATTTAATATGGGCAGAACATTGTCGATAGGCGATGCGGGCCACGGGCCAAGTATGGGCGGTTTCGGGTGGATGCGCCCCGCATTTGCGGGATGTTTTCTTGCTAGCGTAAAGCAACAGGTCGAAAAGTGACAAAAGTTGCGAATCTGGGGGCGTGCAAGCCCACATCTCGCTCGTAGATGGGCGAGTTTTGCTGCTTTTGGCGGTTTTAAAGCCTCGTTTTCATGGGATGGGGCCCCTGACGCAAGCTTCGCTCTGCGGTTTGCGGTGTTGTTGCGCGCTTAGTGACCTATAAACGCCCCCAGATTCGCAACTTTTGTCACTTTTTAGCGATTTCATTTACGCTGGGCTCTCATTGAGCCTCGAAAATGTCAAATATGTGACCCTTGGGAAACATTTATTCAATTAAGAGAGCGTGTGTGGCAAAAAGCGGTAAAGTACCTGATGAATGAAAGTATGGCGCGCATGCGCGCCCAATTGAAACGAGGCCGTTATGGTTATGAATATGGCAACAGCAGTTGTGCTGGCGATTTTGATCGTCTGTGTGTGTCTATCGGTTCGCCTAATGATGAAAAAAGGCATGTGCGGCGAAAAAGAGATGTGTGGCTCGTGCTCGGGACACTGCGGTGGAGGCTGCTCGGCGACGGCGCGCATTGACAAGATGATTGCCGACGCCGACGCGGCGGCTGCTTCGGCGAAATAGTGAGGCGCCTTTCCGTTTAAAGCCATGCCTCCGTCTTTGGCGGTATAGCGTTTTGCGAGCTGTGTGAGAAATTTGTCAATCGATATTGATATTGCGGCGCTTTTCCGTAGGGGCGGTTTGTTCTATTGAGGCCGCAGCATCGGCAGGCGTGGTAGCAGTAACAGTGGGCATCGACGCCAGGTTGCGGTGGACATCGGCGCCCGCGGGCGTTGGTGTTATGGAGTATCGGCGCAGACGGGCTTCGTGAGCCTCGCTATATGCTTTGAACGCTGCTCGCCGAGGCTCTCGCCTTATGCCCTGAGTCCTTTCGGATAAACTTCGCTATGTGTGGTATTGTACTCCGCAGGAAGGTAACGCGCGCTTGCGCTATTCAAGGAGGCATGTATGTCGGAATCCCAAATGGGCACCATGCTCGAATCCCGCGATAGGGAGCCTCTGAGCCATTCGCTCGAGGATTACCTGGAAGCAATTGTCGATCTTGCAGGCGGCCCCAACGAGCCTATTCGTGCGGTTGATGTTGCGACAAAGCTTAACGTTTCGAAAGCGTCGGTTTCGAAAGCGGTGACGAACTTAAAAGAAAAAGGCTACGCTGTTCAGCCTTATTACGGTGACATCACGCTTACTGAAGAGGGCTACGAATACGGTTCCACGATTTGGCGTCGCCACAATTTGTTGTTCCGCTTCATGACTGAAGCAATTGGCATCGACTCTGAAACTGCCAATTATGAGGCCTGCCAAATTGAACACGGTATTTCCACTGAATCGTTCAAGAAGTGGGAAGAGTATTTGGCCAAACAGGGTATAACTCTTGAGTTGTAAAACGCCATTCCCTTGTTTTCTTTATGCCCTGCGCGTCGGCGCGGGGCATATTTTTTACCGATAGATTAAAGTTGAATCGCTTACCAGAAGGGGGACGATTATGCACGTTGAACTGTTGTACCACACGCCCGATCCCGAGCGCGCTATCGCGACGGCTGCACGTTTGTGCTATGCGCCTGTTGGTGCGGCCGAGCTCATGGAGACGATGTCGGAAGAGCGTATGCACAGCGTGCTTTCCACCATTATGGCCAGCGGGCACTTTTCGACGCTTGAGCACGTGAGCTATACGTTTGCCATCGATGGCGTTTCGCGCGCACTTACTCACCAGCTGGTTCGTCATCGCCTGGCGAGCTTTAACCAGCAGTCGCAGCGTTACGTGAAATTCAAAGAAGGCGTTTCTGTGGTAAAACCCGAAAGCGTGCTTGCCAACGAGGAAGCGAATGCTGTTTTCGATGAGGCCATCGAAGCGGCTACGTCGGCCTATAAGAAGCTGCTCGATGCCGGCGTGCCCGCTGAAGACGCGCGTTATCTTTTGCCGAACGCCGCTGAAAGCAAAATCGTGGTTACCATGAATGTTCGTGAGCTGCTGCATTTCTTCAGCTTGCGCTGCTGCAACCGCGCGCAGTGGGAGATTCGCGAGCTGGCACATCGCATGCTGGAGCTTGCGCGTCCCACGGCTCCGTTCGTTTTTGCCGACGCGGGGGCGCCGTGCGTGCGCGGCGCATGTCCCGAAGGTAAAATGACCTGCGGAAATCCGTACCCCAAAGTAGTACGCGAATAGTACGCTGCTTCGATGTGAAATAGGGCAAAGGGTTATTCCTTTGCCCTATTTTTGTTCGAGGTTGGTCGTAAAATTGTGCGTTACGATGAGGCGGGCGATTTGGGCAATCCGGGCGAGCCGGAGGGAGGCCGTCGTTCGCTTGTGCCATTAGCTAAGAAGAAAGCTCCAAGCGTGTCTAATAAAACTGAATGCATGCCGAAAGAAAATGAAGTCGACCAGGAAATGCTCGGCGCCGCCGCGGAAAACGAAAGCGGTCAGGCTCTCAGCAAACGCAGCGCCGTGAAGCGTGCGTTTGCTGAAGACGGCGCGAACAAAACGCACGTGGGCGGGCAGGCGCTTATCGAGGGCGTTATGATGCGCGGCCGATACAATTGGGCGGCTGCCGTGCGTGAGCCATCGGGCAATATCTATATTGAAGAGCACGATTTGGCCAGCGGCAAAGCGAAGAACAAATGGCTCTATTGGCCCGTTGTGCGCGGCTGCCGCGCGTTTGTGGAAAGCTTGATTTTGGGCTATAAAGCGCTCGAGATTGCCGCGATGCACGCCTATGGCGATGAGGAAGAGCCCGGAGCGAAAGCTGAAGAAGTGAGCGCAAACGGGGTCGTTTCGAAAGAAGACGCTTCGTTCGACGAAAGCGTTGCAAGCGAGACCAGCGGTTTCTCGTGGAAAAATGATTTCGGCAACCCCGACGAAGTAATTGACGCCTTGGGCGCGCAGCGCTCCTTGGATATCGTTGTCGAGGCCAATACGGCCGAGTCTGGCGCGGTTGAGCCTAACGCAGTCGAACCCGGCGCGGCCGCGCGCGAGTCGGACGAGACTCGTGACGGGGACGACGGCGGTTTCGGCAAGCGCGAAATGGCTATCTCGATGGTGCTTGGTCTGCTTTTGGGCGTCGGCTTGTTCATTGTCGCGCCCGCGTTCATCGCCAATGTGCTCGTGGGCGAATACGATGACAAAACGCTTCTTTGGAACGTCGTCGACGGCATTGTGCGTATCGTCGTTTTCGTGTTCTACATTTGGCTTATTGGTCGCATGCAGGACATCAAACGCATGTTCAGCTATCACGGCGCCGAGCATAAAACCATCCATTGCTACGAGCACGGGTTGCCGCTCACGCCCGAAAATGCGCGCAGTTTCCCGCGTTTGCACGTGCGCTGCGGCACGGCGTTTTTGATAATGGTCATGATCATCGCGATTTTCGTATACACCATTACGCCGCTCAATGGCCTTATTGCCGCATGGGGCGTTCCCGATGGCCCCGCAAAGCTGGCGCTCGTTATTGTGGCGCGCATTCTGCTCATGCCCGTAATTGCTGGCATCAGCTACGAAATCACGGTGAAGTGGGCGGGCAGTCACCCTGAAAACCCGCTGGTGAAAGTGGTGCTGTGGCCGGGCATGCAAATGCAGCGACTTACGACCAATGAGCCTGACGATGAAATGCTCGAATGTGCTATTGCCGCTATGCAGCGCGTGCTCGAGCGAGAAGAACGCGAGGAAGCGGCGCGGGCTTAGGCGTTTTTTTGGAAACCGCAGGCGGCAAGGTGGTCGGCTGGCCTTCGATGAAAGGCCTTGGTCGGACACACAAAGCCTGGCTCGAACGTGCGTTTTGCCCGAGCCGCTTTTGCGCTTTTGCTGCGTCGTTCGCGCAGGCCGAGTCGGGCGGTATAATTGCGCCCATGAATACTTCAACTGGAAAACTTGTTTTATGTCCTACGCCCATCGGCAATTTGGGCGATATCACGTTGCGCACGCTCGATGAGTTGCGCGCGGCCGATGTGGTATGTGCGGAAGACACGCGCGTCACGGGCAAGCTGCTCGCGCACTTTGATATCGAAAAGCGACTTGAGCGGCTTGATGAAGCAACCATCTCCAAGCAGGCCGATCGCATTATCCAGCGCGTGTTGGCTGGCGAGCGCATCGCATTTTGCAGCGATGCCGGCATGCCTGGCGTGTCCGATCCCGGGTCGCGCCTTGTTGCGTCGGCGCAGGCGGCGGGTGCGCCTTATGAGGTGCTGCCAGGTGCATCGGCAGCCGCGACGGCTTATGTCGCCAGTGGATTTTCCGATCCGCGCTACTATTTTGGCGGTTTTTTCCCGCGCAAGGCCGGCGAGCGCAAGGCGGTGCTCGAGGCTCTTTCGAACCTCGATGCCTCGCTCGTGTTCTATGAAAGCCCGCGCCGCATAGCCGATGCGCTTGCGGTTATTGCGGAGGTGTTCCCCGCGCGAGAGGTTGCAGTGTGCCGCGAGCTCACGAAGCGCCATGAAGAGGTATTTCGCGCTATGGCCCCCATTGCTGCGGAAGAATTCGCCCGCCGCGATGCGGAAGAGGGCGTAAAGGGCGAAATCGCGTTGGTTATTTGCCCTCCGACGGCTGCTGAAGTCGAGGACAACGCCGCCGCTCAGGCTGCTTCTGCCGCCGAACGCGCGACTGAGCTTCTTGCCTCTGGTGAAATGTCGCATAAAGATATCGTTGCTGCCCTGCGCCGCGAATTTGGCATTTCGCGCAACGAGGCGTATGCGCTCGTGCACGAACGCTAAGGAGCTTGGCGAGGGGCTGTTGTGAATCTGCGGCGCTCGCCCGAAGGTGAAGAAGGCCCTATTTTGACGGCTTCCCATGCTATGGTCTGTAATCGTTTCGAAAGGATGATCGATGAACGATTTCGTGTTCTATTCTCCGACGGAATTCATTTTCGGAAAAGGCGTTACCGACCAGGCAGGAGAGCATATTGCCAAGCGCGGCTATAAACGTGCGCTGCTCGTATACGGCAAGGGTTCCGTGGTGCGCACGGGAACGCTCGACCGCGTGAAGAAGTCGCTCGCGGCGTCGGGCGTCGAGACTGTTGAGCTCGCGGGCGTGCGTCCGAATCCTGAAGTGGGATTGGTGCGCGAGGGCATTGAACTTGCGCGTAAAGAAAACGTCGACGTTATTTTCCCCGTTGGCGGCGGCAGCGCGATTGACTGCGCCAAAGCGATTGCGTTTGGCGTGCCTTACGAAGGCGATGTGTGGGACTTCTTCAGCAAGAAGGCGACGATTGCGGAATGTCTGCCTATCGCCTGCGTGCTTACTATTCCTGCGGCGGGTTCCGAAGGGTCGAGCTCGTGTGTTATTTCCAACGATGAACTGGGGCTGAAGCGCGGTACGAATTCGAACTTGTTCCGCCCGAAGGCGGCGTTCCTCGATCCCGAGCTCACGTTTACGCTGCCGCCGTATCAAACGGCTGCTGGCGTGACCGACATGATCGCGCATGTGTGCGAGCGCTATTTCAGCGGCACGGGTTCGTCGAGCCTCACCGACAACATCGCCACGGGCATTATTCGCTCTCTTATCGACGAGGCCCCGGTGGCTCTTGCCGAGCCCGAGAATTACGAGGCTCGCGCGAACATTATGTGGGCGGGCACGCTCGCCCATAACGACATCGCGGGATGCGGCCTCTCGGCGACGCCGACGAGCCGTGCTGGCGGCTGGGAAAGCCATGCGCTTGAGCATGAGCTTTCTGCGTTCGACGCTTCTATCACGCACGGTGCCGGTTTGGCGGTGGTCATGCCTGCGTGGATGCGCTTTGTATGGCGAGAAAACCCAGCTCGCTTCCTGAAGTTCGCGCTGCAGGTATTCGACATTGAGCCCATCGATGAAACCGATGAAGCAATTGAAGATGCCGTGACGGCTGCGATCGACGAGCTGCAGGCGTTCTTCGTTGATTTGGGCATGCCGCGCACACTCGGAGAGTTCGGTATCGCCCCCGAAGATGTGGACAAACTGCTGCCGACGCTCAAGGCCAACAAGGGCGAAGTGTTCGGTGGCTTTAAGAAGCTTACGCTGGAAGACGCGAAGGCGATTTATCTTTCGGCGTTCTAGAGGATAAAAAACGTACAGAAGTTCGAAACCGCCCGCCTATGCAGTACAATAGGCGGGCGGTGCTTCACTTGCCGGGCGGCGCCTCTGAAAGGAGGTGGTCCCGATGGATACTCAAACGGTTATCGCCATTTGCGCAGTAATGTCAGTTGTTATCGGAGTCGTCGACCTCGTCACCCGCGACAAGTGATCTTCATTGGAAAGGAATAAGCCGGGTGCCTACCAAAGCTAACCCGGCTTAGAACTCAAACGATGTCGCCCGGCTTCGCGGGGCACCGTGCTTGCATCTTAGCATGATTCTTGTTTCGAAGGAATGTTCGCTGTGTCTTCTGTGCGAAAAACCATGCTGCGCGCTGCGGGGTTCAACGTCGAAGTTACGCGCAAGCAGCAGAAGCATATGTATGTGCGCCTCAAGCCTTGCGCTGGGGGTACCGATGCGACGGGCGGCTCGCCTGACGCTCGCTTTCGCGTATGCGTGAGTGCGCCGCTGCGTTATTCGGACGCTCGAATCGCGCGCTTTATCGAAGAACGTGCATCGTGGATTCGCGAGCATGCGGCAAAAATGCAGGTGAGGGAACGCGATCGTGAAATCAACGGAGCGTCGGCTTCACCAACGCAGGAGGAACTTACTCAGTGGCGTGCAATCGTCTCCGCGTTCGTGCCGCTGCTCATAGAGAAATGGGCGCCGATTATTGGCGTTTCACCTGGTAAATTAGCATATCGAAACATGGTGAGCCGCTGGGGCAGCTACAATGTGAAAACGGGGCGCATCTGTATAAACGTGCAGCTCGCCGCCCAGCCCCCCGAGTGCTTGGAATACGTTGTGGTGCATGAGCTGTGCCACTTGCGGGAAGCGAATCACGGCCCGCGTTTCCACGCGCTGCTTGACGCATATTTGCCTCATTGGCGCGATGCCGAGCGAAAGCTGCGCGGCGCGATTCGGCGATAGGGAAGGCACCTCGCACAAAAACGCGCGAAGTGCGTAGCTTAAATTCGAAAGCGCGGCAGCATCGACGTTTTCTCGAATGCGCGACCAGACATTACGCAAATGATGCAGCGGCAATTTCCTTCAAGGGTACGCACCTCGCGCGTTTTCGCGTACGAGGGGCTTTCGCGCGTGTTGAACATGCTCCCCGCAGGCTGGCGAAGCCCCTCGGCGCCTCTTAGAAGTCGTCGCATGAATGTTTCGGCTCTTCTTTTGGCCTGCGCATGGGTGCGCTACAATACAAAGGTTTGAAAAACCCCAAGGCTCGGCGGCGTCATTGGCCGCGCGGGCGAGAAGGAGCATGCATGTCCAAGCCGTCATTCTTTATTACCACGCCCATTTATTACGTAAACGCGGCGCCTCATTTGGGAACCGCATATTCGACCATCTTGGCCGACGTTCAGGCGCGCTATCGTCGCGCGATGGGCTACGACGTCAAATTCCTTACCGGCATGGATGAGCATGGCGAAAAGGTTGCCGAGGCTGCCGAGCAGCACGGCTTCGATTCGCCCCAGGCATGGTGCGACAGCCAGGCGCCCCTGTTCCAGGACCTGTGGAAGACGCTCGAGATTTCTAATGACGACTTCATTCGCACGACCGAGCCGCGCCAGCACCATGCGGTTCAGTACCTCTGGGAGCGCATGCAGGAATCGGGCTACCTGTACAAGGGCAGCTACGATGGCTGGTATTGCGTGCCCGACGAGACCTACTACACCGACAATCAGGTGAAGAAGGGCGACGAGGAGTATGGCTCGGTGGGCCAGCATCTGTGCCCCGATTGCCATCGTCCGCTCGAGCGCGTGCAGGAAGAGTCGTACTTCTTCAAGCTTTCTGCGTTCCAAGATAAGCTGCTTGCGCTCTACGACGAGCATCCCGAATTCGTGCAGCCCGATTTCCGCATGAACGAGGTGCGCAGCTTCGTCGAAGGCGGCCTGAATGACCTTTCCGTGAGCCGCACGAGCTTCGATTGGGGCGTTCCCGTGCCGTTCGATGACGGCCACGTGACCTATGTGTGGTTCGACGCGCTGCTGAACTACATGACGGCTGTGGGCTACGGCCTCGACGACGACGCTTCTAAGGCTGAGTTTGCTTTCCGTTGGCCCGCGCAGTACCACATTGTGGGCAAGGACATCATCCGCTTCCATTGCGTTATTTGGCCGGCCATGCTTATGGCCATTGGCGAGTCGCTGCCCGAGCACGTGTTCGCGCACGGCTTCCTTACGGTGCGCAATTCCGAGACCGGCAAGGCCGAAAAGATGTCGAAGAGCCGCGGCAACGCCATTGCTCCGCAAGACGTCATCGACCTTTTGGGCGTTGAGGGCTATCGCTACTACTTCATGACCGACGTGGTTCCTGGTACCGACGGCGCTATTTCGTTTGAGCGCATGGAGCAGGTATACAACGCCGATTTGGCTAACAGCTGGGGCAACCTGATTTCCCGCTCTCTGAACATGAGCGCGAAGTACTTCGACGGTTGCGCTCCCGCGAAGCCTGCCAGCGCCGATGCGTTCGACAATCCGCTCGCGAAAATCGCTGACGGCCTGGTCGATCGTTATGCCGCCGCGATGGATGCGCTCGACTATGGTGCGGGCAAAGATGTTGCCATGGAACTTATTCATGCCGCGAACCACTACATCGAAGACTCCGAGCCGTGGGCGCTTGCCAAGGACGAGGCAAAGGCCGACCAGCTCGCGTTCGTGATTTACAACCTGCTCGAGGCTATTCGCATTTCCGCGCACCTGCTCGAGCCGTTCATGCCCACCACGAGCGCCGAGGCGCTGCGTCGCATTTCGTGTGAGGCCGAGGCTGGCAGCGACAACCTGGCTGAAGCTTGCGTATGGGGCGGCTTGGCCGGTGGCGTGCCGGTCGAGAAGGGCGATGCCCTGTTCCCGCGCCTGCAGAAGAACGACTAATCGTTTCTGAGAATCGCAGAAAGCCCGGTATCGCATGGCGCGTGCCGGGCTTTTTTGAAAAAGAAGAAAGTTCGGTTATTAAGGCTCGTATCGTGGAATCAGAAATGCCAATGAACGCGGGAATTGATCCCGAAGGGGACGCCGGTTATTTGTTGTATGGCGATGCGCTGTTTCGCAAGCATCGCAAAAAGGGGTGGGCCTATGTGGGTTCGCCGGTGCCTGCGCTCGAGGCGCCCGTGGCCGATACGCATGCGCACCTTGCTATGCTGTCGCATCCAGCGCTCTCGCTTGCGCGTTGCGCTGTGGTGGGCGTCGATTTCGTATGCGCGATGTGCGACCCGGCCGAGGGCGATGAATGCGAACGCACATATCGCGACCTGGACATATGGCGTGCCGAGGCATTGCGCTTGCTGCCCGAGGTATTCGAGGCCACGCGTCGCAATGTGACGGCCGAGCGCGAGTCGCTCGAAGCGCAGGCTCATGCCGCTGGCAAGAAGCATGCGGGCCAAGCGGCCGAGGCGGCGGCGTTGCTGGAGTCGGCGGCTGTTGATGAGCGCGCATGCAATTTGTGCTGGGGCGCAGAGCCGGCTATACCGCACATGCGCATCGCGTGCGGAGTTCACCCGCATGTCGCAAGCCAGTGGGATGCCGATATGGAAGCGGCCTTGCTTGAGCGCTTGGCCGATCCACGTACCGCCGCCTTGGGCGAGGTTGGGCTCGACTACCACTATGATTTGTCTCCACGCGATGTCCAGCAGAACGTATTTCGTCGCCAGGTGCAGCTGGCCCATGTTACGGGCTTGCCGCTCGTGCTTCACGTGAGGGATGCGCACGAAGACGCATTCCGCATTCTTGAAGAAGAAGGCTGGCCTGAAGCTGGCACGTTGCTGCATTGTTGCAGCGTGGGTCCCGATGAGCTTGCGCGCTGGATCGAGCGTGGGGCGCATGTGGCATTCGGCGGCGCGGTCACCTTCCAGCGAAGCGACGATTTGCGTGCGTCGTCTGCGATGGTTCCGGCCGAACGCCTGCTTACCGAAACCGATGCGCCCTATATGGCCCCTGTGCCGTTTCGCGGCATCGAGTGCGGGCCTGAATTCACGATTTTCACCGCAGAGCGCATCGCCGAAGTTCGGGGAGTCGCCCCAGGCGAGGCTCGCCGCGCATTGCTGCAGCAGATGCACGATGCGGGTGTGGCGTTTTTGAATCGTGAGCCCACGGAATGGCAGCGTGCACATGCCGATATGGTGAGGGACGCACGATGAGCGCCGCGCGGGGTTCTTATGAGCTGGTGCTCTGTGGCTCGCCGCGCAAAAACGGCGTGTCGTCGCGTTATGCGGCGCAGCTGACCGCTGAACTCGAAGCGAAGGGCATCGCTGTTGAACGCTGGAATGTGGCTGACCATGCTGTGAGCGGTTGTATCGGTTGTGAAGGGTGCCGCCGCGCGCTGCAATGTGTCGAATGCTCAGGGCATTTGGCACATTGCGTGATTCGTGACGACATGGATGGGCTGTATGCGTTGCTCGATGGCGCAGCGGCGGTTCATGTGGTGGCACCTGTGTATTTCTCGGGGCCAACGGCGCAGTTCAAGGCCGTTTTGGACCGACTTCAGCCATACTGGGAGAAACGGCGTGGGCCGAATAGGCAGCCAGGTGCTGCCGATGCGCCAAAGCGCCCCGTTACGTTGTACGTGATAGGCTCGGGCGGCGATCCCTATGGGTTTGCCGCTCTGGAAAGTTGCGT
>ERZ827522.2853-NODE-2853-length-11082-cov-3.209123_pt1 | contig 11082 bp, 8 predicted proteins | sample MGYA00519580_ERZ827522 | MGnify/ENA primary metagenome ERZ827522 (study PRJEB31778, sample SAMEA3449340) | human gut metagenome | biome: human gut; feature: human-associated habitat; material: faeces | place: United Kingdom | collected 2010/2012 ...
AGTTCAGACGATGAGGAGTCCTCCTCCTAGCCCACAATCTGCAAAGGAGGATTATCGGCGCATATACCCCATCCACCCGCAGAGCACCGTTCGCTAACCCGTAGCACGAGAGGGGTTTTTGCCAGGCCACCGCAGCCTTCCCGACAAAAAGCCCCCTCTGGCTGCGGGTCGAAACTCAAAAAGGGGCAAAAACCCGTAGCCAGACGTGGGTTTTTGCCAAAGCAGCATAGCCCGAGGGCCCAAAATGTCGCAAACGGGAAACGGCGATGGCAGAAAACCGTCTCAGGCTACGGATGGGTGCGCAACCGCAGGCGGTCAACGCCGTCTGCTTGCCTTCCCATCTTCTCTGCCAAAGCGCCCGCAATCGGCGGCGGCGAGCAGGATAGTTACCGAACTGCTTCGGAAAGGCTACGGGGCGGGGACTTGCCCACCTGGAGAGAGACCTATAATCGACCCATGAGACAACGCGCGCCCGCGCCAACGGCACCAGTGGCGGCGTCAACAGCCGCGCCGGTGGCGGCACCAGCGGCGGCATCGGCGCCAGCGCAGCAGCCACAACAACGGCCGCACCAGTAGCAACGGCGCCCATAATACAGCGAGGCGCGCCGACCCAAGAGGCACAAGCGCAAACCATCAGGGGTGAGAGTCATGAACCGCGAGAGGGAAATCGTCAAGGCGAGCATCTACGGCATTATCGGCAATGCGCTGCTCGTCGCCTTCAAGATGGCCGTCGGGTTCATGTCCCATTCCATCGCCATCATCTTGGACGGCGTCAACAACGCCACCGACGCCTTGTCCTCCATCGTCACCATCGTGGGCACGAAGCTCGCCGGGCGCCGGCCCGACCGCCACCACCCCTTCGGCTACGGTCGCGTGGAATACCTCACGAGCGTCGTCATCGCCATCATCATTCTGGTGGCCGGCTTCATCTCGCTGCGCGAGTCCATCGACAAGATCATCCACCCTGGCACCCCCAGCTACTCGACCATCACCATCACCGTCATCGTGGTGGCCATCCTCGCGAAGATCGCCATCGGCATCATGTTCAAGCGCTTCGGCGACAAAACGAACTCCGAGGCCCTCATCGCCTCGGGCATCGATTCCAACTATGACGCGGTGCTCTCGGCCGGCACGCTGGTGGTAGCGGCGGCCCAGAACTTCTGGAACCTGAACATCGACGGCGCCGTGGGCCTCATCATCTCGCTCGTGGTGCTGAAAGCCGGCTTCGAAGTGCTCGGCGACGCGCTCTCCCCCCTCATCGGCGGCCCCGAGGACAAAAAGCTCGTCGACGACATCACTGCCTACGCCAACAGCTTCCCCAAGGTGCGCGGCACCTACGACGTGGTGCTGGACAACTTCGGCCCCAACGAGATTTTGGGCTCGGTGCATATCGAAGTGCCCGACGATATGTGCGCCCGCGACATCCACGCCCTCACCCGCCAGATCAGCGAAGGGCTCACCGAGAAGTTCGGCATCCTCGCCACCGTGGGCATCTACGCCGCCAACACGACCGGTGCGTTCGCCCCTCTGCATGCCGACCTCGACGCCCTCGCGAAAAGCGACCCGGCGATCCTGCAGGTGCACGGCTTCTATGTGGACGAGAAAACTTCGACCGTCTACTTCGATTTGGTCATCGGTTTCAAGGCCGACGACGACGCCATCCGCGACAAAATAATCGCCCATCTGAAGGAAAAATACCCCGATTACACCTACAATGTCGTTATCGACCACGATTACGAAGACGATCAGCCAACGTAGGCGATCATGGGGAAAGGGGCGCGCGATGGCGGGCGAGAGTCAGAAACTGAAGCTGCTCAACCTCGCTAAGATGCTCTACGAGCGCACCGACGAGAGCCACGGCCTCACCTGCCCCGAAATCATCGCGGGTTTGGCCGAGGAAGGCATCGAGGCCGAGCGCAAATCGGTGTACCGAGACTTGGACGCCCTTCGCGCCTTCGGCCTCGACATCGCGAAGCTTCCCACGCACCCGGTCAGCTACGCCCTCGTCTCGCGCACCTTCACCGCCGCCGAGCTCATGCTGCTCACCGACGCCGTGCAGTCCTCGCGCTTCCTCACGGTTCGCATGGCCCATCGCCTCACCGACGGCCTGGCGTCTCTGGGCTCCTGCCACCATGCCGCCGCGCTCTCCAAGAACGTGCACGTGGAAGGCCGCATCAAGATGCAGAACGAATCGGTGTTCCATCATGTGGACACCTTGCACGAGGCCATCCGGCAACGGCGAAAAGTAGCCTTCCGCTACGTGAAGCACGATGTGAACAAGCGTCCACAGCCCCAGGGAGGCGGTCGCATCTACTGCGAAACGCCAGTTCATCTCATCTATTCCGACGGATGCTACTACCTCATCGCCTACAACGAGAAGCACGACTCCTTCCCCAGCTACCGCGTCGATCGCATGCAGGGGCTGCGCATCACCGACGAGGCGGCCGTGCGCAACGAGCGCATCGCCACCTTCGACGCGGCGGCCTACACTTCTCGCACGTTCTCCATGTTCGGCGGCGAGACGACGCCGGCGACGCTGCTCGTGGAGGAATCGGTCATGAGCGCCATTATCGACCGCTTCGGCAAGGACGTGGAAAGCGCGCCGGTGGATGCGACCCATGCCCGCGTGCACGTCACCGTGGCCGCCAGCCCCGTGTTCTTCGGCTGGCTCGCCCAGTTCGGCACCGCCGTGCGCCTAGAGGCCCCCAGTGCCCTGAGCCGCCAGTACGCCGACTACCTAAGAGGCATCGCCGACAGCTATTAGATCCTTTTAGTGAACGACCTTCTCGATGAGGGACTGAAGACGGTGAACGTCGAGCGGCTTGGGAAGGTGCGCGTCCATGCCGCTTTCCAGGGAGCGCTTGCGATCCTCGGAAAATGCGTTGGCGCTCACGGCGATGATGGGAAGCGATGCGCGCAGCGGGTCGGGCAGCGCGCGAATGGCGCGGGTGGCGGCATAGCCGTCCATGGCCGGCATCTGAATGTCCATGAGCACCAAGTCGTAGGCGCACGCATCGGCATCTTCGATCATCCCCACGGCCACCTCGCCGTTTTCCGCCGTGTCCACCGCATAGCCCGCGTCGTCCAGAAGACAGCAGGCGATCTCGCGGTTGAGCTCGTTGTCCTCCACGAGCAGAATGCGGTGCACCGGGCCCCGCCCGCGGCTCGGACGCGGCGCCTCGGCGGCCACGTCGGCGGGAGCCTGGCGGAAGGTGATGTCCACGGTGAAAGTGGAGCCCTCCCCCGGCGCGCTTTCCACGGCGAGCTCGCCTTCCATAAGATCGAGCACGTTGCGCACGATGGTGAGCCCGAGTCCCGTGCCCTGAACGCCCGAAGCCGTGGTGTTGCTCTCCCGTTCGAAGGGCATGAACATGCGCTCCATGAACGCGGGCTCCATCCCTACGCCCTTATCGGCCACGACGAAGCGGAAGCTGGCAAAGCCCTGGGGCGCGCCGGCGTTCTCGGCCACGCTGATGCGCACGATGCTGCCAGCCGGCGAGTACTTGATGGCGTTGTCCACCAGCTGGGTGAGCACGTGGGACAGGCGCACGGCATCCACGAGCACGCGATCGTGGGCCAGAGGCTCAATGTCGCAGGCCAGGGTGACGTCGGCGCGGTCCGCCAGATCCACCATGTCCATGCGCGCCTGCAGAACCAGCTCGGAAAGCGAGCATTCCGCCTCGGCCAGCTGCACATGGCCCGCTTCCATGCGGCTGATCTCCAGCGTCTCGTTCACCACGTCGAGCAGCTGCTCGGAAGCGGCCAGCACTTTGTCGCTGTAGGCGCGCACCCGCTCGGCCTCGCCACCATGGGCCGAGATGAGCGACGCGTAGCCCACCACGGCGTTCAGCGGCGTGCGGATGTCGTGGGACATATTCGAGAGGAACGTGTTTTTCGCCACGTTGGCGGCCTCGGCCTCGGAAAGGGCGTTGCGCAGCATGGTACGGTGCTCGAGTTCGCGGGCATAGGCCTCGCGCAGCTGGGCGTTCACCGCCTCCAGCTCGTCGGCCCGCTCGCGCAGCTTGTCCGTGGCGTCGTTGATGAACACGTAGAAGAACTCGCCCGCGTCCAACGTGACGTGGTGGCCGTAGTCCTCTATCCAACGCACCGAGCCGTCGCGGCGGATGATGCGGTACTCCACGTAGTCCATGGAGTACCGGTCGGCCTGAATCTGACGGCTGATGGAGTGTTCCACGGCCTCGATGTCCTCGGGGTGCACCATGCCGGGGAAGGTGCCGCCCGTCAGCGCGACGAACTGCTCCTCGTCAGCGCAGCCGAAGATGCGCAGGCAGGCCTCGTTGACGTAGACCACCGCCTCGTCGCCATCAGCATGGTAGACGAAAAAGCCGCCTGGCATATGAGCGAGAACGTCGCCGATGTCGAGCTGGGCTAAAGCGGGGAATATGGAGGGCGCCGAGGTTGCCATGTGCTGCTTTCTTCTGTCGGTCGAAAAGGTGCTTTCCGTATGCTACCACGACCGTTGCCCAGCGCCCCCGAAGCTGTCGATGAGCCCACGAATTTGTAACGAAAGAGAAACGTGGAAGGCTTACGAGAAATCGAACATGGCGGTGGAAAGGTAGCGCTCGCCCGTGTCGGGCAGGATGACGACGATGTTCTTGCCCGCGAATTCCGGACGCGCCGCCACTTGCGATGCCGCCCAGACCGCCGCACCTGACGTGATGCCCGCCAGCACACCCTCGTGCGCCGCCAGCTCACGCCCCGTGCGATAAGCGTCGTCTTCCTTGACGGTGATAATCTCGTCAATCAAATCGCGGCTCAGCACATCCGGCACGAAATTCGCGCCGATGCCCATCAAGCCGTGCGGGCCCGCAACGCCCTTGGACAGCAGGGGCGAGGAGAACGGCTCTACCGCGACGATGCGCACGTTCGGGTTCTTTTCACGCAGGTAGCTGCCGATGCCGGTCAGCGTGCCGCCCGTGCCGATGCCCGCGACGAGCACATCCACCTGACCGTCCGTGTCCGCCCAGATTTCCGGGCCAGTCGTGGCGCGGTGGGTGGCGGGGTTCGCCGGGTTGACGAACTGCCCGACGACAATCGCGTTCGGGGTTTCGGCGGCGAGTTCATTCGCCTTGTCAACCGCGCCCTTCATGCCCAGCTTGCCGGGGGTGAGGACGAGCTTCGCGCCATACGCCAGCATCAGCTGACGGCGCTCGACGCTCATGCTGTCCGGCATGACGATGATGGCGGTATATCCGCGCGCGGCGGCGACCATCGCCAGCCCGATGCCGGTGTTGCCGCTGGTGGGCTCAATAATCGTGCCGCCAGGGAGCAGCTTGCCCGCCTTTTCCGCGGCCTCCACCATGCCCAGCGCAATGCGGTCTTTCACGCTGCCGCCGGGGTTGAAGGATTCGACCTTCGCCAGCAGATGCGCGTTCAGACAGTGCGTCTGCTCAAAGTGAGTGAGTTCAAGCATCGGCGTGCGGCCGATCAGTTCAGCGACGGACTTGGCAATGCGCATAACCAGCGCCTCCTTTTCGTGTCTTTCCTCCCGATAAAGTCAGGAGGAAGAATGACGGCATTATACGCTATTCCTATAGGTTTCGTCAAGTACAAATTTGCCTTTTTTTCGGAAAAAATTTGCCTGAATCTTGCGGAATCCGATATGTGTATGCTATACTGGAAGCAGATGCAAGAGAAACAACATCCGAAAGGCGGGATGCGGGTGGCTCAGGCGGATGACGAGCGGCAGTTCCTCGCGGCGTGCTATCAGCGCCACCGCATCAGCATGATTCTCTTGGCGAAGTGCTATGCCGCTGACAGCGCGGCGGTGGAGGACATTGTGTCGGACAGCCTCGTGGCGCTGATGGAGAAAATCGAACTGCTGCGCACGCTGACGGAAGAGCAGGAACGCGCGTATGTGCTGGCAGTTGTGCGAAACACCGCGATGGACGAACTGCGGCGCAAGCAGCGGCAGCGCGGGCGGTTCCTGCGCGACGGGGACGAGGCGCTCGCGCTTTATCCCGACCCGGCGGCGCTGGAAGAGAAGGTGCTGATGCGGGAGACGATGGCGGCAGTACGCCGTGCAATCGCGGAATTGCCGGAGAAGGAGCAGCAGGTGCTGCGCCTGAAAGTGCTGGAAAACCGCACGGACGCGGAAATCGCCGCCGAAACGGGCTTATCGCCGGGCAGCATCCGGCAGTATCTCCACCGCGCGCGAGGCAGACTGCGCGAGAAACTGTTTTGAGAGGAGGAAGCAGCATGAACGAAAAGAATCAGCATGTGTCGGATGAGCAGATTGACGCCCTCATCCGCAGTGGACTTTGGCAGGATGAACAGCCGCTGACGGCGGACGAAGAGAAGCTGGCGGACGCGGCGTTTGCGCGGGCAATGGCGAAAATCGACCGCAAGGCGAAGCGGCAGAAGCGCCGGACTGTCCTGCATATGCTTGACTGCGTGGTGCGCGTCGCGGCGTGCCTGATTGTGGCGGTCGGGATTGCGTTCCCGATTGCGCTGGCGAATTCCGAAGCGTTCCGCGAGCAAATCCTCCAATTGGTGCTGTCCATCAACCCCGAAACGGGCATGGCGCACGTCGGCATGGAACCCGCGAAGGATGAGCAGACCGCGAACGTGCCGCGCATGGACGTGCCGGACGGCTGGGAGGGGCTGTTCTTCCCGACGTTCCTGCCGGAAAGCCTGCCGCTGGTGCGCTGCGAAACGACACGCGGCGACCAGGTGCACAGCGAAGCATATTATGCCGACGAGACGCGCTCCCTGCGCTTTGAGGAGCAGGACAACCTCGACGGCTGGAACGTCCGCGCGGCGGATGCGCGGGTGCTGACGATTTATCTGCACAGCGTGCCGGGCTACCTGATTGACCGCCAGACCGAGGACACGCACGAGGTGAGCATCATCTGGTCGGAAGGGAAGCGGATGCTGCGCGTGACGAGCATCGGGCTGCCGGCGGACGAAGCGGTGCTGGTGGCGCAGAGCGTGAAAAAAATTTTTGCGGAATGATGTCCCGTTTTGCCCCTTTGCAGCGTCTTAATAGGTGAAAGCGCCCGAAAGATGGTTCGGATGCGCCCGACGAGACACGGAAGGAGCGAAACACGATGACGACTCGATGGAAACGGCTAACCGCCCTTCTGCTGATTCTGCTGACGCTGCTGAACGCCGGAAGCGCGCTCGCGGCGGAGGAGTTTTGGAAGTGGGGGGATGAGTTCCAGCAGTGGGAAGCATGGGAAGGACAAGTAGGGGTACTTTCCACGCAAGTTTACAAAGACGAATTGTACTTTGTCTATGGCCGCCTGCTGTTAAAATGTCATGATCCGGAATCAAAGCCGGAAGAGGTTATGCAATTAAAGAAGCTGCTTCCAGAGGAGGAACAGCCATATTATGCAGAGGATAACTATTATGGGCATATCGTTTTAACGGCGTACCTGTTCACGGACGGAGATGCACTGTATATCTTTGCGCAGGGGATGCACAAAGTCTTTCGGATTGACTTTGTGGATGGCGAAGCAACCCCAGTATTATGTGCGGAACTTGATTTTGATGATGTTGAAGGCGTAGACCGGGAGAGCACCGACGGAAGTGAGCGGGTTTTCAAACCTTATTATAGCTATGGCAGAATCGCGAAGATTGGCGAAAAAATTTACATGCGTGGTATATATGGAACTTCGCAAAATACGAAAGCAGGATTTTTCTGCTTTTCTTTAGAAAATGGGAAAGGAAAACTACTTGGAAACGTTCTTGCCACAACTCAAATTGTTTCGTGGCAAGAAAACCCCGAATGGGCATCTACACTCCTAATCATGCGAAATGATGGACATTGGGAATGGAAGGGAGATACCAGTTATTATCTGGATGAACGTGCAGTTTTGGTATATAATCCGGAAACATTTGAACCTGAACAAACGGTTTTTGCTTTTGCAAATCTGGGCTTAGAGAATCAAAAAGAATACGATTTGGATTTGGGAGTATATCACTATAATCCAAGCTGCACTGCGCTTGCAGTGGATGCTGAAAGCGGTCGATTCTTCTTCCTACATGATGACATTGCTTGGTATACAGATGGAACGACAACTGCGAGAGGTTTTGACCGACTGCCGGAAGAAGCATATCATGCAGCATACGGATTCTTCTGGAAAGGGAATTACTATTATATGACACATGGAGATACGCTGTATGTTTGCGACATGTCCCGCGTCCCTCAATCCGCACAATAACCGCTCAACCAAAGAAAGGAGCCTCCCCATGAAACACAACCTCCGAATGGCATTCCTGTCCCTCCTGCTGGTGCTGACGCTGGGCGTGATGCCTGTGTTTGCCGAATCTGCCGACCATGCCATGGACTGGACGCACGGCATCGGCAGCCGCTACCGCACGGACGTGACCAGCGCGCTGCCGTTTGAAGACGAACTCTTCTTCATCAGCGGCAGTCAGCTGCTGCGCGTCGATGACCCCGAATATGAGCCGGAAGTCGTCTGTAATCTGGAAGATGTTATTTGGTCGGAAGCGCTGAAACAGAGCGGCTATTACGGGCAGGTGATGCTCCTGTCCGGCGGCGCGGAACTGGTGCTGTTCAGCGCGAACGAAGGGCGGCTGTACAGCTTTGTTCCCCCGACGGATGACACGATGGTGCGGATGCAGATGGTCACGGAACTCGATTACAGCACCGTGCCGCAGATGGGGTGGAAGAAGTTCCCGATTGCAAAGGACTTGTACGACGTGACGGTCGAACAGGCAGTGTACGACGCGCAATACGGGCTGTACGTCATCGCGAAGGACAAGACGGACGAATACCAGATTGTCCGGTTCGACGTGGATACGGGCAAGGGCGAAATGATGGAATTTGCGCTGGAGGACGAAGAAGACAGCCACCTCATGCCTGATATGCCCGGCTTCTTCCGATGGAGCGCTGAAAGCTCGAAGTATGAGCGCGTACTGTACGATGGCAAGGAACTGACGACGGTGAACCTGCCAAACGGCGAAGCGACGAGCGTTGTGCATAACTTGGTCAACACGCTGACCCTTCAGCCGATTCAGGATTATGACGTCACGCTGGGCGATTATGTGACGCACGATGCCTACTATGCCTATGCCCCCAACAAGGACAACACGGCGATGTACTTCGTGCATGACAATACGGTGTGGGTCATGGAGTACGATGAGGAAAACAGCCAGTTCAGCGAACCGCGCGGCATTGACAAGCTGCCTTTCTTCGCCGAGGACACCATGTGCGGCTTCTACTGGCGGGGCTTCTACCTCGTCCAGACGCACGACGGGCTGTACCTCTGCCACACGGGCGACGAAACGGCAAGAGCCTACCTCTATGGCGAGGTTGAATAACATTCCTCTATAAATTACGCGCCTGCTCCCTTTCATTCGGAAGCAGGCGCGCTTTCTATATCCTCAATTATTCCCCAATCGCGTTCCCGGTGTACAGCGTGTAGTACCGGCCCTTCTGCGCAATCAGCTGGTCATGCGTGCCGCGCTCGATGATGCGGCCCTGCTCCAAGACCATGATGCAGTCGCTGTTCTTGACCGTGGACAGGCGGTGCGCAATCACGAACGTCGTGCGCCCCTTCATCAGGGCGTCCATGCCGCGCTGCACCAGCGTTTCAGTGCGCGTGTCGATGGAAGAGGTCGCTTCGTCCAGAATCAGCGCGGGCGGGTCGGCAACCGCGGCGCGGGCAATGGACAGCAATTGCCGCTGCCCCTGCGAGAGGTTTGCGCCGTCGCCCGTCAGCATCGTATTGTAGCCGTCGGGCAGCTTGCGGATGAACTCGTCCGCATTGGCGAGCTTCGCGGCTTCCATGCACGCCGCGTCCGTCGCGTCCAAGCGGCCGTAGCGGATGTTGTCCAGCACCGTGCCGGTGAACAGGTGCGTGTCCTGCAGCACCATGCCGAGGCTGCGGCGCAAATCCGCCTTGCGAATCTTGTTGATGTTGATGTCGTCGTAGCGGATTTTTCCGTCCTGAATGTCGTAGAAGCGGTTAATCAGGTTCGTGATGGTGGTTTTGCCCGCGCCCGTGCCGCCGACGAAGGCAATCTTCTGTCCTGGCATGGCGTACATGGTGATGTCGTGCAGCACCGTCTTTTCGGGCGTGTAGCCGAAATCAACGTGGTCAAACGTCACGCCGCCGGACAGCTTGCGATAGCTGACGCTGCCGTCCGCCGTGTGCGGATGCTTCCATGCCCACAGCCCGGTGCGCTCGGTCGTCTCGGTAATCGTGCCGTCGGGCGCTTCCTTCGCGTTCACCAGCTCCACATAGCCATTGTCGGCTTCCGGCTCTTCATCCAGCAGGTTGAACACGCGCTCTGCGCCCGCCAGCGCCATGATGATGGAGTTGAGCTGCTGGGTAATCTGCGAAATCGGCTGGGAGAAGCTGCGGTTCAGCGTCAGAAACGCCACCAGACGCCCCGTGGACATCAGCGTGCCGCCCGTTGCGATGGACAGCGCCGAACCCACCATCGCGCAGATAACGTAGGAGATGTGTCCCAAGTTGTTGTTGATAGGGCCAAGGGTGTTCGCCCAGCGGTTCGCTTCGTGGGCTGATGTGCGCAGCTGCTCGTTCAGGTCGCCAAACTGCTCAATCGCCTTTTCCTCGTGGCAGAACACCTTGACGACTTTCTGCCCGGTCATCATTTCCTCAATGAAGCCGTTGACGCGGCCCAAATTCGCCTGCTGTGCGACAAAGTGCTTGCCGGACAGTTTCGCGAGTTTGGCGGACGCCAGCATCTGGAACGTCAGCAGGATGAGCGAGAGAATCGTCATAATCCACGAATTGTTCAGCATGGCGAAGAACACCATGACGACGGAAATCGCGCTGTTGATGATCTCCGGGATGCTCTGGCTGATGAGCTGGCGCAGGGTGTCCACGTCGTTGGTGTAGATGGACATGATGTCGCCGTGCGAGTGCGTGTCAAAGTAGCGGATCGGCAGGGACTCCATGTGCGTGAACAAGTCCGTGCGGATTTTGAGCATCGTGCCCTGGCCGACGCTGACCATCAGGCGCTGGCGGATGTAACTGGCGGCAACGCCCAGCGCGAGGACGCAGCCCAGCGGAATCATGGCATTCGCCAAATCGCCCATGGTCTTGGTGCCTTTTTGAATGCCGG
>ERZ827522.2863-NODE-2863-length-11049-cov-7.445789_pt1 | contig 11049 bp, 8 predicted proteins | sample MGYA00519580_ERZ827522 | MGnify/ENA primary metagenome ERZ827522 (study PRJEB31778, sample SAMEA3449340) | human gut metagenome | biome: human gut; feature: human-associated habitat; material: faeces | place: United Kingdom | collected 2010/2012 ...
ACAGGCTCAGGCAGGCGGTGATCATGCAGCCGTCGATGTAGTTCCACTTGTTGGGTTTGCCGCTGCGCACCTTCTCGATGTTCCACATGGGTGCCTCGGCGCTGGAATTGGCGATCAGGTAGTCCACATAATCGCCCAGCATGGACAGGATCTCTTCATGGGTCATGGCATTAGTCCTCCTCAAAATGGCCGACGTTGACAAAGTGCAGGCGCTCGCCCTCGTAGCCCTCGATCTTCACGTTGTGCAGGTCGATCTCCTTGACGTTCTCGGCGTAGATGGCCAGCTTCTTCACCAGCGGGCGGTTGTCGGCCATGGCGGCCTGACCGGCCTCGGCGTTGGGGTCAAAGGTGATGGTCACGTTTTTCATGGAAACGCGCTCGATGGGCTGCTCCGGCAGGCCGTCGAAGTAGCAGCCGGCAAACTGTGCGTCGGTGGCTGCGATGTCCTCCATGGTCAGGCTGCCCAGTTTGGGGGTGTACTCGTCCACCGGCATGGCGTCGCGGCACTGCACATAGGGGCCGTGGCCGTCCGGGTCGCAGAAGTAGAACATGTTGATGACGAAGGGCGCCTTGACCCCGCGCATCTCCACGTTGCGGAACACCAGCCCGTCGATGACGGCGGTGTTGCCGCGGCCGCGGCGGGTCTTGACCCGCAGGCCGCGGTCGGTGTGGTCCATCAGGCACTGGGTGACTACCATGTCCTTCACGCCGCCGCTCATCTCGCTGCCGATAACGATGCCGCCGTGGCCCTTGTCCAGCAGGCAGTTGCGGATGATGGTGTGCTCGCAGCTCTTCTTGAGCTTCATGCCCAGGAACACCTTGCTGGCCTTCATGGCAATGCAGTCGTCGCCCACATGGATGTTCACGCCGATGATGCGGGTGTACTCGCAGCTTTCGGGGTCGATGCCGTCGGTGTTGGGGGCGTTGTAGGGATTGTTGATGTTGAAGTTGAGCAGGTCGAGGTGCTTGACGAAGATGGGGTGGATGGTCCAGGAGTAGCTGTTCTGCACCGTGATGCCGTGCAGGCAGACCTTTTCGCTGTCCACCATGGCCACCGCGCGGGGACGCCAGGCGATGCGCTTGACCTTGGGGTTCACCCACCAGTCGCCGTTCTGGGCGTCACAGTCCAGGGTGCCCTCACCGGTGACCACGACGTCGTGCACCTGGGTGATGTTCAGCAGGCCGGCAAAGCTGTTCAGCGGGTTGCCCTCCCAGCCGGTCAGGTAGTACTCGTCCACCTCGTTCTCGCTGGGCAGTACGCCGGGCAGGATGGGGTAATGGGTGCGGTCGTTGTCGCCCAGCAGCACGGCACCCTTTTCCAGATACAGGGTGGTGTTGCTCTTCAGGAATAGGCTGGCGGTGCGGTAGCGGCCGGCGGGCACATACACGGTGCCGCCCTTTGGGCAGGTGGACAGGGCGGCCTGCAGCTTGCCGGTGTTGTCGGTCTCGCCGTCGGCCACCAGGCCGTAGCGGGATGCATCCACAAAGAACGTTTCAGCCTCGGTGACAAAGGTCAGACTCAGGGTCTCGCCCTCGGCCTGCACGCCCACGGTGTACTCGGTACCGGGCAGCAGGGAGAACAGGGAGAACACATTGGTATTGCATGCTTCGTAGACAGTCTTGCCGTTCAGGGTAACGACGAACGGATGGGCCGGGCGGAAGCACAGGCCGTTTTCCAGCTCGAACACGGCACTGCGGGTCATGGAACGGATAAGGGACAGGTTCATGAGAAAACCTCCTGATAAATGGTTTTGGCTTGCCCGCACCGGGCGGGCATGATATGATAAAAAGAAAAGCGGATGTGCGCGGAGGACGTTAAAGAATGAAGGCAGAACAGGAAAAGATCAGTGCAAAGGTCCGGGCAGTGTCGATGCACCTGAACGGCGGCAAGCTGCAGCTGCCCGCCGAAGAGGAGAGCTGCTACGTTGTGCTGGTGGCAGAGAGCGGCTGTACCCTGCAGTACGCAGAGCAGACCATGCTGCTCAACCCGGGCAGTGCGCTGCTGCTGGGACCCGGCGGCGGCTGCATCCAGCAGACGGGCAGTGCGGCACCGGAGCTGGTGGGCTGCAGTTTCCCGCTCAGTACCCTGCACGAGCTGCGCACCCAGACCCAGCGGGATTTTTCCCGGCTGTTTGAGCCGGAGCAGTCTGCTGTGCTGTACGGTTCCGTGCAGTGGAACAGCCGTCTGCGCACCCTGCTGGAGCTGATGCGCACCGCCATGGAGGAGCCGGATTACCCGGGCGCGCTGTACCTGCTGCTGGTGCTGCATTACATCGAGCAGGAATGCATCGCGGAGAGCAGCGCGGTGGCCCGGCCCCATAATAAGACGGTGGAGCGCATCTGTGCGTATCTGGCCGCCAACTACCGCCAGAAGTTCTCCCTCAGCGAGGTGGCAGCGCGGTTCTACCTGTCGCCCTACTACCTCAGCCGCCTGTTCAAGCGGGTGACGGGGCAGTCCATCGTGGACTACATCAACAACCGCCGCATCGAGGCGGCCCAGAAGCTGCTGGAGACCACGGAACTGAGCATCAGTGCGGTGGCCGAGCAGACCGGTTTTGCCAGCGCGGCCCATTTCCGCCGTGTGTTCCACGAGGTGATGGGCACCGGGCCGCTGCAGTACCGCAAGGCACATAAGAAATGATGGGTTTTTCTGCGGAAAACAGGATGCAGCCCAGCGGGCTAGGATGTCTGCCTGCGGCAGAAGAGGTGTGCCTCACGGCACAATGTTGTGCAGCGTGCAGCATGTTCCGGAAGGGCATACATCATTCACAAATAAAACACCCCCTGTGCCCTCTACGGGAACGGCACAGGGGGTGTTGTTTGCATCAGATGCTCTTTGCGCAGCGGGACAGGGGCTTAGCCCTTGACGGCACCAGCAGAGATACCTTCAACGAACTGGTCCTGTGCACAGAAGAAAACGATCAGCTGCGGCAGGATGGAGATCAGGGACAGCGCCAGGATCTTGTTCCAGGCAAAACCGGTATCACCGTCCATGGACAGCTTCACGAACAGGGACATGGGGTACTTGCCGGGGGTGCTGACGTAAAGCAGCGGGCCCATGAAGTCGTTGCAGCTCCACATGAACTGGAACAGTGCGCAGGACACCAGAGCAGGCATCAGCATCGGGACGATGACCTTGTACAGGGTCTGGAAGGAGGAGCAGCCGTCGATGGCGGCAGCCTCGTCCAGGTCGCGGGGGACGTTGCGCATGAACTGCACCAGCTGGTAGACGAAGTAGGTCTCAGTTGCGAATGCGCAGTGGACCCAGATGGCCAGATAGAACGGGCTGTTGACCCAGCCGAACTTGGTGTACAGCAGGAACTGAGGCACGTTCAGGACGACCTGAGGCAGGAACAGGGTGGCCAGCATGATGCTGAACAGGATCTTCCGGCCCGGGAAGTCGAAGCGGCCAAAGCCGTAAGCTGCAATGCAGGAGGAGACCACGGTGCAGATGACCTTGGGCAGGACGTAGCTGTAAGTGTTCAGCATGGCCTGCAGGATGTTGATGGAACCGCCGAAGTTGTTCAGCGCGTTCTTGTAGCCCTCCAGAGTGGGGTTCTTGATCCACAGGCCGATGCCTGCAAAGATCTCGCTGTTGTCCTTAAAGGTGGCGCTGATCATCCACAGCAGGGGATAGATCATGATGAGGCCCACCAGGATCAGGACGAAGTACTTGAAAAACGTCGCGATGGCGTTAGAAGCTTTCATTCCCATACTGTCACACCTTACCTTTCATCCGAGTAGTAGACCCACTTCTTCTGGCTGGTGAAGGCGATGATCGTCAGGATGCAGACGATGACGAACATAATCCATGCCAGTGCGGAAGCCATGCCCATCTGGTTGGACTTGAATGCGTAGTTGTAGACCAGAATGGAGATGAGGGTGGTGGAACCGCGGGGACCGCCGTTGGTGATGATGAACGGGCCATTGAACTCCTGGAAAGCCTGGCAGATCTGAGTGACCAGGTTGTAGAAGATGATGGGGGTGATCATCGGGACGGTGATGGAGAAGAACTGTTTCCATTTGCCAGCGCCGTCGATGGTGGCAGCCTCGTACAGGTCGGCCGGCACGCCCTTCAGAGCGGCGAGGAACAGCACCATGGCGGAGCCGAACTGCCAGATACGCAGGAAGCAGATGATCCACAGTGCGTAGCTGGGGTCGCTCAGCCAGGAAGGACCCTGGAAGTGACCGAAGGTCAGCATACGGATGAGGGTGTTGACCAGACCGTCATCACGGAACACGGCCTTCCACAGCACGGCGATAGCAACAGAGCCGCCGAGGATGGAGGGGATGTAGTAGACGGTGCGGAACACGTTCACGCAGGCGATCTTGAAGTTCAGGATGTAGGCGATGAACAGTGCGAAGACCAGCTTCAGAGGCACAGTGATGAAGCTGTACTTGAAGGTGGTGATGAGCGCCTTGGTGATCTTGGGAGTGGTAAAGGCGTCCACATAGTTCATGATGCCATACTGATGGATGCCGTTGAAGAAGTCCATATCCGTAAAGCTGTAGTACAGAGACTGGCCGAACGGAATGGCCTTGAAGACGACGAAGCCGATGATCCAGGGGATCAGGTAGAACAGGCCCTGCCATTTGTCAAAAAACTTCTGGGCCGGGGTACGCCCGAGAGAGGGCGCTTTGCTTTCTTTCATCCGGGAATCCTCCTTTTATAAGGATATGTCTCGTACGCCGCACAATCGTTTGGACACATTTTTGTCAAAAAAATGTCATCACTGTCTTGCAAAAAAGGGGCATCCGTCCGTAGGTGGAAGGAATGCCCCTTGCAAGACTCCTTTATGCGGGGCGGCCTGTGTCAACACCGCGCGTGTGCGGGCCGCAAAAAGTCCATGAGGCGGAAATTAGACAGTGTAGCCGACAGACTCCATGCCGTCCAGCAGGGTATCGACCAGGTCAGCGCCGGAAGCATTGTCGTAATCCAGAGTGTCGAACACTTCCTGATAGATGCCGGTGCCGGTAGCCTTCAGGTCGTTGGACTCGAACAGGGGGTCGAGCTGGTTGGAAACGAAGGCCATGACCTTGCCGTTTGCCTCAGCGACCAGCTCCTTGATCTTGCCGGCGCTCTGAGCAGCAGCCAGACCAGCCTTGGAGGCGGGGATGCCGCACTCGGAGCCCATGATCTCGGCACCCGCGGTCTCGTTCAGCAGGAAGTTGATGAGGGTAGCTGCCTCTGCGGGATGCTCGCAGGTCTTGGTGATGGCCAGACCCATGGAGACCTTGGAGAAGCCGCCGTTGTAATCGCCGAACTTGATCTCCTCGCCCACGGTGAAGCCAGCCTTATTCTCCTCGTCCAGAGCGTCAGCGTACTTGGTAGCGGAGGAGTCCCACTCGAAGCAGCCGGCCAGCTTGCCGGTGATCCACTCGGTGGACTGGTGAGCGGCGTTGTCGCCGTTGGAGCCGTAGTAGGTGGGCAGGCTCATGATGACGTGGCCCTCGACCAGGCTCTTGATGAAGTCGATGCCCTCAGCGATCTGGTCGGCGTCGTAGTTCAGGGTAGAGGTGGTGGGGTCTGCCCAGTCCTTGCCGTACTTGGACTCGAGGTAGAAGACCATCAGGATCATACGGTCGTATGCGCCCAGGTGCAGGGGATAGTAGTCATCGCCCAGCTTCTCCTGGAAGGTCTTGCCGGCAGCCATCAGCTCGTCCAGAGTGGTGGGGAAGGCGATGCCGGCCTTGTCGAAGGTGGTCTTGTTCCAGTAGAAGATACGGCCGGTCATGGAGACAGGCACGCACTGCTGAGCGTTTGCCACGTTGCAGGCAGCCAGCTTGGCCTCATCCCACTGAGTCAGGTCCAGATAGTCGGAGACGCTGTTCAGGTCGATGAAGGTCTGGCCGTTCTTGGAGTAGTTGTACAGCCAGTTCCAGTTGATCTGGCAGACATCCTCAGCGACGCCGCCAGCGAACTTGGTGGACATGGTGTCCTCCCAGCCGGACCATGCAGCGAAGGTGGGGTTGACGGTGATGGTGCTGTGCTCAGCAGAGAAAGCCTTGATGGCCTCCTGGTAAGCGTTGTGACGGGACTCGCCGCCCCACCAGCTCATGGTCAGGGTGACGGGGTCAGAAGACAGACCAGCCACAGAAGCTGCTGCGGAAGAAGCGGCAGTGGAAGTAGCGGTAGAACCAGCATTGCTGGAGCCGCCGCAGGCGGCCAGCAGGCCGGCAGCACCCACAGCGCCAGAGACCTTCAGAAAGTCACGACGAGAAATTGCCTTGCTCATTTTCGTTCTCCTCCTATGTAGAAAACATCTTCTTGCACGGACGCCTCTGCAAAGCATCCATTGTATACAAATATGATACCAAAGGCAAGAAAAAAAAGAAAGATGCAAATTGTAGTGATAGCGGCAGAAAACGTACAAATATTGCGCTTATTTTTTGCCCGGTTTTGACGTCATTGCCATAATGAATAAACTTGGACCGAAAAACTGTGCAACTTGTATACTTCAACGATTTGCATAGAAAACTGGGATGCAACAGGAGAAGATTGGCCTGAATTGCAAGAATTTTGTAGCCGAGGCAGAATTTGTTGAAAGAGCGTTGTATACATCAAAAGCGACGATAACAGAAAGTTCCGACCCTGAGCTGATATATCAATAGTGCAAAAAACGCGCGAATTGGGGCGCGACTGATATATCACGGATGCAGAAAAGATACAAAAATGCCGTCCGGCGTGCGGACGGCATAAAATCAGGAAAAAGAGTCACCGGCGGGCGGCGTAGAAGGCGCTGCGCTCCCGGAAATAGCACTGGGGACACATGCTGACGTACTGGACGTCGTTCTCAAGGTCGATGGCTACCTGTTCGCCCTCAAAGACGAAGCGGCCGTTGACCTTGCGGCAGTTGCAGGTGGCCTTGCGGCCGCAGGTGCAGATGGTCTTCATCTCCTCGATGGTGTGGGCCAGCTCCAGAAGCCGGGTGGAGCCGGGGAAGCCCTTGAGGGAGAAGTCGGAGCGCAGGCCGTAGCAGATGACGGGGATGTTCAGCTCTACCGTCACCATGAACAGCTGCTCGGCCTGCTCGGCAGTGAGGAACTGGCTCTCGTCACAGAGCACACAGGCCAGAGGCCGGCCCTCGCTGCTGGCGGCCCGGACGGCCTCCACCAGGTCCATGTCCGGCGGCACCAGCAGATCGGCAGGGCGGCGGACGCCCAGACGGCTCACGAGGTCGCCGCTGCCCTTGGTGTCCACCTTCGGCTTGAGGATGAGCACCCGCATCCCCTGCTCCTCGTAGTTGTGGGCCACCTGCATCAGCGCGGTGCTCTTGCCGCTGTTCATTGCGCCGTAACGGAAATAAAGCTTTGCCATATCGAAAAAGTCTCCTCATGAAAGGACCTTCTCAGCCAAAGCCTGACGGAGAGGGCCTGTATTATCGATAGTATGTGCTCAGTCCTGATTGCGCAGCCGGTAGCCCAGGCTCATCAGGCTGTCGCCAAGGTGGACGTTCTCCACCACCACGTCGGGGTAGGGGACAGACAGATCGTAGTGGGAGAAGTTCCAGAAGCCCTGAATGCCCAGAGCCACCAGACGGCCGCTGATCTCCTCTGCGCCGCTGCGGGGCAGACAGAGCACAGCCACCTCGGGGTGGTGCTCGGCGCAGAAAGCTTCCAGCTCATCAATGTGTAAAATCTGGATGCCGTTGATCTCTTTGCCCACCTCGTCGGGGGCATTGTCGAAGGCGGCAATGAGCTTGTAGCCGTTGGTGTCGGTGGTGATGAAGCGGCTCACAGCCTTGCCCAGACGGCCGCAGCCAATAAGGATGGTGGGCAGGAGGTCGCCGTTGCCAAAGAGCAGATGCTCAAGGATGCTCAGCAGGTTCTCCACCGAGTAGCCGATGCCCTGACGGCCATTCACGTCGCCGATGCAGTTGAAGTCCTGCCGCACCTGAGAGGCAGTGGTACCCATCTGGGCGGCCAGCTCACGGGACGAGATGCTGGTGATGCCGTCGTTCTTCAGGGTGCGCAGGTAGCGATAGTATTTGGGCAGGCGCTTGATGACGGGCAGAGAAGCTTTGCCGGGAGTGTTCATAGGGGGGCTCCTTTCTTTTTATCCGCAGCATTGCCGGGGAGAAGTGCGCAGCGGCAGGGTGCTCCGGCAAAAGATTTGTACTTTCTTGTACAATAATGATACATATTTGACAATCTTATCTCTAGTATAAAGTATACAGCACGAAGAGAGAATGTCAAACCATTTGGCACATTTTTTTGAGAAAGAAAAGAAATCTTTGCCGAAGTATAACCGGCAGGAATGCCGGACAAGCTGAAATGAAGCAAAAAGGAGGATACGCAGAATGTCACAAGAAGAGAAGAACATCCCCGTGGAGCAGCAGCGGCTGGAAAAAGAGCAGATCGAGGATATGGGCAGCGTCTACCGCACCCGGGGAGCTCACGCCATCCACTGCCTGACGGTCATCGGGCAGGTGGAGGGCCATGTGGAAGCGCCCCAGGGCCAGAAGACCACAAAATATGAGCATGTCATCCCCCAGCTGGTGGCCGTGCAGGAAGACCCCGCCATCGAGGGCCTGCTGGTCCTGCTCAATACGGTGGGCGGGGATGTGGAGGCGGGACTGGCTATCGCAGAGATGCTGGCCTCCTTAAGTAAGCCTACGGTTTCCCTGGTGCTGGGCGGGGGACATTCCATAGGTGTACCCATGGCGGTATCAGCAGATTATTCCTTTATCGTGCCGACCGGGACCATGCTGGTGCACCCGGTGCGCATGAGCGGGATGGTGATCGGGACGGCACAGACCTACGAATATTTTGAAATGATCGAGGAACGGATCATAAGCTTTGTATCAGAGCACAGCAGGATCGATCGGGAAAAAATGAAACGGCTCATGCACAATACGAAGATGCTGACGAAGGATCTCGGGACGGTTCTGGTCGGAAAAGAGGCGGTGGAGTGCGGACTGATCGACGGAGAAGGCGGAATCAGGGACGCCATCGAAAAGCTGAATGCGCTGATAAAAAACGACTGACCGAAAATATGTTCGATTTATAATTTCTTACGGTTGCATTTTGGCATTTTTTTTTGTATACTATATTTTGGGGTACTTGCCCCGTAAAGTTAAAGGGGGAAAAGCACTTGGCTGGAACCAGAAAACAAAAAGAAACGACAAAACAATCACAGGTGTCTGCAAGAACAAAAACCACATCAAAGACAACGCAGAAATCTGCACAGACGCCTAAGAATAAGACAACAAGGACAGGGGCGAGAGCTTCCGAAAAGAGAAGAGAAACGAAACCGCAGTATGAGGAAGATACCGGATTCTTACAGTCTGAGGCAGTGATCCTCGGCACCTTCGCGGTATGTGTGCTGTTATTCTTGAGCAACTTCCATATCTGCGGATTCCTCGGTGACTTTTTCAGCCGGATCATGCTGGGCGTGTTCGGCTGTATCGGTTATCTGGCTCCGTTATTGTTGTTCGCAGAACTGTTATTCTACGCTTCGAATAAGGGAAATATCCGGGCAGTCTACAAGATGATCGCGGTGGAAGTCCTTCTGATCGTGCTCTGTGGTCTTGCGCAGCTTGTGTTCGGCGGCGGATACCGGGAAGGTCAGACGATCCTCGACATCTATAAGTCCGCCGGAGTAAGTGGACTTGGCGGCGGCGTGATCGGCGGTGTCCTTGTTATGGTTCTCCACACAGCGGTGGGAACCATCGGGGCCTATGTGGTCCTTCTCGTATTTATGATCATCTCGCTGGTGTGCATCACGGAAAAATCCTTCGTGTCCGCTGTTAAGAGCGGAAGTGGAAAGGCATATCGGTATGCAAAGGAAGATTACAGCAGAAGAAAAGAACTCCACGAGGAACGTCAGGAGGAAAAACGCAGACTCCGGGAAGAGCAGCGCGTTCAGGGCGTGGATCTTGCTGCGACAGATCTCTCGAGAACTCCGGATTTCGGTGGAATTGCCGGTGGCTATATGGGCGTTGTGGATGCTGAGGCTGTGTCCGAGGCAGATGAGACGAAACAGGAAATAAATGTTTCCGATACATATAAAGAAGAAACGGCGGATCCGAAGGCGGAGACAGGAAGTATGCAGCCGGATCCTGCAGATATCTTTAAAGGAAAGATCACGATGGGAGGTAGGCCGGTAGAAAATCCGGAGTCTTCCAGTGAGGATCAGAGTAAGGAAGGCCGGTTCGGAGAAGACGCGATGAAGGATGTGGAACGCGTTCCGTTTGAGGAAGATGCTGTCCCGCCTGGAATCCATGAGGATGAGGACGTGTTTATCAGTCATGGGGAGAGTGCCTTTGATGATGAGGATATGTTCCCGGACGAAAAGAAAAGGGAGACAAAGGCCTGGGAGAAAAAACCGAAGGTGTCCGTTTTATCCAATCTCCCGGATATCCCGTTGGATGAGCCCGCGGCGGATGATGACGAGATCTTTGCGTCCATGAGAAGAAACACGGAGAGAAAAGCGGACGGACTCCGTGCAGAGAATGCCAAATCAGGCAAAATTGCAGAGCCAGACGAAACTGCAGAGACTTCGAAGACGGCAGAGGAGGAAAAAAACGAGTTCCCGGAGACGGAAGAAAATGAAAAGACGGCCGGAATTCCTGCCTCCGAAGAAGAATCCATGAGCGTTCTTTCAGATGACGAATTTCTCGACACAGAGCCTTATGTGGAAAATGAGGACTACTGGATTCAGGCAGCAGAGCCGGGAAGCCGTGCATATGTGGCAGCACACGGCAGCAGCGAGAAATCCCCTGAACGCCCGGCCGCTAAGGAACCGTCCGAAGAACACCGTCAGGTCGTGACCGCGTCCGGAAAAGTCATTGAAACGGATACGGAAGAGATCATAAAGAAAAAGGCGGAAGTAAGAAAGCGGGAAGCAGCCGAGAGGGAAGAGGCAGGAAACGAGGTATTAAAGGAGATCCGGCAGACGGAAGAAAAACCAAAGAAACCTTATATGATCCCACCGCTTGACCTCTTAAAGAAAGGCGCTCCCGTGACGGGGCAGTCGGAACAGGAATTTAAGGATACGGCAATCAAGCTCCAGCAGACATTAAGAAACTTTGGTGTCGGAGTCACCGT
>ERZ827522.2878-NODE-2878-length-10989-cov-4.228004_pt1 | contig 10989 bp, 9 predicted proteins | sample MGYA00519580_ERZ827522 | MGnify/ENA primary metagenome ERZ827522 (study PRJEB31778, sample SAMEA3449340) | human gut metagenome | biome: human gut; feature: human-associated habitat; material: faeces | place: United Kingdom | collected 2010/2012 ...
AAGGGATGAATCCGGTCAGGATCATAGCCCGTCATGTGATCCAGTCCTTTGAAATTGGAGAGGTCACACCGGAGCTTGCCCACGAGATCGGCAAGCAGTTTGCGGATGAAATCCTCGGTGGAAAATACGAATATGTGCTGACCACTCACATTGACAAAGATCACGTCCATAACCACCTGATTTTCAATGCGGTCAGTTTCCAGGATCACCGGCACTACCACTCCAATAAGCGGAGCTACCATGAGATCCGCCGCACCAGCGACCGAATCTGCAAGGAGCATGGCCTGTCCGTCATCGTCCCAGGCCGGGACAAGGGCAAGAGCTACATCGAACACCAGGCGGAACAGAACGGCACCAGCTACAAGGCGAAGCTGCGTGCCGCCATCGACCGGCTCCTGCCCGGCTGCTCCGACCTGGAGGACCTGCTCCGCCGCCTCCAGCGGGAAGGGTATGAACTGAAACGGGGCAAATACATATCCGCCAGAGCTCCGGGCCAGGAGAGGTTCACCCGACTGAAAACCCTGGGCGCTGATTATGCCGAGGAGGCCCTGACCGCCCGGATCGCCGGAAGTCCCAGGCCCTCCCGCCAGCCGCAGCAGCGCACCGGGAAGCCCAGCCTGCTCATTAACATCCAAAACAATCTCAAAGCCCAGCAGAGTGCCGGTTACAAGCATTGGGCGACCATCGAGAACTTGAAGCGGGCAGCGGAAACGCTGAACTTCCTGACGGAGCATGGCATCGGAAGTTTGGAGGACCTGTCCGAGCGGTGCGACGGGGCGGCGGCTGCCACCGCCAGGGTGAAGGCAGACCTCCGAGCGACGGAGAAGGAGATGGAGCGGCTGACCCTCACCATGAAGCACGCCGCCACCTACCGCCAGCTCCGTCCCCTGTATGAGGAATACCGCCAGTCCAGGGACAAGGAGAAATTCCTCCGGGGGCATGAGGGAGAGATCATCCTGTTTGAGGCGGCGGCAAGGGAACTGAAGCGCCTGGGCACCGTATCCCTGCCCGCCACCAAGCGGCTCCGGGCCGAGATGGACGGGCTCACCGCCAGGCGGACCGCCCTGCAATCGGAATATCGGAAGGCCCAGCGGGAGGAGCGGGAGTACGACACCCTCCGCCAGAATGTGGAGGCCCTGCTGGAAAAGCCAAGGGAAGCCGAACCGCAGAGGCAGCGGAATCACGAACTGGAATAGGTAGGATTGTGCGCTTTGCCGGACTTTTCAAAGGCCCCTGGGCGCGGTCTGATTTTATCTGTATAATGGGAGGCAGGAATGGAGGTGCCGCCAATGACGAGAACCGAGGCCGTTAAGGAATTTTTCAAGAAGGCAGTTTTGCCCGTCGCCATCGCCGGGCTGCTGTACTGCATTTTCAAATCCGCCTGCATCAGGAATGGAGAGCTGGATCTTCTCTGGCTCTGGATACTCTGCGGCCTGCCCTTCGGCATCCATCGGATGTGCGTCTGGATCGTGCCGGGCGGCGACTCCCTGGGCGGCGGCGCCGCCCTGTTTGTTCTGAACTTCGCGATCGGCGGCATCATCGGCGGCTTCGTCCTGGTGTGGCGCCTGCTGGTGGCGGCATGGTATGTGTCCCTCACCATCTACCGCCTGATCGTGGGATATTGAGATGGACAAATGATAGAGAGCCGGCTGGCATTGACCAGCCGGCTCTCCTCATGGTGTCCGCTCCAGAATAAATTTTGTTACCAGATCCGCATACTGTTCCAGCCGCACCATCAGCGCCAGGTGGCCGCCGGTCAGGTCGGTGACCACCGTGGGACTTGGCATCAGGGCGATCAGGTCCTCCCGGCAGGCCGGGGTGAAGGTGGTGTCGTCCTCGGACAAAATCAGCAGCACCCGCCCCTCCCACGGGGCAAAATCATTGCGGGTCATGCCAAAGTAGTGTTCTGCGTCACAGAGAAAGTCAATCATGTGCTGTTCATAGGGCTTGGTGAGCAGTTCCATCATAGCGCCGCACAGTTCCTCCATAGCGGCCTTTTCCTGGGCTGTAAAGCCATCGGTTTTCTTTTTCATCACCGCCCATCTCATCATCCGCTTGATGAGCGGAAACGGCAGGAAGGCAAGCCATTTTTTGAACTTCCGCTGGCTTTCGATTATCTTCATCAGATCCTGATACCCGGCCTTGCTCATGTTGCCGGACAGCGAGCAGGTGTTGGAGAGGACCAGCCCCTCCACCACTTCCGGGTGGCGGGAGGCGATGACCTGGGCCACTACGCCGCCCAGGGACTGTCCCACCAGCCAGACCTTTTCCTTCAGGTGGCGGAGTAGTTCAGCCACGGCATCGGCAAACTCGCCGTTGTCCCCGAACTGGAGCTGATAGTCAAAGGTCAGCACCGAAAAATCCCTGGCGAACCGGGCAAAGTGCTTATAAAACAGGTCGGACAGCCCAATGCCGCCCGTGAGCAGGACCAGCGTGGCTTTGGCCTGGGGATTTTGATAGTAGCGATAGGTAAAGAGTTTCCCGCTGCTGACCGTGAAGGTGGCGGTTGGATAAACCCGGCGAAATTCTGCAAGTGTCATGGAACTCCTCCTTTCAGATCCAGGTGAGCAGATACCCGTTGATTAAAGCAACAGCCAAAAACAGAAGAACTCCCCGCAGGAAAGCGTAAAAGTGTTTGCGGGGGTCCGCATATAATTCCGGACTTTCCTCGGTGCCGGAAAACCGCACCCGTTTTGTGTGCCGCCACCAAAGCAGGTCGATCACCAAAAAATCAAACAGATTCAGCGCCTGTCCTAAAAGCAGAGTGTTCAAAAAGTTGCCTGCAAAATATTCCTGCCGGGTGAGAAGCCCCATCGCAAACAGGAGCGCAGTAAACAAAAGCAGATTTCCAGCGAAGATGGCCGCAGGACCTCGCTGCCGAATATTTCCTGATAGCTCCGGGCGGGCTTTCACAATCTTCTGTACCTCGTCCGGGTAAGTAGAAAAATTACGGATGTTTTTCTCGTCGCTCCCGGTGCCCAGCCAGCAAAAAGCCCAAAACAAGGAACACAGGAGCATACCCTCTGCCAGCAGCATTTGAACCATCTTCCATCTCCCGATTTCTATTTTCCCTGCCGTTCTTTGTCCCAACGGGAACCCTTTTTGCAGATATAAAAGTCACAGCAGTCACCGCCGGCAGCCAGCGTTTTGGTACGGTAGAGCCGCCCACCCATCCAGTCGACGGACATCGTGTCCAGAGCGCATAGATAGGGAACCAGATGAGGAAGGCCCTCCTGTCGGCCCAGGGCACACAGACCGCACTGGTGGTAAAGGATCGTATATTCCTCTGCATCCCGGCCGAAGATGACCTCGGCATTCCACTGAAAGGGGTTCCTATCTGCATCCGCCAAAGATGCAGTCGCTGCTCGCTTATATTGAGCCTTCAATGTAAATGCAGTCTTGGCTTTGCCCCGGAAGGCGGTCACAACCAGAGGAGAACGCATACTGGCACTTACCATGCCCTCAAAGCACTTTTCACTCATTTTTTCTTCTGCCGCCTTATAGATAGACAGCCATAGAATTCCACCAGTCAGGCAGACCCGCAACGGGTTTTCCATCATGGAGCCAATATCCGGGGTACGGGATACCATTTGCCGGTAAATCTGCTTAGAGAGCTGCTTCAACGCAGAAATATCCCATCCCAACTCCTGCCTTGCCAGATACCGAAATGCGGCAGGAGCGATGGCAACCCACATCAGCCTTTCACAATATGTATAGTTCATGACAAACCTCCGTCTTACTTCCGCCCCACCAGCATCCGGGAGTCGCCCAGCATCATCATGGCCGCCCGGCGGCGGGAACCGAAAGCCTCCTGGGCCGTGTCGATGAGCCGTACATCCGCATATCCCATGTCCCGCAGTTCCTGGGCGAAGGCCTCCATGTTCCCGTACATGTGGGGCTTCATCTCATCGTTGAGGGCGAACACGCCGCCTTTTTTCAGCACCCGCAGGGTCTCCAGCAGCAGAGCCCGTTTATCCGAACCCATGATGTTGTGATAGACATAGTTGCTCACCACGGCGTCGAAACTCTTGTCCGGGAAGTCCAGCTTGTTGGCGTCCCCATGCTGGAACCGGCACCGGGCGGCTACACCTTCGCTTGCGGCGTTTTTCTCGCACATAGTCTGGTTGTAGCCGAAGTCTGCGCCCCAATAGTCAATGCCCGTTACTTTTGCCTCCGGCCACATCAGGGCCGCCCGGATGGACAATGGCCCGGAGCCGCAGCCTACTTCCAGAAGCTGCCCTTGCCCGTCAAAATCCAGATGGGAGAGGACAACCAGGTGGGTCCGATCCATCATGCCGCCGCCCCCAAAGGCATACTGCCGCCGTATCCAGGCGCACCACAGGAGCAGCGCCAGCAGAATCACTGCGGCAATCACGAACACCACACCAAGCGCCGTGATATGGAACACCGCAAAGGACAGTACCGCCAGTACCACAGACAACGCCAAAAGGGCTCCCACCACATAGAAAACAGGGTTTGACATCCAGCTCCCGTAATTCTCCCCATGCGTCCCAAGGTGGATCGCTGCTTCTTTTGCTTTCCTTCGTTCAACCATAGTTATCCCCACTTTCTCGTTATAAACGTTCAATTCTGTCGCGTAAGAGATCAATGATCTCCCTCTGAGCCTTCTTTCCCTCTGGATAAAAAGAAAAGCTGGGCCAACAATGACACATACCAGGTGCGATGTGAATTTGACAGGGCACACCGTATTTCTCAAACGCTTCGGCAAAGTATTCCGCTTCCACGGAGAGCACCTCGTCTCCACCGTAATAAAAATGCGTCATTGGAAAATTGGAAAAATCCCCAGCCGTACCTGCCAGCATATACGCCGGAACATCTTCGCCGTGCTCCATCAAATTGCGTACAGTCGTCATGAATCCGGCATCCACAATGAAATCTTTCTTGTTCAGCGCGCTCATTTTCTGCTTTTCGGCCTCGCTCATCGGGACGCACCCAGGTGAAGATGCAATGATCAGCCCTGGCATGGGTAGAGGTTTGGGCTGAGCGTTGTTGTGTAGCCCCACTCCTATGGCCAGTGCTCCGCCGGAGGAAAAGCCCAAAATTGCAATATTCTCCGGCGCATACTCCCGCAGCATTTCGCGGTAGACGGCATAAACCGCGTCAAATGCACATTTCACGCTTTGCCTGGTGCAGAGCGGATAGTATGGAAACCATATGTCGCGGCCGCTTTTGGCTCCCATCCTTTCTGCCAGCTTCACATCTCCGTCATCTGGCCCCAAGATATATCCGCCTCCAAACAGAAAGAGAAGCGCACACTGAGACGGAGCATCCCCGGTTCGGATTTTCAGGCAGTGAGAGCCATTGATAAGCCGATCCTCGTATCCAAATCCCCGTCGGGACGTCATACGAAAGCCACGCGTCTCATTCATCTTTTCCACTTTTTTCAGCAACTCATCCTGCGGCAAAGCAAACAGTTTCTTCATTCCCATTAACTTTACTGCTACCTTTGCAATCTTAAAACGGATACTCAACCGGCAACACCGTCCTTTCTTGCAGTTTATCTAATCATTCCTATTATCAATCCAAATCCCGCCTGGGCCGCCGCCATGAGGGGGCACAGCAAGAGCGGCCACTGGAGCAGATGCTCCGGCAGAGCGTATTCCTTCATCCAGGCTTTGAACCCATAGCCTGGGTGCCCTTCGGTTCCTGAGATGATAAAACGGCGTTTTGCTTTTTTCTGTATCAGCCAGAAGTCCAGAAAAAGCAGATCACAGACATTGACGACCATCCACTGGATATATCCCGTCAGGGCCAAACGCCAGAAGCCGGTTGTCCCGCCCTCCACAGTACTGACCGCACCATAAAGGAGGAGGGGCAGCAACTCCCCAAAGCAGATCCAAAGCCAGTAAAAACGATTTTCGGCCTTTGTCGGCGGATCTTTTGCCGCCTTGATGATGGCGGGCGGATAGCAGGGAAACATCAGCCGGGGCCTATACAGCGCCACCGCCGCGGCGAACAGGTTAAAATAGGCCGCCATGGCAATCCCGTCCAGGATGGTGCGTGTCCAATTCACATATATCCCCCTTTCACTTGTAAGTAATCATAAGGTTAGCAGTAACTAACCGATATGTATTCAGTATACCTTATCCCGCGTGAAAAAGCAATGCACCATTGATGCCTTCCTGCGATTTTGCACTATGGAAATGTGGAAAACGGCCGCTCCGCCGATGGAAAACAGATATTCACGGCCCGATGGAAAAGCCGCCGGCTTTCCCACAGCCCGCAAACATCGTTTCCCACAGTTCCGCAAGCATGACCGTTTACGCACATTCCCACAGCGCCTACTACGGCGAATATCCTTCCCGTCCGATCCTGATTGAAAGAGAAAAAAGAGAACAAAAAAAGAAGCGGGAGCGTCACCCTCGGCCTAAACCGAAGGCGGCGCTCCCACTCTGTTATGGAAAAGTGTTCAAAACAGCCTCTTTGTCCCCCCTCAAATCAGAGGGAGAGGCCCACATGGGGAAATCATAAGGGCGGCTCCCGGAAAAGCCGCCACAGGCGATTTTTCAGCCCGTTTTCAACCCCTATTCCCGCATTTTTTCGAGCGTGCGGACTGGTAATGGGGACAGGCGATGAGGACTGCCCGGAAGCTCTGCTTGCAGGGATGGACACAGCCCTTGCAAATCTTGTTGTACCTGCGGCGGCCGTTCTCCCCGAGGAAGAAGGACCATTCCAGCCGCCACTTCTTGCTCCGGCTCACAGGTCATGCTCCGGGGGCTTCTTCTGCTGGGCCCTGTCCGGGGGCTTGCGCTCGCCGCACTCCCGTTTGGCCTCCGCCAGCCGCTCCCGGATGGAAGGGCGCTTCTCCGGGGCGCCCCTATGCGCTTCGCCCTGGGCCTTCTCCTGCTCCTCACCTTTGCGGCCGTTGTTCAGCACCCCGTCGATCATCCCGTAGTCGTCCTCCAGGGTCATCTCGGCGGTGCGGAGCGGGTTCTCCGGCTCCGCTGGCAGGGCGATGATCTGCCCGTTCAGGCTGATGAACTGCTCCGGCTGCTTGAAGTGTTCCGTGTACTTCTGCACCTGCTCCGGGGTCAGGGAGGTGAAGCTGTCCTCACCCAGCCCCACCACCAGGAAGGTGCCGGCCATGACGTCGTAAATCTCCCCATGCTCATCCCGCAGGCCCCGGTTCAGCTCCAGGCCGATGAGCTTGCCCTCATCGTTGCAGACCAGCCCCACCGGGTCGGAGAAGGGATAAGCGGTGGCAATATCGCCACCCACCTCTGCTTGCAGCGCACGAAGGCCGGGGGCGATTTCCTTCACATAGGGCTCCTTCATCGGCTCCACCACCAGGACGGTCATCTTCTCCGGGGCGGCGTGCTCCTGGGCCTCCTCGCTGCGGATAGCGAAGTAACGGGAACCGTTGCCCATGACGAGGTACTTCCCATCGTCAGACTGATGGTGCAGGCCGTACCCGGCCGCCTCCATCTGCTCCCGGCTCATATCCGTCACATAGAAGGTGCCCCTGGGAGTCCGCACCGTTTCGCCGGTCTCCCGGTCATCCGGGGAGGGCGCCGGGGTCTGTCCGGCCAGCTCCGCCTCATACTCCCGGCCCGCCTGCTCCGCAAAGGCCAGCATCTCGTCCACATGGGACTTGTCCGGGTCCTCCAATGCCGCTTTGATTACAGCCGGATCAAAGTCAAGAAATTCCTCATACCCGGTGGCGTCCTTGAACTTCTCAATCTCCGAAGGCAGGTAGTCCTCCTGGGTCTGCCCCAGGGCGGCCAGCTTCTCATCCAGGGCGGAAATGCGGCCGGCCATCAGGTTTTCATAGATTTCTTCTTTCGCCGCGTGCTCCTCCGGGTGCTCGGCGGCGTACTGCGGGTCGTGCTGACGGAAGAACTCGTCCATATCGTAGGCGATGTCCATCGCCCACTCGGATTTTTCGTCCTCGGTCAGCTCCTCCCTGATTTCGGTGTATCTTGCGGTTTCATCAACAGCAGCGTCATAGCCTGTCAAAGCTGCAAAAGGGCTGAACTGCGCTGCCCTGTCTGATATAGACATTTGCGGATGGTCGTCATAGTGCGGACGTGAAAACTGCTTTATATCATAATAATTGTCGTACATTGTAAGCCCCACCTTTCATGCCTTGTGACCGCCTATACTGCGGTTGCGCTCTCTTGCCGTAGCTCCCTCGGTATAGTTCGTGCCTTTTAAAATGGCATTTTTCCCATATTTGTGCTTTATCAAGAGCATTGCTTCCTGCAATGCCCTTTCTTTTTCTTCTGCGTTGTTATCAGCATTTGCCGCTTCCGCCATATCAAACAAGCTTATCTGCTCATAGCTCTCAACTTCGGGGATATCCTCTTCTCTTATGACATTACAGGCGGTCAGATTAAGCCGTCTTGCAAGCAAAGTCTTGTCGATGATCCTGTCAAAAAGAGCCATGGTTGCGTCTATTATTTTTCTGGTCGAGGAAGTGTGCCTGCCTAGATTTTGAGTGCCATGGGCGTGCTTTGGTATCTTCCTGCCATAGTGGTCGCAAACCACCTCGCCCGTATAGTGACCGTCCGCCAAGCTTTCTTTATCATACCCCACAGTGAGAACGATCTGATTTGTCACAACGCCCTTATCCACAAGATCAAGGGACAGCATATCCGCCATTTCCCACAGAATAAGCCTTGTGCGCTCATAATTACACGGCTCTTGCAAGACCTGCCCAGAGGAAATGCTGTTGTTTGAGGGGCGGTATGACTTCACGTCAGGTATGGCGGTAGGCTCGATACCCCATGCGTGGTCGATAAGAAGCTCGGTATTTTTGCCGAAAACCTTGTAAAGCTTCCCTATAAGATAATGGTCCAGCGACCAGCGTGAGATATCCCCCATGGTGTAAATACCAAGCTTTTCAAGGCGGCTTGCTGTGCCTGCGCCCACACGCCAAAAGTCCGTGATAGGGGTATGCCCCCACAGCGTTTCTTTGTAAAGCTGTTCGTTCAGCTCTGCGATACGGACGCCGTTTTTATCCGCAGGGATATGCTTTGCCACAATATCCATTGCCACCTTGCACAGATACATATTCGTTCCAACGCCTGCTGTGGCGGTTATACCTGTAGTTTTCAGCACGTCCAAAATGAGCATTTGTGCAAAGCCACGTCCGTCAACGTTATAAAGCCCGAGATAGCCCGTTGCGTCAATAAAGACCTCGTCGATAGAATAGGCGAAAATATCCTCTGGTGACACATATTTCAGATAAATCCCGTATATTTTTGCGCTCACAGCCAAATATTTCGCCATTTGCGGAGTTGCCACGATATAATCAAGCTCGCAGGCAGGGTCGGATAGCTCCGAATAGATATAGCTTTTCTTTGCAAACTGTCTTTTAGGAGCTTTCTGCAAACGCTCCTTATTGACCTGCTCCACACGCTGAATGACCTCAAAAAGCCTTGCCCTGCCTGAAATACCAAAGCTTTTCAGTGACGGTGACACTGCAAGACATATAGTTTTCTCCGTTCGGCTCTCATCAGCCACCACGAGATTTGTATTCAGCGGGTCAAGCTGTCTTTCCACGCACTCCACCGAAGCATAAAAAGATTTCAGGTCTATTGCAACATAGGTCTTTTCCATAGCATCACCGCCTTTTTCCTTTATGTATAATAGTATACCACGAAACTTTATGTTTTACAATAGAAAATCGAACAAAAGTTCTGAATTTTTAATTAACTCTTTTCATGGCAGTTGACAAAGTAAAAAAACGTCCCCGAGGAAAACTTGGGGACGTTAGTGTTATATTGGGTTTTAAGACGGCATACAATAGTCTACCAAGCTTCACTGTCATAAGGCTCAATAGGAATATTGTAATTCTCTGTTACCTTATAATACTTATCAGTGTCAGTGTCTACCATAAGAACATTTATATCTCCTGTGCTGAGCACATCTCCGTCAATGTAGTAGTGACTCGCTCCGTCATAGTAGATATCGTTAAATCTGCGATCGCCTGAAATCGTGTTGGTATGGACATGCCCTGCCACCACCTTTTTGTCAAGTCCGTGTATCTTGCCAAGCCTGTGGGGATACTGCTCTGTAAAAATATAATCCTCGGTGCAGTATTCCCAAGCATTGCCCGAATCCTCGTCAATGCCTGCGTGGACAAAGATAGTGTTGCCCTCAACGTGATATCTCGGCAGACGTTCAAACCAATATCTATACGAGTCATCAGCGTCATCATATTCGCCGCTGCCAAGCATTTCATTCACCGAAGAAAAACCGCTCATCACCATTTCCTCGTGATTGCCAAGAAGCGCCACCACCTTGTTATGGCCATATGTATTCTGCAAGCCCATAATCTTTTTAAGCACAGCTATATTGTCCTCGCCGCCGTGGATATAATCTCCCAGAAAGATAAGCTTTATGTCAGGCTCGTCAAGGTGGTCAATGACAAGCTCCAAAGCGTCGCAAAGTGCTGAATAACAGCCGTGGATATCACTCATGCAGTATATTTTCATGCTTTTCTCCTTTTGTATCATTAGTTTGGTCGTATTTAGCTATCAGTTTTTCCATGTCCTCAGATCTTGTTTTGACCTTACGCATAACTAGGTCGAGCATTTTTTCAGGTTTTCAAGCTTATCTTTTATATTTTCCTTTTCTGCCATAGTTTGCCCTCCTATAACAATTATCTCTATAATTATATTGTATCACAGGGAATATATCCCTGTCAATCAGCTATGCCACACGAATTATAGTATTTGAAATTATCTTGAAAAAAATATCTCCTTTCTCGCTTGTTTCAGGGGTGATACTGTTATACACAAAGGCTGAAACACAGCCGTCTATGCCGTCGCCTTTCATATCAAGGCACTCACGCTCGGCTTTCCAATCGTTTTTGTTAGGATAAACGCCCCCGCACATACACAATCTGTCAAGCTTTCTGCCGTCCGTCCTGTTGTAGGCCTCTACTCTCCACTTTCTTGCGTCAGCGTCACAGTACATAGAATAATCATCATATATCACCGTCTTTTTGCCCTCCTCGATCAT
>ERZ827522.2882-NODE-2882-length-10974-cov-2.933968_pt1 | contig 10974 bp, 9 predicted proteins | sample MGYA00519580_ERZ827522 | MGnify/ENA primary metagenome ERZ827522 (study PRJEB31778, sample SAMEA3449340) | human gut metagenome | biome: human gut; feature: human-associated habitat; material: faeces | place: United Kingdom | collected 2010/2012 ...
GTAGTTCTGGCCGTAACCGGACTGTGCGTATTGCTGGCCATATCCAGACTGTTGGGCGGCGTTGTAATCAGGCGTGTTGTATTGCGGGTTGTATTGCCCGTTGTTCTGGGGCTGCTGACCGAATGTCATAATCGCTCCTTTAGCGTTTGTTCCAGTACCAATCTTAGAGGAACAAAGCTGAACATTCCATGAATATGATCGATCGGCTCGTTCTGCTCATCTCAAAGCGTAACGGGCGTTTCCACCATGCGCGTGGCATGCACTTGAGATTCGATTGACATTCGATCGCAGCTTGGACCGCCGCGCGATTCACTGCAACGTGAAGGTATGCGTCACCTTGGTGTCTTGATCCGTTGATAGGAACGCAGTGACATCCACCGTAATCGGCGAATCGTCTTGCAGCACATAGCCCAGCGTCACCGTTGCCGCGGTCCCGGGCTGTGCTTGGGCCAAATACGAATTCGCGTCATAGCCTTCAGGCTGATCGAAGTATACTGCCGTCTCCAGTTCGGTGCCGTTCTGGAACACGTTCGGGTGAGCCAAAGTGGCGAACGAGTTGTTCTTGGACGTGTTGTTCGTCCATTCATAAGTCACCAGAGCGGTGGGCTTGCCGTTATAGTCGTTGACGCTTTTCACGGCGGAGACTATTTTCACGTGGGCACCTTCGATATCACCTTCCAAATCCTGCTCGCCCTGCGCTTTCTGCTCGGATGCCTTGCTCTTGGAGGCATCAGACGATTTGCCCGCGGACTTTGATGATGAGGATTGTGACGTGTCGATGCCCTTGGACTCCTTAATGGAATCGTCAATGGCCTTGCTGGCAGCGGACTGCATGGCCAGCGTGATCACAATGGCCAACACCGACAGCACCGCCGCCACAATGGACAGCACCTTGCCGCGTTTCTTGCCCCGGAAGGTGCCCACTATGGCGATAATCGCCAGTATGACGCCGATGAAGCCAAGGATTGCGGCGATATTGTTGACGATGGGAATAAAACTCAGCACCAAACCCAACGCGCCAAACACCACGGCCGCGATGCCGCAGATGGTGGTATGCAGATGTTGCGGTTGCGGCGGCTGAGGCTGAGGCTGTTGTGGCTGGTACTGCTGTGGGGATGAGGGAACCGGCTGCGGGGCGATGTTGTGGTTGGACATGATGTGCTCCTTCTCGTATCTTCCCCGAAATAGGGATGTGAGCACGACGCTACCGGCCGCGAAACAGCGACGTTAGTGGACGAACGGTCATTGTTCGTTGCCTGTTCGGGCAATACGGAGGTGATAACGGTGCCCGCATGTCCAGTGGCGGGGGCCGGATGCAGGTCATACAGTGGAAAGCATGACGAACCCACAACGCGCCGCCGGGCCATACCCCGGTTTCCGACCCGGCTCACGGCCTGACGCTCGCCCTATGCCCGGCACGGGGTCCCCGGTTCCTACACCGGATACGGACGAGGTGCCCGTGACTACGCGCGTATGGTGTTCGGTCGTTATGGTGCCATTGGCCAGTTTCATGTGCATGGCGCAAACCTCGTTCTTCGCCCAGAATTTTGCGCAGGATTCCGCAGGATACACGCTGATGGTCCTCTGCACCTTGCTGGCATTCCCGGCAGGGTTCCTGCTCTTGGCCCGCAGCGAATACCCGGAGGCGACGTTCTGGATCGCCTGCGCGCTGGTGGTCGTGTTCCCGTATGACTCGCTCATCGCACTGATGGCGATGACCTCATTGCTCGCCCGTCGTTCAAACCGGAACACGACCATCCGCGCCACGGTTGGCGGCACCATCGTGACGCTCATCTCCCAGCTCCGCGACGCCCTGCAACAGCCCAAAGCCTCGATTTGGCATCTGATTTTCGCTCAACCGCATACCGGCGGCGATTCAGGCTCCCCGATGGTGATGCTGGTGGAGGAGCCGACCGTCATCATCACCGCCACGGTGGCCTCACTGGTGTTCGTGACCATCGCTACGCTCATCGGCCTGCATATCCGTTCGCGCGCCCGCCTGCGCACGGCGAATGCAGTGGCCAGCGCGACCACCACGCATGCCGCGACCCTGCAGACCGACCTGACCAACCAGCAGCTCGCCGACGCCATCGCAGCCGAAGCGCACGACACCCTCGCGCATTCCCTGTCCCTGATGGCCCTGAACGCCAGCGCGCTCAAGGCGGAGGCGGCCAAGCTCGGCGACTCCCCCGAAGCGCAATCGTTGGCGGATAAGGCCGAGGACATCCGTCGGCAGTCGGCCGGGGCATTGGACGAGGCCCACTCGATCACCGACATGCTGCGCAACCCGCACCAGGCATGGGAGCAGCTCGCCCCGTCCGACGACACGTCGCTGACCCGCGAATCGCTGGATGCGCTGATTGCGGACACGCGCAACTCGGGCACGTCGCTCAACACCTGGATCGATATCCAGCAGCTGAGCGTGATGGATGAGTCAATCGGCAAGGTGGCCTACCGCGCGATCCAGGAGGGATTGACGAACGCGCGGCGGCACGCGCCCGGAGCGCCGGTGTCGTTGGAGGTCTCCGCCACGCCGCAGGCGGGCGTACATATCCATATCAGCAATCCGATCGCCACGGATGCGACCGAGACGCAGCGGGCCCATGGGGCCGGACTGCCTGGTTTGGCAGCGCGCGTGCACTCGGTCAACGGGCAATGCCGGTATGGGATGGACGATCGGCACCTGTTCCATGTCGACGTGCAACTGCCTTGGCGCAGCTAAGATGGCTAGCGTGAGTGAGAAGAACGGGAATAGTGTGTCTGGTGGAAAGCCCGAACGCGGCGGTCTGACCGGAAGCGGCACCGGCTTAGAGCCCAAGCCGATCCGGGTCAGCGTCATCGATGACGATCCGATGATCTGCCAGGCGATGAGCCTGATCCTCAACGATTATTCCCACGGGCGCATCGAAGTCGTCTCCACGTCCACCGATGGCGAGACCTGCGTGAGGCGGGCTGCCGAGGAAAAGCCGGATGTGGTGCTGATGGACATCGCCATGTCCGGCGTGGACGGCATCGAGGCGACCCGTCTGCTGCGCTCGCTCTCCCCCGCGCCGCACGTGCTGATCCTGACCTCGTTGAGTCCGTCCGGCACCGTGGAACGCGCGGTGGAGGCGGGCGCCGAGGGGTTCGTGTCGAAAACCGATGCGGCGGACGATATCATCCGCCGCATCATCGGGGTATGCGAGGGCGCGCCGCAGTTCAACACGGCCAGTCAGAAACAGCTGATCGACGATCTGAGCGTCACGCGGCCGCGTTCGCGCCGCGATGAGGCGCGCGCCCTGCTCGACGCGCTGCCCGACCGCGAGCGCGAGGCCGTGATGCTGGCGGCCGAGGGCTATACGAACGCCGAAATCGCCTCCCGCATGTTCATTTCGGAGCGTACGGCGAAGGCGCATCTTTCTTCCGCGGCGAACAAGCTCGACATGGGCCGCGTGCAGATGGCGCGGCTGGTGGAGCGGGCCGATCTGCCGGCGCGGCTGTAAGTCGTCCGGTTGTTGAGCCGTATCAGTCATAATGGGAATATGAGTGAAGCGATTATTCGAACATTACGTAGGGATGACTATCCGGCGCTGATCGACCTGGTGCGCCGCACCTGGTATGCCGAATTCGATGAGCGGACCGGTCTGCTGGCGGCCGAAGCGGACTGGGAGAACTGTCTGGCGCGCACCACCAACGCGTTCGTCGCCGAACTGGACGGCCAGCCGGTCGCCCTGATCGTGGGGCGCGTCGATGCGCTGGACCATCGGAGCCCGCTCAACTCGCATCGGATCAACTCGTGGAACGCGCTGGCGCGGCTCGTGTTCGCGAAGGGCGGAATCAAGGCCGCCGGCGAGATTCTGGGCATTCTCGGCATCGACAAACGGCTGCGCGCCCAGGCCGCGAGCGCCGGGCATGACTATGCGGCGGAAGTGGTGCTGTTCGTACTTGACCCGGCGGCGCGCGGCCACGGGCTGGGCCGGCGCATGTTCGAGACGCTGATGGACGCGTTCCGCCTGGCCGGCGTGCGCGACTACTTCCTGTTCACGGACACCACATGCGATGTCGGGTTCTATGTGCATCGCGGCCTGACGCAGGTGTGCGAGCAGTCACTGCCCGCATCCGTGCCGGGAGAAAACCCGTCTTCGTTCTACTTGTATGAGGGGTCGGTGCCCGAGCCGGCGTGATGTGCCCGCCGTCGGGCAAACACTGGTAGGCTTGAGCACAAGTTGGTATGCCGGCATACCGTCCACAGGCCGGCGACGAAGGGGCTGACATGGCAATCAGTGCGAAGGAACTACCACTCGGGAAAGTGTTCACCCCGGATTTCCGGTTCACGATCCCCTCATTCCAGCGGGCCTACATCTGGAAGACCGAGAACATCCTGCAACTGGTAAGCGACTTGGATGACGCCTGCAAGTCGCCCGGTACTCCGTACTTCCTCGGCTCGCTAATTCTGGTGCGCGAGGGCGATAACCGTTACGACGTAATCGACGGGCAGCAGCGGCTGGTATCCCTGTCGATCATCATCGCCGTGTTGCGCGATCTGGAGCGCGATCCGGACCTCATGCGCCAACTCGATGCGCTGCTGGTGGAGCCCGGCGACAAGCTGCGCGGCATCGTCACCGAGCCTCGCCTCACGTTGCGCGAGCGCGACGCAGCGTTCTTCCGCGAACACGTGCAGGAAGACAATCTCGAATCCGTGTTCGATATGAACGACGATGATCTAGCGACCGCAGCGCAACGCAATATCGTAGCCAACATCCGTAAGACGTACGACGAGATTTCCAATTGGTCGGATGCCGGACGCCAGCAATTCGCGCAGTATCTGGTCAACGAGGTGACGCTGGTCATCGTGACCACCGACGATCTCGACGGCGCGCATCGCATCTTCGACGTGATGAACATGCGCGGCCTGCCGCTCACCTCGTCCGACGTGTTCAAGGCGCGCGCCACGGCCGGCCTGTCGACCGCCGAACTTGACGTGTACGCCGCCCGTTGGGATGACATCATTGACCCGATTGGCGACGATCCGCATGACTGTGAGGAATTCTTCGCCTATCTGCATCTCGTGCTCACGCACAAGCCGGCCACCGACAAGCTCATCGAGGATTTCCTGGCCGACGTGCTGCAACCGTACATCGACAAAGGCACGGTGCCCACGTTCATCAACCAGGTGCTGGCACCCTACGCGATGGCGTGGCGGATCATCGCGCGCCCCAGCGATACCGTACTGCCCGCCGAGGTGCGTAGCCGGCTTGAGGGATTGGATGATTACCGCAGCCACGAATGGAAGCCCGTGGCCATGTGGGCGTTGGTCAATTCGTATCGCGGGCTGGGCGACGCCGATTTGTCGCCGTTTGTGGTTCGTGCCTCGCGTATCGCCAGAACCACGGCCACGCTGGAATCGTTGGGTGCCCATGACGAGCGTCGGCTGCTGGAAATTCTGACCGCATTGGAACAGGTGACCGGCATCCGCACGCTGAATCGCACTGGAGCGTTGGAGCGGCGCGGTTATGCGAACGCCGCCATCCGTGATCTTGACAAGGGCTATCTGGTCCAGCGCGTGAACGGGTTGTATGTCTCGGACGGCGACCGTGAAGGCGCATTGGTCCGTTTGCATGGCGAGATGCAGGGTGACGGCGATTTGGTCCGTCTGCTGCTGATTCGCGCCAACGAGCAGAAGGCCGGCATGCAGTTGGATCGACCACGCCGGTTCAGTGCGCTGCCGATTATGCCGTTGGATATCGAACGGTCGAAATCGTTTGCGGACTGGCCGCAGGATCAGCATGATTTCTGGATGTACCGACTCGGCAATATGGCGCTGGTGCAGGGCCCTGAGGATCAGTTGGACAGGTTGAGTGAATATCCGGCACGTCGCGACCGCATGCTGCTGCGCGCGGATTCGCGTCGTTTCCCGCTGACCAATCAGTTGAAGGATTTCGCTGACTGCACACCCGCATTGCTGGAAGCGCGGCAGGAAGAGGCGGTCCGACTCATCGTGGAATACTGGGGCATCCGGTATGACAAGGACGCCCGCGATCTGACCAAGCAGAATGTCGATGAGTTGTCGAAGACTTCTCCACGGCCGTCTCATAGTTCGCGGCGCGTCACGATCCGGCAGGTGATTGACGCGGGTCTTCTGGTGCCGGGCGTGGGAGCGGCCGCGCAAGGGCGAGCGCTGGTTTGCCACGGTCACCGAAAACGGTCGTCTCCGTCTGGATGACGGCTCCGAATATCCGACTCCGACCGCCGCGGCCCGTGCCGCCGCCGGAGGACGTCGCGGCGGCGGTCTGGACGTGTGGAAGCGCACGCGTAACGGCCAGAAGCTCAGTGACATCTGGAAGCAGTTCCGTCTGCAGGCGCAGTAGCCGGCACATCATTGGTGGCTCCCCTCCGTGAGGGGAGCCACACGCTTGTCTATGCCAGCGCCGCCACGATTTCAGCCGGCGTTTTGCAATATTCGGGAAAATGCTTGGCTAGTTTTTTGTCATACGTCACCACATAGGTGGCCCCGGATTGTTGTGCGGCGGCGATAATAAGGTCATCCTCGAAATCGTTATGCGCGTGCCGCAACGACTGCGCCAATTCACATTCCTCCGCGCCAATCGGCACGATTGTCATGAGCTCCTTGAGTTTGCTGATTCCCGACCATGCCACCTCCGGCAATATCAGCTTGGCGGTGGTCGCAACGACCATGGATTCGTCATTCATGAATCGTTCTTTGAATCGTTCCGGGGTGATGTAGAACACGTCCTTCAGCGACAGTGACGCACAGGACAGCTTTACCTCCCGCTCGACGCATCGCTCGAACAGTTTCATGACATCCTTGATGAACCGAGGCGTACAGAGCATGTAATAAATAAGGATATTGGTGTCGCACAAGATCGACACCTGCTTTGACTGCCTCATGACAGACTCCGCTCCTTCTCCAAATAACGCGCATAGTCCGACTGATGCCTGTATTCCTTCAGCCGTTCGTCAGCTATCTCATCGCGGAACTGCTTGTAGGTAAGGCCTTCCATGAGGTCGGTGTCTTCTGAGATCAGTCCGGCCTTGACCAGTTCCTTGTGTACGTATCCGGCACCTTCTCGAATCAGTTTCAGCTTGCGCTGCTTTTCCTCCTCGCGGGCTTGCTCTTCGGCGGTCGTTTCCAAGGCCGGCACTTCCTTGCGGTCGGCGATGTACAACCACAGCGACCGGATTACGTCACTCACCGATACGCCTTTGCCCTTGAGGACTTCTTCGACCTCGTTCTTCAGTTTCGCATCAATGCGAACGTTCATTTGGACCATGGTCATGGCAACCTCCATTCCAAAGATGCTATACAGTATAGCATACTGACGTGCATGAAAAAGGCCGGCATCCGTTGGTGGATACCGACCTTTACTCCCCCTCAGTCAGCTTCGCTGACAGCTCCCCTCAGAGAGGGGAGCCAGAATAAGTCACTTCATGAGGTTGCGCAGCACGTACTGGAGGATGCCGCCGTTACGGTAGTAGTCGGCCTCACCGGGCGTGTCGATGCGGACTACCGCGTCGAACTCGGTCTTGGAGCCGTCCTCGTGGGTGGCGGTGACGTGGACCGTCTTCGGGGTGACGCCCTTGTTGAGTTCCTCGACACCGGAGATGTCGTAGGTTTCGGTGCCGTTCAGGCCGAGGCTCTCATACGATTCGCCTTCGGGGAACTGCAATGGCAGCACGCCCATGCCGATGAGGTTGGAACGGTGGATGCGTTCGAAGCTTTCGGTGATGACGGCTTTGACACCCAACATGACGGTGCCCTTGGCGGCCCAGTCACGGGAGGAGCCGGTACCGTATTCCTTGCCTGCGAGCACGACGAGCGGCACATCATGGTCGATATAGTCGCGAGACGCTTCGAAGATCGTGGTCGGCTTCTTGGCGAGGAAGTCGTAGGTGAAGCCGCCGGGCGTCACCTCCTCGCCCACGGAGGCGAGCAGCTGGTTGCGAAGGCGGATGTTGCCGAACGTACCACGCACCATGATCTCGTGGTTGCCTCGGCGAGAACCGTAGGAGTTGAAGTTCTTCGGCTCCACGCCGCGCTCGGTCAGGTACTTGCCGGCCGGGCCGGAGGCCTTGAACGCGCCTGCCGGGGAGATGTGGTCGGTGGTGACCGAGTCGCCCAGGAGGGCCAGCACGCGGGCGCCGTGGATGTCGGCGACCGGGTCCGGCGTGGCCTTCATGCCGTCGAAGAAGGTCTGCTTGCGCACGTAGGTGGACTTGTCGTTCCACGCGAACAGCTCGCCTTCCGGCACGTCGAGGCCCTTCCAGCGGTGGTCGCCGTCGAACACGGAGGCGTAGTCTTTGAGGAACATCTCGCGGCTCACAGTGCCGTCGACCACGGCGGCCACCTCGGAGTTGGTGGGCCAGATATCCTTCAAGTACACGTCATTGCCGTCCGCGTCGGTGCCGAGCGGTTGGGTTTCGAAGTCGAAGTCCATCGTGCCGGCGAGCGCGTAGGCGATGACCAGCGGCGGGGAGGCCAGATAGTTCATCTTGACGTCCGGGCTGATGCGGCCTTCGAAGTTGCGGTTGCCGGAGAGCACGGCGGTGACGGTCAGGTCGTTGGCGTTGATCGCCTCGGAGATCTCGGGCAGCAGCGGGCCGGAGTTGCCGATGCAGGTGGCGCAGCCGAAGCCGACGAGCTGGTAGCCGAGCGCGTCGAGGTCGTCCTGCAGACCGGCGGCCTTCAGATAGTCGGCCACGACCTGCGAGCCGGGGGCCAGCGAGGTCTTGACCCAAGGCTTGGGCTTAAGGCCCTTGGCATGTGCGTTGCGGGCGATCAGGCCGGCGGCGATCATCACGGACGGGTTGGAGGTGTTGGTGCATGAGGTGATCGAGGCGATGGCCACGTCGCCGTTTTCGATGTCGAAATCACCGCGGAAGTCGGTGGACACGGCCACCGGATCCTTGACGGTCTTCTCGGTCTCGTAGGCGGGAGCGGTCTTCTCGAACATCTCCTTGGCTTCGGAGAGCAGAATGCGGTCCTGCGGGCGCTTCGGGCCAGCGATGGACGGCACCACGGTACCGAGGTCGAGTTCCTCGTATTCGGAGTACTGCGGTTCCACGTAATCCGGGTCGGAGGCGTCGCCCCACAGCTTGTTGGCCTTGGCGTAGGCTTCGACCAACGCGACCTGTTCTTCGGAGCGGCCGGTCAGGCGCAGGTAGTCGAGCGTGACGTTGTCAATCGGGAAGATGCCGCAGGTGGAGCCGAACTCGGGGCCCATGTTGCCGATGGTGGCGCGGTTGGCCAGCGGCACGGAGGCGATGCCTTCGCCGTAGAATTCCACGAACTTGCCGACCACGCCGTGCTTGCGGAGCATGTCGGTGATGGTCAGGACCACATCGGTGGCGGTAACGCCCTCCGGGATGGAGCCGGTGAGCTTGAAGCCGACCACGCGCGGCACGAGCATGGAGATCGGCTGGCCGAGCATGGCGGCTTCGGCTTCGATGCCGCCGACGCCCCAGCCGAGCACGCCCAGACCGTTTTCGGTGGTGGTGTGCGAGTCGGTGCCCACGCAGGAGTCGAGGTAGGCGAGCGCGTTGCCGTTGGCCTCGGCCTTGCTCATGACCACCTTGGCCAAGTATTCGATGTTGACCTGGTGGATAATGCCAGTTCCCGGCGGCACCACGCGGAAGTTCTTGAATGCCTGCTGACCCCAGCGCAGGAACTGGTAGCGTTCACCGTTGCGCTGGTATTCGATGTCCATGTTTTGCTGGACCGCGTCGGCGATGCCGTACTTGTCGATCTGCACGGAATGGTCGATGACCATGTCGGACTGGACCTGCGGGTTGATGACTTCCGGATCTCCGCCAAGCTCCTTGACGGCGTCACGCATGGTGGCGAGGTCGACGATGCACGGCACGCCGGTGAAGTCCTGCATGACCACGCGGGACGGGGTGAACTGGATCTCGTGGCTCGGCTGTGCGGCCGGATCCCAATCCAACAGGGCCTTGACATGATCATCCGTGATGTTGGCGCCATCGATGTTGCGCACCAGGTTCTCAACAAGAACCTTCAACGAATACGGGAGATGATCGATGCCCGGCAAATCCGCGATACGGTAAAAGTCGTAATCCTTGCCGCCCACCTTCAGGGTGTCAAGCTGGTCGTCGCGCACAGACATGCTACCTCCGAGCTTTTGTGGCTGGTTGAAACTTTCCAGCAGCCGATTATCCGTTGCCAACGATACAGCCACGTTACTTCAGCACTGGCGTGTCTTCTTGAAACGTGAGAAAATGGCGACTATTTTCGGCACGCACCACAGGCACAGCACGAAAACGATGGCGGACACCACAAGCGCGATGCCCGTCGCCGCGAGCATTTCGCCGGACGGTATCACGAGCGCGAAGAAACGCGCGACGGGCGGAATGAACATGCCGGCCACGCCCGCCACGGCGAACGCCAATACCAGACCGCCTCTCCACGAGTTGAGTGGACGGGCCACGCGCACCAGTACGAAGATGCCCATCATCAGCAGGATAATCGCGTTGACGCCACGAAGCATGCCCAGCTGCGCGGCGGAATGCTGTGCGTCCCAGCCCATGAACTTCGGCAACAGCCACGAATCGGCGAGAATCGACAGAGCCGTGGCGATGCCTCCCGGCAATGCGAAGTGCACCACGCGCCTGAGGAAGCCCGGAATGTAGCGGCGCGTGTTCGGCGCAAGCGCGAGGATGAACGCCGGCATGCCGATGGTGAGTGCGCCGATGTAGGTGATATGGCGGGGCAGGTATGGGAATGGGATCTGCGTCAGCACCACGCCGAGCGAGATCAGCGCGGAATATACGGTTTTGACGAGGAACAGGCTGGCCACGCGTTCCATGTTGGCCATGACCTGGCGTCCACGTGCCACCACATCGGGCAGATGCGAGAATTTCGAATCGACGAGCACCACTTGTGCGACGGCTTTGGTGGCGGGTGCCGCGTTGCCCATCGCGATGCCCAGGTCGGCCTCCTTGATGGCGAGCGCGTCGTTC
>ERZ827522.2883-NODE-2883-length-10973-cov-3.903737_pt1 | contig 10973 bp, 6 predicted proteins | sample MGYA00519580_ERZ827522 | MGnify/ENA primary metagenome ERZ827522 (study PRJEB31778, sample SAMEA3449340) | human gut metagenome | biome: human gut; feature: human-associated habitat; material: faeces | place: United Kingdom | collected 2010/2012 ...
GGGAGCTCCGCCCCTTGACCCCGCAAGGGGGATTCCCCCTTGACCCTTTTTTTGCCGCCCGGCTTGAGTGCTTTTCCCTACGCTTTGGGTTAAGCGGCTTTTTTCGCCTTTACAGCGGCAAGGGCTTCACATACCCCACCTCTACCCCAACTTCCTGCAGCTTCAAAATCATCGGCATCAGCCGCGCGTCCTCCGGCGTCTGCGTTACCAGATACAGCCGCACATTCGGCCCCATCCTCCGCATTGAAAGCATTACATCCACCATCTGACTATCCAAGCGCGCCGTAATCACCACCGTACACCCCACCTTCCGCATCCGCCGCATTTCCAGCAGCAGCACCTTCGCGAAAGGCTCCGGATTGCTGAAATCCGCGCACGCAAGGTTTTCCAGCAGCATTTTCAGCCCCATGTCCTTGTCCAGCTCCACCGGGTGCGCGCCGGGAAGCGGAAGGCGCGCCGGATGCTCGGCTTTCGCTGCCTGTACCATCACCGACGCGGCGGTTTCAATCAGCGCGTCGCGCAGGTCGGCGTCTTCCTCCGAATCGGCCTGCTTTGGCGGTTCGGCGCAGTCCAGCAGGACGAGCGCGTCCGGCTGAACGGGGTCTTCAAAGCGGCGAACGAGCGCCTCCTGCTTGCGGGCGGATAACTTCCAGTGGATTTTCTTCATCGGGTCGCCGGGCTGATAGGTGCGCACGTCGGTGGGGTTCGTCACGTCCTCGGAAGCGCGCGCCATCGCTTCTGTGCCCATTTCGCCGGAGGACAGGCGGAGCGGCGCGATGTCGAACAGCTGCGGCAGCACGAGCAGTTCCCCGCCGTCCATATTCGGCTTCTGGCGAATCGTGCATACGCCGAAGAAGTCCGACAGCATCACGCTCTGCACGCCGGGGTGAATCGCGCCGACGTGCGCGGCATGGAAGGTAAGCTCCAGCGCCTGTGACCGCCCCGGACGGAGCTGCATCATCTGCGTACCGCTGGCAGTGCTGTTCGCGCCGTTGACGCTGGAGAGTTCCAGCCACATCGGGGCAAGCGGAATCCACCCGCGCCGCTTGACCTGCACGCTCAGCGTCACATCTTCGCCGCGCTGCACCCGCTCGGTGGAGGCGCGGGAGGATACCTCCAGCGTGGCGGACGCGCGGAACACGCCGTAAATCCCGCTCAGGCACAGCAGCGCAATCAGCAGCGCGGGCATCAGGAAAACGGGACTGCCGGTGGAGAACGCCGCCGTCAGCAGTGTCAGCGTGACGAGAATGGGCAGCGTCAAATGCAGCGTCACCTGCCGCGCCGAACGGTTCTCTGCCTGCTTCATGGCGCTCACAGCTTCACCGGCACGGGCGTATTCTGAACGATGCGCCGGACGACACTTTCCGGCGTCACGCCCTTCATGCGTGCTTCGGGGCTGAGCACGAGGCGGTGCGCAAGCACTTGCACTGCCATGTGCTGCACGTCCTCCGGCACGATGTAGTCGCGCCCGGCGAGCAGCGCGCACGCCTGCGCCCCGTGGATGAGGGCAATGGCGGCGCGGGTGGATGCGCCCAGCTGCAGGGCGGCATCCTGACGGGTGGCGGCGGCGATGGTTGCCACATACGAGCGAACCTCCGGCGAGCAGTAAATCTGCGTGACCATTTCCTGCATGGCGATAACATCCGCCGCCGAGCAGACGGGGGACAGCGTCGCCATCGGCTTCACCACGCCGGAATAGCGCTCCAGCACGTCCATCTCCTGCTCAATCGTCGGGTAGCCGATGGACAGGCGCAGGAAAAAGCGATCCATCTGCGCTTCCGGCAGGGGATATGTGCCCACAAATTCGCCCGGATTCTGCGTCGCCAGCACGATAAAGGGCTGCGGCACGGGGTGCGTCACGCCATCCACCGTTACCTGCTGCTCTTCCATCACTTCCAGCAGGGCGGACTGCGTTTTGGGGCTGGTGCGGTTGATTTCGTCCGCCAGCACCACCTGACTCATCACCGAGCCTTCGCGGTATTCCGTTTCGCCGGTCTTGAAGTTGACCAGCGTGTAGCCTGTCACGTCGGAGGGCATCAGGTCGGGGGTGAACTGAATGCGCCGGAACGTGCAGTCCAGCGATTTCGCCAAGGCGCTGGCGAGCGTCGTCTTGCCCACGCCCGGCACGTCCTCAATCAGCACATGCCCCCGGCACAACAGCGCAATCAGCGCATATTCGATAACTTCCTGCTTGCCCACGATAACGGTGCTGATATTGTTCATCAGCCTTTGAATCATTTGCCGCGGCTGCATACTGCGCCTCCTCTTTGTTGATTCCTCCATCAGTATACCCGTTTTCGGCGGATATTGCAAGCAAAGGGCGCTGTTTTTACATTTGCGCGCCGCGGAGAACAAATGAATTTTCAACGCTCGTTTATCTTTCTGCTGAATGCTTGACACGGTCAAGGTTTTATGCTATGCTTCGTATTTGTTGATATTCCCGGCATTTTGCCGCATTATGGGAGGAAAGCATGATTCGCATCGTCACCGAATCCATGTCCGATTTTACGCAGGAGGAAGCCAAGGCCGCTGATCTCATCGTGATGCCGCTGCCGATTCGCTTCGGCATGGAGGAATACTGGGATGACGGCGTATCCCTGACGCAGGATGATTTTTATGCGCGCCTGCGGGTTGCCAAGGAACTGCCCAAGACCAGCCAGGTGCCGGTGGAACATTACCGCAAGTGCTTCAACCGCCTGCTGGAGAATCAGGAGGACGAAGTGCTGGTGATAACCGGCTCGTCGAAGCTGTCCGGGTGCTACCAGTCGGCGTGCATTGCGCGGGAGGCGTGTCACGACCCGGCGCGCGTGACGGTGCTGGATTCGCTCAACGCGACGTGCGCGGAGTACATGCTCGTCGATCAGGCGCTGCGCTATCGCCGCGAGGGTGTCAGCGACATGCAGACCATGCTGGCGAAGCTGCGCGATGTGATGGCGCACTACAAAATCATCGGCATGGCGGCTGACCTCAAATATCTCGTCATGGGCGGACGGCTTTCGCCTTTGGTGGGCAAGCTGGGCAACCGCCTGAGCATCAAGCCGACGCTGAAGATTGAGGACGGCATCGTCAGCAAGGCGGGCATGGTGCACGGAATGGCGAAGGGGCGCGCGTGGTACATCGAGCAGCTGAAGGAGTGTCCGCCCGATCCGGAGGTTCCGGTCTATATCGGCGGCGCGGACTGCCCGGAGACGGTTGCGCTCATCAAGTCGCAGATTGAAGCGGCGAATCTCGGCATTCAGGACATCCGCTGCGTCAAAATCGGGTGCCTGATTGGTACTTATGTTGGCCCTGAACTGACGCTCGTTGCGTGGAAGCGGAAATAATCAAAACGGCAGCTCTCCCCAAATCGCGGGAAGGCTGCCGTTTCTTTATCTGAATTTGCACAGCGCAACGTGCAAATCCACCGTCACATGCGCATCTGCCCTTTGCGCCAGCGCATCCTTCTCCGCTGCCGACAAATCGTGATTCAGCGGCGTCATGCGCACGAAATCACCCCATAATTCCGGCGAAACGGGCAGCGTCTCATGCACCCGCACCGCCTTCACCAGCTGCGCCTTCTCCCGCAGGTACGCATCCACCTGCCCTTCCTCGTAGGCGGACATGCCCCGCGCCGCGCGAATCTCCCGCAAATAGTCCTGCCCCGGATAGACCTTCACCAGCATGCCGTCCGGGGATAGTACGCGGCGGAACTCGTCGTAATTCGCGGGGGTCAGCACATCCAGCACGGCGGAAAACGTGCCGTCCGCAAAAGGCAGGCGGCGCAAATCCCCCACGCACCAGACGGCTTGGCAGGGCTGATTGGTTGCTTGCAGAATCGCGTCCCGACTGATGTCGATGCCCGCGCCGATGCTGTCGGTTCGGCGTGTCAGCAGGGCGTTCAGGTACCAGCCTTCGCCGCAGCCCGCGTCAAGCAGCTTTTGTGGCGCATCCGGCAGCAGCGCGTCGATGGCGTCCGCGACCGGCTGATAGCACCCCGCCGCGAACACGCGCTCACGGGCGGCAAACAGCGCCGCGTCATAGAACGTATCCGCCTGCGCCGAAAGCAGATTAACGCACCCGCGCCGGTTCACATTCACGGCGTGGCCGCCCGCGCAAATCAAATTGTCCCCCTGCCGGGAAAGCAGACGGCAGCAGACGGGGCAAATCAGCCCGTGCAAATCGGAAACGGCGGCAAACAGCTTTTCGCGCTTGGAAAGCATCACAAAATCCTCCTTGATATGCTGGACAAATAGGTCAAAGGGGTGTACAATATGCCTGAAATCCATCAGGAAAGGATGAGGAATATGTCTCGAATCGAAACCGTACGCGCCGCGATGATGCAGGCAATGAAGGATCACGACAAGGAGCGCAAGGAAGCGCTGTCGCTGCTGCTGTCCGCGCTGAAAAACAAGGCGATTGACAAGCGCGCCGACCTCACGGAGGACGAAGAGAACGCCGTCGTCCTGCGCGAAATCAAGCAGTGTCAGGAATCCATTGAGCAGGCGAACGGCCGTGAGGATATTATCGCGGAAAACACGCTGCGCATGAAGGTATATCAGGAGTTCGCGCCGAAGATGATGTCCGAGGACGAGGTGGAGGCGGAAGTGACCGCTGTGCTGGCGGAACTGGGGCTGGATGCGCCGACCGCGAAGCAGAAGGGGCTTATCATGAAAACGCTCATGCCGCGCGTGAAGGGCAAGGCAGACGGCGCGCTGGTGCAGAATGTGCTTGCGCGGCATCTTGCGTAAGTCATTATACCAGAAATCGAAATCAAAGAAAAGGGGGAGCAGCCCGCATGAGCTGCTCCCTTTTCGATTGGGTTAAGGCACTACCGCACAATTCGTCGGCAGCGCTGGCGATGCCTTTTCTGCCATCTGCTTCTTGCAGAAATCTCGATTTACCTCCAGTAAACCTTCGATTTCTGCAATCGCATCTGACAAAAAATGCATTCGCCATCGCACCAACTCATTTGTGCGGTATTGCCTTAATAGCATCAGCTGTTCGCCAGCGTAATCACCATCCCCGCCGTTTTCGCGCCCACCACGTCGCCCCTGCAAGGCTCAAACGCAACCGTGCGCGTGCCGCTGCCCGCGTCCGTGAAGGACAGCTTGTAGGTCATCGTCCCGTCCGTTACGTCGTAGATGTAGCGGTTCACGCTGCCGTCAATGTACACGCGGATGCTTGTCGTGTTTTTGACAGTCATGGTGAAGGTGATTTCCTCGTTCAGCGCCGCCGTCGTTTTGTCCGCGCTGATGGCGGAAATCGTCGGCGCGGCTTCTGCTGGTTCGCTCACGTCGCGCATCGGCGGATTCGTCGCGTCCACAAAAGACGCTGCCGGAGCGGTTGCCTTGGTGGTGATTTCCCCCTTCGTCACGCTGATTGTCCCCGCCGTCAAGCCGTTCGCCGTCGCCGTAATCTTCATCACGCCGGAAGCGCCGTCGTGCTTCACCACGCAAAGGCACTTGCCGCTGAACGCGGCGTGCGTGCTGCCGGAGAGCTTCTCGACGTTCGCGCCGTGTCCGTTGTCCGTGCCGATAATCGTTCCGCCCATGACCGTAAAGACCACACTGTTGTCAGCATTCGGGCAGAGCGTGCCGTTCTTGTCCAGTACGTCGCAGGTGATGTAGACCAAATCATCCGACGCGGCGTTGACCGCTGTCTTGTCGCTGGAAAGCGCCAGTTTCGCGGGCACTCCCGCCGTGTATTGAATGTCCTGCGCAATCAAATTGCCGGCAGCGTCGTAACCATTCGCAACCAGCGTTCCCGCCGCGTATGCCACCGTGTAGGCGTACTGATTCTTCGTCCCGCGCTGCGAAAGCGCCTTCTTGCCCAGCGACGTTCCGTTCAGGAAGAGTTCAACCGACGCGCAGTTGGAGTACAGCCATACGTTGATATTGCCGGATTCGTGCGTCCAGTGCGGCAGGATGTGAATCATCGGGCGGCTGTCCCACATGGACTGGTACATGAAGTAGATGTCCTTCGGGAATCCGCAGGTGTCCACAATGCCGAAATAGCTGCTCTTCGCCGGATACTTGTTCCATTCGGTCGGTTCGCCGAGGTAGTCAAAGCCCGTCCAGACGAAATGCCCGCAGGAACGAGCGCTGCTTAAGTAGGCGTTCACCGTTTCTGCCGCCGTGTTGCCCCACGAAACCGCCTTGTTGTCGTAGGACGGATACGCCATGTTCGCGCTGTCCGTTGCGTATACGCCGCGGCTGGAAAGCGCCGAGGTCGTTTCGCTGCCGTAAATCGGGCGGTCGGTCTGGTAGGTCTGGTTGTTGCCGTTGTAGTTGATGCCAACGACATCCACGATAGCCATCAGCGCAGATAGATTGCCGCCGGGCGCGTTGTTGCCCATCGTCGTCGGGCGGGTGCTGTCGAGGGCTTTCACCGCGCTGTTCACCATCGTGCAGACGTTCACAATCTCGCTGGATGAATAGTCGCCGAGCGTCAAATTCGTGCGCACTTCGTTGCCCAGCGACCACATGATGACCGCCGGATTGTTCCAGTCGCGGTGAATCGCGCTGGTCACGACTTCGGCGTAGTGGTCGGTGAAATACCGCCCGAAATCCTTCTGCTTCTTGCTCTTCGTCCAGCAGTCGAATAGCTCTTCCACCAGCAGCACGCCCTTGCGCTGGCATACGTCGAGGTATTCCGCGCCGAACGGGTTGTGCGTCAGGCGAATCGCGTTGCAGCCCATGTTGGTCAGGATGTCCACCTGCCGTTCAATGGCGCTGCGGTTCTCCGCCGCGCCGATGCACCCGCCGTCGTGGTGGACGCACACGCCCTTGAGCTTCGTGTGGATGCCGTTGAGATAGAAGCCCGTGTCCTTGTCGAATCGGATGCTGCGGTAGCCGTAGGTCACGCGCTTTGACCGCTGAACCCGATTGCCGACCTTCGCGCTGATTTGGGCTTCGTAGAGGTTCGCCGGGGAAGCCGTCAAAAGCGCAGTCGGCGCATTGCTGGGCAGAATGCTTTGCTGATAGCTTGCCGCCAGCCCCGCCACGCCGCTTGCGCTGATGACGGTCGTCGGGGCGTAGGTGGTCAGCGCCTTGTACGCGGCGATTTCAGCGGATGAAAGGGCGGTTTCAATGGGGGAGGCAAGCGGTACATAGATATATACCTCGTTCGCATCGAGGAACGCCTTGAAGTCATCGACGGTCGTCGTACCCCTTTCCGCGTAAGCGAAACCGATGATATTGCTGCTGCTGGTAGCAATGCCGCCTACGGTTTCACCGTTGATGGCAGCACTGAAATGCGTGCAGAATGTTCCTGCTGCATCGATGCCGTCGAACGTGCAAAAATAGCGGTCAACATTGTTTCCAGCCCTCGTCCATTTCATCGAAGATGTCAGCTTGATTTTGGTGATGCGCTGCACGCGCACTCCGCGCGCCAAATCCACTTCATCGCACACCCACTGCTGCCCGCTTTCATCCGTGTAATTGCCGCTGGATGCAACCGGGATGCCCGGCAGCGCATTCGGTGTTTGCAGCGTCTGCGAATTGTTCGCGCCGTCCGACACCGTGACCACCACCGTTCTGCCGTCACCCGCGCTGACAATCGGCACGGGCGCGGTCGGGGTCGGCACGCCGTTCTGCGTGCTTTTGCCGTACACATGCAGCGCCCCCAGCGGTTTTCCCGCCAGCGCGTTCTCGCACGTCAGCGGATTGCCCGATGCCGACACGCTTTTCCCGTTTTCTATCAAATCCCGCTGCTGCGCGTCGCTGATGTGCCATAGCTTCGGGCTACGATACGTTACCGTCGCGCTGACGTTCTGCGTTTCACCCGCCGCAATCACCGCCGACGCATCCGCCGTGCCGACTTTCGCGCCGTCCGGGTCGTACAAATCTACCGTGAACGTCGCGGACGCTTCCGCACCCGTCCTGTTCACCGCGTCGAACGCAACAACCGTTTCGCCGTTGGTCAGGTCACTGTCCAGCTTCGGGGTCGTCACGCGGATGTTCTCCATGTGAATCTGGTCATCCAGCAGCGTTACCAGTTCCACCGGGCGAATCATTCCGCTGCCGGAGTACCAGCGCGACGACGGCTGCTCATTGCGCACGAACACCGCAATCGTGTTCACGCCGCTGACCATCTGTTCCGTCGCATCCACCGCGAACGGGTTGTAGCCGTAATAGTTCTTGTGTACCTGCTGCCCGTTGACGTACACCGTCGATTCCATGTACACGCCGTCAAAGCACAGCACATACCGTCTGCCGTTCTGCTTGTCCACGCTGACGGTCGTGCGATACCACGCGTCGCCGCCGTCCAGATACCCGCCCTCATACGTCGCTGGGCTGGACGAATTGAAGTCCAGCGCAATAGACCAGTCGTGCGGCACGCTGACCGTCCGCCAACTTGCGTCGTCAAACCCCGCTTCCGCTTCCGCCGTCGAGGAATACGCCGTGTTCGCCGTCGCGGAAATCAGGTTGAACTTCCACGAATTGAGCGGAACAGCGGATACAAGCTGGTCAGCGGTCGTGACGGGGATGCCGATTTCCTCCAGCGCGCGAAGACGCGCATCCAGCGACGAAAACTGCTCCTGCAGCGCCGCAAGCGAGTAAAAACCGGGAACATCCGCCACGCGGTCGGTGGAAGAGGGAAAAACGCAGCCCGTTGCGGCGAAAATGCAGTTCTGCACGTCGCCGCTGGTCAGGGTGACATAGATTTCGATGTCGCCGGGCTGGGCGTAGGCGGCGGGCGGCAGGGTGACGGACGCAATGCTGCCCTGCGCGCTGCCGCTAAGCGGGATGGTTGTGCCGGTGCGCAGGTGCTTGACCGTGCCGGAAACGGCGGTGTCGCCAAGGTCAACGGGATTTCCCGCGCGGAGAACCGTGACGGTGATTCGGTGCGCCCGGCGCGCATCGGTGATGAACAGCGCGGGGATGTTCATGCGGCGCAGGGGACGGGTGAGGTCAGCGGTATAAGTGAGAGTAGTGGTAATGTCAGTCAATTTCGCTCCTCCTTGTGTGATGGGTACGGCGGCGCGGGCAGGTACGCCGCGAAATATAGGAACTTACGTTCGCTATATGCGCATGATAGCACGGATGCCCGCAATTGGCAAGAAAATTTGATTTCATTTGAATTGGCTTGATTTCATTTGATTTCGCTTGATTTTGCTTGAGATGGGGGATAGAAAGCTGCGCCTATCCGGCGCGATGGCGTTGCTCGCTTTTCCCTTGCTCCTTCTGCGCGGTTATCCGCATTCCTCCCGCCCTAATTTCGCCTCTCCCTCTTTCCTTTTCCCCCTCCCTATGGTATAATCATACTGGAATCCTATTTCCGAGGAGCAGAAGGCGTATGATGAAGGATCTGGTAGTCATCGGCGGCGGCCACGCGGGTTGTGAAGCCGCCCTCGCAGGGGCGCGCATGGGGCTTGATACCCTCCTGCTGACGCTGAATATGGACGGGATTGCCCTCATGGCGTGCAATCCCGTTATCGGCGGCAGCGCAAAGGGGCATCTTGTGCGTGAACTGGACGCAATGGGCGGCGAAATGGGGCGCGCCATCGACGATACGTTCCTCCAAAGCCGAATGCTCAATATGTCCAAAGGCCCGGCGGTTCACGCCCTGCGCGCACAGGCGGACAAGCAGCAGTACCAGAACCGGATGCGTACCGCGCTGATGACGCAGGACAACCTGACCGTCCGGCAGGGGGAAGTCGCCGCGATTGACGTCGAGAACGGGCATGTCACCGGCGTGACGACAACGACGGGGCAGCATATCTCCTGCAAGGTCGCGGTGGTCGCGTGCGGCGTGTATCTCCGCAGTCAGATTATCATTGGGGAGAGCATCACGCCGGGCGGGCCGCAGGGGCTGATGAGCGCGCCGAACCTCAGCGGAAGCCTGACGCGCATCGGCTTTCCGCTCCGGCGGTTCAAGACGGGGACGCCCGCGCGCATCGACGTGCGGACGATTGATTTCGACGAAATGACGCCGCAGCCCGGTGACGAGCCAGTGACGCCGTTCTCGTTTATGACCGACCGCGCGCTGCACAATACCTACGCATGCTATTTGACATGGACGACGCCGGAAACGCACGACATTATCCGCCGAAATCTCCACCGTGCGCCGCTGTATTCCGGCAAAATCCACGGCATCGGGCCGCGCTACTGCCCGTCGATTGAGGATAAAATCGTCAAGTTTGCTGACAAGGAGCGCCATCAGGTGTTCTTGGAGCCGGAAGGAATGCAAAGCCGCGAATGGTATGTGCAGGGCATGTCCACATCGCTGCCGGAGGATGTGCAGTGGGAGATGTACCGCTCCGTGCCGGGCTTGCGTCGGTGCGAGCTGACGCGGCTGGCGTATGCGATTGAGTACGACTGCATCGACAGCCGGCAATTGCGCCCGACACTGGAAAGTCTGGATGTGCGGGGGCTGTTTTTTGCGGGGCAGATTAACGGCACATCCGGGTACGAGGAAGCCGCTGCGCAGGGCTTGCTGGCGGGCATGAATGCCGCTTTGACGGCGCAGGGCAAGCCGCCGATTGTGCTCACGCGCGATCAGGCGTACATCGGCGTGCTGACCGACGACCTGACGACGAAAGGCACGGACGAGCCGTACCGCATGATGACGAGCCGCGCCGAGCACCGCTTATCCCTGCGGCAGGACAATGCGGATTTGCGCCTGACGCGCATCGCCTACGAGGCGGGTCTGGCGACGCGGGAGCGCATGGAGCGCACGGAACGCAAGGCATCGGAAACCGCGCAGCTGCTGGGCGAACTCCGCAAGGCGAAGTACACGCCCGGCGTCACGCTGAACGACTGGCTGGAGAAGCATCATCAGCCGGAAGCGCAGAACGGGCTAAGCGCGGTGGAACTGCTGAAGCGTCCGGAAATCACGCTGTCAGCGCTGGCGGAGCTTTCGCCGGAAATTAGGCAATTCGGCAAGCCCGCGCAGGAGCAGGCGGAAATCTCGGTGAAGTATGAGGGTTATTTGGAGCGACAGGAGACGCTGATTCGCCACGCGCGGCAGATGGAAGAGACGCTGCTGCCGGA
>ERZ827522.2885-NODE-2885-length-10967-cov-3.413306_pt1 | contig 10967 bp, 8 predicted proteins | sample MGYA00519580_ERZ827522 | MGnify/ENA primary metagenome ERZ827522 (study PRJEB31778, sample SAMEA3449340) | human gut metagenome | biome: human gut; feature: human-associated habitat; material: faeces | place: United Kingdom | collected 2010/2012 ...
TCGAGGAATTTTTCCGCGCCCAGGTCCGCGCCGAAGCCTGCCTCGGTGACGACATAATCCGCCAGCTTCATGCCCAGCTTTGTGGCGATGACGCTGTTGCAGCCGTGGGCGATGTTGGCGAACGGCCCGCCGTGCACCAGCGCGGGCGTGTGCTCCAGCGTCTGCACCAGGTTCGGGTCAAAAGCGTCCTTCAGCAGCGCGGCCATGGCGCCCGCCGCGCCGATCTGCTCCGCCGTGACGGGCGCATACGTGTAGCCCACTACGATGCGGCCCAGGCGGGCCTTCAGGTCGGCCAGATCGGTGGCAAGGCAGAAAATGGCCATCACCTCGCTTGCAACGGTGATGTCGAAGCCGTCCTCACGCGGGGTGCCGTTGGCCTTGCCGCCCAAGCCGTCGGTGATGAAGCGGAGCTGGCGGTCGTTCATGTCCACGCAGCGCTTCCAGGTGATGCGCCGCGGATCGATGTTCAGCGCGTTGCCCTGATAAATATGGTTGTCCACCATGGCGGCCAGCAGATTGTTGGCCGCGCCGATGGCGTGAAGATCGCCTGTGAAGTGCAGGTTGATGTCCTCCATGGGCACCACCTGTGCATACCCGCCGCCTGCGGCGCCGCCCTTTACGCCGAACACGGGGCCGAGGCTGGGCTCCCGCAGCGCGAGGACGACGTTTTTGCCCATTCGGTGCAGCGCGTCCGCCAGGCCCACGCTGGTGGTGGTTTTGCCCTCGCCCGCGGGCGTGGGGCTGATGGCCGTTACAAGAATGACTTTGGCGTCCTTTTTTTCGGCCAGCTTTTTCACAAGGCGGTGGTCCACCTTGGCCTTGTACTTTCCGTAGGGGATCAGGCTCTCACCGTCCAGCCCCAGCGACGCGGCCACGTCGGAAATGGGTTCCAAAACGGCTTCCTGCGCGATCTGGATATCGGTTTTCATGCAAACGCTCCCTTTTTCACTCCCGTTTTTGCGGCGCGCGTAAAATATACACGCCGTTCGCATAAAATTTTAACAAATTTCTGATATGATTACAAGGGAAGAGGCCTTTCAATTGACTTTTTGCCCCGTAAAAGTTAGAATGGTATATATTGTGAGAGTAGAGGGAGAACAGGAATGGATATCCAGATCATTGTAGACAGCTGCTGCGACCTTACCCCCGCGCTGCGCAACCTGCTGCGCGTGTCTGTCGCAAGCCTGAAGATCGACGTGGGGAGCATCCACTATGTGGACGACGAGCGCATCGACACAAAAAAGCTCATCGCGGACATGAAGGCGTATAAAAACGCTCCCTCCACAGCCTGCCCCTCGCCGGATGAATACGCCGCGCTGATGGAAAAAAGCGAGGAGAGCTTTGTGGTGACGCTCTCCGGCAAGCTGTCCGGCAGCTATAACGCCGCCTGCGTTGGCCGGGAGATGGTGCTGGAGCGCAGCCCGGAAAAGAAGATTCATATTTTTGACTCCGAGAGCGCGTCCGCAGGCGAAACGCTCATCGCCCTGATGCTGCGCGACCGCATCGACGGCAGGCATTCCTTCGAGGACATCGTCGCCGAGATGACAGCGTTCATTGCGCGGATGAAAACGCGCTTCGTGCTGGAGGACCTTTCCAACCTTGTGAAAAACGGCCGCATCTCCAAGGTGGCGGGCCTTTTGGGCGGCATGCTTTCGCTGCGGCCCATCATGGGCGACGATGGCCACGGCAGCATCGCGGCCATCGAAAAGGTGCGTGGCACCCAGAACGCCATGCGCCGTCTGGTGGAGCTCATCGCCGAAGGCACGCGGGAGGCCGCAGCCTCCAGCCTGACGATGGTGCTGAGCTACTGCAACTGCCCCGAGCGCGCCATGATGCTGAAAAAGGAATTTCTGGAAAAATGTGCGGCACTGCGCGAGGTGATCCTGGTGCCCACCAGCGGCCTGTCCACGGTATACGCTTACGATGGCGGCATCGTGCTGGCTTACTGAAAAATGTGAAACAACAGCCGCCGGGAGGCGGGCGTATGCCCGTTCCCGACGGTTGTTTTTTGCGTATAAGCCCGGGAATGAAACAAATCTGATACATTCATCCGTTACTCTGATGGTAGAAACTGATGCAAGGGGGAAAGCGGCATGAACCGCATCCTGATCGTAGAAGACGAAGTACCAATCGCCCAGCTCATTGAAATGAGCCTGGCGCGGGCAGGTTATCAATGCGAGGCCGTCAACGACGGCTGCGCGGCGGCGGATAAGATCGAACAGAACGATTACGACCTGGTGCTGCTGGATATCATGCTGCCCGGGCTGGACGGCTATGAGCTGCTGGAGTATCTGCGGCCCATGGGCACGCCTGTCATTTTCATCACGGCTAAGGGCACTCTGGGCGACCGGGTGCGCGGGCTGAACCTGGGCGCGGATGATTACATCGTGAAGCCGTTTGAGGTGGCGGAACTGGTGGCGCGGGTGGAAAGCGTGCTGCGCCGTACCGGGCGCGGCGGCGCGCTGCTGCGCGCGTGGGACGTTACGGTGGACACCGTGGCGCGCAGCGCCACCAAGGCGGGCGTGCCGGTGGCCCTCACGCCCCGGGAATTCGACCTTCTGGAACAGCTTTTGCGCAACCGGGGCGCGGCACTGTACCGCGACGTGCTGTTCGAGCGTGTTTGGGGCGGCGAGATGGATGACGGCACGCGCACGCTGGACCTGCACATCCAGCGCCTGCGCAAAAAGCTGGGCTGGCAGGAGCATATCAAGACTGTCTATAAGGTGGGGTATCTTCTGGAAATGGAGGGAGAGCCGTGAAAAAAGAAAAGCGCGCCCGCGCCAGGCGGACGGGCGTGCAGGCGGCGGAAAGCGGCGCGGCCCGCCCGGCAGGCGGCGCCGGAAAGACGCTCCGTGCACTGGGCTTTGCCCAGAAGCTGACGCTGGCCATGCTTCTGGTGCTGGCCATGGCGCTCTCGCTGGGGGGCGCGGTGGTACTGGCCGGAAACTTCGACGATGCTCTGAACGAGGCGGGCCAGCAGGCGGAGGTGCAGCATCTGCTGCAATGCTATGCGCTGGAATCCGACCTGTTGGACGTGGCCGCGCGGGGCGAGACCGTGACGGACAGCCATCTGGCGCGCTACGGCAGCTCGCTGGAGGATTATGTGGGCGGAAAGCTGGTGGCCCTGTACCGCGGTGACGCGGCGGCACAGGGCGGGACGTCCTCCGCCGCGGCGGAGACGGAAACGGAAGCACAGGCGGCTTCCGATGCAGAGCGGCAGCCCGCGGCGCTGCGCACGGTGTATACCTCGTTTCCCTGGGACGAGGGCCCTACGGGCCAGACGGATACTTACCGCATGCACCGGGACGGCGGCAGGACGTATATGCTGTTCGAGGCGGAGGTGGAGACCGTGGGCAATCCGCCCGTCACGCTGCTGACGGGACACGACGTGACCAGCGTGTTCGCCGCGCGGGACCGTGCGCTGCTGCGCTTCTGGGAAATGGAACTGGTGGTGCTGGTGTGCGCGGGCGCGATGATCGCGCTGCTGTCCCGCTGGCTGACAAAACCGCTGGCGCGTCTGACACAGGCGAGCGAAAGCATTGCGGGCGGCGCGTACGGCGAACGCACGGGCCTTTCGGGCGGGGACGAGATCGGCGTGCTGAGCCGAAGCTTTGACGCTATGGCGGCCGCCGTGCAGGAAAAGGTAGATGCGCTGGAGCTGTCGGTGCGCCAGCGCGAGGACTTTATGTCCGCGTTCACGCACGAGCTGAAAACGCCGATGACGGCGGTCATCGGTTATGCGGACACGCTGCGCAGCATGCAGTGCGAGCCGGAGCAGCAGCAGCGGGCGGCGAACTATATTTTCAGTGAAGCGCGGCGCGTGGAGGCGCTTTCGGAAAAGCTGCTGCAATTGCTGGGCCTGCGGGAGCAGGCGCCCGCGCTGGAGCCGCTGGAACTGGAGCGCGTGTTCACACGCGCCAGGGCGGCGCTGGGGCCGTCTGTTGCGCCGGTGGAGCCGGTGTTCCAGCCCGCGCCGGGCGTGCGGGTGCGGGGCGACGCCGATCTGCTGGTGGACCTGCTTTACAATCTTGTGCAGAACGCGGCCCGTGCCAGGCCCAAGGACGGCCGCGTGTCCATCGGCTGGCACACGGCGGCGGAAGGCCAGGGCGTGGACGTGACGGTGCGCGACACCGGCTGCGGTATCCCGGCCGCGGCGCTGGCGCGTGTGACGGAGCCGTTTTACATGGTGGATAAATCCCGCGCGCGGGCGGGCGGCGGCAGCGGCATGGGGCTGGCCCTGTGCGAGAAGATCGCCGCGCTGCACGGCGGGCGGCTGCAAATTGAAAGCGTTGAAGGGGAGGGCACCGCGGTGACGGTGCGCCTGCCCGCGGCAGACGGCAAAGAAGGAGGCGCGGCAGTGTGAACAAATGGAAGAAATGGTTCGCGCGCCCCGCGGCCGCGGTGCTGTGCACGGGCGTTTTGGCGCTGGCCCTCTCGGCCGTGCCCGCCCTGACGCTGTGGCTGGGCGACGCGGGGCTGCTGGCCCAGCCGCACGCGCGCACGCAGAAAGCGGGCGCGCTGGCGCTTACGGGCGAGGATATGTATTTAACGCGGGTGCTGAAAAAATACAGCCGGCGCGGAAGCCTGAGCGGTTACCAGCGGGCGGGAACCAGCCCGGATTCCATGTATTATGTCGAGCCGGACGGCTTGCTCTTCCATGTGGAGGAACTGGCGTCGGCGGGCGTGCTGCCGGAGGAGTGGGCCGCCTATTTTATGGATCAGATCGGACTGTCCACGTATCAGAGCGAGGATAGCCTGGGCTTTGTCAACTACATAAGCTATGGCCGTCGGGATGAAAATCTGGGCTATTATATCATTGGCGTCACTGTGGAGAGCCAGTCCCAAAAGGTGGTGGGGCTCTGGGGTACGGCAGAGGAGTGGGCGGGCCTGCCGGAGCCCGACGCGCCGGCGGTGCTCGCGGCCTACAAAACATACCTCGGCATGGACAGCCTGGCAGACTGGGCCGGGCCGGAGGGTACGAAATATGCAGAGAACGGTCTGTATTCCGCCTCGGCCGGGCTGCTGCTCGCCTGCCAGAGCGGGTTTTATGTTGCATATCCCGATTATACATTTGAAGCCGGAGGCGACCAGCAGCGTATGTATTTCAGTCTGAGCGCGGCGTCCGTGGAAGAAAGCACCGTGCGCGGCTGGCAGGAATATCAGCGTTCTTTCGGCGCGGGGGCATTCGGACAAGCGGATGCGGACACGGCGCGGCTGCAGGAGGAGCAGCCGGAAGAGGAGGCGATGGGATGAAGCGGATTTTTGCACTGTGCCTTGTCCTGGCGCTGCTGGCAGGATGCGCGCCCGCCCCCAGCGCCCCTTCCTCCGGCGCGCCGGCCTCCTCCCAAACGGTGCAGGAGCCGCCTGCGCCCACGTTCGCCGTAGGTGTGCTGGACACTGTGCAGTGGAGCGGCTACGGAACGGGAAGCAACGGCGGCGACGCTTATTACGAACTGGCTGTGCTGGCCGAGAACGCCGCCGGGCCGGACGGCCTTACCCGGCGCGTATCCATGCTTTTGCGTACGGATTACGCTACGTTGACGCAGGCGCCGCTGTGCAGCGTGCCGGGCTGCGGCCACAGTGACGCCGCGTGCCCGGCGTACATAGAGGGAAACAATGTAGCGGTTGCGGCCATTGGCGGGAACGTCTACCTGATGGGCTCCGTGTATGGGACGTGGTTTGTACAAAACGCAGCCTCATCGGCGGCCGCGGCTTATATCGACGTGGTGGACGCTTCCGGCGCCCGGCGCAAAAGGGTGATGGAATTCCCCCAGGGCTGGGAGGTGTACAGCGATTCTTTCTCCTACACGGACGGCGGAGCGCTGTACGGAAGCTATTACGACCATAGCGAAAATGTCTCCGGCGGCGTGCGGGTAGACCTGGCCACCGGGGAATATACGGTATTTGAGACAGGCGGAGACAGTATATTGGGCGTGTCCGGCAGCAGCTTCCTCATGCGGCATTATGAATATCCGCTGGATGACGGCGTTTATCCCGGCGTGGCTGTCGGCGAGGCAGAGCAGGTGCGGGGCCAGCAGATGGACGAATGGCTGGTGCAGTATGATTTGGCCGCAGGCACGCGGATGCGCCTCGGCAGCCCGCAGATAGATTGGTATGGGGACGATGGCTACGGCTATCTTGGCGGCATGTATGTGCGGGACGGCAAGCTGTACCAGATGTTCATTCAGGATGATGACGGGGACGCCTCTCTGAAAACACTTTTGGAACGGGATATTTTTAACGGTACGCAGCGGGCGCTGGCTTCGTTCCGGCCGTCGGCCTCCGTACCATGGCTGGACTTTGGTCTTCATGATATACTTCCGGCATGCTGCGGCGAACAGGAACCGTATTTATGGGCGGGTGCTTTCAGCACAAGCGGCGCGGGCTGTGTCCCGGCCTATTTGATCGATGTGCGGGACGGGCAGCTGCGCGAAGTTTTGCTGCGGGCTGAAGAACCGTATACGGGCGGGGAAACGGCGGCCTTGCCGCTGGCCCGGACGAACGGCGGTTTATGGCTGGTGCCGGTGGCGGCAATGGAGGACCCGTGGGGCGGGATGCGCCGGTCCTATGCCCTCGCCGCGCCGGAGACCGTGTTTGCCGGCAGCGGGGAGCTGCAGTATATCCGGATGTGGACGCCGCCCGATGCAATGGGATGATTTTTGGAAGAGGCGGCGCCCTCCGGCGTCAATATGCCGATGACGGCGGCCTGTGGTCTTTTCCTCACAGGCCGCTGTTTTTTCTTTCTTTCCGTTGCCTTGCACTTTGTTTGGTAGTATAATAATTTTATATATGGTTTTTGGGAGGCTTTGCCTTTGCATTATCTGGATAACGCCGCCACTACACGCGTGGCTGACACCGTGGCCGACACAGCGGACGCGGTGCTGCGCGCCCATTACGCCAACCCGTCCTCGCTGTACGCGCCCGGCGCGCAGAGCGAGTTCGTTTTGTCCGGCGCGCGGGAAACGGTGGCCGCGTCCCTGGGCGCGCAGCCGGGGGAGATCGTGTTCACGGCCTGCGGCTCCGAGGGCAATAACCTTGCTGTTCTGGGCGCGGTGAAGGCGCGCGCCGCCTGGGCGGACCACATTGTCGTCACGGGCTACGAACACCCCAGCGTGCAGAACCCCGTGGCCGCGCTGGAAAAAGAGGGCTGGCGCGTCACCGTCGTGAGGCCGGACGCCTCCGGCCATGTGGACGCCGGGGCGCTGGTACGGGCCGTCGGCTCCAAAACAGCCCTCGTCACAGCCATGCATGTGAACAATGAGGTCGGTTCCATTCTGGACGTGGCCGCGCTGGCCAAAGCGGTGAAGGAAAAAAACAGCCGCACGGCCGTACACATCGACGGCGTACAGGCGTGGGGCAAGGTCCCGCAGCGGCTGAACGGAACGGCCATCGACAGCTACGCGGTGTCCGGGCATAAGATCCACGCGCCCAAGGGCGTGGGCGCGCTGTATGTGCGCCGCGGCTACAATCTGGCCCCCGTGTTTCTGGGCGGCGGGCAGGAACAAAAGCGCCGTCCGGGCACCGAAAACGTGGCCTATATCGCCGCCATGGCCAGGGCTATTGAACGGATGCTGGCGGACGGAGGCCGCGCCGGGCGCATCGCGGCGCTGAATAAAACGCTGCGGGACGCGCTGGCCGGAATGCCGGGTATTGTGCTGAACAGCCCGGTGGACGCGCTGCCCGAACTTGTGAATTTCTCGGTGGAGGGCGTCAAAAGCGAGACGATGCTCCATTTCCTTGAGAGCCGGGATGTGTATGTATCCAGCGGCTCGGCATGCAGCAGAGGCGAGGCCAGCCATACGCTGACGGCCATGGGCCTGCCGAAAAGCCGTGTGGACACCGCACTGCGCGTCTCGTTTTCCGGCGAGAGCACACCGGAGGATGTGCGTGCGCTGCTGGACGCGCTGGCCGAGGGCATGCGTACGTTGGCGAAAATACGCCGCTGACGGGGGGCGGACGCGCCCGCCCGGCAGAAACTCGCGGCTTTGTTTTCTTGTGGAAGCGCCCGTAAGGGCGGCCGCCTTTACTTTAACGAAAGGGAATTTTGCAGAATATGAAAGAGATCATTCTGGCCTATCAGGGCGAAATGTCGCTGAAGGGGCTCAACCGCGCCACCTTCGAGAGCGTGCTGCTCAAGACCATGCGCCGCCGCCTGAAATCCCTGGGGAATTTTAAAATCTACAAGGCGCAGAGCACGATGTACGCGGAGCCTGCGGGCGATGAGGACATCGACGCGGCGGAGGAGCGCATCGGCAAAATTTTCGGCATCGCGGCCATCAGCCGCGCAGCCGTGTGCCCCAAGGACTTTGCTGTCATTGCGGACACCGCGAAGGAATACCTGTGCGGCGCGCTGCGGGCGGCAAAGACGTTTAAGGTGAGCGCCAAGCGCTCGGACAAGACGTTCCCCATGGACAGCATGGAGATCGCCCGGGAGCTGGGCGGCGTGCTGCTGTCGGCGTATCCCCACCTCAAGGTGGACGTGCACCACCCGGACGTGAACGTGACGGTGGAGATCCGCGATTTTGCGGCGTATGTCCACGGCGGCAAAAAGCCCGGTGCGGGCGGCCTGCCGGTGTCCACCTCCGGCAAGGCGGCGCTGATGCTGTCCGGCGGCATCGACAGCCCGGTGGCCGCGTATATGATGGCGAAGCGCGGCCTTTCGCTGGCCTGCGTGCATTTCGCCAGCCCGCCCTATACCAGCGAGCGCGCCCGCATGAAGGTGCTGACGCTGGCCAAAAAGCTCACGCCCTATACCGGCAACCTGAACGTATATGTGGTGCCCTATACCGCCGCGCAGGAGCATATCCGCGACAACGCTCCCGAGGACCTGTTCACGGTGCTGATGCGCCGCAGCATGATGCGCATCACCAGGGTTCTGTGCGAAAAAGAGAGCGCGGACGCCATTGTCACGGGCGAGAGCCTGGCCCAGGTGGCCAGCCAGACGCTGAAGGCCATCGCCTGCACGGACGCGGCCCAGAGCCTGCCTGTGCTGCGCCCGTGCATCGGCATGGACAAAACGGAGATCACCGACATCGCACGGAAGATCGACACCTACGAGACGAGCATCCTGCCCTATGAGGACTGCTGCACCATCTTCACGCCGCCCCACCCGAAAACGAAGCCCCATCTGGATGAGATCGAGGCCGCGGAGGCGGGCATGCCGGGGCTGGCTGAGCTGGAGGCACAGGCCGCGGCGCAGGCTGAAGTGGTGTATGTGAACCTGTGAGCGGGTCTCTTTATTTTCTGCAAATCAGGGGATGACGAATATGGAAGCTGAGATCATTGCCGTCGGCACCGAGCTGCTGCTGGGCGATATCCTGAATACGAACGCGCAGTTTTTGAGCCGTGAACTTGCGGCGCTGGGCATTACCGTGCACTTTCAGACAGTGGTGGGCGACAATCCCGCCCGGCTGGAAAGCGTGGTGCGCCAGGCCCGCGGCCGCAGCGACCTGCTGGTGTTTTCCGGCGGGCTTGGCCCCACGGAGGACGACCTGACCAAACAGACCGTGGCCCGCGCTTTCGGCGACACGCTGCGCTTTGATGAAGCGGAGCTGGAGAAGATCCGCGCGTTTTTCACGGCATGGGGCCGCACGATGCCTGAAAACAACAAAAAGCAGGCCATGGTGCCCACCCATGGCCGCAAGATCCCCAATGCCAACGGCACTGCGCCGGGCATGATCTTCGAGGACCAGGCCGCGCCCGGCAAATATGCCGTGCTGCTGCCCGGCCCGCCGAAGGAGCTGCAGCCCATGTTCCTGAACAGCGTCAAGCCTTGGCTGGCTGCCATGAGCGACAGCGTGCTGCACTCGGTGACGCTGCGCGTCACAGGCGTGGGCGAGAGCCATCTGGAAAGCAGGATCGGCCATCTGCTGGAAAACGCCAACCCAACGGCCGCCGTCTATGCCAAGACGGCCGAGGTCGTTATCCGCATCACGGCCAAGGCCGCGTCGGAGGACGAGGCCCGGCGCATGTGTTTGGACTATGCGAAGCATTTTTACGATATCCTGGGCGATTGCGTCTATGCCATGGACGCGGATTCGCTGGAGGAAGTGGTGGTGAAGGAGCTGGCCGCACGGGGCCTTACGGTGGCTACGGCGGAGAGCTGCACGGGCGGCATGCTGTCCCAGCGCATCACGGCCGTGCCCGGCGCAAGCGGTGTGTTCGCCTACGGCGCGTGTACCTATGCAAACGATATTAAGGAAAAAATGCTGGGCGTGCGGCATGAAACGCTGGAGGCATACGGCGCCGTATCGCCCGAGACAGCCGCCGAGATGGCCCGGGGCGTGCGCAAAGCCGCCGGGGCGGATTTCGGCGTGGGTATCACAGGCATCGCGGGGCCGGGCGGCGGCACGCCGGAAAAGCCCGTGGGACTTGTGTATCTGGCCGCTTGCAGTGCCGATACCGTCTATGTACAGAAGCTCGTTATCACGGGCCGCACGCGCGAGGTGGTGCGTCTGTCCAGCACGCAGCACGCGCTGGAGATGGTGCGCCGCCTGGCGCTGGGCCTGCCGCAGCCGGCCTGCACGGCCTTCCCGGCGGAGGAGCCGGCCCATCTGATGCAGAAAGGCACGCCTGCGCGGGACGTATAGCGCCCGCATGCAGCATACCAGAACCGCCGGAGCCGGCGTGAAAAAATAAAAAAGCGGCCCGGCGGCAAAGATCCCGGCGGGGCGGCAAGGAGGACACAGCATGCAACCTATGGAGAAGAATGTGGAAAAGCAATTGGTCGTGCGTACGTTTGAACCCGATATGAACGCGCTCAAGCAGACGGCAAAGCAGCTGGCCCACATGCAGGACACCAGCCTGAACCTGTACGGGCAGGCGGGCGAGGTGCTGATCGTTGTGACGGCGCGCGCGTATGCCCAGGCCGCCGCCACCGAGCTGACGGAGAACGTGGCCGAGCAGTTCGAGCTGGCGCTGGGCCCCGCGGCCTACGGCCGGGGCAAGGGAAGCCTTGCGTATTTTAC
>ERZ827522.2886-NODE-2886-length-10957-cov-8.468538_pt1 | contig 10957 bp, 10 predicted proteins | sample MGYA00519580_ERZ827522 | MGnify/ENA primary metagenome ERZ827522 (study PRJEB31778, sample SAMEA3449340) | human gut metagenome | biome: human gut; feature: human-associated habitat; material: faeces | place: United Kingdom | collected 2010/2012 ...
CAGCGGACTTTTTTTGTGTGGGTGCCCAGTGGGACGAGAACAGGGCGGCGGTGCGTAGCACCGTAAGCAACAGCCCAGTGGGCTGTTGCTTAGCCCGCGGGTCCCAACCATTCGGAATGTCTATCGGGGTCCCACACTCCAGCTGTTTTCAACAGCGGACTTTTTTTGTGTGGGTGCCCAGTGGGACGAGAACAGGGCGGCGGTGCGCAGCACCGTAAGCAATCAGCCCAGTGGGCTGTTGCTTAGCCCGCGGGTCCCAACCATTCGGAACGTCTACCGGGGTCCCACACTCCAGCTGTTTTTAACGGCGGATTTTTTCTTTGGTGGGGTGTCCAGTGGGACTCGAAAAGCACGGCACTGCCGCAGGCAGGGCAACAAACAGCCCAGTGGGCTGTTTGTTAGTGCGCGGGTCCCAACCATTCGGAATGTCTACCGGGGTCCTGCTCTCTTCGGTGGGGTACCCAGTTGGCTCGAACCCAAAATCACAGATACAGCAGCGGAGGCGTCCATCAAATGATGGACGCCTCCGCTTTTTCTCTTACTGGTTCATCTGCTGCAGGATCTTTGCGATCTCGCTGGTGGTGTAGCCCTCTTTCTGCAGGGCATTGGCAATGGACGTGTCACTCTTGCCACGGCTGCGCAGCAGTGCCGCCGTAAAGGGCACCACGCTGCTGCCCTTCAGCGCATTCGTTCCCGCGGTGCCGCCGGTCGTTCCCGCAGCGCTCCCCGATGCCTTGCCGCTGCTTTTTGCAGCCGCATTGCCCGCCGCACGGCTGGCTTTGGCCTGCGCATTGGACTGCTTGAGCGCCCACTCGCCCTTGGCAATGTTCAGCTTTTCCGAGGTAACGCTGTTGTTGAAGGCCTGCTGCTTCAGCGCATCCTGATAGGCGCGCTCGCTGGCTTCATTCTCATAGCGCTGCTGGGTCAGACTGTCCTGCCGCTGCTTTTCCTGCATCTGCTGGTTCCATGCCGTGTCGGCACGGTCGGCCTCGTAGGCGCGGGTGCCAGACACGATGTTGTACCCGGTGTTCAGCAGGCTGCCCGCCAGCGAGCCGATGCCGGTGGTGCCGCTGATGGCCAGCTGGATCGCATCCCCGATGACCCCCAGCACGGTCATGATGCCGTTGAAGGTCTGCTGGCGGCGGCTGGCCTGTGCCTGTTCCTGCGCAGTATAGTAGCCGTGCAGGGTGTCCAGACGGCTCAGATAGTCCTGATACTGCCCGTAATCCTGCGCGTAGGCGTTGTTGTAGTCCTCCCCTTTCTGCTGCAGCTGGGTGTAGTAATCTGAGAGCTGCCGGTCGTACCGCTCCTGCGCACTCTGTTCCTGGGCGTTCAGCTGGTCCAGCCGCGATACCAGCTCATCGCCGCCGCTGGTGTAGGTGTCCAGTGCCAGACTGTACAGGCTGGGGATGGCCTCGTTCAGCGCACCGATCTGCTGCTGGTAGGCCTGTTGTGCCGCACTGGCCGCATAGCTGGAGCCGTAACCGCCGGTCAGGGCTGCCGCCTGTGCAGCGGCATCGGCACTGGCGTTGTGGGCGTTCTGGGTGTACTGCTGGGCGTACTGCCGGTACAGCGGGTCCTGCGTATAGCTGTAGGCAAAATTCTCCCGTGCCAGCAGACGGTCCAGCACCTCATTGATGCGGTCCTGGTAGCTGCTCTGGTACGCCTCCGGACGCTTGTCCTGCCACTCCTTCAGCGCGTTTGCGGCGTCGGTCACGCTCTGGCCGGGGCGGTAACCGGCCCCTGCCATGGCCTCTTCCACCTGCTGTCGGTTTTCCAGGCCGCTGGTGTCATAGCCGCTCTGCGCCTCCGGCGCTGCCAGCTCTTCCTCTTTCTTTTTGGTCGCCATGCTCTTCTCCTTTCTTTTACAACGAATTCAACCGGGTGCGCAGCTCCTCCGACAGGTTTTCCACGTCCAGATTGGTCAGTACATACTGCAGCTGTTCCTGCATCTGGTACAGGTAGCTGCGCAGCGCTCTTGCGTCCTCCGGGTCCATGTTTTCGCTCAACTTCGGCAGGCCCAGCCGGTTCAGACCGTTCACACTTGCCATGTTGCTTCCTCCTGTTCTTCCACAAGGCCGCCTTTGGCCGCGGCCAGATTCTTCGCCAGACTGCGCAGGGTGATCTGCCCTTTGCCCCGCAGGCGCAGCCGCAGGGTGCTGTGCCGCCGGGGCACCAGCGGCAGGTCATAGCTGCGGCGGGCCTCCCGGGCGGTCAGGCTTGCCACTGTCTCCCATGGGCCGCCATCGTAGCTCAGCGCTACCTCCACCGTGCTGGCACAGGCCGCGTCCAGCCGCAGCGTCAGCCGCGACAGATACCGCTGTTCCGCCCCGTCCTGCCCGATGTCACCGGTCACCAGCTCAAACGACACCTGCTGTTCCACACCTTCGGTGCTCTGCCAGTCGCTCTCCCGGCTGGGATCCGCTGCCCACAGGGCCTGCCCGTCCCACAGATACAGCTGGCCGCCGGTGCTGGCCATGTCGCAGGAGCATACATCCTCTTCGTGCCAGAGCCCGCGTTCGGTGTCATACACCAGCAGCCGGGTCTGCCCTTGGGTCCCGGCCGTGCGGGAGATGTGCAGATAATACCGGCCGTCCAGCGCACCGCCCACAGCGCTCTGCACATTAGCCAGCCGGCTGGCGTCCAACACCGCCGACACCTTGGTGGGGATGCTGCCGTCCCATGCCATGACCCCATCCGGCGAGAGATAATACAGCGTCTCGTTCAGCACGCACAGGCTGCGGGCCGCATTCTTGGCCACACCCCGGCAGCGCAGGGAGGTGAGCTGAAAATCCGAGGGCTTTGTGCCGCACAGCTTGTGCAGGGTGTTTTCCTTGAAGAACAACGCATAGCCCATGCAGGTAGCCGCGCCGGTAAAGGCTCCGTCGCTGCCCACCGTCACCGCATAGCTGTCCGCCGCAATGCCCCGATAGGAAAACCAGTTGGTGGGGTCGCCCAGCTTGCAGGCGTAGATCACATTTTCCCGGCTGCTGCAGCCCCACACCCGGTTGTCGCATTCGGTCACGAAGTCCAGGTCCGGCACCCGGCGTTCCAGCTGCACGGTCTGTTCCGCCGCGATGCTGCGGGTCTGGCTGCCGTCCAGGCTGGTCCACTGGGCCGCATCGGTCCCCTGCACCAGTGTGCCGTAAAAATAGTCGCCCGCCGGGTCGGCACGCACGCACAGGCTGTTCTCCGTGACGGCATACACCACGCAGTCCCCGTCCAGTGCTTCCCACTGTCCGGCCTGCTTTGCCGCCGTGCCCTGCACGGTCACCGTGTCCCACTGGCAGAATTTTTCCTGCGCACCGGCCGCCGTGATGCGGCAATAGTCCAGCGGCAGCGCCGTCCAGTTGCCGGACGCCGCGCTGTACACTTCCAATGTTCCATCGTACCGCCAGGGGTGCTCTTCGTCCTCCACCTTCAGGAAGATCTGCCCGTCCGCCGGGCTTTCCGGCTCTTCCCGGCCCACGCCTGTGGGCGTGTAGGTCCTGCCCTCCGCATCGCAGGGAGCAAACTCCACGCTCTGGCCCTCCGCTTTCCAGCAGGCTCCCAGCGCCGAAACGCTGCCGTCTGCCGTATCAAAGGCGACCTTGTCCGGAAAGATCAAAATTTTCGTGCCAAGACCCACCAGCGCCTTTTTGCTGTCGGCCACCGCATCGGTGCAGGTCACGGTCTCCCCGCCGTCGTCCGGAGTGTACACCAGGTCTTTCCCGCAGACGGTCAGCAGCCCGTTCAGGTGGTACATCCCATTCAGGCCGGTGAGGGTCCGCAGCTTCCGGCGGGGCTTGCGGGTGCTCAGCGCCGGGAAATCCCGGGACGAAAAATTGATCCCCGCACTGTACTCTGCCTCGGAGCAGCCGTAGCCCTCGTTCAGGCCCCCGAAGGCCCGCAGCAGGGTGCGGCTGTTCTGGACTCTGGTCCGGTTCGCCAGAACCATCTTATCCCTCCTTTCACCACTGCCAGCGGGTGCAGGCCCGCGGCGGATAGGTCCGGCGCAGCCAGGCCGCAAGCTCTGCCAGAATGCCATTGTACTGTGCCTGCTCCCCGGCGTAACGGTCGGTCTCGCCCAGTGCGGCATCGGTCATGGCGCACAGGTAATGCGGGTACAGGGCATCAAAGGGGGCCGGGGCCAGCAGCACATCCTCGTCCTGCAGGCCATCGTCCCAGGCCCGGTCCGCTCCCACGGTGTCAAAAGCATCCGTATCACTGGCCTTGAAAAAGCGTTCCCGCAGCATGCCGTCTGCTTCCCGCAGCCACTCCTGCCGGGTGTGCACGGACACACGGCTGCCGGGCCGCAGTTCCTCGGCGCGTTCCAGCGCCTGTCCTACTGTCATCGTTCCACACTCCTTTTCAAAAAAGCCCGGCGGGGCATCTCCCTGCCGGGCTCCGGTCCTGTTGCTTACTGTGCCGCGTTCTCCGCTGCCGCAATGCGGGCAGCGGTGCGCTCGTCCTGCATCTGGCTGTGTTCCAGCACCTCCGCCACTTCGGGCGGCACCTCCACTTCCACACCGCGGCGGATCTTGTAGTTCACGCCGTTCACGCTGACGAACAGGTCGCCCTTATAGCGGCTGTTGTCCTTGAACAGCCGGATGCGCACGTTCTTTTCTGTCATCCTGCACACCTCCTCAGTTTGCGGCGGCGTTGGCCGAGTAGCTGGACACGCTCTCGATGCGTACCATGTACTGCTCCACCAGACGTTCGGCAGCACGCATGCCCTTCCAGCCCACCGAAGCGCGCTGGTTCAGCGGGTCGTCGCCGTAGCCCAGCTGCTTGACGATGTGCTCTAGGCCGCCGCCCTCCAGCTCGGTCACACCGTAGGCATGGGCACCCAGCACCAGGGTGCCGAACACCGCCAAGCCGGTGGGGCAGGTCTCATCCTTCCAGATCTTGGCCTCGCTGGTCTCGATGAAGCGGATGTTGCCCAGCTTACCGATCTCGCCGCGGAACATGGTGTCCGGGTCGGCGTACTTATGCACCTCAATGAACTCCTTGCAGGTCTTGAGGTCGTAGGCCGCATAGGGGTGGATGATGGCAATATAGCTGTCGCCGATGGGGTCGGCGTTCATGGCACCCAGCTGGGCCGCTGCCTGGAAGAACAGCTTGGGGGTCAGGGTACAGCTCTTGTCCAGCGTCTTGCGGCTGGTCACGGCGGTCTCGGTGCCGTCGGCGGCCTGCTTGGGTGCATAGATCACATTGGTGCCGCCGGCCAGCACATCGCGGGTGATGCTGTCCATGGTACGGCCCGCCTGGCTGGCCAGCACACGGGTGGCCTGCACCACGTTGTTGTCAATGGCGGTCATCTGCAGCACGTCGGTCAGCGGGGTCCAGCCGCCGTACTGGTGCAGGTCGCTGGTGATGGTGGTCACGTTCAGGGCCTGACCGTTGGGGGTCACGCCCTCGGTCAGGGGCGTGGTGGCCTTGGGCAGGCTGTCGTACTTGCGGAACTCGATGGTCTTGCCGCCGTTCTGGGGCACCGGGTAGTAATCCGCGAACTGGTCATGCACCAGACGCGGCTCTGCCTGGTCGATGAGACGCTTCTCGTAGAAGGTCTTCATCTCCTTGGACATGGTGGCCGTGGTGTTCTGCAGGTTGTCGGCAAACAGCTGGATGTTGAAGTTCATCATACGTTTTTCCTTTCTCTTGTCGGGTTTACAGTTCGATCTGAGCACCGTGCAGCACACGGCGCTCCAAAGCTTCGCGCTGGGCGCGGGTCATGCTGGCCACATCCGGGTGCACCGTGGCCGCACCACCGGGGCGGATGCCGTTTTCTGCGGGGCGGGCGGCCCGCTGCTGGATGCGCTGCACCACGCCCTGCTCCACGGCCTGTGCCGCACGGTGCAGGCTCTCGTCGTAGTGGGCCAGACGGTAGGCGTCCTGCATCCGCATGCCGGGCAGCTGCATCAGGCGGCGCATCTCCGGGTTCTTCAGCTCCTCCTGCAGGCGGAACTCCGGCTGGCTGCGGCGCAGGTCGGCTTCCTCAGCCGCCCAGCGGGCATGCAGCTCCCGCACCGCGTTTCGGGCCTGCAGCGGCAGGGGCGGCACCGCCGGGCGGGGCAGCTCCGGCTGGGGCGTCTCCGGTTCGGTCGGCTCCGGATCCGGTTTTGCTTCCGGCACCGGCTGCGCAGTTTTCTCCCCCGGTTCCATCGTCCCGGAGGCAACGGCCTGCCGGGCCTGTGCCGGGCTCAGGGCCGGGGCCGCAGGCGCTGCTTCTTCTGCAAACATCTGCAGGTCCATCATGCTCTGTTCGCCCCGGCGGCTCACATCCGCAAAGCGGATATTGTCCGGGTAGCGCTCGGCCAGCAGGGTGAACCCCGCCTTGGCCAGCTCAAAGGCACCCTGCACCCATACGGCACAGGGTGCGTCGGCCTGCACGGCCAGACGCGGCCCGTCCGGTTCCTCCCAGGCGTCGGCATGGGCATTTTCTTCCCCGGCCAGCAGGTACACCAGTGCCTGCATCAGGGTGCTTGCCCCGGCGCACACGATGTCCTGCCCGGCAGGGGCAAAGCCTGCATGTCCGGCAGCCTCCAGTCGGCAGCTCAGGCCCTCGGGGCCATCCAGCTCGCTGTAACACACTTTCATCATTCTTGTTTCACCTCCTTACAGTTTCACGTTCATGGCGCGGGCCGCAGCGGCCACCGGCAGACTGCCGGGCAGCACCGCACCACCGGTGCCGGTCTGCGGCGGGACCGCCTGCTGCAGCTGTGCCAGCTTCTGGGCCAGTGTGCCGTTCTGCCGCACCCGCTGGCGCACCTTCTCGATGCCCTCAAAGTCCATCATTTCCAGCGCCGCCAAGGCCGCGTCGGCATTGGCGGGGTCGAAAAAGCCCAGCTGATAGCACTCCTTTGCCGTCTCGTTCTGGCTCAGGCGGCTGAAGGTGCTCTTCTTGGCCGCGCTGACCACGATGTCAAAAATAGGCTCCCGGCTGCCCAGCTCCACGCCGCCCACCTCGCGCACCGGCTGCGGGCGCAGGGCTGCCGCCGAGAAGGGCAAAAACTGGTTCTCACCGCTGGGCCCCACGATGCGGAAGATGCGCTGTTCATCATAGAACTGCCGCATCAGCTCGATCATCAGGTAGCACTGGCGGGAGAAGGCCCGGTAGGCGCTCTTGAGCATATCACGGCTCAGTTTGCTTCCGGCTTCCTGCAGGGCCGCAATGGCACTGGCTGCCGTCACACCGCCGGTGGTGCCGCCCTGGGTCATGTCGCGGTTGCCGCTGATCTCCTTCAGTTCCTCGATGCGGCTCTGACGGTAGCTCAGACTGCTGCCCTGCAGACCGGCCGTCTGCAGCGGGCGGAAGCTGTCGTCGTTCAGACGGCCCACCACATGCACGATATCCCGGCTCAGGTCGGCCAGCTCTTCTTCGTTGACCCCGGCGGTGTCGCTGAGCACATAGCGCTGCCGGGCCGACAGCAGCACGTTCTCGTCCATGGCATGGTTCATCTGGTCGATGGCGGTCTGGCAATCCTTCATCACGTCGATGTATCCAAAACCCGCCGGGCTGTCCTCTTCCATGAACAGCGGATCGAATACGAAGGGGTACTGCCCATGGTCGTACAGGCCCCGCTGTGCCAGTGCCGGGTCGTTCTGGCTGGCGTACAGCACCACCCCGTTGCAGAACTTGCAGTAGTGCAGCACCATGCGGCCGCTTTCGTCCGGGCGCTTATAGTACCAGTCCACCACCACACTGCGGGAAGCGGTGTCCGCGCCGTCCTCGTGGATGTAGCGGGGCACATCCAGCACCCCGGCGGTGTGGCCTGCCAGCTGTGGGTAGTGGGCCGTGAGCTGTGCGGTGTCCTCCAGGCTCAGGCTGAAAAAATCCGGTGAGTCCTGGATGTCCGCTACGCCCGGCTCCCAGTAGAGCATCAGCAAGTTCATGGCCCGCACCGCAATCTCCCCCACGCCGCCCCGGGCTGCCGGGTCCCAGAACACACCGGTGACCCCGGTGCCCTGCTTGAGCTTGCGCCACCAGCAGTCGCTGTACACCTGCTCGTAATCTGCCTGTTCCAGCACCACCGGCAGCACGCTGGAAAGAGCCCGCGCGGTTGCCTCATCGTCCGCTGCACGGGGCAGCACATTGGGTTCCGGGTAGTTGTCCATGGCATCGGCGTGCTTGTTGGCGATGCTGTTGAACAGCCATCCACTGCTGGGCTGCGCCTTGCCGGGCATCATGGGGTTCTGGTAGTTCTTCCAGTGTCCCATGCGGAACCACAGTTCGTTGTCCACCAGGCGCCTGTCCAGTGCCGCCTTGCCGGCCTTGTAACGCTGCAGGGTCTGTGTGGCCGCTGCCACCTCCGCCGCGCCCACCGGCATCGCTTCGTTCTGATAATCGTCCATCGTTCTTCTCCTTCAGATCCTGTAAAATCTTGCCTGCCGGTGCAGGTCCAGCGGGTCATCCGGCGGCGGCAGGGCCGTGCGCCGGGCCGGCGGGCTGATGGGGTTCTCCATCAGCACATACCGGCACTCATCATAAATGTGGTCCTCCTGCCGGGTGTCGATATCCTCCACGTTGCTCTCGTCGTACACGAGGTTCGGCAGCGTGCGGATGAAGTGTTTGCAGGTATTGAACACCTGCAGCATCGGGCGGCCGTCGGCGTCAAAGTTGAGCCGGTAGTGGAACTGCATCTTTCCCGCAAGGCGGGTGTGGTCGCCGGGCTTCCAGTGCAGGAAGTTGGGGCTCCGCTCCATCATGGCCGCGATGCTCTCGCCCCGGCTCTCATCAAAGATGGCCGGGTCGGCAACGCCATGGATCACCCGCCCCCGCAGCACGGGGTCGTTCTGCTCCGCCTCCCGGATGCGCCGGGCCTGTTCCACCGGGTCAATGCGCAGGCCCTCGTTGGGGCGGCCGGTGCAGCCGTACAGCTCCTTGATGCGGTAGAGCCGCCCCTCTTCATCGGCCGCATACCACCCCACCGAGAACGGCTTGGAAAACCCGAAATCGAACCCCCGGTAGATCTGCCAGTGCTTCGGGATGGTAAAGGGGGCAATGACGTGGGTCCAGCGCTGATCCTGATAGTGGGCCGGGTCGTTGCGCCACTCGGTGAACACCTGGCCGGAAAAGCTGTCCCAGCTGCCATAGAGCAGCGCCTGCTTTTCCGCTTCCGGCATGGCAGCCAGGCTGGCCAGATAACCGGGATCGTTCTGCAGCAGAGCCGGGTTGTCGAAAATGCTGGAAGGGATGAACACCCTTGCCCGCTGCAGCTTCTGTTCGGTGCCGTCCGGCCGCCGCACCGTGTATTCCTCCACGATGGGCGTGCCGGGTGGGGCCGGGGTGATGAACCGCGCCTTCACCCACCCGTGGCCGATGCCGCCGGGGTTGGTGGTGGCCCGCATGTACACCCGGGTGCCCGGCCCGGTGGGGCGGTTGCGGCTCATCATGTAGCTGTACTCTTCCCATTCAAAATGGGTCAGCTCATCAAAGCCGATGAAGTCGTAGGCCTTGCCCTGGTAATTGGTGCGGTCCTTGGTATACTGCATGGAGCCAAAGTAGATCTTGGCCCCGCTGGGGAAGTTCCACACATGGGCCGTGGCGTTGTACTGCGCCTGCGGAAAGGCCCGGCGGTAGTACATCTGGCTTTTGTCCACCAGATCCGACAACTGCGGGTATGTTTTGCGCAGGATCAACGCTCTGTAATGCGGAATATCCACCTGACGCAGTGCCTCGATGACCAATGCATCGCTTTTTCCGCCGCCGGCCGCGCCGCCGTACAGTGCTTCCGGCTCCGGCCTTCGCATGAACTCGGCCTGCCGGGGCTGGGGCCGCCACACCACCGGGGTCCGGTGTTCCTCTGTGTTCATGGTTCTTCCTCCTCCACCCGCGGCAGCAGCACCACACCGCTCTCCGTTCCTTCCGCCTGCACGCCCTGGTCGTTCAGCGACCGCGCCACCGCAGCCAGATCCTTCAGCACCGCCGTGGCCTCCTTCAGGCCCTTCATCGTCCCGGGGTCCTCTGCCCCGCTGCGGCGGTTCTCCCGCTGCCGGGCATTCAGCTCCCGCACCTGCTGTGCCAGAAGCGTGCTCAGGATGTCGGTGGCCCGGCTCAGGCTGTCCAGCCCCTTGGACGTTTTCCTCTGCCCCATGGTTCGTGTTGGTTCCTCCTTTCTGCCCGGCGGCTCCGGGCTATGGCAACAGCTTACCACGCCTCGTGCTGCCGCAACAGTGTGTGCTTTTCCAGGGCCATTCAGTATTTTTAAACACGATCTTTTCAAATCGTATAATTTTGAGTCTTAAAAAACTCCGTTCTATCGCATCTTTCAGAAAAAGCTGTTTTTTCTTTCAGAAATCCGTTTGCAGTAATTCCGTCCGGAGCGCAAAAAAAACTGCGGGGCGCGCTGCCCGGCAGCGGTTTGCCGGAAAGTCCCCACAGTTGAAAAGTTTTTTCAGTTCTCCCGGTAATTTCCGGGAGCTGCACGGTTTCTGTCCGGAAGGGTCGAACCGTGTCATGCAACATTTTGTAATCTTTTTGAAAGAAATCCGACCCTGCTCCGACCGATTTATCCAGAAGTTGCACGTTTATGAAAAATTGTGCTTGTTACGGAAATTATTTTGTCCTTTGAAAATTCCTTTTGTTGAAACAGCACAAAAGAAATCTCAGATTCTTGTGGACTTGTTCTCTTGCAGACCTCTTCGCAGACGGTTATAATACAAACAGGAAATCCAGGTGCGTGCAATAAATGCGCCTGTGAAATTGCTATGATACGAATGAAGGAGAACACAATTATGAAAATGATTTCTCGTCGTGACTTCCTGAAGGCTTCTGCTGTCGTGGGCGCAACCGCTGCCATGACCGCATGTGGCGGTTCCGCCAGCTCTACTGCTGCTTCCACTGCTTCTTCCGCTGCTGCTTCCAGCACCGCTGCTTCTGCTGCCGGCTCTGCCAACATCGGTGTCTGCATCTATCAGTTCGCTGATAACTTCATGACCCTGTACCGCACCGATCTGGAAGAGTACCTGAAGGACA
>ERZ827522.2888-NODE-2888-length-10953-cov-4.193981_pt1 | contig 10953 bp, 10 predicted proteins | sample MGYA00519580_ERZ827522 | MGnify/ENA primary metagenome ERZ827522 (study PRJEB31778, sample SAMEA3449340) | human gut metagenome | biome: human gut; feature: human-associated habitat; material: faeces | place: United Kingdom | collected 2010/2012 ...
CATGGGATTTAGGTATGTATATGTCTGGATTCTTCCCATGTATGATGTTCGGTGTCCCGGGTGCAGCTCTTGCTATGGTTCACACAGCTAAGAGTGACAAGAAGAAATTAGCAATCGGACTTGTAGCTTCCGCAGCTCTTTGTGCATTCGTTTGTGGTGTTACAGAGCCATTCGAGTTTGGTTTCATGTTCCTTGCACCAGCTCTTTACGTTGTATATGCAGCATTATATGGTATCTTCACAGTTATTACTGTATTAGTTGGATTCAGAGCAGGATTCAGTTTCTCCGCCGGAGCAACTGACTTAATCTTCTCTGCACCCCTTCCGGCAGCAAAGAATACATGGATGATCATTCCTCTTGGAATCGCAGCATTTATCGTATTCTACGTTGTATTCCGTTTCGCTATCACAAAGTTTGACTTAAAGACTCCTGGTAGAGAAGATGATGATGTAGAAGCAGAGAAAAAAGTTGATCTTGGAAGCAGCGATTACACAACTGTAGCAGCAACAATCTTAGAAGGTGTTGGTGGTGCAGCAAACGTTACAAGCATTGATAACTGTATTACAAGACTTCGTCTTGAAGTAAAAGACAGCTCTTTAGTAGATGAGAAGAAAATCAAATCTGCCGGTGCAGCTGGCGTTATCAGACCAAGTAAAACAGCTGTTCAGGTTGTTGTTGGAACAAAAGTACAGTTCGTAGCTGATGAGTTCAAAAAATTATGTAAATAATGAACGGCAATTTTGAAGTATGAATATCATTCATAACAAAATAAGCAAATAAGTATAATCCCTTTCTTATCAGAAGCGGTTCCGTCTGGAACCGCTTCTTTTAAATCCACAGGATACCTTAAATTGTCAGCCACAGGATAACATAATGTAAAGGAAGGTTTTTCCTTTACAAGAAAAAGCGCAAATGGTAAAATAAATATAGTTTATTTTAAGCTGGCTGTGGGAGGAGACGTAAATGGCAGGTCTGTTTCAGAGAATAGCACAGAATTACCGGAAGAAGAAAAAAATTACACAGCCGTCCGCAAGGCTGAATGCAAAAGAAGATAAAACAGAACACGCAGGAAAAGTGACGCGTGCTAAGGAAAGGATACATAGTAAAGTGGAAAAAGAAGATTTTTTATTAAGTCAGATCGATGAATTCAGGGAGAAAGCAAAACAGTTACAGAATTTATTGACATCCAAGGAGAGCAAGGTACAGGAACTGCAGAATCTTGTGAATGAGAGAGAAGACAAAGCGCAGGAACTAGAGCAGATCTTAAGTGAGAGACAGGAAGAGGCAGATGAGATCGTATCTGATTTCAGCAAAAAAGTAGACGAGCTTGCAGAACGTGTCACCGCGAAGATGAATGAGATTGAAATAAGTGTCTCAAAGCAGGTCGCAGATGTGAAGAGAGTGACTGAGGAACAGTTAGAGGCAAACCGCAAGTTAAATGAGAATCAGATCGCAGCCAGCAAAAAGCTTGGAGAAGATCAGATCGAGGCAGGCAGGCAGTTTATCGAAGAACAGACAGCAGCCAATAAGAAAGTAAGCGATGAGCAGGTCGCAGAAGTGAAGGCATTGCTGGAGAATGCAACCTCCCAGCTGGATTCTATCAAAACGGATCTTTCAGAGAAAGTTCACTCCGAGAATGTAAAATGCTATCGCAATATTCAGGATCTGTTCAACGAGTTTGATTCTAAAATTGAAAAAATGGATGAGATGGAGAAAAGCGTTGGCGCTGTAAAGGGATATGTCAAAGTACTTTCCTGGTTTTCCATTATCAATTTTGTGATGCTGGTTGCATTTATTTTATATTCATTAGGCGTTTTTAATTTTTAAGGTAGTGAGGAATTTATGAATATTGAACAAAAAAAAGTATGGGTTGTCGGACATAAGAATCCGGATACGGATTCGATATGTGCGGCAATTTCTTATGCATATCTGAAAAACCAGCTGGGAGAGCGCCAGTATGTACCAAAGCGTGCCGGAGCGATCAGTGAGGAAACCCGGTATGTGCTGGATTATTTTAAGGTGGAGGATCCAGAATTAATTACAGATGTAGGGGCACAGCTCAAGGATATTTCCATTCGCAAAACAGCCGGCATCAGTTCGCAGATTTCTTTGAAAAAAGCATGGGAAACCATGAAAAAGTTAGATGTCGTAACACTTCCGGTGACAAACCGGCTTGGAAAGTTAGAGGGTGTGATCGTAACAAAGGATATTGCAACCTCTTACATGGATGTTTATGACAACCGGGTGTTGTCCAAAGCGAGAACCCAGTATAAGAATATTGCAGAGACTTTGGATGGCAATATTATCGCGGGAAATGAACATGCATATTTTATCCGCGGAAAAGTCGTTGTCGGAGCGTCTGACCTTGGATTTTTATCGGAATACATCGAAGCGGATGATATGGTCATTCTCGGACCGCAGAAAGAAGTGCAGATTCGTGCATTAGAGTCCAATGCAAGCTGTATCATTGTAGGCTGTGGATTTGAGGTAGACCCGGAAGTCATTCAGATGGCGAATAAAAAAGACTGTGTGATTATCACAACACCATATGACACATTTTCCATTGCAAGGCTCATCAATCAGAGTATGCCGATCAAAGAATTTATGACGAGAGAGCATCTTGTGACATTTGATATTGATGATTATGTGGATGACATCAAGGAGACAATGTCTAAGATCAGGCATCGTGATTTCCCGATTCTGGATGAAAATGGAAACTATCTCGGAATGGTATCCAGACGTAACCTGATGAGCATGCAGAAAAAACAGATCATTCTGGTGGATCATAATGAGAAGTCGCAGGCAGTTGATAATATCAATGAAGCGGAGATTTTAGAGATCATCGATCATCACAGGATCGGAAGCTTAGAGACGATCTCTCCGGTCTATTTCAGAAATCAGCCGTTGGGATGTACGTCCACGATCATTTATCAGATGTTCGGCGAGAAAAATATCGAGATCCCGCAGCATATTGCAGGATTGTTATTGTCAGCGATTCTGTCAGACACGTTAATGTTCCGTTCTCCGACCTGCACACAGCTTGACATTCTGGCTGCCGAGGCTTTGGCAAAGATTGCAAAAGTAGATATTGAGACTCATGCAAAGAACATGTTTAAGGCGGGAAGCGATTTCAAAAATAAGACGACAGAGGAAATTTTCTATTCTGATTTCAAGATTTTCCATACGGATGAGTTTGACTTCGGAGTTGCACAGATCAGCGCCATGAGCCGTGAAGAACTTGATAAAGTAGCAGAGAAGCTTCGTCCGTTCTTAAAAGAAGTTTTAGGAGAAAAGCGCATCGACATGGTTTATGTGATGCTGACAGATATTTTAGAAGAGTCTTCCAGGGTGATTTTTGAGGGACATGATGCAGGCAGGATCCTTGCAGATGCATTTGAAAGAGAAGAAAATGAAAATGGCATTCTCTTAGAGGGAATCATTTCAAGAAAGAAGCAGTTGATCCCGACTCTGATGAATGCGATGGCAGAGAAAGTCTGATTCTTTCATTGAAAACAGGAATGAGTAACCGATTGCCAAAAGGCAGTCAGTATAGGAATGATCAGTGGTTGAAAGTGCTTTGGCGCAGATCCCGTGGGGATTCGCCAAAGCACTTTTTGTATGCGCGGGAAAAAGTGGAATAATTCTTAAATCCACATTCATAACAGACATCTGTGATCGGTTTCCCGGATAAAATCAGTTCTTTGGCGAGCAGCAGACGCTTGGTGGAGAGATAACTGCCGATGCTGTAGCCGGTCTGTTCCTTAAATGTGTGCATGAGATAATAGCGGCTTAAGTAAAAACGGGAGGAGAGATCGTCAATACTGATGGATTCTGTTAAGTGTTCATTCAGATAATTTAAAATGGACAGTATTTTTTCACTCGAAGCGGAAGTCTCGATAAATTCTATTTTATTGTGTCCGGCGGCGCGGTTTAACTGGATCAGAAACTCTAAAAATAAAAGTTTATGATGCAGTTCATGTGCAAAATCAGAATCCGAGAGGGAAGCATCCAGATCTTTGGTAACCGCACCTAACCGGCTGTTTCCAAAGGAGTGAACACGCAGTACATGGGACTTTTCTTCAAAAGCTTTCTGGAAACACATACTGAGATCGCTTTCAGAGTCTTTGTAAGAAGTCAGAAAGTCAGGGGAAACATAAATGATAATGCGGTCATACACAGCGTCGGAATGAATGACCGGTTTGTGGACTTCCCCGGCGTGCACTAGGACAATATCATTTTTTTTCAGGTCATAAGAGCGTCCTTCAATACAGTAAGTCACATCTCCGTTTAAGAGGATGAGAATCTTGTGAAAGTCGTGATAGTGGTAGTGAAAGGTGCGCATTTCCTCGTCTTTTAAATGAAACATTTTAAAATCTGTCGTTAGATAGCCGACTTTTTTATATTCTGGCATGGTAATATCCTTTCCGGTTGTAAAATAGCCTGTTTTAAAGTTCAGGCAGAATTTTCGCAGGGGTAAGTAAGCCTGCATCGCAAATGATAGATTCATTATAAAGAAAAAAAGCACAATTTGCAATATAGACAACACAGAAGTTGTATATGTTTTAAATTGTGTTTTGTATAATTAAGTTATATATGGAAGGCAGACAGATTTTCTGAGGCTTTACATAGGCAGTTTTAAAACAGGAAAAGATAAAAACAGAAGAAACATGACAAGCAGAAAGGTGGATTTATTTTATGAAGAATTTCAGCAATTATACAGATTATGACAAAAAAGATAATTTACATTTTGAATCCAAAGCGGTACATGGGGCGCTCGGAACAGAACCGTTGACCGGGGCAGTCAGCATGCCGATTTTCCAGGCAGTGACTTATAGACATCCGGCACTTGGAGAGTCCACAGGCTTTGCGTACAGCCGTCTGGAGAACCCTACCAGACAGGAGTTAGAGCGTACCATGGCAATCCTTGAGGGTGGAATCAAAGCATTTGCATTTTCCAGCGGACAGGCTGCAAATATGGCTGTATTTTCTCTGCTGAATCCGGGAGACCATGTTCTTCTTTCTGATGATATTTATGGCGGAACCTTCCGTATTATCGGTGACGTGTTCGGAAAATACGGCATTGAGCACACTTACGTGGAGATGGATGATCTTGACGCAGTGAAGGCAGCAATCAAGCCAAATACAAAAATGTTTTTCGTTGAGACACCGACCAACCCGATGATGAAAGTGGCAGATATTCAGGCTTTATCTGAGATTGCAAAAAGCGTTGGGGCACTTATGGTGGTTGATAACACATTTTTAACACCATATTTCCAGAATCCATTAAAACTGGGAGCTGACATTGTAACACACAGCTCCACAAAATATCTTGGCGGACATAACGACACACTTTCCGGAATCGTTGTGGTGAAAGACAATGAGGAGATCGCAGAGAAGATCCATGTGCATATCAAGTCTCATGGAAGCCAGTTAGCACCGATGGACTGCTGGTTGTTACTCCGCGGAATCAAGACACTTCCGGTTCGTATGGACAGACATAACGAGAATGCAAAAAAAGTGGCGGAGTGGTTAAGAACCCAGCCAAAAGTAAAAAAAGTTTACTATGTTGGATTTGAGGATCACAAAGATTATGCGACAACCATCAAACAGACGAGAGGCTTTGGAGGTATGATCTCCTTTACCGTGGATTCTTTTGAGACCGTTCAGAAAATCCTTCGAAACGTGGATATGATCATGTTTGCAGAGAGTCTCGGCGGAACAGAGACACTGATCACTTACCCGACCACACAGACACACGAAGATACACCGAAGGATGTCAAGGAAAAATTAGGCATCACAGACTGTTTCTTACGTATGTCTGTCGGTATTGAAAATGTGGAAGATATCATTGCAGATCTTGACCGTGCTATGAATTCATAAAAGAAACAGATAGAGACTGTCAGAAAATGACAGTCTCTGAATTTGTTTCCGAAGAAACAAAAAGGAGAATTGGATTTATGATGAAATTTACAAAAATGCAGGCATTTGGAAATGATTATGTATATATTGATGCAATCCATCAGGAACTTAAGAATCTTCCAGAACTGGCAAGGTTTGTAAGTGACAGGCATTTTGCGATCGGTTCTGACGGAATGGTTTTGATCTGCCCGTCAGACAAGGGGGATTTCCGTATGCGTATGTTTAACCCGGACGGAACGGAAGGCGAGATGTGCGGAAATGCACTGCGCAGTGTCGGAAAATACGTGTACGACCACAGACTGACCGATAAGACAGAGCTTGTGATCGAGACTCTGGGCGGCATGCAGCATCTGACACTGACAGTGACAGACGGTTATGTATCTAACATCCGGGCAGATATCGGGGAACCGAGACTTTCCACAAAAGTGATCCCGATCAACACAGAAATGGATACATTTGTCGATCAGCCGGTACAGGTATTAGACCGCACCTTCCACATTACTGCGGTTTCATGGGGAAATCCGCACTGTGCAATGTTTGTCGATTCTGTGGCAGAGCTTGACGTGGAAAAATACGGAAAAGAGATCGAGCATATGACATCCATTTTCCCGAATAAAACAAATGTAACATTCACGGAGTTTGTGAGCAGGGATTATTTAAAGATTCGCGAGTGGGAGCGTGGAACCGGTGAGACGATTGGCTGCGGAACCGGCTGTGCAACTGCGGTAGTGACTGCAATTCTGACTGGAAAATGTGATCGCAAGGTGACCGTGGAACAGATTGGCGGACCACTTCTGATCGAGTGGGATGAGAAAACGAACCATCTTTTTATGACAGGTCCATCCCATACCGTATTTGAGGCTGAGATCGATGCATCCCATATTTTAAAATAAGATGATCACGGAAACCTGTATGCGAAAAGAATAATTGTTTTACGAGTATTTTTATAGCCAGATCAGAAAATAAGAAAAACGATACGTTGAAAGAAAAAAGGAAACGATAAAATGAAATTAAGTAAGATTTGTGAGGAAATTGAATACACACTTCTTCAGGGAAGCCTTGAAACAGAAGTGCGTGATATTATTTATGATTCCAGAAAGATTGCACCGGAAACGATGTTTGTCTGCATGGTAGGGGCAGTGACAGACGGTCATAAATATATCCCGGATGCGGTCGAAAAAGAAGCTTCCGTGATCGTGCTGGAGAAGGAAGAGGAGGCAGCGCAGATTCCAGAAAACATCACTGTGTTAAAAGTGGAGTCCGCTCGTCTGGCACTTGCGCTGATGTCCGCTGCATTGTTTGACCATCCGGCAAGAAAGCTTGTCACCATCGGACTGACCGGAACGAAAGGAAAGACGACCACCACTTATATGATCAAAAAAGTACTTGAGATGGCAGGAAAGAAAGTCGGACTGATTGGAACCATCGGTGCGATGATCGGAGAGGAGCATCTGCCATCAAAGAATACAACACCGGAATCCTACGAATTACACCGCATGTTTGCTGCCATGGTGGAAGCTGGCTGTGAATATGTGGTCATGGAAGTTTCTTCCCAGGGGTTAAAATTAGACCGTACAGCCGGTATTTTATTTGATTATGGTATTTTTACCAACTTATCACCGGATCATATCGGACCGGCAGAGCACGCATCTTTTGAAGAATATATGGAGTGCAAGAGCCTTCTGTTCCGCCAGTGCAGGATTGGAATTGTCAACGCAGATGATGAACATGTGGACGGTATCTTAAAAGGACATACATGCGAAGTGAAAACGTTTTCAGCAGAAAGAGAAGCAGATCTCATGGCATCTGATATTGGATTTATCAATGAGGATGGAAAGCTTGGAATGCATTTTAACGTGACAGGCTGCATGGACTGTCAGGCGAAAGTTCATATTCCGGGAAGATTTTCGGTATACAATTCCATGGTGACCATGTTAGTGTGTCATCTGGCTGGAATTTCGGACGAGGCAATTTTAGAGGGACTTTCCAAAGTGCAGGTAAAAGGCAGGGTGGAAATGCTTCTGGTATCCAAGGACTATACGCTGATCATTGACTATGCACATAATGAAGTGAGCACAAGAAGCGTTCTCACGACATTGATGGAATATCACCCAAAGCGTCTGATCTGTGTTTATGGAGGTGGCGGCAACCGTTCCAAACTCCGCAGATATGATATGGGTGAGGTAACAGGAGAGATGGCAGATCTGTGCGTGCTGACTTGCGATAACCCAAGGGATGAGGAAATCCGTGATATTAACAATGATATCAAAGTCGGTCTGGCGAGAAGCAACGGCAAATACATCGAGATTGACGACAGGAAAGAAGCGATCGCTTACTGCATGAAAAATGCAAAGCCGGGCGACATGATCGTGCTCCTCGGAAAAGGACATGAAGATTATCAGGAGATCAAAGGTGTAAAATATCATTTTGATGAGAGAGAAGCGGTAGCGGAAATCCTCGATGAGATGAAAGCTGGAAAACGTTAGAGACGCTTAAAAATCGAATACAGAAACAATAGAATGTGCGCTCGGCGAATTCTGTTGTCATGGATAAAAGAAACACCCCAACGGAATGTATGCAGACATTCCGTTGGGGTGTTTCAAAATTAAGAAGGGGGTTATAATTAATAAAACCCATGTCGTGTTATTATCACGACAATTAACATTATGCACCAGATTCGACAAAAAATCCAGTGAATTTATTGTGAACAAAAAATGTACGAATGTGGTTATGGATTGTAGAAATTCAGTAAAACGTCATATGTTTTGAGGTGGAAAGATGATATAATGTACGCGAAGGCAAAAGTGAGCATGGAATGGGTGGAATTTATGACACGAAAGTACGATATAGGAATGTTTTTGGTATATATAATAATATTATGTCTGATTGTTTCATATAAGTATCCTCAAAACAGTGAGAACCTTATGAAAATGACAATACTTACATAATGTCTGCAACTAAATTCCCACTTGTAGACAGATATGAGTTATTGGATTGCAAAATATTTTATGATAAAGAAATTTTAGAAAAGAAAGATTTTTACAACAAAGTAGTTGTTGTGAATGAAAATGACAAGTTAGTCCTTCAAGAAAAAAGATATTTCCGATACAGTATTTGTGTATTGTATTAACGGCAGTTGTTTTGATAATTCGGATTCTTGCTGGATTTATAAAAAAAGATGAATGAAAGTCCAATTTCATTTACAGCTTTCATATGAACTACAAGTAATATATAATCACATGAAAAGATAAAATCAGGAGGATTAAGATATGAAACATATCATGAATGATGTGCAGACGGTAAAATCAATAGATGCTTACCAGAACATGACAAATGTACAAAAGGAACGATTTGGAAAAGAAAGCAGTTTGTTGATCGCATACATTTTCGTTCCATGGTTGTTGCTGATTCCATGTTATTTCGTACTGTCGAAATCGCATTTTGAGGATGCAATTTGTGCAGCAGGAGTTTTATCGGTTGTTGGTCTGTTTTATGGACTATATAAAGTGGCGAAACAAAGAGAATTCGATGGAGAGGGTGATATGATCATTTACGTTCTTAGATTCTTTTTTGTAGTATATGGCTTTGGCATTCTTTGGCAGGTACACTGGCTTCTTGGAATTGCATTTGCAACTGCAGTTGTTTGGTATATATATACATACTTTAAGGAAGTCAATAATTATGAGACGTACACGAAAGAGGTACAGGGAATGTTCGTTGGATGCAAACATGAAGAATCAAGTGTGGAGCATGTTATGGTCATACCAGTTTTTAAGGTAGGAAGAAAACTCTATCGTGATGAAAGCAACTTTATTGACCGTGGTAAGAATAAGATACTTCACTATGGTGCGCATACCAAAGAACAGGAAAAAGAACAGGATGAATATACGAACAAAGTGGTTTCGGAAGCATTGAATCATTTCAATGCATTAACTTGTCTTGAAATCGGTCAGACTTATACATTGAAACGGCATCCAATCTTTCGTTCGAAGGTCATATATTGTGCACAACTTACGGAACATCGGTGGGGAAACTGCATCACAGACGACGAGGGAAAACGTGTTCTGGAAGAAGAACGCATTCTTGAAGAAAAACTGAAAAAGGAAGAAGAAAAAGAGAATGCTTCTAAGACCGACGAGTGATATTGGATTGAAACGAACAGATAAGTTTTATGCTGTCTTGTAGTGGAGGTATGCCAGCTTCGTCAGCAGATTCTGTTAGATTAAATTTGAATACAAAGTAGGAGGCGGGGTTATATGAAAAAAAAGATACAGGCATTGTGCGCATCTTTATTTATGGGAATCTTATTATTCATGGCAGGAGTTCAAACATTTGCGGAGCCATCTTATACATCTAAGTTTTCTGATTGGGGAAATTTGCTTAAACAATATGCAAATGTAGAAGATGAGGAAGAAACAATATATGCGCGAGGTAAGAATGGAGTTATAACAAATAAGGAAGTAGAACAGGCAATAGCGTTTTATGATACTTTTGGAATGAGTGCGGAAGAAGCAAGGAAACAGGCAATTTTATATGTTGAGGAACGGGAGGCATTATATCAGCAGGCAATTGAAGCTGGATATACCGTGACAGATAAAGAAGTATATGATTATTTAGAGGAATTAAAGCAATTTATCAATCAGTCAGAGAATAAAGAAGATGCAATGGCAATTATACAACAGTTTGATTCGGAAGAAGATTATTGGAATTATGAATTCGAAGTTTATAAAAAAGATTTGCCGATACAGAAGTATATGGCAGCAAAGGAAAAAGAGTTTAAAGAAGTTGCGCCACAGGCAAAAAGCATAAATGAAATAGAAGAAGAATGGCAGGATTATTATGAACAAATAAAAGCGCAGGCTGTTGAAAACGAAGAGTTTAAAGTAGTAGACTAAATTGTAAAAAATCTTTATTTTAACAATATTGTCAGCGCCTAAGGAGGATATATATGGGGAAAAAGAGAATTTATGTGGCATTATGTCTCATCGCATTGGCGATGCTTGGAATTTGTTTCTTCTATTTAAAGAAAACAGG